>FTJU01000023.1_pt2 | contig 55081 bp, 52 predicted proteins | sample 1658961 | NCBI WGS metagenome assembly FTJU01 (sample SAMEA3914878, study PRJEB12502) | metagenome | biome: forest; material: soil | place: USA | collected 2012-03-12 | depth 0.3 m | reverse complement strand
CTTCATCCGCCGGCCGATCGACGACATCATCGGCCAGCTGCACCGAACCATCGGCGACGCTCCGCTGTATGTCTCCATCGACATCGACGTCCTCGATCCCGCGCATGCGCCGGCGACCGGCACCCCTGAGGCCGGCGGAATGACCAGCCGGGAGCTCCTCGAGATCATCCGCAGCTTCGACGGACTCAACCTCGTCGGCGCCGACATCGTCGAGGTGTCCCCCGCCTACGACCAGGCCGAGATCACCGGTGTCGCGGCAGCCAATCTGGCATATGAGTTCGTCTCCCTGTTCGCGAGGAAGTCGTGACCCGCCAGCCGCCTCATCTCGGGCGGCCGCCACTTATGACAGTGCCGGCCACCGAAGTCCCCTGGCCGGACGGCAAAGGGACAGCAGCCGCCTTCACCTTCGACGTCGACGCGGAATCCGCCTTGCTCGGAGTCTCCCTCGAACACGCCAACCGCATGTCGGTGATGTCGCACCAGGCGTACGGGCCGCTGGTCGGAGTGCCACGAATTCTGTCTCTGCTCTCCAGACACGAGGTTCGCTCGACGTTCTTCGTCCCTGGATACACCGCCGAAAGGTACCCGGACGTCATTCGCGCCATCGTCGATGCCGGGCACGAGATCGCACACCACGGATATCTGCACGAATCGATGGCCGGCCTCAGCGAGCAAGCCGAGGCCGACATCCTCGACCGCGGGATCGATGCGCTCGAGGCTGTCACCGGGCAGCGCCCGGTGGGCTATCGCGCCCCGATGTGGGAGCTGAACTGGCATTCACCGGCACTGTTGGCCGATCGCGGATTCCTCTACGACAGCAGCCTGATGGATGCTGACCACCCTTACGAGCTTGCGGTCCCGTCCGACCGGAGCTTGGTCGAGATCCCGATTCAGTGGGCACTCGATGACTGGGAACAGTACTGCTACATCCCGGACTTCTCTGGCTCCGGCCTGATCGAGAGCCCCAGAAAGGCCGTCGAGATCTGGCGGCTCGAGTTCGAGGGGATCCGTTCCGTGGGTGGATGTTTCGTGCTCACCAACCATCCGTTCCTCTCGGGCCGCCCCTCTCGCGCAGCAGCTCTGGAAGAGCTCGTCGAATATGTCGGCTCCTGCAAAGACGTCTGGCTGTCGACCATGGGAGGCATTGCCGAGCATGTCCGCAGCCTCGAGTTGACCCCACGATCGATCAGCAAGCCCCAGTTCGGGGACCAGTAGGAGACGCCGATGGACCGAGCCACTACATCCGGGCGTCACTGGCAAAGCTGGTAGGCACGACCGTCGAGTGGTACGACTTCTTCGTTTATCCACTGCGGCCGCGCAGGTTTTCCGCGAGATCTTCTTCCCATCAAAACCACAGTGGCGCAGCAGAAATCACCATGAACTGCTCTATGGGCACCTCGACACCGTTGCCTAACAGCCCTCTTAGCCCGTGTCACCGCCGTCGGCGGCGGTGCGGGCCAGCCGCCGCGACAGCGGCAGCAGAATCAGCAGGCTGACGATGGCCACCACGACCACCATGACTACCACGCTGGGATCGGTGAAGCTTTGTCCGCCGACCACCAGCGCTGCAGCGATGTTGCGCTGGGCGGTGCCTAGACCGAGCACCGGCCGAGTGCCTGCGGCGGGGCCACCCAGGACCCAGCCCAACCCATAGCCGATCGCGATGAACAGCAGTCCGGCCAAGATGGCGCGGGTTCCGAACACCGAAAGCACGTTGTGGAAGTTGACCACGACCAACAGCACCGTCACGGCCACCAGACCGAGGCTGGACAGCCGGTCGCACCAGGGCTTGCCGGCCGCGGCAGCACCGGGCAGTTTGGCATTTACCGCGAGCGCGATGCCCAGCGGGACGAGCATCAGCACGACTAGGGAGCGAGCGATCTGGCCGGGGTTGACCGAGACTCCCGGCAGCAGCAGGGGCAGCACCAGCGGTAGGTAGCCCACAGTGATGGCCATCAGCATGACTATCAACGCCACCGCGAACGCGAGATCTCCCTTGGCGATCTGGGCCAGCTTGGGCAGGAAGGGCGCACCGGCGGCGGCCCCGAGCAACAGCAGACCCACTCCGAAGGGTTCATCGAGGTGCAGGATCTTCGCCAGCAGTACCGCCGCGGCGGGCATCAGTACGAAATTGGCGAGGAGCGACATCGCCACCAAGCGCAGATTGCGTAGCGGGGCGGTGATCTCCCTGATCGTGAGCCCCAGGCCCATCGCCGCCATGCTCGACACCACGAAGATCAGGGTGGCGATCGGGACGGCGTGTTGCAGCACTGCCATCATGGCGCTGACCTCGCTTCCGTCGGGCCGATCGAGTGCTACCCGCCCGGCGGGCGTTCTCTCAAACCTTCAGGACGCCTTGACGATTGCGCGGCGGCAGCAAGGAGGTCCGGACGGCCGCCAGTACCCGTACTGTACTCAGTTCGCGGTGGCTGCTCGTGATTTCCCCGGCCAGGGTGACAGTCGGTGTCCATGGTGGTCTGGTTGTTGAATCCGCAAGAACACCAGCGCTCACACGGGCACGGATCCAGTACCCGTTCCAGCCGCGCGGTGGTGAGGCCTGGGAGTGGCAGATCCAGCATCCAGCGCTGCGAATTCCGCACGGCGGCGGGCCAGCACCGCGGTGACCGCACAGCCGACGGCCAGCAGGATGTCCAGTCCGATCCAGGCTGTGGCCCAGTTCTGCACCCTGGTCTACGGGTAGGGCGCGCGGTCGCCGAGCGAAAGGTAGGTCGGCCGCGGCGCCCGCGCAGGTGCCGGAGGTGCCAGCAGGGGTGTCTTCGTTCGCATGTCTATGCTCCTTCGATCAATCGCTGCTGGTTCGACCTGACCACCGCGGCCACCGGCGCGGAGTTCCTAGGTGGCGTGCGGTCACCGAATCGGAGCTGCACGAAATCTCCACAAATCGGAACCAGAAAGTCCACGGCGGTTGTCTACTCTGGCCGCATGTTCGCCTCTGCGCGTGAGTTGTTGCGCCACCCGGCCGATCAGGCCGCGTGCGGGAATTCCGCTCGCGGCTACCAGCGCTGTTCAGACCACTGTTCGGCGCGGGATCACCACCGGCTGCTGCGGTTGAACAGAACTCAGTCGGCGAGGTAGCGCAGCATCACCACGGTGTTGAAGTGCCTCGTCTCGGCCAATCGGAGCTGGAGACGCTTGTCCAGTGATGGGAAGAGCGGTGTGCCGCCGCCGAGCATCACGGGCGAGAGGAACAGCTGGTACTCGTCGATGAGCCCGTGTGGCATCAGCGACGCCGCGAGGCTCGCGCCACCGACCTCCATGACGCCATCGCCTCCGGCCTTGAGCTTGCGGACCTCCTCGACCGCGTTCTCACTGACCAGGGTGCTGTTCCAATGGACCTCGGTGAGCGTCCGGGAGAAGACGACCTTGGGCTTCTCCGTCCAGAGCCCGCCGAACTCGCGCTCGATGCGCGGCGCGTTCTCGGGCACGCGCGGCCAGTACTCGGCCATCAGCTCGTACAGCCGACGGCCATGCAGCGAGACCTCGATCTCGCGGTACCTGTCGTTGTGGAACTGGTGCAGCTCCTCGTCCGGGTCGGTCCAGTCGATGCTGCCGTCGCGGTCGTTGACGTAGCCGTCCAGGGATACGCCGAACCCGTAGATCAGTTTCCTCATACGGGGTAGACCTCCTAAGCGTTCGATACTCATCGGTGCTCATCGGAACTCACCAGCCGTCAAGCCATATCCGTTGGATTTCCGGCGAGGTTGTCGGACTCGGCGAAGCCCTCGTCCTAGCCGCTGACATGGCGCGAAGTGTGGGGTATCTGTCGTTGACGCCATCCTGTATCGGATCACAGAGTGGAGGAGTGGAACAGCGCCGCATCGTCTTCGTCATCTTCGAGGGTTTCCAGCTCCTGGACCTTGTCGGCCCGTACGAGGTGTTCTAGCACGCTGACCAGCTCACCGGCGGATACTCCTGCCAGATCACGGCACCACTGCCGGGCCCGGTGCGGTCCGGCAGCGACCTTTCGGTACACGCTCCCCATGGCGTGGCCGATCTGAGCCCTGCTGGGATCGACACGTTGACTCGGTTCCCCCGGCCCCTGGGGTGTGCGGGCTTTCAGCTTGCGCGCGAGAACACCGCCACCAGAAAATCGGACTCGTCGATGAATGGGCGTAGATCCCACGTCGAAAGCCGCAAATCCACTGTGAGTCCGGCGTTCTCGGCGTCGGCCAGGAACTGCGGGAACTCGTAACCGCGATCGGCACCGAACCCCACAACCACCCGACCGGTCGGCGCGAGATGGCGGACGAAACCGGCCAGCACAGCCTCCCGAGTGGACGGCGCCAGAAAAGTCATCACGTTCCCCGCGCACACGATGGCATCGAAGCCGGCGGCGATCCCACGGCCAGGCAAGTCCAACTCGGCGAGATCACCGACTACCCAAGTCGGACCGGGATGGTCCTGTTCCGCCGCAGCGATCAACACCGGATCGACGTCGACCCCGACCACCACGTGACCAGCCCGATGCAAGTAGCCACCCACACGTCCCGGCCCACACCCCGCATCCAGGACTCGCCCCCCACGGTCGAGCATCGCATCGACCAGCCGCGCCTCCCCGACGATATCCCTGCCCTCGGCCGCCATCGCCCGAAACCGCTCCACATACCACGTCGAATGCGCAGGGTCAGCAGCAATGATCTCCTCCCACTGGCTCGGCGTACGTCCGCTCATCCTCTGTTCCTTTTCACCGAGGCCCACCTTCGCCTTTCATCGGGGCCCACCTTCGCTCCACTGTGCCACCGCCGCGCCGACCCGCAGCACGCGCCCCGATCGCACCCGCCGCAGCCCGCCACCGACCCCACCAGGCCTACACAGCCTCTGTGCCGCACCGTCTGCCCACCGCCACCGCAGCCGAGGTGCTGGCCCGGATCGAACAGTTCGTCGTCATCGAGGGCTGACTCGAAGTCCCGCGCATAGATGAGGTGGCGGCGAATGCTCGATTCGGTGTTGACACTGTCTGCCGGATCGGGGCAGCATTCGGCTTCCAACCCGACTGGCACAGTGCACTCAATCGCGACCTGCGCTATTCCCTCGTCGCCACCAGTATCGGGATCGTCGCGGCGGCACTGCAATTCCCAGAATGAGGCTCGGAATCTCGCAGACGATCGAGCGTGGGGCCGCGCCCAAGGCTTCCTGACTGCGCTCGCGGACGAGGCCATCGAGGTCCGCTCTGCGGGAGGCGAACTCGCCGACATGCTCGACCACGTCGCGGTGCAGCGATGTGCGAAGTCGGCATCGCCACCCGGGTCCCGAAGGTGATCGGCCATGATGACGCGAAAGCCTCCGCTGAAGTCATCACCATGCGAGGCGCGGCGACACTCCCCTACTTCCCGGCGTCGACTGAATTGCCGCGAATGCGGTGACGCCGGCGGGGCCGGCGCCGACAATGACGACCGGCACTGATGCCGGCATTGCCGGGTCGGGCGGGGCCTGCGGTTCGCTGGTGGTACGGCCTCAGCTATCACCCGCCGCGGCAAGGTCACCGGCACAGCAGTCTCGGGTCGCTCACCGGACCGCTGCTCGAATCCGATGAACGACTGCCGTGGACAGCGAAATCAGTGCAGTGCGGGTAGTACGTGATCGCGATAGAAGTCGATCGCGGTAACCGGATCGTGCTGCGGGAAGTGCAGAAACGGCGTCGCGCCAGAATCCAGAACACGTTGTGCCGCTGCCACGTGCGGCGCCGGATCGGTACCGGTGGCCCACGCAGAGGTGACCTGTGTGAGCGGCGTTGCCGCGGCCGCTCGCTCGATCGCGACCGGATCGGGTTGGTCGATGGCTGCCCCGGATGGCCCGAACCGCCACAGCTGTGCGGCCCGGTCCACCTCGTCGTGCTCGCCGACCACCGCAAACAATTCGACCCGCTTGCCCAATCGCGCCGGGTCACGGCCCGACGCCTGCGCACCCGCGGCGAAGGCGGCCGACAGCGTCGGGTCGGTCACCGCGGCAGGCTGGCTGATCCATCCGTCACCGTACCGTCCGGCCAGGCGTGCACTGCGCGGACCGCTGGCCGCGACATAGATCGGTGGCGGCGTCGCGGGCAGGTCGTAGAGCTTCAGTTGTTCGGTCCGAAAGTATTTGCCGCGGAAGGAGATCCGTCCACCGGACCACAGCTGTCGCATCAATTCAATGGCTTCCACCAGGCGGTCGTGCCGCTCGCGATAGGCACCGAATTCTCCCGTAGCGGCCTGTTCGTTGAGCCGCTCCCCGGTACCCACCCCGAGAAACACCCGCCCGGGCGCCAGCACCGCCAACGAGGCGAACGCCTGTGCTACATCGGTGGGGTGGTGCCGATATATCGGGCAGGTGACGCCGGTTCCGAAGGACAGTCGCGTGGTGCGCTCGCCCACCAACGCCAGCGTCGGCCACGGCGACATCGCGTGGTCCTGGTTATCCTGCCACGGCTGCAGATGATCGCTGGCCCACACGTATCGAAAGCCCGCCGCCTCTGCCCGCTGTGCCTGATCAACCAGCACAGATGTCGGAAATTGCTCGTGCGACAGCACCATCCCGACATCCGGCCCGACGGCGGGCCTCCTCGACTGGGAAGGCCCGCCACATGCGGCCATTGCCCCCGCGACCACCGTCGTGGCCGCCGCTCGGCCCAGCGATCGCCGGGAGACGCCGCTCATGCGCCCAACATACCCCGTCAGCCCGGCCGTAAGCGGTTCGCCTTTCTCGAGCACACACCCGACGCGGGAACTGAACAAACGTCTATTGCCTGCGTAAAGGCCTGTGTCTGCCGATCCAGCAGGACAACATCTCGCTGGATCGGATCGATTATCCGTGCGAACCGGTCGACACCGACGCGCACGATGGTGGCGCCGCGCTGCTGGCTGGCGACCTCGATGCCTGGGTCGGCGCCTACCCGGGGTTGACCGGCGTGGAGGCCGTCACCTAACTGCGGACGCTGATCGATACCGAGTCGCTGTTCAGCCGGTGGTCAGATCAGGCCGCGGCGGCGGGCTTCCTCGGCGAGGCCGGTGCGGCCCCATTGGACGGCCAGATTGGATTTGTCGAAATCGACCGAGCCGCCGAGCTTTTCGGCGATGGCCTGATGCTGGGCGCCTTCCGCGTCAACCCGGTCACATACTTCCGCGTCCGAGCCCGCAGCTCCGAACGCGTGAACTGGCTCTCGATCCTCGACATCAACAAATCCAACTCGGCCACAACATGGTCCAACACCACAGATCAGATCTACCACCAGCTCGCCCCGGTGCCGTTGCAACATTAATCACAAATTGTCGATGGAATCCGCAGAGCGGCTTTTGAAAATAAGTCAAGGCTTGAAATTTCCGTGCCATGGTTGGTACTCCTGAAAAGGCGCGGCCATTGCTGCGTCATACTGAGTAGAGAGTTCTGCAAAATGTCATGGTTCGTAGACGATCGCTGCGTGAACTGCGATGTGGCCCGGCAATTGGCGCCCGGCTTGATCGGCGAGGTCGATGGTCGCTCCGAAATATTGCGTCAACCACGCGACGAAGCCGACGAGCAGGCGCTCGCCGCAGCTGCGTTCGCTTGTCAAACCCGGTCGGTTCGGCGCAGGAACGTGCGACTCGACGCGGCGTTCGACCCGTTCCCGATGCGACTGGAAGAGGGAGTTTACCTGTGTGGCCACAATTCGTCGCACACTGCGGGCGCCAATTCCTATCTGCTGCGACGCCGCGGCGGCAACCTCATGGTCGATACGCCGCGTTGGAGCGAGTCGCTGGCAACGCGATATGAGTCGCTAGGCCCGGTGACTGACGTTCTGCTGACTCATCGTGATCACGCCGCGCACGGCCGGCGCTACGCAGACCGATTCGGGGCTCGACTGTGGATTCACGAGGGTGATCTCGATTCAGCCCCGGATGCCGATCAGATAATACGGGGAGCCGATCCCGTCGAGATCGTCGACGGCGTAATGGCGCACCCATTTCCGGGCCACACCGAGGGAAGCGTGCTTTACATAGCCGACGACCGATACTGTTTCAGCGGGGACAGCGTTTATTGGTCCCGCACCACCGAAGATATCGAAATTGCCGAGAGCGTTACCTGGTATTCGGTCGAAGTACTGGCCGAGTCACTAGCACAGTCGGTCGATCGCCTTCGTTTCGAGTGGCTGTTGCCCGGTCATGGGGATCGCCGACAGCTTCCGGCACGCGAGATGGCGCTCCGGCTGCGAGGCTTGGCAGAACGTGTCAAAGCCCTTCGCCCCCAACCGATCGACTTCAGCGCTATGCGGTGGTGATCACGGCTCAGCGGCCAGCCGAACCTCGCGGGCCGCGTGCTTGCCACCATGATGCAGCTGCGGCCAGCGCCAGCCATGTTTCGGGCGGCAGCCCAGGCCGATGCGCCGTTTCCATCCCGCCGACGACAACACCGAACTCGGCTCAGCCGCTACCGGCGACGAGGCCACCCACTGAACTGACTAGCGAATGCCGTTGCAGTACCAGGCGATGCAGCGAACTTCCGTGTCTGGAAACAGATCTCACGACTATGCCGGTCATGCCTGCACACTGCGCATCTCGCAATCGGCATCGGCCCCACGGCCGGCCGATCCGCGTCGTGTGTGCGGGCTCGAGCCGGCGCATACCGCGGGCGCGTAATCCGAAGGCGACGTTTGTCAGCGGCCACCGGTTTCTCCCCAGCGGCGGTCAGTTCGCCTAACACACTGGCGGCCAACAAATCTCCCCATTCGAGTTAGCCGAAGGCCCCCGGAATACGCTTCCGGGGGCCGAACGGTGTCCAGTTGAGTGCGACGACGCCGTTGCCGCTGACAGCCTCGGTGAGGCGGTGGCTGTCGCCGGAGGTCCCGCTGCAGCTCTCACCGCAGATCCAGCACCGCTTTGCCACTCAACCGGCCCGACAGCAGCACCTCGATCGCCTCGTCGACGCGGGACCAGTCGCCACGCCAGGCGATATTCGGATCCAGATTCCCGGCCGCGACCTGGGCAGCCAGCCAGCTCAGATCCGGGCCCAAGTTCGGGCAGGAGAACAGGAAGAATGTGGTCAGAGTGCGGTCGTGGCGACCCTGGTCGCCGAACAGCGCCCCGAACGGGAACGTCTCGCCTTGCCCAGCGGCGTGGCCGACCGCGACCAGCGTGCCGCCCTGCGACAACTGCCCATAGGCATCGACCAGTGGGGTCCCACCCACCAGGTCCACCACCGCGTCGACGCGGGCCGACAGCTCCGCCGGGTCGGTGATGATCTCGTCGGCTCCCAGCGCGCGCAGGTCCTCGGCACGGCCGTCCGAGTCGTCGGTGGCGGCGATGACGTGCGCGCCGCCGCGTGCGGCCAGCTGCACGGTGTAGCGGCCGACGCCGCCACCTGCGCCGAGGACCAGCACGCGGCGGCCGAGGATCGGGCCGAGCCGGTGCAGCGCCCGCAGCGCGGTCGCCCCGGCGACCGGGATCGTGCTGATCGCCCCCGGATCCGCGCCCGCGGGGACAGTGCCGATCAGGTCGGTATCCGCTGCGCGCAACTGCGCCCATGCCCCGGTCAGGCCGAGGGTGACCACCTTGGTGCCGACCGCCGGGCCGGACCCGTCGGCGGCGGCTTGCTCAACAATCCCGGCCGCGTCCCAGCCCAGCACCGTGCCTTCGGGTGCCCCAGTGAGCCCGAAGCGGACCTCGCCGCTGTTGAGCGAGGTTGCCTCGACCCGGATGACGGCCTGATTCGGAGCCGGAATCGGGTCGGGAACCTCGCCCAGCCGCAGCCCGGAAGGGGTGGAGCGGTCGACAACCAGTGCACGCATGAACAACGCCTTTCGCGTCGGGAACTGTGATCAGAGCCCGTTCAGCCGAACGAGCGATCCATAATCTGCCACTGAGTGGCAAATGCTGTCAAATGGCGAAAGCCGCTAGCTGGCGACGGTTGGTTAGGCTGGCGACCATGGCTGATGCTGCAACCGACCGGCTGCCGCTGCGAGAACGCAAGAAACTACGGACTCGGCAGGCGCTTATCGACACCGCACTGGAGCTGTTCACCGACCGTGGATTCGACCAGACCACCCTCGACGAACTCTGCGATGCCGTCGAAGTCTCCAAGCGCACCTTCTTCCGCACCTTCACCAGCAAGGAAGACGTCGCCATGGCACCACTGCAGGACCTGTGGACCGGATTCCTCACCGAACTGTCGGCCGCCGAACCGGGCGACGACACCCTGCTGGAAATGCTGCAAAACACGGTGCTTGTTGTCGTGGGCCGACTGCCGACCGACGGCTGGGCCGAACGCGCCTCGCGCAGCCATCGCCTCGCGCAGTCCACCCCCTCGACAGCCGCGCACAACCTGCAGTTCTGCGACCGGATCGTCCGCGACGCACTCGCCCTGCTGCACGAGCGCTACGACCTCGACCCAGCCACCGACCCACGGCCCCGGCTGGCACTGGACATCCTCATCGCGGCCTTCCACTGCGCCCTCGACACCTGGACCGCTCGCAACAATCCGATCGACACCGCCACCCTCGCAACCGATCTACGCAACGCGTTCGCCGCTGTCCCCGGCGCACTCGCCATGCCCCTCAGGTCTCGCTCGGCCGACTGAATTCGCAAAACTGAAGAAGTGAGGAAATCTGCTGTCCGCCAATGCGTTAGATCTTCTGACCGCCAGTGGGGGAGATCTAACTGGCCGCTAACACGACGTTGCGCGGAGAGGTGTTGAATCGCAGACGTACCACGACGATCTCGACCCCAATTCCCGGCAGTACGCACTGCTTACCGCTGGGGCAACGGCCCGCGTTCCTGGCCAGCAAACCACCGGGCGGGCGATCAGGTCAGCACGCTTTCGAGCGCCGCGCGCCACGTCCTGGCATACGCCTGGCAACCGCAGTACGATCGCCCTGAGATCCCGTCTGCTGAGTTACTGCCGTCCATGAACCAGAATTGCTCACTATTGCAGATGACAGGAGTGCCATGTCTCAAGTCACGTTCTCGGTGGATGGTCTGCACTGTCAGGGGTGCGTCGGAACGGTCGAGAGGGCGATCTCGGCGATTCCCGACGTCCATCGTGTCACTGTCGATCTCGATATCGAGGGACTGTCAACGGTGACTATCGATGCCGATCACGAATTGCGCGCCGACGAGATCCAGCGTGCACTTCGTAGCGGCGGAAACTTCACCTTGGCCTGAACGAGCCGAGATCCTGTGTCAAATCGGTGACCGGGACTTCACCGACCGCGTCCGGCTCGGTAGTCGAGCCGGACGCGGCGAGCGGAGCGTAATTGTTCGATCAGGCGGGATTGTAGAGTCGACGCTCCAGCAGATTGCTGTTCCTGAGCTGATGCATCGTCTTGGCCGCGGCCAACACCGCCAGATCGGCCAGCGGTTCGATAAGGATCACCGCCAGGTAGGACGCACCGAAGGTAGCGATATCGGTCACCGTCTGCCCCGCGAAACCTTCGCCGTAGAGGGCCCAGAACGCCACCCACGACACGATTCCAGCCTGGTACGTGGTCGAAAGCGCAAGAGCTTGCCGGTATTTCAGCTCCACGTATGGTGTCTCGGGTGCGATCACCTTCCGGGCGACGAACTGCAGGGCGAACAGCGGCACCAGCAGTGTCGTCACATTCATGCCGTACTGCGGTAGGTCGGTGGGCGCGAAGAACAGACCTTGGATCAATAGTCCGAGCGCCAGACCTATCGACGCCGGTGCTGCCCCGAAGAGCAGGAACAACGTGGAGCCGAGTATGAGGTGGACCTCGGAGATACCGACGGGATAGTGCGGCAAGATCTGGAAGAAGGTGAACACCGCCGCGGTCGTTGCCGCCGCACCACCGAAGAACGAGAGCGGCCCACGCTCGGCGAGATGTCGATAACTCAGCGCCAGCGCATAGGCACTCGTTCCCACCGCGGTGGCGTAGCTGAGGATGATCTTGGGGCCTTCGACGATCCCCGGTTCGATATGCATGTGCGGATCCTTCCCGATCGAGCAGTGGCGCTCGTCCGGGCATGGGGCCCGTCCGGTCGCGTCGGGCACCACACCTGCCGCGGCCATCCGCCCATTCCACGAGGCGATGCGCCGCCGAACGCGGCGCGCTCGGCACAGTTGGCAGGTCATCGGACTCGCAGGTACAGCCGTTCCAGCGTCTCCACCGGATGCCATTCCCGTCGCACGCCCATTCCGTGCGGTTGCCGTGGTGCGGGGACAGGTGTTCCTACTTACCGCTGCGGGACAGTCCCGGATTCTCACCGGGTTCCCTCGTGCGATGTCTCCGTAACGGCGATCATCACGCGCAATCGACATGGTGCTGGCACCACGCCGACAGACCAGCTGCACGAGAATCGTACCGTGTCACGGACCTCCTAGCGGGGCGATAGACAGCCTCGGCGGCGCCAGGCGTTGCCGGCGACGCTGGTGGTGCGGCACCTGTCCGGCCCGAAACTGGTGTCGCAGAGCGAAATCCGCGGTGCTCAGCAGGCTCCCCCGCTACGACCAAAGGCGTGTACCCCAAGCGATCCGCGAACATTTCGCCGGTCAGGAAAATGCCTTGGCGGAGAGGTTTCGCTCGACCAACGCTTTGCACTGGGACGCGTGCAGGAACCGGCCCGCCATCGCTTCGAGTGATCAGCGGTTCGGCTAACACGCGACCTTTTGGCAGGCGGGACACAGCCCGTGCAGGGTCAGACCCGCGGTGCCGGCGAGTTCGAACCGGCTGCCTCGGCTGGCGTGGTCCAGCGCGGTTGTCAACTGTTCGGCGGGAACTTCGATCACGACCGCACACCGTGTGCAGACGGCATGGTGGTGGGGGCGAACGGTCAGACCGTAGCTCGCCGCCCGGTCCCCAACGGTAAGCACGTGCAGGGCGCCGACCTCGACCATCCGCGCGAGGGTGCGATAGACCGTGGTCAGGTCGACGAGTTCCCGACGTTCGGTGAGTCGCGCAATAATCTCCTGCGCCGTGAGGTGTCCGGCTACCGGGTTGCTGGTCAGCACCGACATCACCGCCAAACGCGGTGTGGTGCAACGTAAGCCGCAACTGCGCAGGATAGATCGCGCGTGCTCGACCGCTGGGGCGCTGGATGCGTCCGCAGCGGGCATCGACCTGGTGTCGTGGTCGATCTCGGTCTCGCCCACGAGCGGTGCAGCGGTCGTCGTCGAATCGTCGACCTCGTTCATGGTGTACCTCGTTCGCCGCGGAACCGCATTCCTCTCCTAACGCTACTATCTGCGTATGAATGCAGATTATCCGGTAACGCGGTTGCCCGATGATCAGCTGCGTGGTCGTCGAACTGCTCGCCGATTCGCCCCGTGTTCAGACGCTGCGGGCTCCGATCGATGTCGTATTCTCTGTGAACGACGTGGCGAACTCCACCGGTAAGCCAGCACCTCGAGTGTCCCAACATATGGCGAAAACTATGGATGGCGCGATCAGTGCGCATCCGCGCGCGATGAGGGCAATCAGTGATCTACCAGCCCGCAACAACCGTATGCGTCAACTGTTTCTCGGCACCGCTCACATCGCCGCACGTCGGTCCGGGTTGCACTGTGGCGATATCGATGAACCCGCTCGAGACGGAAAGGAAAGCCCGAGATGACCGACCATCACGCCCATCACGAGCCGCATTCGCGAGAGCACAGTCACGGCACGCTGACCCATACCCATGCACACACCGCACGTGAGCACGACCATGTCGAACATGAACACACCCATACCCATGACGGCATGGAACATTCGCACCGCCATGTGCATCAAAGCGATCTGCTCGACGATCACTCGCACACCCACGACTGAGCTGGACCGGGCAGGTCATTCGCGCTGCTGGACCGGCAATCGAGCGCGCGCGTGAATGAGGTTGGCCGCAAGCAGTAGTTCACGGTCGGCAAGAACGGCGGCCGGTGTTGCCTCAGCGAGAATCGTGTGGTCCTCGCCGAAGACGATGCACCGATCCGCGAGTCGATCCAGGCTGTCGAGGTCATGGGTGGCCAGCACGATAGTTTTGCCCGCGGCGGCGAGATCCTCGATCAGTTCGGTCAGCCACTCGCTGGTGCGTGGATCGAGTGCGGCGGTCGGCTCGTCGAACAGGAGTACCTCCGGGTTCATCACCAAGACGGTGCCGATCGCGACACGCTTCTTCTGCCCACCTGAGAGCTGGAACGGCGCACGGTCGGCGATATCGGCGATGCCGAGCAGAGCAAGGACATCCTCGACCCGGGCCGAAACGCGGTGGCGGTCCAGGCCGAGTTGCAGTGGGCCGAAAGCGAGTTCGTCGCGCACGGTCGGCGAAAACACCTGCGCATCGCTGTTCTGGAACACGAAGCCGATCCGTGATCGGAAGCCCATGTTCATCTGCTCGTCTTCCAGGGCGTCCTCGGTGACTGTCTCGCGGAACGCGGTGTAGGTCCCGCTGTCGGGGAAGACCAAGCCGTCCAATATTTTCAGCAGCGTTGATTTGCCGCAGCCGTTCGCTCCGATCAGTGCGACCTTCTCCCCTGCCGGCACCGCGAGCGATACCCCGCAGAGAGCATCGAACCTTCCGAGATACCGGTATCGGAGATCTGTGCACTCCAGGATCGGCTCGTCATTCGAAGGCAGATGACAGTTCTGACCGGACACGGACTTCTCATCCGGCGATGACATGCTCACCCACCAACAGGGCTACCCCGAATACCGCGACAGCGATGGCGAAATACAGGTCGCTCCTCGACGGCCGCGGATGGGCAAGGACCTTCACATCACCGCGATATCCACGCGCGACCATCGCTTGGTGCACCTCCTCCGACATCGCCATCGCTTTCCCGAGCATTGCGCCAGCGGTGGCGAATACGAACCGACGCGCATGCTTGTCATGCTTCTCGGCACCGACCGTGCGGGCTTTGCGCGCCTGGTACATATCGGTGACAGTCGCCAGCAGCAGGAACAAGTAGCGATAGGCCATCCCGATGATCAGGATGAACATGCGCGGTACACCGAGAGTGCGCAGGGCCGCCAGCAGCCGCGTCCAAGGCGTCGTCAGCGTCAACAGCACGACCACACTGATCGAGGACGCGACGCGGGCCACGACCAGCAATGCCGACATCAGACCTTGCCGGGTGATCCCCTCGGCCGCACCGTGCCAATGCCACAGTGTCACGATCACGTCGCCGCCGGTGACCACACTCAATGTCGCGGGGATCAGCACGATCCCGGTGAAAATCGGGACGAATAGCCACACCCGCTTGATGAAGAATCCGATCGGCAGTGCACTACCCGATGCCAGGACCAGCGTCGCCGCATACAGCACAATCAATGCTGTGACGGTGTGCAGAGACGCCCCGAACAGCAATAGCCCGAATAGGGTGACGATCTTGACGCGGGGGTCGATGCGTTGCAGCAACCCGTGTTGGGCGGAGGTGTCGTCGCTGAACATCACCTGCCGCAATAGGTCCGCACCGTTGGTCAGTGTCTTCTCGATATAGGACCCCTTGCGGCGCTTGCCGATACACCCACACGGGCACAATGCGACATCGCGAGTGAGCAACCATTTCGGGGCCGATACCGGACGGGGATCGGTGGACGCCGGGGTGGTCATGCGCCGGTATCGGCCGGGCTGCGGGTGGGTTCGGTCCGCGCCTCGGTCGAACGGCGCGAGCCGAGCATGCGCAAGCTGGTGGCGACGAGATAGGCCGCCGCGCCGACCACTAAGATCCCGACGGCCGCCGACACCAGGTAGCCGATATAGGGATGGGAACCATCGGAGAATCCGTAGTCGCCGAGCAATGTGTGGTTCCAGAACCCGGCATACTTCGCAAGCCCCGTCGGCACCGTGGTCAGCCCGAGATCGCTGAGATCGAGGTCCTCTGGCGAATCTTCGCCGAAGGCACCGCCCGGTGCCAGCAAACCCAGCGGCGTCAACAGCACCAGCGCCGCCATCACCGACAATGCAACCACGACCGGACGCAGTTTCGGTTTCGGCGCCGCGTTGTCCGCCGCATCGACGGGCGCTCCCGGATTGTTGACCTGCAGCAGCGGAACATTGGCTCGCTGCAGGTAGGCGACGACACCACCGGCCAGCGCGGCCTCGGCGATCCCCGCGATCAGCAGATGGGCAAATAGCATCGCTGGCAACGCTTGCGACAGATGGTAGGGCGAATACAGCGGCGTGCCCTTGGCATCGTGGAACAGATCCGGCTGGATGCCGAGTTCTATGCCCACACAGATGGCGGCGGCATTGAGGCCGACGTAGCCACCGGCCGCGGCAGCCGCGACCCGGCGCCACGAGGTCAGGGCGCTGCCGCTGGCGAGCAGTCGATAGATCGCATAGGCGATGAACGGCAACACGACGCCCATGTTGAACACGTTGACGCCGAAGGCGAGTACGCCACCGTCACCGAATAACAGCGCTTGGAAGGCCAACGCGACGGCCACGGCTATCAGCGCGGCCCACGGTCCCAACAGCACTGCGATCAACGCGCCGCCCACCGCGTGTGCCGTCGTACCGTCTGGGATCGGAATGTTGAACATCATCACCAGAAACGACGCCGCTGACAACATCGCCAGCGTGGGGACCTGCCTGGTCTTGACAACATTCTCGACCCGCCGCGCCGCCACCGCGACCATCGGAACAGCCACGACGTAACCAACCGCGCAGGTCGTCGGCGATAGATACCCGTCAGGAATGTGCATCGAAACTCCTCGGGGATCTATTTGCAAGTTACTGGCATCAACGGTAAACCTCGGACACGGCACAGACCAGCGCATTGCACGAATCGTCGCCGAGTAGAGATACCCGAGATGACCGGCACGTCCGCCCACCCGCATGCAGCCGGATTCAACGAAGTCGACCTCGGTGGCACAGGTAACCAACTCGAAAACCCTGCAGTCTCGGTCGGATCGACAGTTCCGCCGCAACAACGTGTGGTCGGCTTCGAGACCCTCAGCCTCCGCCTGTCCACCCCGCAACGGCCCGGCAACGGCGGAGTGCCATTCTTCTTCGTCGGTACCGACCGCGCCGGAAACCTCTCGAAATGCCAGTCCGCCATCGCATGTCACTCCTCCGGCACAGGCGACAGCCACCCGCTACGGGTGATACCCGAGCCTGCTGGACAATCGGCCGGCCATTCGTCGTTGTCACCGGACCGCGACGACCACCGCGGCGGTGATGGATCGCCCTGCGCCGCCGGTCTCGGCGAATCCGGCTTCGCGCTGTCGGGCACGATGCCAGCCGAGCGGTTGGGCCACGCCGTGGGCCCTTTCTTCGAACATCCACGGCTGGCGGCGAATTCGTCGGCAAGCAGTTGAACGCCCTCGGCAACGTATCTGCGCGCCCGGCGCTATCCATCAGTCGTGTCAGCGACGGCACGGCGGAACTTTTCAGTGTGTTCGCGCGACTAACCCTCACCGTGGACGAGTGCAGTTGCGTCCGCAGATGAGGAGCCGAGGGAATGGTCGATCAAGTGGTGGAGACGTCGGGTGGGCTCGACGCAAAGGATCCGCCGGCGCGTGGTGCGTGGGCGCGGTGGCGGCCGCTGTTGATGCGGTTGCACTTCTACGGCGGCATGCTGGCCGGGCCGTTCATCCTGGTCGCGGCGGTGACGGGGCTGCTGTACACGGTCACGCCGCAGCTGGACGGGATCGTGTTCCGGCACGAGGTCACCGTCGACGAGTACGCGCCGCAGGTCCGTAGCCTCGCCGACCAGATCGCGGCCGCGCGCACGGTGTACCCCGATGCGCCTATCAGCAGTGTGAAACCGCCGACGGTGTCCAGCGAGACAACGCAGATCGCCTTCCTGGCGCCGGACGTGCCGCAGGACTACACCCGCACGGTGTTCGTCAACCCCTACACCGCGCACGTGCAAGGGACGCTGACCACATACGGGCAGTGGCTGCCGATCCGGGCCTGGTTCGACGAAATGCATCGAACCCTGCACCTCGGGGTGATCGGCCGCTACTACAGCGAGATCGCGGCGAGCTGGCTGTGGGTGATCGCGCTCGGCGGCCTCGCGCTGTGGATCGTTCATGCGCGCCGGCGTGGGGTGAAAGGACTCGTGACCCCCGATCGCGCGGGTACGACGCGGGGATCGCGGAAACGGACGCTGAATTGGCATGGCGCGGTCGGGGTGTGGATCGTGATCGGCCTGCTGGGGTTGTCGGTCACCGGTCTGACGTGGTCACGGTTCGCCGGTGACCATGTCAGCGAGCTGCGGTCCCAGCTGAGCTGGACCACGCCGTCGGTGTCGACGACGCTGACGGGCACCGACACCGCCAACACCGGTGCACCGGCCGATCCGGCAGCGGCAGCCGACACGGTGCTGCGCAGTGCGCAAGCCGCGGGCTTGCGGCCGCCGATGTGGATGAAACCACCGACCGAACCCGATCAGGCGTGGCAGGTGTATGAGCGCAAGCGCGACTTCCCGACCCGGTTCGATGCCGCCTCGATCGACGGCCGGAGCGGCGCGATCGTGGACTACAAACGATTCGCGGATTGGCCCCTGGTCGCCAAACTGACCAACTGGGCGATCGATACCCACATGGGTCTGTTGTTCGGGCTGGCGAACCAGATCGCGCTGGCTCTGCTCGTCATCTGCCTGTTGACGGTGGTCGTGCGCGGCTACTTGATGTGGTGGAAGCGGCGTCCCACTCGGGGCGGGTGGCCAGCGCCGCCGCGGCGAGGGGCGCTGTCGGGTCTGCACCCGATCGAGGCGGTCGTCGCGGTCGCCGTTGTCGCGGGCATCGGCTGGTTCGCCCCACTGTTCGGCGCGACGCTGGGGCTGTTCGTCCTCGGCGACGTCGCGGCCGGTGAGATCTCTCGGCGCCGACGCGGAAGGGCAGAGGCATGATCACTGATCCCTTCCTGAAGTGGGCCGTCACCGTCGCGTTCGCAGTGACGGCAGCGTTCTGGGCGGCACGCGCCGGTGATCGGTCTGCGGCGATCCCCGGCCGGATCACCGCGATCCTGCACGTTGTCATGTCGCTGGCGATGCTCTTGATGTTGTGGCCAGGCCTGCCCGCCGTGCCGACGGTAGCGGGCATGGTGGTCTTCGCCGCAGCGGCGGTGCTGTTCCTGGGGTTGCTCGCTGCCCGGCGCGAGCACCGCGTCGAGAACGGTTATCACGCACTGATGATGGCGACGATGGTGTGGATGTATGCCGTCATGGACCCCTCCCTCGTCGGCACCACGCACACCTGCTCGGGTAGCGGCACGATGGACATGGGCGGCGGCACGACGATGGTCATGTCCACGACGATGACGATGCGGCCGTCCTCCTGGGCGGGACACCTCGACCTGGTCGTCGGGCTCGTCTACATCGCGATGGCGGCCGCCTGGATCGCCTACACCTATCGCCGGACACCCGGAGCCGACCACACCCCGGACCGGCTCGGCGCAATGCAAGCGGTCATGGCGGCGGCCACAGCGGTGATGTTCCTGTCCTACACGAGCTGACCGAGCAAAACTCACGCCTGGAAAGGATCGGTGCTCACCTATGACCTCGTAGGGCCGTACGACGCGAACTCCGGCCACCCCGCGGTGATGTCTTTGTGGACTTGCCGCGGCCTGGGCGCATGACCCGACTACAGTGACGGCCCGTGCTCGCGCAGGACACAAATCAGCTCGTCCACTACCGGCGGTGCTGTCCGCACGGGTGATTCTTGGCAAGCCTGCAGGTCATTGCACTTCCCTGCACGGTATTCACCACAGCGTCAAGCTATTTCGAGGGTGACGATCATGCGCTCGTTGCAATTCTGCGCAGAACGGACACCCGACCATGGCTGTGGAGGTAAGTGCGCACATGCCTGGAACTGGAAAGGTTTTGGGTCCGACTACTTCTGCTCGGGGCTGCCCTATGCGGCGGTGCGATTGGAAGGAGTGGGGCGTGCAGATGCGTCCGCAGGTCCGTTCGGATCGGATGGCGATGGCGTCGGTGACCGGAATGCTGACTGCGGCAATGGGGTTTTCGATGTTGCAGTTGTTCCTGCTCGGCGCACTTGGTCCGAGGATCGTGCCGGATCTCGGTTTGTCGCCGGCGATGCTGGGCTTCACGACAACCGTCGGGTTCGGGATGGCGGCGTTGCTTTCACCGATGGCCGGGCGGATGGTGGATGTGCTCGGCCCGCGGCGATGTCTGGCCGCGCTGCTGGGGCTGGTTGCGGTGGCGCTGACGCTGATCGCCGCCGCGCCGGGGTATTGGGTGCTGTTGGTGGCGGTGGGGCTCGGTGGTGCGCCGCAGGCCTTGGCGAATCCTGCGACGAACAAGGCGATTGTGGCGGTGGTCCCTGCCGTGCGTCGGGCCGCAGTGACGGGCACCAAGCAGTCCGGTGTCCAGCTCGGTGCGATCGCGGCTGGATTGCCGCTGACCGCACTCGCTTCGGTGGCAGGGTGGCGGGCATCGGTGTGGGTCGCTGCGGGTACCGCGGTCGTGGCGGCGCTGTGGGCGTGGCGGACGTTGCCCGCTGATCCGAACCGACACGAAAAGGCCGACGCCGCATCGGGATTCTCCGCCGGGAGTGCTGGGTCGGCGACTGTGGGTGTAGTGCCGTGGCTGACGGTGTTCTCGGTTTTTCTGGGTGCTGGAATGGCGTCGATCAATACCTATCTCGCGTTGTTCGGTGAGCGTCGATTGGGGTTGAGCGCTGCTGCGGCCGGGATATTGGTCGCGGTGCTCGGTGTTGCCGGTATCGCGGGTCGGATCGGCTGGGCCAGGGTCGCAGGCCGAGCGGGTGTCGCGGTGGTGTTGCCTGCGGGGTTGGCATTCGGTTCGGCGGTCTCGGCGCTGTTATTGGCGGTGGCTCCGATGGTGAGCGGCCTGGTGTGGGTTGCGGTGATCGCGGTGGGTGTGTTCGGGATGGCGGGCAACGCGGTGTCGATGGTGTTGGTGATCCAGCGGGCCGCACCTGGGCGTGCCGGACGGGACTCGGCTCTGGTGTCGGCGGGATTCTTTGCGGGATTCGCTGTGGGGCCACCGCTTTTCGGTTCTCTGGTGCCCAGCATCGGTTACAGCTCCGGATGGCTGATGGTGGCCACGGAATTCGCCACCGCGGCCGGTGTGGCGGCGGTGTGGGCGATACTCGATCGCTCTGTGCGAGATCGGACGCACGCATGAGCACATGGGGCGAAGCCGCGTTGGATACCGTGCTGGGCCGTGTCGCAGACACCCGCGACCAGGTCGGCGACCGGTTTCCGCTGTACGCCGACAGCAGGTCGGGTCAGTGGGTGAGCACGGCGCGAGGGTCGTGGACCGGTGGTTTCTGGGCGGGACTGTTGTGGCTGCGGGCGCTGCGCACCGGCTCGGAGATCGACCGGGCCGCAGCGGCGGCGGTCTCCAGTCGGCTGACCTCGTGGGTTGCGGCCGATACATCGACGCGCGGGTTGATCTTCTGGTACGGAACAGCTCTGGCGGCTGGTCGCGGAGCTGACGCGGCCGCCGCCGCACTGCGGGAGGCGGCAGCCCGCGCCTGCTCGGCCGACTTCGACCACGAATTGGGTGTGCTGCCTTGGGGTTCGGTGTTCGGTGGCCCCCGATTGCTGGCCCGGATGGACGGGGTTGCGGGTCTGGTGCCACTACTGGCTGCGGCGAAGGACTCCTCGGGCCTCGCGGCGGCGCGGATGCATATCGATACCCACTTTGCCCGATGGCGTGCCGAGCCGACAGCTACACCGGCCTGGGAATGGACCGACGGCTCGTGGGCGCCGTGTCCGAGTCCACGACCGGGATGGAGCAGGGGTCGGGCATGGCTGCTGCTCGCACTCGCCGACGCCACTTGGCGTATCGATCCCGATTACCGTTACGCCGCCGAGGAATTGATCGACTACGAGTCACCGCTGATCCCAGCCGCCGAGGCAGCACGGTCCGCCCCGCTCGACACCTCCGCGGCCGCGATCGAGGCCGTAGCGTTGCTGAAACTCGCTGCTGTGCAACATGATTCGGATACCATCGCACGGTTGCGGAGTCGAGCCACGGGCATGATCGAACGTCTGGTGACGACACACCTGAGCGACGCGACCAGCACGCGGCCCGCAGGAATGCTGCTGGATGGCTGCTACGACCTCGACAGCGGCTTGGCGACCGAACACGAACTCATTTGGGGCGACTACTTTCTCGCGCTCTCCTTGGCAATCCACATCGGTCTCGTCGGGCCATTCGATACCTGAACTGCCCTCACCGCAGGATACGGCGGGCCACTGCCTCGATGTGCAGTTCGTCCGGTCCGTCGAGGATCCGTGCCATCCGGCCCGTCCTGAGCAGTCCGGGTAGTGCGGTATCGGGTCCGAGCCCGGCGGCTCCATAGACCTGGATCGCGGAGTCGGCGACTTGTTGCAGTGTTCGGGCCGCGGCGACTTTTGCCAGTCCGGCTTCGATCCGCGCGTCGTGACCAGCGTCGATGAGCGAGACGGCTTTGTGTACCAGGGGGCGGGTGCTGCGGATGGCGAGCAGAGACTCGAAGACGTGTTGCTGCACCAGTTGTCGATCGGCTAGTCGGCCCTTTGACTGGGATCTGGTACCGGCGCGGTCACACATCAGCCGGAAGGCTCGCTCTGCTTGGCCGAGCCAGCGCAGGCAGCGCAGGGTGCGCCCGAGTTGCAGGCGTTCGCCCGCGATGCGCAGAGCACCGCCGCGTTCACCGATCAGGTGATCGCCGGGCACGTGGACTTCGTCCAGGTCGATCTCCCATTGTCCGCCGACGCCGAGGATCGGTACCTCCCGCACGATACGGACGCCGGGAGCGTCGGTGGGAATCAGCAGCAGGGACAGTCCGGCTGGGTTGGGTGCGGTGTCGTCGGTGCGGGCCAGCACCGTGATCAGATCGGCATCCGCGCCACCGCTGACGAACCATTTGCGGCCGGTCACCGTCCACGAGCCGTCGGGTCGGGCGGTCGCGCGGGTCGTTGTCATGGCGGGATCGGTGCCGGGGGTGTCGGGTTCGGTCATCGCGTACGCGGCGCGCACTTCTCCGGATACCAGTCGTTTCAGGTAGGTTTCGCGAATCCGGTCGCTGGCGTGTCGTTGCAGCATCCGCACATCCAGCAGCGACGCCGACCCGAGCAACGCGGGCCCGTGGTCGCTGGCACCCTCTGCCTCGGCCAGTCGCGCATAGTCCGCGAAAGGCAGCCCTTGCCCGCCCAGGGCAACGGGCAGTGGCAATGCCCACAGTCCCGCTGCCCGTGCGACCGCCTTCAGCTCGGCCGAAACTGTAGCGGCGGCGGACCCGCCCGCGTCGAGCTGGGTCTCTCTAGGCACCACCTGGTGGTCGATGAAGGCGGCGACCCTTTCGCGCAGTTTCTCCGGATCTGAATTCGGCTGTACCGCAAGGGTTGGACCGCACACCGTCGGCACCGAACTCCCAAATGTGAACGACTCCATGATCTCTCCTTTGCACTGGCCGGGAACCCGGGGACTCGACGGTCCGACTGCTGTGTTCGTGGAACTGGTCGGTGGCGACCGCCGCCGAGTTCCCGACAGCGCACGTCGTTCAAGAGGAGAGCCATGACACCCGGCACCATGCGAACATCGGAAACCATCCCAACCTCGATGCCGCTGCGCGGCATGCGATTCCACGCGGGCAGCGCGCCTGCGGCGACCCTTGATCACCTGCGCCTGCTCGGCGCCGAACCGGCCACCGGCGGCGGTGATGCGCTGCTGTTGACCGCCCCAGATGATGCGGTGATCGAGGCTCGAGCGACCTGGGGCGGTGCGGACAGTCAGGTGTACGACGAAGCGACCGCACAGGCCGCCGCAGGATTGATGTTGGTGCACGGCCGCCGCGACGGGGCACCACGCGGGCTCGCCGTCGACTACACCGCCGCCGCCACCGGAATTCTCACCGTCCAGGGGCTACTCGCCGCGCTCATCGGCAGGATGCGCGGCGGATCCGCCACCGCCGTGGACATTTCGGCCGACCGCGTCGCGCTGCTGACCATCTCCCAGTATCTGGCCGCCGCGTGTGCCGATGACGACGAAGCCACCGCGCTCGCACCCGGCGGACCGCCGTTTACTACAGCCGATGGTGTCCGATTCGAGGTGGAAGCGCTCGACGTCGGCGTGTGGGCCGAGTTCTGGCGGGCCATGGACGCACCGCAGGCCGCGTTGCGAAAGGGCTGGCGGCCGTTCCAATTCCGTTATGCGACGGCCTGCGCACCTTTCCCCGACGACCTGCATCACACCGCCTCGGCGCGCACCTGGATGCAGGTACGGGCCGCGGCGAACACGTCCGGAGCGGATGTGTGCCGACTACACACCTTGACCGAGCGGGCCGCCGAGATCCAGAACGAGCCCATGGTGCCGTGGGAATTGCTTGTGGGAGCCGAAAGGCGCACCGCCAGCGGCGGTCCCATCGGATCAACCGATCTTCCACTGGCGGGTTTCACGGTCCTCGAGGCGGGTCGTAGGGTGCAGGCGCCGCTGGCAGCGCACCTACTCGGGCTGCTCGGCGCGAATGTCGTGCGGATCGAACCCCCAGGCGGTGACCCGCTGCGCGGTATGCCGCCCACGTGTTCCGATATCTCGGCCCGCTGGCTGGCGCTGAACCGGGGCAAAGACGCGGTGGAAATCGATATCAAGTCGCCAGCCGACCGAAAGCGGCTGTGTGAGTTGGCCGCTGACGCCGATGTGTTCCTGCACAACTGGGCGCCGGGCAGAGCAGAACAGCTCGGACTCGGCGCGCAGGACTTGTCGGCCGCCAATCCCGGCCTGGTCTACGCCTACACCAGCGGCTGGGCGGATCGGCTCGCCGACGCCCCGATGGGCACCGATTTCATGGTGCAGGCCCGCACCGCAGTCGGTGAGGCCGCCCGGCCGGTCGACGAACCACCGGTGCCATCGCTGATGACGCTGCTGGATGTGCTCGGCGGCATGCTCGGCACCGAGGCGATCCTGGCCGGTCTACTCACCCGTGAATACACAGGCCGAGGGATGCGCGTCGAATCCTCGCTGCTGGCCGCGGCGAACCTGCTGACCGCACCCGCGCTGGACCGGATCAGGACCGGAGGTCAGCCGCGCCGCCCGGCCGGATTCCGCCGCCCGCTGCCCACCGGCGACGGTCTGCTGGCCGCGACCGATGAACACGCGAAAGCGGCCGCCGATTATACCGACAGGATTCGCGGACTGTCCACCGCTGACGGCATTGCCCTGTTGCGCGACAACGGCATCCAGGCCACGGCCGTCACCACCGATCTGGCCGACCTACCCGCCGATCCCCGCTTCACCGATGCCCTGACCACCGACGGGCATGGGGCCGTTGCTGTTTCGTCTGCTTGGAGTTTCCGATGACCGTCCTGATGCGTGACCTGGTCCCGCACCGGCTACGCCGTTCCTGGGCCGCCGACGGCGCCTGCCCCGACCTCGATCTGTATTCGCTGTTCCGCGCGCACCGATGCCTGGACCCACACCGCACCGCGGTCTTCGATACCAAGGGCAAACTCTGCTACACCCGGCTCGATACACTGGTCCGGCGGCTGGCGGCCGGGCTCGCCGCCGAGGGTATCGGCCCCGGCGATGTCGTGGGCGTACAACTTCCGAATTGCCGTGAGGCCGTCATCACCGACTTGGCGCTCGCCGCACTCGGAGCTGTGGTATTGCCGTTCCCCGCCGGCCGAGGCATGCGCGAGGCCGAATCGCTGCTCCGCCGTGCCGAAGCCGTCGCCATCGTGGCCACGACCGAATTCCGCGGCCGCGACCATGCAGCCGAACTGTCCGAACTGCTCACAGCTCTGCCCGCGCTGCGGTTCGTCGCCGCTGTCGGAGCCGACGCCCCGGACCGATGTCTGTCCTTCACCGATCTGCTGCGCGCCGATGGCGAGGCATTCATCCCGAACCGCCCCGATCCGGAGGCCGCGGTCCGCATCCTGGTCTCCTCCGGATCGGAAGCGGAACCGAAAATGGTCGCCTACACCCACAATGCGCTCGCGGGTGGGCGCGGCAACTTCATGGCCGCCCTGCTGAGCGACGGAGCACCGCCGCGCAGTCTGTTCCTGGTTCCGCTGGCCTCGGCGTTCGGCAGCAACGGCACCGCGGTCACCCTGGCCCGTCACGGCGGCGCACTGATCCTGCTCGACCACTTCACTCCGCAAGCCGCGCTCGCCGCCATCGAACGCCATCGGCCGACACACGTGTTCGGCGTCCCCACGATGGTGCGAATGATGCTGGACCACAACGCTGCCGCCGCCGACACCTCTTCGCTGACAGCGCTGGTGCTCGGCGGCTCGCCGCTGGATCGGGCAACCGCAGAGGAGGCACAGCGGGCTTTCGGATGCCCGGTTGTCAACCTCTACGGTTCTGCCGACGGTGTGAACTGCCATACCGGACTGGTCGAAGACGGTACGGCCGGCACGAGTCCCGGCGTCCTGGTCGGGCGGCCCGATCCGCGTGTCGCCGACATCCGGATCGCCCGAACCGAGACCGGCGAGATGGCAGCGGCCGGTGAGACCGGGGAGATCGTCGCGCGCGGCCCCATGACACCGCTGTGTTACGTCGGTGCTCCCGAACTCGACGCCCGCTACCGCACCGACGACGGCTGGGTTCGCACCGGCGATCTCGGCGTCCTCGACCCTGACGGACGGCTACACGTCGTCGGCAGGCTCAAAGACATCGTCATCCGGGGCGGGGCGAATATCAGCACCGCCGAAGTGGAACGACTGCTGGCCGCCCACCCGGACGTGCGCGATGTCGTGTGTGTCGGTGTGCCACATCGGGTTCTGGGCGAACAACTGGCCGCAGTCGTCGTCGCGCGCGCGGATCGCCGCCCCGACCTCGCCGGACTGTGCGCTCACCTGCGATCCCAGGGGCTCGAACGCGGGAAACACCCCGAGTCACTGCTGCTGCTCGACACACTACCGCTGACCCCAGCGGGCAAACCGGACCGCGCCGCGCTGCGGTCCCAAATCATCACAGCGACGGTCTGAAACTAGTTGTGGGGCAGGCTCTTTCAATGCCTGCCCCACAACTGCCCGCCACAATCAGGAGCCCGACAGGGCCTTCTTCGCCGTGCTGGCGGCTTCGCGGTAGACGGTCAGAAGATCCAGGTTCTGACCGGGGTAGTTGACGATCGAGACCTGCTTGGCACCCGAGTCCGGCAACACCGTTCCGGTCGACATGTGCGCGTTGTCGAACACGAAGTCCGGCTTCTTGGCCGCCAAACCGGCCAACTGCCCGGGAGTGACGGCTTCGGGCCCATAGGTGCCGACGATATCCGCGCCGGCCAACTGCGCCGCCCAGGTTGAAAATACTTGCGCGACAACGGTCGGCTGCTTGCCTCCGGGCCATGCCGCCCGAATGTCCTTGCCCAGCTTGTCGTATTCGGCGGTGAACGTGGACACCCACGAATCAGCATGGTCGGCGGTACCGAACTCGGTACCGAGCGACTTCACTTGTGCGGTCACCTTATCGGCGGAATTGTCGAGATCAACCTCGATCAGCTTCGCCTTCGAACCCGCGGCCTCCTTGATCTTGCCCGCGAACGGTTCGAACGACGCGTACAGCACGAAATCGGCCTCGGCGACTGCGGCCAGATCCGACGGTTTGGGGTCGTAGTCCGGCGCGTGGTGCACCGACGCGGGCACGATGACCTTGACGTCCTCGATACCCGCCGCCTTGGCGAACGCCGCCTCCCATGTGGTGGTGGCGACGACCTTCGGATGGTGATGTCCATTGTGGTGATCGTGATCGTGATCGTCATCGGTGCTCGAGCAGCCGCCGAGCAGCACACCCGCCGCGACGGCGAGGCCGGTTGTCCAGGACAGACCCGCGATCAATGGACGGAAACGTGCCATGACTGTGTTCTCCGTTCAGGAATGAAGTGAGCCGCGAGGGCGACTGCCCCAGCGGTGAGCACCAAGACCGGACCCGGAGGCAGGTCGAAGGTGAGGGCGAGAAGGAATCCGGCGACATTGACGGCGACACCGATACCCATGGCCCAGAAGACGATCGAGGCCAGCGAGTGCCCCAGCCGACGCGCGGCCAGGGCAGGCAGCAAGGTGAGCGCGTCGACGAGCAATGCCCCGGTGAGCCGGATCGCACCGGCGACCGCGACAGCCACCAGCACCAGCAGCACCAGAGTGAGCCGCCCCACCGCAACGCCGGACACCAGCGCTAATTCCCGATCGTGCAGTAGCAAGGCCAGATCGCGGCGCCGCCACCACAACATCGCGGGCACCACCACCGCAAGTACCGCGAGTACGACCACGTCCTGAGTACGCACCGACAGAATGGAACCCCACAGCAGCGCGAACGCCGCCGAGGCGTTCACCCCGGCCACCGACAGCACCAGCAGCGCCGCCGCGACGGCCAGGCTCATCAGCAAACCCATTGCCCCGGAAAGGCTTTCCGGGGTGCGAGCCAGCGGGCTGATCCCCGCTCCGGCGACCGCGCAGGCCACCAGACCACACAGCGCCGGATCGAGACCGGTCAGCATTCCGACCGCGGCGCCGAGCAATGCGACGTGCATCATCGCGAATCGCACCGGAATGATGTCGAGCCCGACTATCACCACCCCGATGACCGGTAGCCCGATCGAGCCGAGTACCAGTGCCCCCCCGGCCCGCCGCACCGGCACCAGCCCGAGTAATTCGCCCAGCTGAGCAGGTCCGTTCACGCGACCTCCCGCAACCGGCCCGCGGCCATTTCCAGCACCCGATCGCAGCGCCGTGCCATGGCCCGGTCGTGGGTGACGACGACGAGCGTGACCGGCAACTCCGTCAACACGTCGGCCGCCTCTTCCTGGCCGGCGAAATCCAGTGCCGCCGTGGGTTCATCGGCCAGCACAATGCCCGCACCGGCCGCGACACAGCCGACCGCCCGCGACAGATGCATCCGTTGCAACTGCCCACCCGAGAGCGTGTCGAGCGGCCGGTCGACCAACCCACCGACCCCGAGCCGGTTCGCCATCGCCGCCGCCTGCTCGCGGTTGCCGCTGCTGGACAGCAGTTCACCGGCCAGCAACGGAAACCGGCCCGCGGCAGGCCGTTGCGGAATCCACGCGCACACGCGGCGACGCCGAGACATCTCGGCGGACCCGCGCCCGGCGCGGCCATCGATAACGATCTCACCCCGCACTGCGGTATGCAGGCCGAGCACCGCACGCAGCAGGGTGGTCTTGCCGGATCCGTTGGTGCCGGTCAACGCGACCCGCTGCCCGGCGCGCACGTCCAGGTCGATATCGCTGACCACCTCGACACCACCGTGCCGACACGACACGCCCTCCAGGCGCAGATCGAATCCGCCCATCACACCACCTCCGCGAACCCTGTTGTGGCCGGACCGCGCCCACCTGGCAGTAGTCGTACCGGCGCGGCGCTCGGTTCCGCGATCGCCTGCCGGAGTCCGTCGGCCGCCTGCAATTCGATGATCAGGGTTTCGCGGGCCCGCGCGACTCGGGAGCGGATCGTGCCGACCGGACACCCGACTGTTTGGGCGGCCTCGGCGTAGGACAAGCCGAGGACCTGGGTGAGCACGAATGCCTCGCGCCGATCATCAGGCAGGGCGCGCATCAGGTCGGCGATTACCACCTCCTCCGGGAAATCCGGCACGTCGTGATCGCGGCGGCGCTGCTCCATGGTTTGCTGCCAGTCCTCCACGTTCGCCTTCTGTGGTCGCGCCGCCGCGCTGCGGAACCGGTCTACAACCACCCTGCGGGCGATCGACAGCAGCCAGGTCCGCGCGGTGGATCGGCCTGCGAAGCGCGGCAGGCTACCGATCGCCCGCAAAAACGTCTCCTGGGTGAGATCGTCGGCGGACTGGACATCGGTCAGATGCGCGACGAACCGCCACACGTCACGTTGGGTCGACCGGATGAATTCCGCCAGCGCTGCCCGGTCGCCATTCCCAGCGGCGATCGCGAGTGCGGTCAGCTGTTCGTCGGACATGATCTATTTCCGGATAGACAGACCCGACCGGCGGCGGAGCAGGCACTGCGCGAAAGACATCGCGGGGTCGAGAAAATACCGCTGCCAGCACGCAGCGGTGAAACAATCGCATGCATTTTCAACAAATTTCGATTCAGCGATGCCACATGACATCGAAAAGACCAGCCATCACCGATTACCGACGCGGGCAGCGATCAACAGCCGTGGAAAGTCGAAAATTCGCCGTAGTAGCGCACAACAGGCAGAAAAAAGCATGGCATGCCGAAGCGATTCCGGCAGCCCGCGGCGCAGAACTCAGGCGACCAGTCCGAGCGGCGGCCCACGCCGGGCCAGCACATAGCGCAACAAGGCCCCGTGCAACACCGGTACCCGGCGCTCGACACCGACCGACGAGCCGGATACCGCATCGGTCGCGCTCGAATGCACGAGCACCAACAGCAGCGGCACCACCATCCGGGCGTACAGCGTCCGCAGCAGGGCGAACAGAGCCATTTCCCCACACCACAGCCAGACCGCGCACACCACCGCGGCCACGCCGTGCGCGGCCATCATCGCCAGCGCACGAGGATCCCCCGCAGCATCCGACATATCGTGGCCCCCGTGGCCACCCGCCGACGCCACCCCGAACCACAGGTGCAACGCCACCTGCAGCCCCAGCAGCCCACCACCGATAGCGAAGATCCCGCGCTGACGGTCGGCCACCGCCCACGACACCGCCGACGTCGCGGCGAAAGCCAGCAGCAACGCGGACGGGCCCACGGCATGCCGGGACGCTTCCACATGCCCGATCGCCGAAAGCAGAACACAGATCGCAGCGAAAATCGTTGCACGCGTGACCCGGAGCACTGGGGACACGGGCGAACAATTCATAGCACCACTCATCGTCGCACCTATGGGACAACCGGTGCCCGGAGGGGTGCCCGCCCACAGCAACGGCTCATCCCATGAACCCACGGTTGCGGACGTCCCGATCAACAGCGATCTACCGGGTCAGCTTGCGACGCGCGATGAGTGACCCGGCTCCGGCGATCGAACCGACTGCACCGAGCACGATGCCGATAACGCCGAGCCAACGGGCCGTCGTGTCACTCGACGACTTACCCTCCGAGGCCGCTATACGGATGTCGCCGTGATTCTCTGCACCACCGGACTTCTTGGCGCCCAAAGCCAATGACGGGGCGGGATGTTCTGGCTCGCTGGCACCGGCCGTGGTTTCCTGATCCCACATCACGACCTGCCCGTCGGCGTAGGTCTGAACCGAGGGCATGGTGAGCGTGTCCGTATCAGGCAAGCCGTTGGCGAGCACCGAGAACTGCGCGAACTGACCGGGTCCGATCCCGCCGCCAGGATCGGCGGTCCAGGTGATAGCGGTGACATTGCGAGCGCTGTCCTTGCTCGCCACGGCCCGCCAACCCGGCATCACCTGCGTATCAGCAGCTGTCAACCCCGGAATCTGCACCATCAGCTCGATGGTCGCGCTATTGGTGGCTGATTCGTTGGGCACCCGGAAGGTCAACACCGCCGAACCACCCCGCGCGGCATCCGGTGACGATACCGTGACATGCGCCGAAGCGGGCGCGGCCAGCAGAACCATCGCGAACGCCGCGGCGGCGCCGGCGCATGCGATACGCGAAATCCAGGAACTGTTCATCGACGAGACCGCTCCTTTACAGTAAGGAATCGAACGCAACCGAGAGTCAATGGACGACGTTAATCCTCTTGCGGCCCGCAGTCACCGATAATCCGGCTATGTCGTGCAGGACGAATTTCCGTCGTGGTCGAACAGGACGACCGAATTCGCGGCGTCGATGGATATAGAGCAAATGATTCCGCCGCGCCGCGCAAACGCATGTGAGCCGCCCCGGCGTGAACGGATTGAATTATCCTTGCGCCGAGTCGGCCGAGTCTCGGATCAATTGTGCCGCAACAGCGTGAAAGTCAGCCGATGCTGAACGGCGCACCCCACAGCACAGTCCACGTGACGACCCCTTCGGTCTCCACCTCGACGTTCACGAAGGCACGCGCCTGCGCGTACCCCGCGCAGCCGCTCAGACCGATGGTCTCATCCGCCCAGGAAACACCACCGCTGCCGCCTCTGAACTCATGGCGCCAGCGGTGAACCTCCTGGCCGAAGTCATTGGCCTGCTCGAGGTCGAGCAGGTGAAACGCCGTCGCCTGGCCGGGACCGAGTGTCAGATTGCCGCCGGATGTGGCACCAACGCCGGGCCTGATGTTCTGACCATTGCTCCAATCCAGGGTCCCCTGCACGCCGCCGGACGCACCACCACCGGCGATATCGACCTGGCAGCCGACGACATAGCCTGGATCGATCCGGCCGCCTCTCACCCCGACCCCGGACAAATCGACCCTGGCCGTGCCCGACACCCACGCATTCCGGTGCACCGGCGTCGCACCCATCGACGGACTGATATTCGCCGACTCATCGGTCAAGGTGATATCGACGACCGTGCCATCCGACAGCGTCTTGGTCAGATGCGCACCCGGCAGCGGCACAAAGGTGTCGGCGTTTGCGGTGCCCACGGCGAAAAGCCCGAGACCGCTAGCGATCGCGGCGACCCGGAGCACGGTCTTGCTGTTGATAGTCAATGTTTTCCTCAACGTTGAATTCGCTGAAACGCGAAGGGAATACGGTGAATTCGACCGACGTCAGCCGATACTGAACGGCTGCCCGTAGAGGGTGGTCTTCGAGTAGTGGTCACCGATGATCTCGACCACCGTGTACGCGCGAGCCTGCGCGTAGCCGGCACAGCCCTGAATCTCGATCTCGGCGTCCTGATACTCCACCGAATAGGTGCCCGGCTTCCGGATGTCCTTGTAGTCGATCTGCACGAACTTGACCTCGCCCGGACCGAGATTCAGCCCGATCGAACCGCCGAGGCTGCCACCACTGAGATTGATCCCACCGGAGACCCCCGCCGAAATCGCGTTATCGGCGATGCTGATCTGGCAGCCGACGATATAGCCGGTGTCGAGCTGCGAAACACCATGTGTCGAAGAGTTATTCGTTCCCGCAGCGCCACTGGCACCGTTGGTCGGACCGGCCGTTCCTTCCGGTGTCACGCTTACTTCGGCGATCGCGTTACCGGAAACCCACACTGTGCGGCCCGCACCGTTGGCCGCCAACGACGGCGACACGATCGCATGTTCGGCGGTGCGGCTGATCGTGACACCCGCACCCACCTTCTGCCCATCCGGCAGCGATACGAAAGTGTCAGCATTGGCGACACCGACCGCCGACAGCCCGACCACGGTCATCGTGACCGCACCACCCCCGGCGATACGAAGACTTCGGCGCACGCCGGCAGTACAATGTTCTGTCATTGGGTCCTCATCAGGTTGTGCCACTTGGATTTCGGCGACGGCACGACCTGCGCGGTCCGCTACGGCCTGACGTCACACAACCTGTAGTCGCGACTTCGACACGTCAAGTTCCGACCGCAAACCTGTGGCATACACCACCGAAATATGTTGACACCGAACGGAACCGACGGAACCGTTCGACCGACTACACATAGTTGGCCGAACATCCGCATCGGGTGTACGCAAGCTCGTGACAGCCGATCAGAGCCGGTGGATCAACTCCTCTGCCACGCGGCGTCGTCACAACTGAGATAAACACGTACACGAGCGATCTCGCGCACACCCCGCCGACACCCGGGCATTGCCTGTTCGAGCCACACGGAATGTTGCTGGACAGCGTCGACGCCCTCCATATCTCCTGATCTGGCCGGCGAATCGAAAGCAGCGACCTCGAACACGGCACGGCTGAGCGCGTTATACAGCTAACACCAACTACCGCAACGAATTACAGGACAGAACCTAGTCGAGACGGGTGGCGGTCACGGCCCACACGGGCAGGTGCACCCGGTTGTTTTTCAGCAACGGCGCAATGATCTGGATTTGTTCTTGCATCGGCTTCATCCGCTCAGCCCATCCGGAGTCGTCGCTCATCTCCTTGGTGAGATGGGTGAACGTCTCTGGGCTGAAGGTGGCTTGGTAAGTGGTGGTTCCCAGGTAGTCGATGCGCCACCCGGCTGCGGGAAGCACCCGGTCGAAATTCTCCGCCGGCAAGCCTTCGGGCTGCAGGCCGTTGACGTTGTGGCGGCCGACTTCGAACATGAACAGTCGCGCCCCAGGTTTGGTGGCGCGGTACAACGCCTGCGCGTACTGGGTCTGGATTTGTTCGTCGTCGAGGAACACGTGGTAGAACGCGCTGTCGACGACGGTGTCGAACCGATCCTCCAGGCCCTCGAGTCGGGTGGCGTCGGCCACCTGGAAATTCACATTTACCCCGGCGCGCTCCGCGTTGCGCTTGGCTCGCTCGATCGCCGCTGGCGACGCGTCGATCCCGGTGGTCGAGTAGCCCTTGGACGCGTAGTAGATCGCGTGATGTCCCGGGCCGGTTCCGGGGTCGAGCACCTCGCCCCGCACGGCGCCGTAGGCCACCAACTGCTGCACCACCGGCTGTGGTCCGCCGATGTCCCAGGGGATCAACGCGGAAGCGTCCTGCTCCGGAGACGCGTCACGGTACAGCGCTTCGAAGTCTGGCTGACGATTGTGGTTCGGTTCCCTGTCCATGAGTCCTCCTTTGATTGCGGACGGGCCACACCTGAAGGATCGCGCTGGAGATGAGACCAATGGTTCCCTAATTCGGCGGCGGGCGCCACCGACTGTTGTGACCGTGGGTTGGGCGGCTCGGATCAGGGCCGTACGGCCCCTTGCCTTCGTCGATGGGCTGGTGGATGCTCGAGTTCATGGCCAAGCCGTATCGAGCGGGGGTGGGGTGTCAGGGCGGCCAACACGTGGATGCGGACCGTGATACACGCAGGATTGCCGATGTGGACTTTCGGTGTCCTCACGGTGCCCGGGCGGCGCACCAGCCGTGCGATCCGCACGCCGCTGGCAGTGTTCGAACAACACGGCCGACGGTATCTGGTGGCGTCGTACGGAACGGTGAACTGGGTGCGTAATCTGCGTGCGGCACAAGGGAAGGCGACGCTGTGTCACGGCAGACATGTCGAGTCTGTGACTGCCGTGGAGTTGCCCACCGATCAAGCGGCCACGCTGTTCCGCGCGTCGCTGGTGTCGGGTCCCCCACGCGTTCCGAAACCCATTGTTGCGCTGTATCGACGGTTTTTCGTTCTGCCCTACCTGGATGTGGGTATGAACTCCTCGCCGCAGCAATTTCTCGACAACGCCCGCACCCATCCGGTTTTCGAAATCGTGTCGGCCTGACTCCGGTGCGGCGACTTGTGTCCTCGAATACGGACCGGTTTGGTGTATTGCCCGGCCAGAGTGCATATCTGGGTTACACCCCAACACCACATCAGTAACAGGAGCGGCGGAACGCCCACTGCACCAGCAGTTCATAGTCCACCGGCGCACCACACGCGCTCCGACGAATACTGCGACGTTACACCGACGAATGGGCAGCCGAATTCGAACAGCACTTCCTGCTGTGCCGCGTCGAATTCGGCGATGCCGCTACGGTACACCGTGCATGAGCACGCTTGTGTCCGTTGCACGTTCCTGCGCCTGGACACGACCCAGCGGTCGCGGCTGGAACAGATGCAGGACAACGCCCGCGCCCGCCGCACCGATACCCGTCAGCGGCAGTGGCTCGGTGAGGTCAGCGCGCTCGAGGAAACCGCGTCATGTCGACACGCAACTCACCCAAAAACTGGAGCCGGACCGGCATAGCCGCGGGGCGGGATCAAGCAACTCGAGCAAGACCGGGCCGTCGCAACCAGGTTCCGCAAGGTCGCCGTCCGCTACGAGGTCACCAGCCACATCGCCGCCATCAACCAATGGCTCCCAGACCAATGAGGGCGGGCACAAGCCCGCCCTCATTCGACTTGGACACACGGCCCAGCCTAGTTCGAGGGGCCGGGTCTCAGATGCACCAGACGACACTACCGAGAGGGAAACATATCGCGACCGATCCGTCGGTCGGAGTGGCGGAGGACGACGGGGATGGAATCGAGTCGGCAGAAGCTGCGGGAGCTGCGAGGACGAGCAGGGGCAAGGCCATAGCAGTCGCGGCGACGGTTTTGACTATTTTCCGAGACATTTTTCATCCTTCAACTAAATGATCGAATCGATTTTTCTCAACATCTCCGCCGGGTGGCCCTGATGGGCTGATGCGTACCCTCGGTCCGGTTCGACGTGGGGCCACTGGATTCGGTGATGTGGGACGGGGCCGAGCTTTATGCGTCTCAGTGCTCGGCCACGCTGCCGAGCTGCTGGATTCAGGTTGTGAAGTGTCACATGAAGCGGCTCTTGTCCCGCGATTCGTTGCTTGGTGATGTGCCCCCGGCCGGAGCGCGTATTCCGGCTGGCCGACAGCTGCACTATCGACCGAACCGAACACGACACCTTCTGGTACCACGGAAAGGCATCAAGCACAGCATACCGCTGGCTATCAGCTGAATAGTCCAGAACGAAAACATTTTGAAGATAACTATCCTGTTAATGGCCGGCCTATCTCGCCCAGGAGTAGCAACCCGCACGGGGGGTTGATGCGGATCGTGCAGTCGAGGTGGCCGGCGGCGGTCGTGGCCGCGGTCGCTCCACCGGCCTGCCTGCCGAACTCGTGCTGCTATCCGGTCTGGTGGTCGCCGATCCGCGCGGAGCTCGTCCGACACTCTGGCTGCGCCGATGATGGTCCCGCTCACCGCAATGACCACCGTTACCGACGGGTGGTTGCTATCCGGGCCATCTCCGCAGCTCCCAGCGCGCCGCCAGCCCGGTCAGGCCGTGATCGACTGGACGATCTTCACGCCGACCAGTACCACCGCCAGCAGCAGGTAGCCACGCAGGGCGAGCATGCCCGCGGTCCGCAGCGGGGAGAACGCCGGACGCTCGAGGGTGTCCAGGGCCGGAGTGCGCCAGCTGTCACGGTCGTGCTCGAGGATGGCCCTGCGCTCGCCACGAGTCAGCACCTGATCGGTTTCGAGGTCCTCGACCTGATCGGGGTCGAGATCACCGAGTTCCCGTGCGGTCTGTTCGGTGGCCCTGCGCGTGGCACGGTGCTTGGTGTACAGCAATCCGGCACCGCCGAGGACTCCGACTATCGCGCCGATGCCGAACCCGAGTTCCAGTGTGGCCGTGGACAGGTCGGGAAAGAACGTCGCCGCGGTCAGCGCCAGCGACAGCAGCACCAGCGACCAGACGATGATGCCCGCGATGATGTTTTGCCGCGCGGTATTCACCCACGGCCCGAGCACCGCCTTGTCGTTGCACAGCAGCACCAGGAACACCGTCGCGGAGGGCAGCAGCACGCCAGCCAGTGCCTGCACACCCTGGGTCAGCAGACCCAGCACGTTGTCGGGGCTGAACGAGATGGCCGCGGCGATTGCGAGTAGCAGCGCGTACCCGGCGTAGAACACCGGCGCTTCGCTGATCTTCCAGTGCAGCGAGTGTTGTTTACCCAGGGTGTCACCAAGGGTGTATGTGGTCGCGAGGCCGACCGCGTTGGCGCCGATGAGCGAGGCATCCAGCAGCAGGATCGCGAACAGCGCGCCGACAGTGTGACCCATGTTGTCGGACAGGCCCTTTGCGACCGCGCCGGCGTCGGTGAAGTTGCCGAGAATCTCGGCTGGAAGTCCGTACGCGGCGGCGGCCATGATCGCGATGGCGCCGAGCATGACCACGACGATGCCGATCCACAGGTCGACGCGCTCGTAGCGGATCCAGCGTGGGGTGATGCGCTTGTCGACGATGTTGGACTGCTGGAAGAACAGCTGCCAGGGTGCGACGGTGGTGCCGACGATGGCGACGATGAGCAGCAGCAGGGTCGAGTTCAGCCCCCCTGGGAAGGATGGGATGATGCCCTTGGCGGCGTCGGAGACGTTGGGGTGCACCATGAATGCCAGTGGGAACATGACGATGTTGGCGGCGATGAGTGCGAACAGGAACCGCTCCCAGCGCCGGAACGAGCCACCGGCGACCATCGCGAACAGCAGCACCGCCGATAGCGGCACGGCGATCGACTTGGGTAGCCCGAAGTAGCCCAAAGCCATAGAGACACCGATGAATTCGGTAACGATGGTCAACGCGTTCACGACGAACAGATCCCCCACGCTGAACGCGCCCCAGAACTTCCCGAACCGCGCGAAGATCAGCCGCGCGTGCCCGACCCCGGCGACCGCGCCCAGGCGCACCACCATCTCCTGGTTCACATACAGCACCGGGATCAGCAGGGCGAGGGTCCACACCAGGGCCATGCCATAGTTCTGCCCGGCCTGCGCGTAGGTGGCGACACCACCGGCGTCGTTGTCGCCGACCATGACAATGAGGCCCGGGCCCATGATCGCCAGCAGCATCCGGAAGCGCTGCCAGGTGCTGCGGCCCTCCCCCGTGTCGTGCTGATGGATCGTGCCCAGCGCGCCGACGATGTCGCCGACGTGCGCCGAATCGAGGGCGGCCGGTGCACCGTTGGGTGGCGCGACCGTGGCGGTGTCGTTGCGGTGGCTCGCGCCGTTCGAGAAGAAGGCCATCGCCGTTCCTCGCTTTCCTCATCAGATGTCGAGCAGATCGGAGCCTCCGGCGGAATTCAGCCGCCGGAGGGTCCGGAAGAGATGACTGACGGTCGAGACCGCCTGGCTCCTACGCGTGGTAGGGGTGGCCGCCGAGAGAGGCGGTGTAGACCGCGGTCCGTGCACGGGCCGCGCGCAGGTTGTGGCGTTCGGCCTCGGTCAGGTTGTGGCGAGCGCCGGCGCGCCGCGTCATGGTTCCGAGGACCGACAGGACGGTCAGCGGGATACGGGTGCGGGAGATGACGGGGAAGGTCATGACGAATTCCTTCGGGAAGGTCGGCTCGCCAGCCTCCCGGGCACAGCCCGACGCCCCCGAAGACACGCCGACCCCCCCCTCATTCAGCGCACGTATCGATATACGGTGGCCGGATTTCGGTCGACGGGTTATTCAGGGTCAGGCAATGACCAGGTCGCGGCAAGCCGGGAACGACAAGGGTTTTCGAGCCGAACTCGGATACGGACTATCGTCGGAACTCATTGCGTCCCTCACCTCCTTGCCGCCTGGGCGCGCACGCCGACCTGTCGAAAAATCAGACCATGCCATACGGAGGGGAGACGCCACCATGCCGGTGAACGAGCACCCCTCTCGTCAGAGCTTCGGCACTGTACGACGTATCCGCCAGATCGGGATCCGGGGGAAGCCACTTTGGATAACCCCTTAATCCGGGGAAACCTGTCCTAACCCTGGGCGTCTCTCGACGTCGTCGGATCAGTGGCCTGTGTTCGTACAGGAGCCTCGCCTAGCAAGGTGCTGACTGGGCAATATTGGACCTCTCCACGACCGAAGTCAAGCGAGCTCTACCGAGCGATGTCGGCGCGGACACCGACCGCCGCCCGTATACAGCAGTTTTGGTGGTCACCACGAAAGTCGGCTCGCCACAAGGAAGATCGCTGGATCATGCGCAACTACCATCCTCGTGCCCTTGCCATCGCGGCGCGGGCACGGGCCTGATCCGCAGTACACGGTGGTACAGATCACGTCGGCCGCTTCCGGGTGGAAACACGCCACATGACTCTGACGGTTTCACCGATCGTGCGCGTATTCCATTGCGCGGCTGTGCGATTGGTGCCGGGATGCTTCACCATACTCGAGTTTGCCAACCCTGAATTCCGAAGGTCTCCCGTTGAGCAAATCACCGCTCACACCGCTGTGGTCCTCGGCATCCTCACCGTCGACTGGCCCGACTCGGATGCCGACCCGGCACCGACGACATCGCAGCTGTCGGCGCAGTAGTCCGGTGAGTCAGATTTCGGACGGCCGCTCGAAATGCGGCAGGACAGCGTATTGTATTCCGCAATGCTCGAGTTGTTCGTCCGTGATTGGCGCTGACCGGTCACAGGTCGTTCTCGGTGTGTTGAGCACAGTGGTGATCTCCAAAACACGTCAGCCGCGCGCGTGGGATGTACCGTCCATGTGCACGCGAATTCCTTGGCGGAGACATAGTTCTATGAGCGACGCAGTACACGCCCATGTCCTGATCGTCGGCGCCGGCGGAGCCGGATTGTCCCTCGCCTTGCTGCTGCAGCAGCAAGGCGTGTCATCCATACTGGTTGAACGGCGTGCCGACGTGTCCTGGTTTCCGCGGGCGCGCAACCTCAATTTCCGCACCCTGGAGATCTTTCGTGCTCTCGGACTCGACAAACAGGTACGCGCCGCCAGCACACACGTTTCCCGGGTGGTGCGCAAGCAGTCGCTGGCGGCGCCCGGACACGAGGACTTTCCCGCCGTCGAGAACACTTTCCGCCTCACCGACCACCCGGAAGCGCTGAGTCCCGAGCCGATGTTTGTGTACTGCCCGCAGAGCGTGACCGAACCACTGCTGGTGGCGGCGGCGCGCGAACGGGGGTGCGATATCCGCTACGGCCGCGAACTCGTCTCGTTCACACAGGATTCCGCCGGGGTGACGGCCACCGTGACCGATTGCGTGAGTGGGACGCCCACGCAGTTGCGGACGGACTATCTGGTGGCCGCCGACGGGGCCCACAGCCGCGTGCGCGAGCAGCTCGGGATAAAGGTCGCCGGGGAAGGCATGCTCGACGAGTACTACATTTTCGTCTACTTCCGCGCTGATTGGGCCGAGTTGGTCCGCGGCTACGAATCCGATGCCGTGCTCATCGACCGCCCGGGCATCCGTGGGTTCTTCCTGATCACCGATCCGGATCGCGGCATGTTCCTCATCCAGCAGGACCATGCGCAGGAGTACACGCCCCAGCACTGCCGCGAGCTGATCGTGGATGGTCTCGGGGTGCCGGATCTGCCCGTCGAGGTCGTCGACGTCGCCGCCTGGCGCCCGGCCCAACAGGTCGCCGAGCAGTTCCGAGACCGCCGAGTGCTCCTGGCCGGGGACGCCGCGCACACCATGCCGCCGAAGCTGGGCCTCGGTGTCAACACCGCGATCGCCAGCATGCAGAACCTGGCCTGGAAACTTGCCGCGGTCATCCACGGGCAGGCCGACGACACGCTGCTGGACACCTATCATGACGAACGCCACCCGGTCGGTGAGCTGGTCTCACGGCAATCGCTGGTCGGCCCGGCCGCCACCCTGCTCACTCGCGGCGAAGACGACACACTGTTGCCCGCCGAGCAGCGAATTCCGTTGTTCTCGTTGATCATCGGTTACCGGTATCGCTCGCGCGCCGTGCTGTCCGGCGACCGGGCATCAAGGACAAAGGATGGCATCGAGCTATTGCACGGGCCCGAAGAGCTCACCGCCACACCAGGAACACGGCTACCACACGCAGACCTCGCGCGGGATGACGAGTCGGTTTCGCCGCTCGACCTGTTCGACGGGCGGTTCGTTGTGCTGGCCGGTACCGCGGGCGCCCAGTGGTCCACGGCCGCGGTGGCTGCGGCAGCGGTTACCGGCGTGCCCTTGGCTGTCTACCGCATCGGTCCGGACACCGACCTTCGCGATCCTGGCGGAAAGTGGTGGACGGCAATGGGTTTGCCCGCCGACGGCGCAGTGCTCATGCGTCCGGACGGCATCGTCGCCTGGCGCGCCGACTCCGTTTCCGTCGATCCCGCAGCCGCGATGACGCAGGCACTGACGACGATCCTGGGTCGCCGCAGCTGACCGGAGCGTACTCTCCAAGAGTCGGCCAGGCCCCTTTGGTAAGCAGTGGCCGCGGTGTCGTATTTCAGAGGTGAGGCAACGAACCATCTACACGGGCATTTTTGACGAGTCAACGCGACAGCCTCGGTGAGCACTGCACATCCCCTCGTCGCGGCATCTACACGATCCAGACGATTCCGACCCTCCCGGTACCGCACAATAATTCTTGCCTCCACCGTTTCCAGGATCCGGACACCCAGAGAGCAAGACACCCAGAGAGCAATAGGTCCAATGATGCTGATTGCCTTGGCACCGGGTGAGGTGCCCAGTTACACCCACACCGGCATATGGATCGGGACCGGAATCTTCTTGGTGATTCTGGTGGCTGTGACGGCTTGGGTGGTGATCGCGAGCCGCCGAGGCGATGGTGGGCGGCGGCGCAAGCGGCGGCGCCGGCGCTGATCGCCAGGCCGCCGCTTCGATGTTCGAGGATACGTCGCGACGTGGCGTGGCAGTCCCTTCCTGGCCCCTAGCTGCGGCCGAGCTGAATTGCCTTGACCACCAGCAGGATCGCTCCGATGACCAGGTAGCCGCGCAGTGCCAGCACGCCGAGTTTGGTTCCGGCCGACCAGGTCACCGGTTCCAGCAGCGCCAGCGGCGGCATCCGCCAACTGTCCTTCTCGGATTCGTCGATCTTCACGGGCCGCGGCGGCGCGGGCACGTGGCGCTGCATCCAGCGTAGCGCCACGATGGTCAGGATAGTCAGCACCGCCAAGCCGGCCGCCAGATACTCCGAAGTGGCGACCACGTTCAGGTCGGGAAACAGGGTGGTGGCCATTAGAATCCCGGACAGCAACAGCAGGACACCGACAATTACGCCCGCCACGATGTTCAGCCAAGCGCGATTCACCCATGGCCCCAGCACCTGCGGATCGTTGCACAGCAGCAGCAGGAACACACTCGCGCTGGGCAGCAGCAGCCCGGCCAGCGCCTGCACGGCCGTAGTGATCAAACCCAGCGGAGCGCCCGGAATCAGCACGATGACTGCGGCCACCGCGACCATAGCGATATAGGACAGATAGAACTGCCTGGCGTCGCGGAAACCGCGGTGCAGCGAGTGCTTGATACCGAACACGTCACCGAAGGCGTAGCTGGTGGCCAGGGTGACCGCCGCCGCGCCGATGATGGAGGCGTCCAGCAGCACGATCGCGAAGATCGATCCCAGCTCTGAGTGCGCCTGCCCGAGCAGGTGGGCGATATCTCCGGCATCGACGAACTTGCCGACCGCATCGGTGGCCCGCGCAGCGTAGTCGGCGGTCATCAGCAGTGCCGCCGCCCCGATCACCACCACAAATGCCCCCATCGCGGTGTCGGCGCGCTCGTAGCCGATGAATCGCGGAGTGATGCGCTTGTCGACGATATTGGACTGCTGAAAGAACAACTGCCACGGTGCGACCGTGGTTCCGACCATGGCGATGATCAGCAGCACCGCGTCGGAGGTGACGCCACCGGAAATACTCGGCACCACGAAATCCTTTGCCGCGCGGCCCCAATCGGGATGCGACATAAGCAGCATCGGAATCTGCAACAGGGTGACGGCGATGAAGACGAACATGGCCCGCTCCCAGCGCCGGAAGCTTCCGGTGGCCATGATGACCACCAGCACCACCGCGGCGGTCGGCACCACGATGTATTTGGAGATGCCGAAGTACTCCGAAGCGAGGCAGACACCGATGAATTCGGTGACGATGGTGAGGAAGTTCAGAATGAACAGATCCCCGACGGAGAACCAGCCCCAGCCGCGGCCGAAGCGCTCGTTGATCAGCCGCGCATGACCGACACCGGTAACCGCGCCGAGGCGTACCACCATCTCCTGGTTGACGACCAAAACTGGAATCAGCAGCAGTAAAACCCAGAGCAGGCTGTATCCGTAGTTCTGCCCGGCCTGGGCGTAGGTGGCCACACCGCCGGCGTCATTGTCTCCGACCATGACAATCAGACCAGGGCCGACAATGGCCAGCAGCGTCAACAGCCGGGTCTTGAAGCTACGGGGATGATCGGTGTCGGTGAGCTTGATCTTGCCCAGCGCCCCCTCGATATCACCGAGGTGCGCCGAGTCCAGCACCGCTGACCGACGATTCGCCGCGGCCGCGTGATTCGGCTTCGGCGCGGCCGATTCGGCACGGCTTTCAGCGACCTGCGGGCCAGGCGCCGACTTCGGCGACGTGGAGCGATTCCCATCGGCCGGTGGATTCGTGACCGATTCCGCTGGCGTGGAGTGGTTTTCGTGCGCGTTAGTCATAGCTGCGCTGCGCCGTCCGGATTCTGGGTGGGCATGGCAGGCGGAGTTTCGCGCACCGGCCGGGGCGCGGGCTCGCGACGCCGCCAATCCTCGGGAATGATCTCCTCGAGCACATCGTCGACCGTGATGACACCGAGCACCCCATCCTCGTTGTCGACCACGGGTATCGCGTAGAGGTTGTAATCGGCCATCAGCAACGCGATATCGGTGATGTCAGCGTCCGCGGTGACCCGCACCGGATCGGTGTCCGCGATGTCGGCGACCGCGCTCGCAGGCTCCGCCTGCAGCAGCGCGATCACCGAAACCACGCCGAGCAAGCGGCCCTCGTCGAGGACGTGCACCTTCAATAGCGCCTCCGGCTGCAGAGCCCGCGCTGCCGAGACCATCGACAATGCCTGTGCCACAGTGGAATCCACTGCGCAAGAGACGAAATCGACGTTCATCAGACCACCCGCGCTGTCAGGGTTGAAACCCATCAGCGTGACGACCTTGATCCGCTGCCCGGCCGGCATCAGATCCAGCACCCGGCGGCGGCGGGACTGCCGCAACTCCATGATCGAGTCGGCCGCGTCGTCGGCGCGCATGCGCCCGAGCAGGGCCGCGACCTCGCTATCGGGCATATCGTCGAGCAACCGGCTGGACCGGTCCGAATCCAGCTCCTCGAATACGTCGGCCTCCAGCTCGGGATCGCCGTGAACCTGATCGAGGATCTCGCCCCGCTCATACTTGTCGGCGTCCTCGAGCAGATCGGCGATCTGCGCGGGCTTCAAACCCCGCAACCGGGCACTCAACCCGCGCACCGTCAGCGACTGGCTGTGCCCGATCAGCGGCTCGAACCCTTTCCAATCCCGTGAGGCATGTCCGCCGGAAGACTTGACCAGCCCGAACAGGCGTGCCGGACGACGGGTGTCGAGACGGGCCAGCACCCAGCCGTCGGTGGTCTCATCCAACTCGACGTCGTACGCGCGTACCAGATCCGCAGCGGCGACGTCGATGAGCCGGTGACCCAGGATGTCGGCCTTCAACAGCACCTCGCCCGCACGCCGCTCGAACGAGCGCAGATCAACCTTGTTGACCGACAATACGATCCGATCCGCACCGAACTCACGGATGTGTTCGATGGAGACGAACACGTCACGACCACCCACCCCCACGACCACCCCGGTAATCGGCGGATACGCATCCCCACCGGGCAGCCGCACGATCAGATCGTCCAACCGCCCGATGGATTCCCCGGACCCCGTCACGACCGGAGTCTTCAGCAGCTCCGAGAGATGGATGGTCGCGACCGCTTCCGGCGACAGCTGCGGTGCGGATTCATTCATGTGCACTCCTCTGTCTCGGCGTCCCAGGGCAAACGACGACTACGGCGACACTCTGCACCTCAGCCGATGCCATCACTGGAATACTGTCCCAACCGCGGGTTTCGGACAAGCGAACGAAACGCCTGCTGACCGGAATGCCCGACATGACGAAACGTCGGATCAGATGCCATTGATCGACGGCCTCGATCAGGAGTTCCGCTGTGCCTGACCAGCCTGCGCTCACGCCCGAATCTCCGAAACGCCGGTGGATCTTTATTGCCGACCCTGCTACCGGGTACGGCACGCTCCGGCGCGGCGAATCAGGGCGGTGGCCTGCGGCGCGGTCGGCGAACGCGTGATCGAGTGGCTCGTGGGTGACCAGGAAGCGGCAGTAGATCGGTACGGCTATCAGTTCCACCAGTTCGTGCGTGTCGGTGTCCGGCGGTAGTTCCGTGCGATCGACCGCATCCTGCACCGTCATCCGGGCTTCGTCGTAGCGTCGCGCGTACTGGTTGCGTTCGAGCTCGGCGATGTGGGGATCGCGAGCCGCGTCGGAGAACAGTGCGCGCACCACGCCGACCATCGTCGGCTCCGAACTGATCAGCAGATCTACCAGCGCGCGGGCGAAAACCCGATCATGGTCGATCGCACCGCTGGCCTGGATTGGAAACATCGCCTCGACCAAGTCCCCGACGGCAGCAGCATTTCGACATTCCCGCCGATGGTGAGTTCGACCGTACACGGGCAGACATATGATGCGCTTCGTTCACGCAGTGCACCACAGGATTTACGTCGTCGAAGGATGCCCTCGGCTGCCTGCAGTCCGGTCGAACGGAGCCACCATGCCAAGATTCGCGCACTTCGTCGGCAGCCTGCCCGAGGGCCTGCTGACCAGCGATCGGGACGTCCTGCAATGGTTCGCCGACCAGAGTGACGGCTGGCCGGTCACCGCGGTGCCGCGTGATCTCGATGCGGGTTGGGTCGTCGCCTACCTGCGTGCTCTCGAAGCCCGCGACGCCTTCGACATTGTCCGCGCGGGCGACTACGCAGACTACAGCGACATGCGCAGTTACGGCGTGCGGCACGGCCACATCCTCGAACCACGCGACGTGGCGATGGGGCGCGTCGAGCGGATCGGTGCGATCGTCGAGGAGTTCGAGTCGCTGCAGGACAGCCGTCCGGAGTTGGCGGACAAGCGAGTTCAGATCAGCCAGCCGAACCCGTTGGATCTGGCCCTGTACGTTTTCGCTGGCGCGGCGGTCTCCCTCGGCCTCCCGATGGGGTCCGCGGTCCGCAACCTCGGTGTGGTCCTCACGGCTCTTCGGCATCTGCCCGTGTTCACCGATGCCGTGCTGCGGGAGATGTCCGAGGTGACGGCTAAGTGCGGCGATCGCGTTGTGTGGCAGGTGGAATCACCGATCGCAACCCTCGGCATGGTCAAGGCCGCGCAACTGCGTGCGCAGTGGTCGCTAGGGCCGCTGCTAGCACGCCAGCTCGGCGGATTTCTGGTCCGTACCCACGAGATCGGCGCATCGACTACCCTGCACCTGTGCTACGGCGACCACAAGCACAAGAACCTGCTGACTCCGCGCAGCTTGGCGCCGGCGGTGAACCTGCTCGGCCAGCTCTCCCAGTTGCTCCGCGCACGCGACGTGCCTCTTCCTGTCGTCCACGTTCCCTGCGCCTACGGCGCTGATCCGGCACCGTTGGATCCGGCGTTCTACCGCCCGCTACGGCGACTCGATCCCGACTGGCAAGTGATCGCCGGCGTCGTCTCTCCCGACGATGTCGGTGACAGCATCCGCGCGCTGACGCTGTTCGAACATGCCTGGGGGCGAGCCGCACGCGGGGTAGCCACCGCATGTGGGCTCGGCCGACGAACTGTCGACGACGCTCGGTCGGCGGCCGCAGCCACGGTCACGGTGGCACGCGCCGACGTCGGTGCAGTCGCTGACGTGAAATCGGGCGGCCTTGGGGCCAATAGGTAGATCGTTTGACTCTCCCCCCAGGGGAGAGTCCACCATGACGGCAACGCTCTCTTCGTCGACATCCACGAGCGCGGGCTGCGCCCGCGAGCGCCCGTACGCGAGGCATGTCTCGTCGGGCCGACCGTGATACCGCGCGAAGAACTGGCGAATCGTCCCGTTCGAGGAAGGCATGGCATGACCACGGTGGTAGATATCGATGCCCGCGGTGCGCAGCACTGCGAGACGACAGCTCTGGGAGTGCTGCTGCGACACCAGGGACTCGATTTATCCGAGCCCATGCTCTTCGGCCTCGGCTCCGGTCTGTCCTTCATCTATTGGGACAGCAAAAACATGGGCTTCCCCTTCCTCGGGGGACGGATCAAGCCTTTGGAACTCACCAGAAACCTGGCCACCGCGCTCGGGCTGGAGCTCCTTGTCCAGGAGACCGCCTCCCCGCGCAGGGCTTGGGAGAACGTGGTAGTCCCCATCGACGCCGGCCACCCCGTCGGACTGCAGCTCGACAGCTACTACCTGGACTACTTCGGGTCGAAGGTGCACTTCGGCGGTCATGTCGTCGCGATGTACGGCTACGACGACCACGACGCCTACCTGGTGGACACCGATCAGCAAGGCGGAGCGGTATCCACCAGCCTGACCAGTCTCGCCCAGGCCAGGGCCGCGCGTGGCCCGATGACCGCCAAACACCGGTCCTTCACCCTCACGGCTCCCAGGAACCTGCCATCCCCACAGAGCCAGATCATTCCTGCCATCACCGCCTGCGCTGACGCCTTCCTCAACCCACCCATCGCCAACCTCGGCCACCGGGGCATCGAGAAGGCCGGCAAGCTGGTGCGCACATGGCTCCAGCGGACCGACAATCCACAGCGGGACCTACCGCAGGCTGCCCTCTTGATGGAGAAGGCCGGCACAGGCGGCGCCCTGTTCCGTAACTTCTACCGCGACTTCCTCGCCGAATGCACCCAAGTGCTCGACAGCAGCCACCTGCGCACCGGCCACGGGCTATACACCGAAGCAGCCACCCTGTGGACAGAAGTCGCAGCATTGATCACAAAAGCCGGTGAATCAGGCAATGCGCAGGACCTCGCACAGGCAGGCACCATCCTCTGCGATCTTTCACGCATCGAGTGCGAGGCTATGCGCGTGCTGAGCTGCCTGAGAAGCAAAGCCCCAAACGCGGTCCAGCCCTGACAGGCTTAATAAGGACGAATTCAGGAACTTCTGTCTCGCCCCGACACTGTGTAGGCCATCGAGCTGATCCGACAGGCCGCCGATGCCCGGCTTCGGCCAATGCGGCACGAGCTATTCCCTTGTCCGCCAAGATAACTCGCCGCGAATCCGGCGATCGAGATCGTCCGGATATGATTCCCGTCGGCGACCGACAGGTGGCCGACACCATATTGATGAATAGGTCCGCCGCAGCGCGCGTAGGTCGGCAACGCCCGTCCGGCGGCTTCGAAGTTTCGCCGGAATCAGCGAAAGGTGTTCACGTTGTCCAAGATGGCCTGCTGAGCGACGGCCCATGCGGGAGTGGACGTATCGAGGAAATCGGCGTGCCCGACTCCAGACAGGACACGCAGATCAGCAGTATCGCCCGCGGCGGCCGCCGCACTGGTGTACCGACGGCTCTGGTCGACGGAGACAACGCGATCCGCATCGCCGTGCACCGCGGTGATGTGTGCGCCGATGGGGAGGTGGCTGATTGGAGATGCGAGGTGGTATCGGTCGGGGACCTGATCCGGCAGTCCGCCCAGCAGGGCGGGTACGGCATTGTCGTTCCCGGCTGTGACTGCGAGCGCGAGATCGAATACACCCGCCATCACCGTGACGCCGCGGACCCGGATGCGCGGGTGCGCGCCGGGTGCGTCGGGCGGCAAGGCACCGCGCCCGGCGGCCCAAGCGGCCAGGTGCCCGCCAGCGGAGTGCCCGGCCAAGTGCACACGGTTCAGGTCGAGCCGGTTCCCGCAGCGCTGCTGGACGACGGTGGTGAGAGCGTCGACCGCGGCGGCGACGTCGGTGAGGGTGACCGGCCAGCCTCCGGCGCCGTTGACGCGCCGGTATTCGATGTTCCACACCGCGACACCGCGCTGGACCAATGATTCGGCAATTGGTGCAGCATTGTCGAGAGCTCGGTTCTGCGACCACGCCCCGCCATGAACGAGCACCACCACGGGCAGCGGGCCGCGATGGAGCGCAGGGAGGTAGAGGTCGCCAAAGGTGTCCGCGGCGTCGCCGTACGCGATCCGCATCGGTGCGGTCGAGACCATCGACGAGCAACCGGATCCGAATCCGAAAGGCAGGAACGAGGAGCGGGGCTCGCACCCCACGGACACCGCCGCCACGGCCAGGACGACGACAGTGAGCCACCGCGACCGTCCGCGTAGTTCTCGCACAGTCATCGAGCACCATCTCTCACTCGTCCACCCGGCCTCAGCCCTCCGGCACACTACCGAAGATCCAGCCACCGACACACGCGACGAGTCCGTGTCCGGGGACGCATAGTCGTCCCATGTGACGGCATCATCACGACGTCACCAGTAGGCATAGCGACCGTTACAGGCGCGTACATCGTGTCTCGCGACGACGCGACCTGCCCGCGGTCGAGGTTGCAAAATGAACGATCTCCGCCCCCGGCAATGCTATTGATTGCGACACCGACAGCGATCTCGCTCACATTCCCCTTGTCACCCCGATACGACTGGTGACATCTGGCCCCCGGTCGCTGGCGTCCGGTGCAACAGCTGTGAGATTGCTGTGAGATCACCGAAGTGGACGCGCCTTTTCCGGCCGTGGTAAGAGAAGTGTCGTGTCCTGGCCAGCTCGCGTTCATCTCCCCTGCCGCCATCCGGCGACCATGACCGGCAGCCACGCCGACCGTCCCACCCGGGTCTGGTGACGCGTCCGGCGCCCGCATGCCTCGGCCATCACGGACACTCGCGCTTCTCGCGACTGCGATCGGAATCGCGGTGCCGCTTACCGTGCGGACCTGGATGGGTTGCGCGGGGTAGCTATCGCGCTGGTGGTGGTGTTCCACGTCTGGTTCGGCCGAGTCTCCGGCGGCGTGGACGTGTTCCTCGTGCTGTCCGGGTTCTTCTTCACCGGCCTGCTGCTGCGCCGCGCCGACTCCTCGGGCTCGGTGGGGGCGATGTCCACATTGCGCCGCACCGCGCGCCGACTGCTGCCCGGAATGGTCGTGGTACTCGCGGCGATCGTGGTGGCGGGCATTGTGCTGCGCCCCTACACGCAGTGGGCAGATCTCACCGCCCAGACCCTGGCGGCGCTTTTCTACTACCAGAACTGGCATCTGGCGTTGACCTGGTCGGACTATCTCGCCGCCGACCCGTCGGTAAGCCCGCTGCAACATCTGTGGTCGATGTCGGTGCAAGGCCAGTACTACCTCACCGCGCTGCTCATCGTGGCCGCGGTCACCTGGGGGTGTCGACAAGCGGGCCGCAGCGATCGTGTGCGGCCCACGCTGACGGTGATCGTGACCTTCGCGGCGGTCGCCTCGTTCGCCTACGCCGCGCACGGAACCGCCACGCATCAGGGCTGGAACTACTACGACAGTTTCGCGCGCGCATGGGAGCTGCTGGCCGGAGCCGGGCTGGCCCTCGCAGCACCGTACCTGCAGCACCAACGAATGGTGCGAGTTGCGCTGGGCTGGTTCGGTATCGCCGGTGTTGTGGGGTGCGGGTGGCTGATCCTCGACGGCGCCAACCGTTTCCCCGGACCGACCGCGCTGCTGCCCGTCAGCGCGTGCGCGGCACTGATCCTGTCCGGCAACAACCTCACTCCCGAGACACGGCCCTGGCCGAACCGGATTCTGGCGACACGGTCGGCGCGGTGGCTCGGCGCCATCGCATACCCGCTGTATTTGTGGCACTGGCCGATCCTGATCTTCTATCTCGCCGACCGCGGCTTGCCTCATGCCGGTCTCGGCGACGGAGTCGCGGTCATCGCCGTCTCGGTCCTGCTGGCCTGGGGAACCCACCGATGGGTGGAGGATCCGCTGCGCCTGCCTACACACCGCCATACCGACTCCGTCGTCGCGAGCCGGCCACCGGGATGGCTGTATCGGCGGGTAACCGGAACCGGTGTGGCGGTGCTCGCGCTGGCGGTGCTCGCGGTAACCGGTGCATGGCAGGCTCTGGTTGTCGGAACGGGCGCACCAGAGCCGGTGGGCGCGCTCAGCGTAGCCCTGTACCCGGGCGCGGAAGCCCTCACCGCCGGGACACCACCCCCGAGCGCGCGCATGCGGCCCACGGTTTTGGAGGCCACCGCCGACATTCCTCCCCCGACCATCGACGGCTGCATCGCCGACTGGGATACCCGCGAGATCGTCACCTGCACCTATGGTGACCAGACCGCCACCCGTACCCTCGCCGTGGTCGGCAGCTCCCACGCCGAACACTGGATCCCCGCCTTGCAGGTCCTCGCCGCCCAGCACAGCTTCCGCATCCAGGTGTATCTGAAGATGGGCTGCCCGCTCACCCTCGCCGATGATGTCACCTACAAGGGCGAACCCATCCCGGACTGCCGCGACTGGTCCCGCGACGTCATCGACCGCCTCGCCACCGACCGCCCCGACTGGATCTTCACCACCGGCACCCGCCCCCGCGACGACATCGGCGACGAAACACCCCAGGACTACCTCGATGTGTGGACGGCGCTGGCCGACCGCGGCCTGAACACCGTCGTTATCCGGGACACCCCTTGGCTCAGGCGTGACGGGGTCCGCTACGCCGCCATCGACTGCCTCGCCGCCGGAGGCAACCGCATCAGCTGTGGTATGCCTCGCGACCTCGTCCTCGACCCGATCGATCCCGAGCTGGAACCAGCGTCACGATTCCCCGCCGTGTACCCGATCGACCTCACCGACGCCGTCTGCGAGCCGACCGTATGCCCAGTCGTCGCAGGCAACGTCCTGATCTACCACGACGAGCACCATCTCACCGCCAGCTACTCCCGCTCCCTCGCCGGTCCGCTCGGCCGCCAACTACAACCACTGCTGCACTGGTGGTAACCACACCACACCGAACGCCCGGACAGGACCATGGCCGCTCGGTGCCGGCCAGTGATCCCGCAGCCCGCCCAACACCACAGCGTCGCAGGCGTGTTCGGCAGGCCAGCACGCTCAGCCCGCCCGCAGGGTCACACCGCTCTCCGGGAACCGATACCGGAATGATCTGCGCCGCAACGTGATTCGGGTCGGCGTCGCCGCCATTGAACCCGTGCGCGGACAACAGCACGAACAACGTGGCCCCCGCCGCGACCAACGCATTGTCAGCGTGCTGAAGATGCCCGCACTATTCGAGCCTCCAAACAGGTTCCGGAGGAGTGATCACGCCACGGCGGCAGCAGCTATTGCTGGCCCCTCCACGGGCATGCCCACTCCAGCATCCGGACTGCTGGGCTATGCGGAGGATTGCGTTGACTGCCATCACGCAGTAGGTGCAGGAGCAGGCGATGATGTCGCGGTCGGTGGGAAGCTCCGCGAGTCAGGCGGCCAGTTCGGTAAGCGCCATCGGGCTGGAACGCGCAGCACGCGCCGCGATTTGAACAGCGTAGGAACTCGACAACGCCCGGTGATTTGAGTCGCATGTCCCGTTCGACGATCTCCTCCCAGGAAACAATCTCTGCACAGACTCAGTGTCGGGCGCGGCTATCTGCTGAGCGGTGTGACTCCTGAGCAAGATGGATGCATCTGTGACTGAGGAGAAGGTCGGGACTAGATGAATGCGGTCCATGGTCGTTTCGGCGCCGCACTGGTGGCGTCGGTGCCGGTAACTGGTTCGCGGATCACGTTGGTGATTATTTCGCCGAAGGCGTGCGGGTCGTGCATGAGCCAGGTATGCCCGCCGGGCACGGTGATGGTGCGCGGGTCACCAAGTGCGGTTCGCAGCGACATCGAGGTGGCTTCGGGTATGACCGTGTCCAGCTTGCTCCACACCACGAAGATCGGGAGCCGGCGTTCGGCGAGCACGGCCAGTTCGGAGGCCAGGTTGGCGGTTCGGGCGAGGTGAGCGACTTCGCACACCGCGCGCGGGTTGCGCAGCATGTTCGGCACTGCATCGCGCAAGATCACCGGTAGAACCCGGTTCAGTTGGCGACCCGGGAGCAGGTCGGCTTGCAGGTGCAGCCCCCAGTCCCACAGCGGGCGTTCCCGCAGCGCGCGTACCACTCCACGGTCGTCGGTCCACGCCGAACCGCCGATGGAGTTCACCAGTACCAGCCGCTCGGCGAGGTCCGGTAGGTCGTGGGCGGCTTTGATCGCAACCCCGCCGCCGAAGGAGTGCCCGATCACGGTCACCGGTCGGGGTAAGCGGACCGCGTCGGCGAAGTGGCCGACCCACCGGGCGTATCCGGCGAGGGTCCGGCGCTCGGCCGGCAAGCTGGTGGTGCCGCCGAACCCGGGCATCGCCGGGATATACACGCGCATTCCCATTCGGATGACCTGTTGCAGCGGGCGGGTATACGCCTGTCCGCCGAGTCCCCAGCCATGCAGGAAGAGCAGACGGGGACCAACTCCGCCGACGGCGTAGCGGGCGGTTCGGCCTTCGACCAGGATCGACCGCCACCGCAGTCGGGAATGGCGGCGTAGTGGTGACCGTTTCGCGTTCATACCTCCACCACACGGCGATCGCACCGCGGTGAAAAGAGTCCCCGGACCTCGAGCAGCGAGAACAAGGGCACCAGTTCGGGGGCGGCGTCGGCGATTCGCTCGGCAGACACGCCCATCGCCGCTGCGGACTCGACGGGCGGCCTTCAGCGGCTCGTCGTGATGGCTGAGAACCGAGCCGCCGACGACCAGGTCGAGATCGCCCAATCCATCGACGCGTGGCCCGGCGAAACCGATTGCGGAGGAAGGGAATTCGGTCCTCGCCGCCGCGACCTGGTCAGTTCCATCGATCGTGAGGACGGCCTGCATCAGCGCTATGGCCCCACCCACGGGTCCGGTTCAGCGATGTGGTCGCGGTTTTGCACCCACCAGATGACGGTGCCGGTATTGATACCGGCACTGCGCAGCCGCCCGCGTCACGCGGGGTCGCGCCAGTAGAACGCGGCGAGGACTCCGCCGCTCAGTCGACACAGGGGATGTTGGATCCGATGCTGGTGGTGACGGGTTTACCGGAGTCGGGTGCCCCATCGGCGGGTGTAGAGGTGGTGGCACCGGTGGACGAGGTCGTCGACGATGCTGCGCCGACCGGGGTGTTGGTGCTCGATGCTGACGTGCCCGAACTCAATTCGTCGGGCATGGTGAAGTCGCCGCCGATCACGATCTTGATACGGCCGGGGTCGAGATTCTTGGAGGCGGCTGTCGGTAGTCCGCCGAGCAGGTCCGCGGCCTGGGTGGCGTCGGTGTCGGCGCCGGTGCCGTAGTAGACGACCGAGCTGGAGCCATCGGTGTAGGCGGCGTTGCCGATGGTGCCTTTCTGGAATCCCTTGTCGGCCAACGCTGTCGACACTTTGGCGGCAATACCGGTCGCGCCGCCCGCGTTGACGACGTCGACGGTGCTGGTGGGTGTGGTGGTGGGTGCGCTGGGCGCGGCGGCCTGCACACCGAAGGCCGTGCGCACCGCCTTTTTGATGGCGGCCGGGTCGATGACGTTGACGTCTTGGCCGTCGATGGTCTGGTATCCCTGTACCGGCAGGGTTTGAAATTCGATCGGAATCGAACCCGCCTTTCCCATCGTCTGCGCGAAGTCGAGCACGTTCCAACCTTGGGAGAGCACCACATCGTTCTGCGCGGCGTTGATCAGTTGTTGCATCTTGCCGATGTTGGTGAGTGTGCCGGACTCCTTGAGTTGTTTGGCGACCGAGGTGAGGAACGCCTGCTGGCGGTGGGTGCGGTCGAGGTCGCCGTTGTCGAGTTCGTGGCGTTGCCGCACGAACGACAGCGCGTTGGCGGCATCGAGGTGCTGGGGTCCAGCCGGGAACACCGCGCCGGAGTAGTACTCGTCGTTGACGGCGTGGTTGAGACAGACGTCGACACCGCCGAGAATGTTGGCCAGGTCGTAGAAGCCGACGAGTGAGACCTCGGCGAACCGGTTGATCGGTACACCGGTCAGTGCCTTCACGGTTTGCACGATGGATTCGCGGCCGGCCTC
>FTJU01000012.1_pt2 | contig 122758 bp, 167 predicted proteins | sample 1658961 | NCBI WGS metagenome assembly FTJU01 (sample SAMEA3914878, study PRJEB12502) | metagenome | biome: forest; material: soil | place: USA | collected 2012-03-12 | depth 0.3 m | reverse complement strand
TAAAGAGAAAATAATTACTCTTTTCTTTTAATTAAAAGTATTTAAAAAGAATTAAAAAATAACTGCGACACCATCTCCAGCATATATTGACCTCCATTGACAGCTTTATTTGAAGCTATTTCCTAGCTAGCCCCCATAGGGTGCTAGAATCACCTACATCTATTGCAGTTATCCTACATTAAAGCCCAAAATGTCCTTGACATTTCACCCCTCCCATGATAAAATAAATTCAACAGGGAGGGAACACCTCACTGAATATAATCGAGATAGAAGGAGAGATTTAAGATGGCAAAGAAAGTACAAATGAATAAGGAAACTGTGGCAAAGGTGTTAGCAGACTTGAATGGATATCCAGAGGTGGGATATTTCAAGGAGCAGAAGGACTTACAAAAGTTCTATAAGCACCTGAGTGATGAGCAACTAGCAGAATGGATAGCAGTCGAAGGGCTAGAATTCAAACCTGCTGATAGCCAGCCAATCAACAGAATGAGAATGGCAATGGCAGTGCTCTATAAGCACTTTCCTAAAGCTCCTAGTGCTAAGAAGAAAAGCAAATATGCTGACTTCACTAACGAACAGCTGGTTGAGATGGCCATGGAGCACAATGTAGCCTTTGAACCATGTGATGATGAACGCATACTAAGAATGAGAGCTATCATGGCACTAAGAGCTAATCAGATTATAGAATAAGCCCCAATGGGGCTTTTCTTTTGCTCCATAGCTCTCTTTAATTTGAAGCGTTCTCCTAGCTAGACCCCATAGGGTGCTAACAGGTTGCACCGCCCCATAGATACATCCTAGAATACCATATGAAAAAGCCTTGACTTCTGCTCCAAAGTGTGAGAAAATTAGTTCAAGGGTAGAAAAGCCCATTAGAGACTAGGAGGAGATAGAGGATGAGCACTTATACAGTAGTTAACACTTACAATGGAGAGGTAATGGCCTGTGATGAACTAGCACCACTACTGAAAGAGGTAGAGCGTAGAGAGGACTTTAAGGACGTAACACTAGAATGGACAGTCAAGCTGGAAGGTAGAAACGCTAACATTATAGGTCACTACAACAAAGGGACAGCAGGAAAGCTAAGAGCACTGGAGTATGAAGAATACCCTTACCTATAATCCATCATTAATCCTACCATGCCCCCCTCTAGCAGGGGAGTAATCCTACTAATGAGGTGAATAATGATACCAACAGTCGTAGCATTAATCGTAACAGGATACGTTGCAATATTCCACTATACCATGAGTAGAACTATAAAGCACGCTGAACAGCTACCAGATAGCTACAGTGAGCCTGAAGATGAGGAATACAGGCCAAGATGAGGCTAGCCTAAGGGCTAGTCTTTTTCTACTTCCCAACCTAGGCCAATCTACGTCCTTGACATTCACCCACTGGCATGAGAAAATTGTTTCAAGGGGGCAGAGAGCCACCCACTGAACATTGACAACTGAACAGGAGGAATGAAGGATGAGCGAGAAGAGATTCCAACACACATGCAAAGTTTGCAACAAACCGTACGAGGACAACATTGATTGGCAGTTCATTTGCACAGATTGCGAAAATGAGTACGCTGAATGGCTGGATGAGATGGGGTACGTTGTGGGAGAGTTTGACGACAGAACACATCCCAAGTACGTTCCAGATTGCCACAAGGGCACGAAATGGGAGCACATGAATGACTAGCCGAGAGGCTAGTTTTTTCTTTGTTCTCTTTAACCGCTGTAGAGAGTGCTTGAGGGCATAGAGATAGCCCCCAGAGGGGGCTTGCTATAGTCCTATGCTGTCTAGTCTGTCTGATATGACAGATGCGTGCTCCTCCATCATCCAGTCATATAGGTCATCCATATCCACCAAGCGGTCTGCTGGTACAGTGCTGGATGCTACTGATAGCACCAGGATATCCCCCTGCACCACCTGTACTGCATCATCCTGCATACGTACTGTCACACCTGTCGTACCTCGGCTACTGATATATCCCATCACTATCACTCCTATCATGTAGTGCCAGGATGCGGTCAGCACCCTGACCTACTGTCATTATCTCATGGATGAGATGATCTGTCAAGGACGATGCATAGTCTAGTGTAGGTGATAGTCTAGGTCTACCACTCTAATTAATTGAAGGGACGTTGTAGGTACACTCCATAGGGAGAATTATCAGATAATTTAGACTATTCGGAGTATTAAGAATATTGAGAATATACTAAGAACTCCATGAAGTCATCAGATAATTTAGACTATTCAGAGTATTCTAAAGATTAAGAATATACTAAAGATTGAGAATATTCTATGTATTCTCAATCTTCCCAATATTCTTTATACTGGTTTTAAATGAAGCGATCTCCTACCTAGACCCCATAGGTGCTCCTAGGGCTACACCCTACCCCCAGAAAATCCTACGCTACAGCCAAAAAAGTCCTTGACATCTGCCCCCATCCGTGATATAATTTTTTCAAGGGAGGGGGCGACACCCCCGACCCACAAAATCGAGGTACCCCGAGGGTACGAGAAGGAGAGATTGACAGATGGCAAAGAAAACTGTAATCAACAAGGAATTCGTAGGGAAATTCGTGGAGGAGAACGGATACCCTGAGAAGGGTCACTTCACAGAGCAGAAGGACTTACAGAAGTTCTACAAACACCTGTCCGATGAACAGCTACTGGACTGGGTACAGCTAGAAGGATTGGAGTTCAAGCCAGCCGAGTCCCAACCAATCAACCGTATGAGGATGGCTATGGCGGTGCTGTACTCACACTTCCCGAAGGCACCGAGTACCAAGAAAAAATCCAAGTACGCTGATTTCACCAACGAACAGCTAGTACAGCTAGCCCTAGACAACCAGATAGCCTTCGAGCCTTGTGAAGATGAGCGTATCCTACGGATGAGAGCTATCATGGCTCTACGTGCCAACCAGATCATCGAGTAGGGGGTTGCTAGCCCCCTCCCTACGGGGAGGGGTGCAATGGAGCCTTGCTATTGTGAGTGCTACTACATGTGTGAGTTAGAAGGAGAGTATGTGTATGTTGTATGTATGTGAAATGCGTGTGAGTGGGTATCGTGTATGCGTGATGTGTGTAGAGGTGGGTGCTGTGCGTATGGCTAAGGTACTCGTAGAGTCCCCTGTGTGTGATACGGAGGTGTATGCATATGCGTAAGCTAGTGAGGGACAACCTGTTCACCATCATCCTGTGTGCGAGTGTACTAGCAGTGATCTGGGAGTTAATCTATACGGTGACTAAGCCATGACCACACGTGTGAGTAAGAGTAGAGTAGAGGAGCTAGCCCGTGAAGTAGGGGCTAGCTTAGAGGTGAAAGGTAGCCATGTGTATATCACTAGGCCAGGTAAGGAGCCTGTACATGCTAGGGGCTGGTCAGGTGCGTATTCAAAGCTGTACTATATCAAGAGAACTAGTGACCGCTAGTTCTCTTTCTTTTTGTGCTTTAATTGAAGCGATTTTGTACCTAGACCTCATAGTGGTGTGAGATCTAGCTCTAGGGCTAGTGGGTGGCACCCGATCCATATATGGTAGGTACGATTTCGTCCTTGACTTCTGGGTGGATTCGTGCGATAATTTTTTCAAGGGGGAGCGAGTTGCTCCTACCACTGAGATATGGAGGAGATGTGAGTATGGATAAGGTAGCAGTAGTTGTATTTGATAGCCATTTGCATGAGATATCGGTGCCTGGTAGCCACTACACCCTGGTAGTACCTGGTGCTAGTAATGAGGAGGTAGCTGATATCCTACGTGAGCATAAAGTGAGTGTATGGAACGACCACTACATCACTAAGGCTGTACGTGTACTTACTGAGGCTGGGTATCCACCAGTAGTTCTAGATGGAGTCGTGGGTATCAGTCCACATGAGGGGCCAGAGGTATATACGGTTGAGGAGTACTACCCACATACAGAGAGCCGAGGTGCTATGGGTAAGGGCATAGAGGTACCCGAGGATGAGGACGACGAGGATGAGGACGACGAATAGGTAGTTGCTAGTGGGGGCGAGTGTATCGCCCCTATCATGGAGCTACTTATAGCTACCACAAGTGAATAGGAGCGTGTGTATATATGAGTACGTATGAATTTGAGTGGCATGATACCCTTACTAATGGTGAGTTACTGAAGTTTAGTGGTGATGTGGGTGATAGTGGTGACCTAGAGAGTATATATCCTACACTGAAGGCGTTTGTGATGCCTATGCACCCTGAGGATAAGCGTAAGTGGGTAGATGGTCAGGATAAGTATTGGAACGAGGGTATAGACCCTAGTGATGAGGAGGAGTATACTGACTATAGTAAGGTATCTCAGTGGATGGTACTACTAACTATACAGTCCTACTCCGCTCCTGATAAACCTGAAGTAGAAGTGAGTGTCTGGCCTATAGCTGATGATTATAGTGGGCCATGGGATACCCCAGAGGTTACTACAGGGGTGGCTAGTCTAGATGTTGTTATGCATGAGATACTATCAGGTACATTAATGAAATGAATGTAAGGGCACCAGTGGGTGCCCTTTTTCTATGCCCTCTTTCCTACCTCACTAGAACCTTGTAGGGACATTGTAGGAGAATTTCTCCGTTCCGCTTCTGGGATGCGAATGCACCCGAGGAGGATTTCGACTAGGATTCCAGTAGTGTGAATCGGTGGAATCACAATAGGACGATTCTCTCAACCTGCTCCGCTCCCCGAAACCGCTCCCCATCTTTTGTTTTAATGGAAAGGATTTTGTAGGTAGACCCCATAGGTGCCCTACCCCTAGCCCCTGGCGGTATAGCCTAGGTGGGATTTCGTCCTTGACATCTCGGCTCACCCGTGATATAATTAATTCAACGAGGGGGGCACACCCACTCGAATATACGAGGAGGTACCCGAGCGGTACCATAGGAGGAGACTATATCATGGCTAAAGCAAAACTTAATAAGGAATCTGTACAGGAGTTCGTAACTACTAACGGCTATCCAGAGGTAGGGCACTTTACAGAGCAGAAAGATCTACAAAAGTTCTATAAGCACCTAAGCGATGAACAGCTACAGGAGTGGTTAGAGCTAGAGGGACTAGAGTACACACCTAGTGATAGCGAGCCGATAGCTAGGATGAGGAAGTGTATGGCGATACTATACAAACACTTCCCTAAGAAAGCTGCTACTAAGAAGAAATCTAAGTACGCAGACTTTACTAACGAACAGCTAGTACAGATGGCTGTAGACAACGATATAGCATTCGAGCTATGTGAGGACGAACGTATCCTACGCATGAGAGCTATAATGGCTCTACGTGCAAATAGCATAATCGAGTGAGTGTATGCCCCACCTAGGTGGGGTTTTTCTATGCCCTCATGGGTGTTTTAGTTTTAATTGAAACGATTTTATAGGTAGACCCCATAGGCACTTATGAGTGCATTATAATACCCTCCACTAGTAAGTGGAGGGCTACCTATTTGTGTATATATGTGTATGTGTATTATGATTCCCTTATATACACTATGGTTACCTGTGTACCTTCGTATGCTGTATACTTGTTCTCATATACATCGTATACCTCACAGCTATCCATGGATGCATGGCACTCTATGAGGTTATCTATGTGATCCTTAGTAGTGCACATCTGGTCTACGTATGTCTGTTCTAGCTCTGTACTACTGACTACCCCATCCAGAACTCTATTTACATCAGCTAGTACATCTAGTGTACGATCGTCTAGCTTATCAGGGTTGTTACTAAGTACCTGTACATATCGATTACTGCTAGTAGTAACCCCTACATATGACTGATCTGGGTATAGCCCCTCACGTACAGCATCGAATGCGCTAAACGTAGCGTTATCACCCACTAGTACTATCATATTTCCTCTAGTTACTAAATCCCAATTATTCATCTTATATCCCTCCATATGTGTATGTGTGTTCTTATATTAGTGAATGCTGTATTAGTGGATGCCTTAGTATGAGTCGATAAAGTCTATGCACTCCTGTAGGTTATCTGCGTCCCACTCAGAGGTGCGGTACTGAGCACCCATAGCCCACTCTTCCTTAGTGTATACCTTATACTTGTAAGTGCCCTTAACACCCTTACCTTCACCTATTACAAATCCCTTATACTGCCGTAGCTTCCTCATATTAGTATCTCCTCTTATCATTGATAGTGTTTATAAGCTCATATACTCTAGTAGTGGGTGCATCAGTTACTGCTATTGCTAGCCCTACTTCAGTGGGTGGGTAGTCATCTACCTGTAGCATTTCTACTAGTGCTTCTTCTACCTCCTCTATAGTCTCATGATAGTACAGCTCTATACCCTCATCATAAGTAGCTATAATAATATACACTACTACCACTCCTTCTATACTAGGTAGTACCATAAGGCACTCCATAAGGTACCCCGTAGGGTACCCTAGCAATGTCTTATAGCTGGCTGATGTGGTCTAGGAAAGTCTCTAGTGGTAAGACCTGGTAGGATTCACTATCATGTCTACCACTATAGTGATAGAGTATCCAAGGTAGTTCAGTAAGTGACTCCTGTATCTGACCGTAGCTATCTTCGTCCTCACCTAGGTTCTGTAGCTCTACCTCAGTATGACCATCTATCCAGCTCTGTACATCACTGACACGTACAGGTAGATCTGCTATAGTCCCTAGTGCCTCCCCTTCTATCTTATGTGGCAGTATAGCCAGCACTTCTACTACACCGTCATCTATGCCAGCGTACCCGTATGAAGAGCTGATGCGGTATTGGCTACCTACAGATACTCGTCTAACTACCTCTACTGCTATTGCTTGGCTATCGTTTTCTAAGAATCTCATATACTATTCTCCACCTTATACTCGTAGTAGTGGGGGTCGCCCCCCGACCCTACAACAATTATATCACGGATCAGCGGAAATCTCAAGGACGGAATCCCATGTAGATATGAGAAAGCGGTAACTAGAAGGACTTTTATTGTTAAGGAGGGGTTATAATGGAGAATAGATACCAAGTCCAGGATAGTATTGTGGAGATACAGGTGGTCTGTAAGGGAAAGGTATATGTGACCACTATTGATAAGAAGAATCTAGATAAGATAAGCCATATAAGAAGCTGGTATGGTATTGAAAGGTCTAATGGCATATATGTTTGTGGTAGCTACAGAGGACGCAAAGTATTCATGCATAACCTAATACTTGGTACACCCAAGGACTTAGTAGGGGATCATATAAATCATAATACCTTGGATAATACTGAAGATAATTTAAGAGCAGTTACTAGAGCGGTTAATAATAGAAACAAGTCAGGAGCATATAGGAGTAGTGTTAGCGGTATTAGAGGAGTACAGAAGCATGGTAACAAATGGGTAGCTAGAGTTAAGTATAATGGAGTTAGGGTAGTTGATGAGTCATATGACAACCTGCTAGATGCGGTTATGGCTGTTGTAGCAGGACGTAATAGGTATCATGGAGTTACACAGGTAACTAGGAAACCTATCAATTGAAGCGATTTTGTAGCTAGCCCTCATAGGAGGCTATAAGGACATAAAAATACCCCTACCCATATAAGGTAGGGGATAGGGGCTATCCTTAGGATAGCAACCCTGCTTTCTTAAGAGCCATGATAGTATACATTCTGCATATTCTCATATCGCCCTTATCATCTGGTACCTCTACGTCTGCATCTAGAGCCATCTGTACCAACTGCTCTGTTGTATAGTCAGCATATTTAGACTTAGACTTCTTAGACTTCTTAGGTGCTGTATCAGGGAAGTGTAGAGCCTTGATAGCCATTGCCATTCTCATACGATTGATAGACTCATGATCGTTAGGCTTCCATGTAGCACCTTCTAGCACACACCACTCTTGTAGTGACTGATCTGATAGCTTCTTGATATACTTCTTCATAGCCTTCTCGTCTGCAAAGTCACCTACCTCAGGGTACTCATTCTCAGTGATATTGTTAGCATCGTCTAGTTGTAGGTCGCCTTTAGTATCATCCTCTACATCCTCCTCACTAGACTCCTCTGTATCAGTGTCTTCATTAGTGAGTGGTGTATCATCCTCCTCTGTATTAGTGAGTGCCTGCTCCTCGTCCTTATCTAGGAACGCTTGCTCTTCTGCTAGCTGTTCTAGTCTAGCTTCTTCCTGCTCAAGCTCAAGCTCAAGCTCTACATCACTCTTAGGCTCTACAGGCTCCTCACGTAGGGTGATAGTAGGGTACTGACCTGCTTCGATAGACTTCCTAGTTAGCTTCTTGATACCCATGTACTTAGCTACCGATCCTACAGTATTGAACTCCTCAGTACCTTCGTTAGTAGTCACCACATATACAGTTTTTGTGTTAGCCATTTCAATATCTCTCCTTCTATGTCTCAATATAGTCGAGCTAGGCGGTGACACCACCGCCCCCTCTCGCTAAAGCAATTTTCCCACGAATCTACCCCGATGTCAAGGACGTTTCTCAGGGGTAGCTCTATACCGATCTGGCTAGGTGTAACCTGGAGTTGGTATGTAGACATGGACATAAAAAGACCCTGACTATGGGAGAATAGTCAAGGGTAAAATCCAGTTATATGGGGTGGGGAACTCGTGTCCCACATCTAAATTATATCACCTGCGTGAGCAGAAGTCAACAGGTTAAAAAAGGAAACGATTTTGTACCTAGACCCCATAAGGGTTATTCTTCTGCTGTGGGTTGGTACCATCCATACCTAGTGCTTCTCTTATCTCGATATAGTGTTCCATATCAGATGCTGTAGTACCATCAGACTTAGGATCATGTCCTATACACTGGGGACATATACCATCGCTAGTATAGTGCTTTAGATAGTGGCCATGCATATCACAGTATCCTAGCTTCATACCTCTGGGTAGATACCTCTCTACTGATCCTACTCCTATTGACTTGACTAGTTCATTTATATGGTCTGCCATTGCTATTACCTCCTTAGAATTGGGTATCAGATACTATAATATTATCCTCTGCTAACTGTTCCTCTAGGCTCCGCTCATACTCTTCTAGATATTCAGGTGCTTGCTCTTCATAGAAGGTACGCTCTGCCAGTGCTATTGCTTCCTGTAGCTCTTCATGCTTCTCTTCTGGTAGATAGTTGAGTACTACATCTACTATAGCATTGAACTTAGCTTGCTCTAGCTCTCTTAGTTGGTCTAGACCGTAGTTAGTGAGTCCATTATGTGCACCCTGTGTTAGTTTGTTCTTAAGCTCTATAGCTCTAAGTGCATCCTGTATCTTGATTGTAGGTGAAGCAGTAAGTGCATCGTACCCACGCTGTACAATAGCATCTAGTACTTCCATTTCATTCTTTACTAGGTTCTTACTGCTAGTGAGTCCTAGGGCTTGAAGTACTATTGGTGTACGCTTGGGTACTCCGATTCCTAGGATACGTTCTACTGTTATATGCTTAGTGATAGCCTGTTGTAATAGGGCTTTGTATTCATATAGCTTAGGGTGACTGATAGTGAAGCCATTCTCCTTACACCACTCGGATACTCTATGTGGTGATACTCCTTGCATTAGCATCTCATTAACCTCTTCTACATGCTCCCACTTAACTAATTTTTCTAGCTTATAATACTTAGTCTCTAATCCTGACATATGTGTATGCCTCCCTCAATTGAAATGATTTTGTAGCTAGCCCTCATAGGGCACGTATACCGTACTTCTTATGGTCTAATACATTAAGTCCTAAGCAGTGTTCGCAGATATACAGTCCGTTCTGTATCTGTGCGTTAGTATGCTTGTCCTTCTTAGCTAGCACTCTATGGGTAGCTGTATTACTGCATACAAAGCATCTATTTATATTTGTGTATGCTGTGCGTAGTATATCATCAGTAGCAGTGTCTCTACTTACTCCTAGTGCATCGCCTACTCCTAAGTCATAAGACTGGTTAGTGAATGGGTTATTCGCTGTCATATCGCTGTCTCCTTTGTATATAAAATTTGGTAGTTGAGATAAAATGAATCATAGCTGTGGGATCGTGTAGGAAATTGGTAGGTTCTAATAGGAAGGTAAAACTGAAATTGGATAGGATTTATAAAAATTCGTATATACGAGTCTATCTAGGGCGGGACAGAGCACACGCACACTCCACCTATATACTCTCACTCAATCACTGCAACACTAACTAACTGTCAATACTATTCTCCAACTTGTATATCCAGTCATCTCTATTACATATCTTCTGCCGTACCCTAACCCCCATACTTCGTATTCCTCCTCTTCACTATTCTCATGTACTCGCATAGCTCATCGCCCACCACTCCGAGCATACTCCCTAGGGTCGTATCTGCTATCCTAGTCCATCTCGCTACCACTTCGCTGGGCTATCGCAGACCCCTTCGCTTAGTACTCTCAAGTGCTTCGAGTACCACCCTTTCGGGTGCTTGCCCTTATAAATATCGGGGTCACCCTTATGGTTCACAAAACCTATTGAAATCTAGGTTAAAAAGTTCTATAATAATATACTCTTGAGAGGGATTTTATAGGACTTCGCATGGTCATCGCTAACATATTGAAGGCATACAAAAAGGAGGACGTTATATAAACGTACCTCCCTTTGTCAGTTAAAACTATGTATTTGTATATGCTTTATAAGATAATGTATGAGTTCTAAAAATCTGAATAAAATAGGATTCCGTTATAGCCTTCGTATGACTGGCATACAGTTATAAAACCGACTAGCCATGCACTTGAAATAAATTTGAGCTTTAACTTAGGTGCTGTAACAGGAACCTTACACAATGAAAAATATAGAACTCAACATGCCAATCATATCACGATTGTAATACGGAGTAAAAGCAAATCTTACTCAGTCATTTAATATACCCTCATATCCTTTGTAGACATAGAAAAACCTGTAGGAAAATTTAGATAATCTCCCACAGGTTTGTATAGCTCTATAGTATCAGGTTAGTCCCTGTCCTTCTCTACAGTTATCTTATATCCTGGTATATTAACCTCGATGACACTGTTAATTTCTATCTTATAACTAGGATAAATATCTGTTTCTAAAGCCAGTTGTAAGGATTCCTGGTCTACAGGAGTCTTCAGTACCATGAGTAGCTCCTCAGATTCATAGCTATCCTCAGTCTCCAATAGAACATAGATCCTAAATAATTTATACATATCATCTACTACTCCTCTCAGCCCTCTCAGTTACTACATGTTCATATTCATCTAATAGTAAGTATGCAATGTCCAATACAATTGGACTATTAACTTCCATTAACAATTCATTATGTGTAGCGGTATCAATGAACTGAGTATTACTATCTCCCTTATACTTCAGTATCTGCCATTCATCTCCACCTAGATGTGCTACGATATAGTCTGCTCTCTCTATTACTGGATGTCTTAGTATATCCCTCCAGAAGTATCCTTGCCTTAACTTCACTACTTATACCTCCCCATTACTACAAAAATCCATGTCATCTACCTCATTAGGTAGCATACCTGTTTCATAATCCCAGTAATTACAATACAGTTTCCTACCCTGACTAGTACTAATTAGTTCACTATGACAGCAATCCTTACATCTACACTCTATCTCTACAGTTTCCTTAGTCACTACTTACGTTTACCTTCTTTCTCATAAGCAAACTGGGCTAATCCAGTTACCTCACCATTACTTTTTACTACCAACGCTACCCCACCAATAACTTTACCATATACCATCTATATCATCTCCCATGTATTAGGTAGTGCTAGGCACTCCATTCTAAGGGCACCTTAGTACCCCCAGTGTGCAATGTCTAGTTATCCCAATCAGTACCCCACTTACTCTCCATAATGTCTGGGAATGCCTTCTGCATACGCTCAATAAATTCCTTATGGCTCATACTCACTTCATCTAGTGCCTCTATGTAGAGGGTATCTGATAACCGCCTGAACCGCTTGTACTTAGCTATCGCAGTAGCATCGTGTGATATATCTTTCCTAAGTTCTTTTATCTCTGTGCACAACTTATCTATCTCCTGCTTAGCTTCTTCATCCCCATAAGCTATGTACTCTTCCGTTAGCCCAAGATGTTTCATAGCTTCTGTGCTAGTGTGTAATATCTTATTCATATCATGTGCATACTTCGCACTAGACGCTTTGTTATCTAGTAATGCTCTGTAGTAATTTCTTACTGCCTTCCAATGCCTATGGAACCACATATCCTTGCTCAACTTATGCTCTGGCTTTTGCATATCCATTCCTCCTTTGAGTAGTGCTAGGCATTCCATAAGGGCTACACCTTAGTGTAGCTCCCTAGCAATGTCTAGTCTAATTCCCAGTATGCATCTATTATATCTGCAACTAAACCCATAGTAGGTGCAGAGTCACCCTCTGATACTCTGAATAGCTCAAAGCATCCCTCTGTATCCCTCTGAAACATCCAGTGGGCTATAGCAGACAGGCAACGCTGATAGCCTTCATCTGTATCCTCATCCCTAACTGTTAGGACTTCCTCAGTTTCCTCATATACCACTTCTATTTCCATTATTCATCACCTCCTAATATCCAAGGTGCTGTACGTCTGATATAGTCACTACGAAGTTTACACATATCACTCTGTATCTTGCCTATATCCTCTTTGATGAATATACCTTCCAGATAGTCTAAACGCTCCTGTGCCTCCTGCTCACTACTATACCCATCTTCAAATACATCCTCATCACAGCATAGACCCCACTCATCACCACTGTCTAGATATATAACCTCTACTTCCTCCCCTGCGGCTTGAGTATTTCTAAATATGTTCTCCCATGTTTCCATAGGTAGCTGGCTCATATTAATAGTCCTCCTTCATAGTGTACTTCATCACTATATACATCCCTGCTATCTAACTCTAAGTATCCCTCACCCTTACACATAGGGCACTCATCATAGTAAGGTGCATATCCATCTCCACCTGGCTCCTCTACTACCTCACCAGTACCTCCACACATGTTGCATAGGCAGTCACGTTTATACTCGCTCATTATTATGCCTCCTCACAGTGATAGATATTATATGTTATTCCCTTGAGTACCTTAACTTCCTTATTCACTATAACAGTGAAGTACGCAACGTTATCATCACTATCCGATAGGTATATATGCTCAACCTTACCTACTTCCTCGGGCTTACCGACCTCGTATATCATGTATGCTAGATCACTATCATGTTCATCGTACCCTGTCTCTTCTAGCTTATCCATATTGAACTCAGGAGATACAGCTACTATTTCAGAGTAGTCATCTAGCTCATAAGATACTTCATGGTACTCTATTCCTTCCTGCTCGAAGTACTTACGCATAGCTTCCATCTGTACCTCAAAGAATAGACCAGAACACGTTACCCAGATATTTACTTCACTCATTAGTTCTCCTCCTTTAGGTATATATTAGGGCTACCACAGTTGGAACAATATTGAGGTGTTATACCCTTCACTTCATACTGCTTTTCACAGTCCTCACAGTATACATTGTTGTCTCCAGTAAAGCCACTGGTATCACACCCACCGTTATAAGATGTCTTCCACTTACTAGCCCCATCTACCAGTATCTCCACTATAAGACCCTCATCTACCACCTGACCGTTATCCAAGTACATGTTACCTGTTAGATGGAAGTCTGTATTCTTATAGTCAACTACCTCATCCCAAGGTATAGTGCACTCATTGTTAGCATCCCATATACCAGTAACATCCATTGCCACTCCGTTGCTGTACTGGCTAGGGTCTTCTACATTACCCTCGGTATCAGTACAAGCTACTAGTGTACCCACCTCGTTGTATGTCATGCTAGCTCCGTCTACAAATTTTAGTGTGATATTCAATTATACCCACTCCTTTTATCTAGGGTAGTGCTAGGCACTCCATGAGATACTCTCCGTAGAGAGTATCCTAGCAATGTCTAGTCCAAACTGTTATACGCTTGTTGTAGCTTAGTCATCGCCTCACCTAGTTTGTAGAAGTCCTCACCTTCATACATCTCTATTATCCTTTGAGCTACTATGCCGAACGCTTCATCCCCTGTAGCCTCACCTGCTATTTGTTCCATTAGCATATCCCTCATACCGTCATAGTTTACAGCTTGGCTATCACCGTACGCTACTATTAGATACTGCTTGCCCTCGGTAGTAGTGATTAGTCTACCATCCTCTCTTACTTCCACTGACTTTATCCACTGGTAGCTGTATCCCTCCTCTATAAATTCCTTGTCATACACCGTTCCTACCTCTGCACCGAAGGATACCGCATGTCCAGTTACTATAGTGTTGGTTACATCCTGCATAGTAAAGATGTCCTCACCCTTTAGCATCTCACTAGGCATCACCACTTCGTACTCCCATAGGGCATCTTTTACTCTACCAGTTTCACCTTCTATTTTATTCTCACATTCATTAAGGAATGCTACAAAGTTCTCATCTCTTACACCCTCCACTATATAAAACAGTCCTACTTTGATCATATCATACTCTCCTCCTATAACTCGTATTCTCGGGGCTAGGAACTGCCCCCGTCTCCTAATTTTGTCATGGTCTTACGGTAACCCGTCAATTAAGCCTAACAAAATCTTATAAGCCCCTGATGGGTACGCCTCCATACTTTATATGAAGTCCCATGCATCACTTACCAATATTTTCCATTGATGTAAAAATAAAGGAGGTAACACAATATGGCTGGATTATCTGATTACGCAGAGAAGAAAGTACTAGACCACACTCTAGGAACTACTGCTTATACAAAGCCTACTACGGTATACGCTGCTCTATTCACTTCTGACCCTACTGACGCTGGTACTGGCACAGAGGTTAGCACTACATCTACTGGGTATGCAAGACAGGCTATAACATTTAGTGCCGCTACTACTACTTCTGGTAATAGCTCCGCTGTTAACAGTGCTGATGTATTATTCCCTGTAGCTACTGCGGCATGGGGCACACTTACTTACGTTGGGCTATACGATGCTGTTACTGGTGGTAACTTGATATGGTCTGGTGCACTAAGCACATCTAAGACTATCTCTAATACCGATCAGTTTAGGCTACCTGCTGGAAATGTCACCGTTACTTTGGACTAAATTATCTGAGAATACAGACTGTTCTGTATTCTCTATCTTTTAATTAGGAGGGATAAGCATGGCACAGGGAGATATAAGGTCAGATTTACAGAACATAGTAGCTAGTGGTATGTTAACCATACAACCCCCAGCTGGGGAAGAATGGATTATACACAATCTGTACTATACTGGTCAGGTACAAATTAGGTTGGTTAAAGGCGGTAACTATCTGATGTTTGATAGTGACACCTCATCAGGTGCTAGACTTGGTATGGTGTTCCATTTAACCAACGGTCAGTATATGCAAATACTAAACACAGGGGCTTCTGCTATCAACATAGCTTATGATGGCATTACTACTAAATAGGGGTGATATACAATGGACATAATCCTCAACAATTGTAAGCAACACTTTATCACACTGGGGGTAAATCCAGATGTAATTGGAGGGGTGGATGCTCTAGATAAGGCTATCAGGAGTAGAGTGGATAACGTGACTAGTTGGTCATATGCAGATGGTGATGACCAACTGATAATATCTACTACAGATACTAATGTAGATACAAGCCAACTTGCTGACTTAGGGGAGGTGCAACAATGAGTATATTAACAGGAGACACAGGCAGGTCTAGTGTAGGGCCACTAAGGACATTTACAATGACTAATATGACCCCAGTAGTAGATAATTACTTTGGTGCTTCATCACCTACTATACTGGGCACTAGTGAACCTGCTACACCTATATTCTCCTATACGGTACAGGCTTCAGACTTGCTATTCAACACAATAACTCCAGCTCCTTATGATTTTCTCATGGCTCCTATAGTGTATGTAGCTGGTAAGACAGTGACTGCTTGCACTCTATATTACAAGGTTTTGTATAATGGTTCTTCCATATCAAATGGTACTAACTCTGGGGTAGGAGCTAACGTCAACTGGACTTATAGCATATGTAACAGTTCCTTGTTCTTAGCACCTGTTAAGGCAGGGGATGTAATAGATGTGAAGGTATGGTCTAATATGACCGACACTCAATATGATTATAATGGTGTGTTCTTTCAGCCATGTAGGTTAGTACTATCAAAGCCCGGTACTGTATTAAAAGATGTTTCTTATAACTATACCCCAACAGTATCTCATACTCTAACTCATGGACGTAGTCCAGCAAGTATAAACCAACAGACTAGTGCCTTATCTGTTGCGGCTGGTGTATCAGCAAATGTAAGCAACTCAATGACTGTGCCTTTTATATCCCAGATATCTGGTGGAGTTACTGCTAGTGCAAACTTTGGGGTACTCTCCCCATATTTTGGTGATATAGGTCTCAGAACAAATGCTAACTTTAATGGCCACTCCACCTATCACCCCTACTATCAAAGGAACATATATCCTTCGACTATCTCCTACAGAGAAGTTACATTGTAGGTGATGACCTATGATCACATCCAAAGGTAGGTTAGTCACAGGGGTACTCACGGAAAGAGGTAGATTTGTAACTGGAGCTATAACTGAGCAATGGGATATAGCTTATTCCGCTCCTGCACGTACCCTATCCACCATAGTATTGGACTCGTTCAACAGACCGGATAGTACAACGTCATTAGGTAATGCTGATACAGGTCAGACATGGCAGTATTTTTCTGGTACTTGGGGTATACTAAACGGTCAAGCACACAACGCAGGTGGTACTAGTGACTCATTTGCTGTAATAGACTCCGGAGTATCCGATGCTGTTATAACAGTTACAGTTCCTAGCTATGCTACAACTACCAAGATAATATTCAGATTTAAAGACACAAGTAACTTTTGGGCTATACAGCAAAACTATGTATACAAGGTATCCAATGGTAGCTGGAACTCTATGGGTTCATCTCTATCCATATCTTCAGGTAGTACTGTAACCATCAATCTCAGTTATAGTACCATCAATATCAGTGTTAATGGAGTAATACAAGCATCAATCTATGACACATTCAATGTATTCAACACTATGCATGGTCTATCATCCAATGGAGACAATGGCACCTATGACAACTATTCAATACAATCTTACGCTAGCACTTCTACCCCACCTGTATATACCGATGGCCAGATACAGATGTCTGGAATAGGGTCATTAAGTGCTATTGGAGTTGTGCCAGTCTATACAGATGGTCAGTTGTCTATATCAAGTTTAGGCTCACTAGCATCTACTGGTAGCATGATTTATCAGAACTCAGCTAATATGTCTGGCTTAGGATCTATAGCATCTACTGGTAGCATGATCTATCAGAACTCAGTTAATATATCAGGTACAGGCTCTAACACTAACACTGGTGCAGTCATCTATGGCGGTAATGCTTCCATGTCAGGTACTTCTTCTTCTACTTACATTGGTGCTAAGACTATAATGAGTGCCTTGTCTATAGCTGCTACTGGCTCCCTAAGTTCCAATGCAACTAGGATATTAGCTGGTATACTACCAATACAGGGCTTGGGTGCTATGTCAGCTAGTGGAGTCAACACAGTCATAGCCAGTGTAGCTACTAATGGTATAGGTACCCTAACAGCGGATGGTGCTAAATCAGGTGATGTGTCAGTATTGATGAGTGGTCTAGGCTCTATGATTGCCAATGGGCAGGTCATAATGTCATCCAGTGCTAGCATTGCAGGTATTGGATCATTACTACCTTCTGGATATAGGGGCTTGTCAGGGGCAATAAGCATGGTTGGTACAGGGTCATTAGCCGCAGTATCCTCCAGAATACTTTCTAACTCCATTACTATGAATGGTAATAGTCTAGTCTCTGCTAGTGCTGTTAAGATAATCCAAGATAGTATTAATATAGTTGGTGTTGGTAGTGTAAACGTATTTGTGGCCAATGAGATTATAGGTCAGCTAGTTATGAGTGGCTCTAGCTCCCTCCTAGCAGACTCCACTATGATATTCAATAACTCAGTAAGTATGAGTGCTACATCCAATGCTATTGCAGATAGTATAAAGACTATGATGGGACAGCTTGTCACCTCAGGTACATCAGGTATGCAGTCTAGCTCTGTGAAGGTACTAGGTGGTATAGTTGATATATCTCAGGAATCAAGTATGGAACTCATAGGAAATCTAATATCCTCTGCTTCAGTCGCTATGTCAGGTGGTGCTGATATGGTAACTAATGCTTCCGTTGTATTTGCCTCAGGTGTTGATATATCCTCTGTTAGCTCCCTAGTGGCTATAGGAGCACTAAGAGAACCCCCTGGTATAGAGCTACTAGGAATGGTAAATAACAGCAACCAACTTGTGGGTATAGTGGTATTAAATGTAGAATTGAGAGGTGGTATGTAATGGCTCAAGTAAATCAGAACTTCACAATGTACTCTGGTAACAGTGAGTACATCTATGTGAACATCACTGATAAGACTGGTAAGGCAGAGCAGTTAGAAGGTTGTACTCTAAAATGGGCAATGAAGCAGAATGGTAAGACCATAGCTAGCAAAGACTCAACTAATGGTATAGGGATCACTGACTCTACTGCTGGCAGGGTATGTATCAAACTACAACCAGCAGATACCCATCTTATATCTGGGTCATGCAACCATGAGCTAGTGCTCATAGATGGTGATGGTAATGTCACTACCGTTATGACTGGCAACATTAATATACTTCAGAGCTTACTTGACAACTAGGCGGTTAACCCCCCATTTCGGGTTGGTTCGGGGAGGGGTCGCCTACTCTGGTCTTAGGAATCCTCACTACAAGGTTCCTAGTCCTGGGGGCGGTTTCAGAGGTTTGAGTCAGGGGACGGAATTCTCTAAGGACTCGGTAAGAAGTTAATAGTGAGGTCAAAAATGCCAAAGAAAAAGCTACCTCAAAGGGTAGCCTTTCTTTTTATATGGGTGTTATAAGCTAGCTCTGCCACTATGAGGACTAGCAGGGTACATATTGCCATTGTCATATCTCCTACAGCCATCAGAGTGTACTCTCCTGATATTTGACTAGCCTGCATAGCTGAACTAGCATCGTTTAACCTAGTCTGATATAAGTCATAAGCCCCACGTGCCTTATCACAATAGATACTAGATAGGAATATCATGAATATTCTGAAGCACCACATTAACACTCTCAAGTTCATATTCTTTAATCCATTCATTCTCCATACCCCCATTATATTATTTTACAAATACAAGATTTGTTAATACCTTCCCCACCGTAGAACCTATCACCATCCTTGATACGGTCTATCCAATCCATACTAGGAAATCCCCATCGGTTTATAGCTTCAGCTAATTCATATTCAAACAGATGTATTAATAGATGTTTAGGTTCCCCATCGGTACCAGTAAGATAGATTCCATAAGGTGGGTCTGTCTTTTTGATACCCAACGTAGTATGTGTCCATGGGTACAGCTGAGTGTTTATCTCAATTATATATTTATCTGTACCATTGTTATCATAGTATAGTATGATACTACCATCCTGCTCCTCTACCTTTGCCACATTTCCTTGTAGGTACTGTAACCGATGATACCACTCTTCCTTAGTACTCATCCATACACCAACGAGTCAAACAACGCATACTGTATAATGCAGTCGTAGTCCTCTGCATCATAGTCTTCATACTTCCTAGTACGTTGTTGTATGTTCATCTGAATACCTTTCTTTAGCATATCCAGATTGAGTGTCCACCTTTCGTTCTCATCCTCCTGGTCTAGTATGTGGACAAAATACCCATCTAATAACTTCCTGGTAGCCCACTGGGAGCTAGGCTCACCCTTTGGCTTATCTGGCATAGGTGCCAAGTAACCCCAGTAATTTATACCCCCTTCAAAGGCACCTACAATAATGCCATCAATGTCATCCTCAGTTAGGTGCATAGGCTTCTCCACAGTAAGTATTATCTTCTCTTTATCAAATTCCATTACATTATCCCCCTATCATTTACAATATCAAATGTTAATGCTAAGTGATTCCAGTCCACTACACAGGCTTTATTACCACCCTCTACGGCTAGCATATGGTCACGATAGTCTTTGTTGGTTTGGACAGTTACGAATAGCTCCTTACCAGTGTACCTCTCAATCTGGTATAAGAATTCTAAGTCTTGTGCCCTGAAGGGTACATATAAATCTAGTAGAACTACGTTGGTAGTTTTACACATTATTATCTCTACAATGTCTGACATGAGGGGAGTATACGGCAGATAGTGAAATTTTATAAGAGTTGTATTAACTGGCTCTGGTACTAGGTCTAAGTATCCTTGTGGTTTCACTTCGTTAGATATTATATCTACGTTTCTACTAACTCCTGCATATTCTGCTGCTATTCTTGCTACATTTGTGGATTTACCACTTCCTGTGCCACCTAGTATAACCTTCACACTAACATCTCCTTTAATGGGAATGGTCTATCCTTCTGGAACTCCTCTATATCTGGAAGTATCTCTTTCTCACTGAAGTAGTAACCATACTCCTCTTTGTCTACTTCCATGCTAAAGCCATCACCGTCATATGAAACTATGACACCTCTGGCACATAACCAACGAATACCATCTTTTTTGATACTTCTTAGCATTTCCTTATTCTCCCATGACACGCTACTACACTCCCTTATGGAGGGGAACATGTTAGGTTGTTCCCCAAGTATTTTTATGATACACTAGGTATTTCTGGACTAGCTCCTCCATATAGCATGTATCCAAATACCAGGTAACTTTGTAGTTTGGAACTGCACCATACCGTCATCTACATCCAAGTCTAGCTTAGTAATACCCCTCCTGTTATACTCATGTACTCCATAAGCATTAGGGTGTTCTCTTAATATAGAGTTTGTGGCCATCATAGCCTCTCCAATATAATTTACTACTTCCTCTGGTGTACCAAGCTGATGTGCAGTCTCATTGAGGACAACATAGTGAGTCTTGCTATCACCACCTTCTAAGTCTACCCAGTCAAATAGTACCGTATCTTGTGGCTCAAATATCTCCATAGCATCATTAAAGCAACTAGGGTCAGGACTACCATCTACGAAATTGATAACTGCTACATTAATCATTAGTTCCATATCTCCTTTACTTTTTTACGCTTACCATCCTCCATCTTACGCCATATGGTACCCTGCCAGATGTTATAGTGCCAAGGGGTATCAGTGTGTATAGGTTTGAATCTCTTACCACTTCTATCCACTCCTGTGATAACGTACTTATTTTCCATACTTACCGCTCCTCCTATTCTTGATAAGGGCTAGGGGTCTCCCCCTCCACTCTCTATTTTGGGACTTTCCGTTGGATTTGTCAATTAGGAGTATGAAAAAAGACTAGCCCACTGGAGACTAGTCTTGGTAGTTTAACTCTACTTCTGGAGGTCTATCCCTGACACTTCCTCGTTACAGACAGGACATCTAAAGTACGACTGTACCTCATCATGTGTCTTCTTATCTGCTCCTGCTGATACAAAAGGTTTACCGTCCTCTATACCTGCTTCTGCTCTTGTATTCTTATCCCAGAAGTCTACAGTGTTGGACTGCTTACATTCAGGACATTTTAGGTATGCATCACTAGCTAACATATTATACACCCTCTCTGTTGGTATCTGGCACTGGCATATTTTTAATATCCTCTAGGGTAAAGGTATCTCTAACGGTCTGCTCCTTACCCTCTGGATTAGGTTGGTCATATATCATACTAACACCCCCTATATCTGTGCTTTGATGTAGCTCTTCCATCTCACTTATAGTATCAAGTATTTTCTTGACATCCTTATCCACTATTTCTCCTCCTAAGGGGGGCTTACGCCCCCATTGTTATCTTTGTGCCATAAACTCTGGTGTTCTTACATGTTCTATCAACGCTGGATAACTCATGTAGAAGTCACTGGCCATCTTAATAGCTTCTTCCCTTGTCTTGCCTATGTTCTTAGCTAGCTTATCAATATCATCCTCTACCCACTGGTCAACTGTCGCCTGAGTCATCACATCATACTTCTTAGCCTTTACCTTTGCCTTACGTTGCTTGAAATCCACGATGTTGTTAGTCATTCCTAAGTCCCCCTATAGTCGAATTTTGCTCTCATCTTTAATTTAATCGTCTGCTCCGATTTGGTCACTTGACCTGCCTATCGATAGTAGTGCGTCCTAGGGTACCATAGTATGCAGTCAGTATGTCTAAAGTACGATTCAGTTCACTCTCTCCGTTACAACTTATAGTATCTATAGTGTTAGGTCTAGTCTTGTGACCTACTGTGATTAAATATTCATCCTCTAGCTGAGATATACTAACCTGATATATCTCCTGCTTAGGTTCTACCCATGTCCACCTCTCATGCTTAACAGTTCCTACATTCTTCCAATATCCGCTCTCGTTAGGAGTGTAGGTATCATTCTTACGAAGAGTGTAGTCTCCCCATAGGTAGATTAGCTTCTTCAACAACTTGAACATAATATCACCCCTTAAAGACGGGTGTAGGCGATAGAGACTCTCACCCTATCGCCATGCCCTATATTATTTATGACTGATTGTAAAAGCACGTGTCTCATTGACTACCTTATATTGATGTACTTCCTTTGGTGCCTTATTCGTCTTAACCAGTAGCTCCAGTACATCTTTATCAACTACCTCTACTATACATTGTTCTATAGCCTCATCATCTAGCAGTGATATGACACCATTCTTGTCATATGATGTGTACCTAGCATTCATCACTGGCATCACTCTAGGCATCAGGCTTATAGAACCTCTTTCACTACCCTGAATAACAGTAAGCCCTCTCTCCTCCATATAAGGCTCAATCTCCTTACGCAGTTTCTTTAGCTCTGCCTGCATCTTCTTCATTACTGCATCCATTTCAATATATTCATCTACCTTAGCCTGAATATCCTGCCTTACTCTAGTTTTTACTCCCATGTCTATCGCTCCTTCTATTCTTGATATGCCACTAGGGTTCCCCCTCGGCTTCTTTTAATTTTGCCCGATTTTCCCGAAGAAATCAACCCCTGGTATGATAATAGAAAACTAGGAGGGGATTATCTATCCCCTACCTCTTCCTCATAGATATCAGACATATGCATTTCCATCTCTTCCATATCTTCCTCATAGCCCTCATGCTCACTTAGTTTCGCCTGTACCAGCTTATCTAGATTAAGTTTTAGCTCTGGTATGAACATACTAGCAGATGCTGGCTTACCATTGAAGCTACCACATGAGCTGATATGACACTCTGATTCTGCCCTAGTAATGGCCACGTACATTAATCTACGCTCTTCCTCTACAGCTAGGGAGTTAGGATCGTTCCTAGAGTGCTCTACCGCCTTAAAGTGAGGTAGGATTCCCTGACTCGCTCCTACAATGTACACACTCTGGAACTCTAGCCCCTTAGACTTGTGAATAGTCATCAGCTGTACCCCATCAATAGAGTGCTTAGCTTGAGATGTCATTTCTTCGATATAGTCTAGGAAGTCCCTTACCTCTTCATAGTTCTCTAGAGCGAATTTAAGGGTTTCTATATTCTCGAATCTAGAGCTACCTTCATCCTCATCCTCACCTTCCTCTTTTAGGTGGTCTGCATAACAGTCTTGCATAATGAAATCTATTAACTCTACTGGTCTTGAGCCACTCTGTATCATGTCTTGTAGTCTACCGATTAGGCTCTTAAACTCTGAAGTACTATTCTTCTCATAAGGCTTCATCACGATATTGTCATCTATAGCTTCCCAATGGCTACCCTTGAATGATCTAACCTTCTCTAGGAATGCCTTACCAAGATAACGGCTAGGAGTATTAATAACTCTGGTAAAGGCTTTATCATCATCAGGGTTAAGAGCTAGTTTCAAGTAGGAGATAAGGTCTTTTACCTCTTTCCTTTCATAGAAGCTGATACCACCATGGATAACGTATGGAAGTCCTTCAATGATAAGTCTATCCTCCAGCATACGGGACTGAGCGTTGGTTCTGTACAGCACTGCTATGCTCTTAGGTGATAGACCGTCTTGGTTAATTTTGATAGCTATATCCTCTACTACATGCTCAGCTTCAGTACCCTCACTGTCATAAGCGTTGAACGTTACACACTCTTCATCAAACTGCTTATTAGCCTTTAGCTTCTTGCTTAGACGCACTGTGTTGTTGGCAATCAGGTTGTTAGCTGTATCCAAGATATGAGGATTGCTACGGTAGTTGTCTTCCAGTGCTACCTGAGTAGTTCCTTTATAGGTCTGTTGGAAGTTTATAAACTGGTCTGGTCTAGCCCCACGGAAACCGTACATAGACTGGTCATCATCACCTACTATGAACAGGTTATTCTCAGGGTAAGCTAGCATGTGGAACAGTTCATATTGTAGGGAGTTATTATCTTGTGCTTCGTCCACTAAGATGTACTTATAAATCCCTCTATACTTCTCAAGGATACTACGATTTTCCTTCAGTAGCTTCCATAGTAAGAAGAGTAGGTCATCTGCATCAACTAAGCAGTCCATCCACTTAGTGTTCTCATACCTCTCATAGAACTCACAGTAGGCTTCCATCTTAGAAGAGCCACCGCTATACTCACTAATGAAGTCTAGGTGATCCTGACCCTTATTCTTAGCTGAACCTATCATCTTCAGCAGTGCAGGTACTGGAATATCTCTTAGTTCTTGCTTAACATCAAAGGATACTGTTCTGTCCATGATGATAGCCTTCTTAACTTTGTCTGCAAATACTTTCAGTTTACCCTTGATTAGGAACTTACCAGCGTTCCTACCAAAAGCAGGTGCTAAATGATGGTTCATATCCTTGTATTCCTTAGATAGAATCTTCCATCCAATAGAGTGTGTAGTTCCAATGGTCATCTGTAGTAGAGCCATGTTAGGAATTAGTGGTGTAAGTCGGCTAGTCATTTCCTCTGCTGCTTTCTTAGTAAAGGTTGTTACCAAGATGTTCTTAGGCTTGATACCGTTAGCCAGCATGTATGCAATACGTTGAACCAGTACCCGAGTCTTACCTGAACCTGCTACCGCATTGATTTGAGTAGGGCCAGTAAGAGCCATTACCGCTCTGACTTGGCTAGGATTAAGTCCTACAAGGTGTTGAACCATCTTAGGCTCCATTTCTGCTATAACTTCTAGCAACTCCTCAGGTAAAGTGCCTAACCATTCGTTAACATCCATCTTTTTCATATTGTATCCCTCTCCTTCTTATACTATGGGGTGTAAGGAACTCCCTTAGGGGTGTTCCTCTCCTGACTCTATTTTCCCCAACCCAGAGAAAAAAGTCAAACCGCCAACCCTATGAAAAAGAGGGTATTTTCGGTAGACTCTATAATTTTCTCTCCTCTGTAATAATAAAAGAAGGAGAGGATACAAAATCCTCTCCTAGAGTACTACTTCTCCAATATATCTAGTCTCTTGACTACTATATCACCATGAGTACCTGTGGTTATACCAACGGTTGATACTGACACTGAATACCCTTTCTTAGTATAATAAGTAAACATTTCTTCTGCAAATACCTCTGTGCTACAGAATATAGTATCCACAAGGTTCATACCTACAGGCTTTATATCCTTGAAAGACTTACCATGCTTTATCCTGGATATAGTACCTGGATTACAAAAGTAGACATCACATATTTCCTTGTACGTGCTACCTATATTCAACAAATACTTTATTTCTGCTACATCTTGTTCTGTTAGCTTGGTTTTCTTACCAGGTCTCATATCCCTAGTCCCTCGTTTCTTTTAGCTTCTCTACACTTATTCTTAAGATGTTCTAACTGCCCTGCTGTAAGGGTCTTACCCTGATGCCATTGCCTTTGTAGGGAGAGTAGAAAGCTGTCATCCCTGACATACACACCTCTGCGTTGTAGATACTGTACACACAGCTTTATAAGTTCTCCCTGCTCCTCCCTAACTGCCATATCAGCACTAGCACTAGACTTATGGGATTCTACACGCTGTATAACCTGCTCCTTGAAGTCCTTATCCTTCATCTTATCCTCACCATACACTACATTACCAACGCAGACGCTTCCAAGACTTAGCCAGTTGTTAGTCTTATCATTTCTACACAGATAGCGGTATCTGATATGCTGAAACTGGCAGTACTCACATATAGTCTTGTTATTCCTACCATTGTCCTTTACAGAACCAGTAAATCTCCACTCTTTGCGTAGCATGTTACGTATCCTGAACACATCATCCTCTGATAAGAACTCATTTAGCTCACCACTATCCTCTTTGGTTATGGACAGTATGTCGTCCTTACCAGCTCTTCTTAGGTCTTCCGTATGGTCTCTCACATCTGGAAAATACTTAATGCAGTCACTCAATAAGAATAGTCTCCACTCACCAGTAGATAGTTTCATTCTTATACATCTCCTTTTATCCTCAGTATGGGAGGGTCACTCCTCATCTTATTTTGGCAAATTCAGGAAGAAAAGTCAATTAGATATAGAAAAAGCAGGGAAACTATCCCCTGCTCACAGACCTCTTACAAGTCATACACTGATGGCTGTAGTAGTTTACCTTATGGTACTTCCTAAATTTGCATATTAATTTGCCTATTCTAATCCTCATCTCCATCATCCTCCTCTAGGCAGTCACCGTCATAATCCTCATAGAGTAATATATCCTCATCCTCATCCACTACCTTTAGGTCTTCAGTTTCTATATCTGGCTCACCACAGGCTGGACATGCCCACCATAACTCCTCCTGGGGGTTAGGGTTCTTTATAGCCTCCACTATCCGCTCAGAGTCCTCCCCATATACCCCTTGTGTAGCTTCATCCCATGCTTCGTCACTCGATACCGTATTACATTCAGGACATTTAATATCCATTACACTTCCACTCCTTGTATATATTTGATAAACTTAATTAGGTGTTGCTTCTGCTCTTTAGTAGGCTCTACTGGTTCGTGGGCAAGGACATTAAGTAGGATCTCTTCTAGGGTGTCTACCTCCTCATGCTTCATCACGAATAACATATCGGTACCCCTTAAATCGGTATCAAACTCGTGATTCTTACGTGCCTTACTCTGTTTCGCTAGCTGTTTTAGCTCTTCTAAACCTAAATGAGTTGGGTTCTGCATATAGTAATTGCCCCTTCCATATCGATGAGTATGCATGAGTGCTGATATTAGCTTTACCAGTAGTGGACTCTGAGAAGTCCCTTATACCAGTCTCTAATGAGAAGGTTTCTAGGGGGACTAGGAATTTCCTATTCCCAGTCGCCACCTCTACCACCTTTATACGTTGGTCTATTCTAAACGTGATACTAATTTCAGGAATGACTGTCACTGTTATCTTCCTCCTCATCCATGCCAGATTTACATTCACATTTAGGGCAGTACTTATGATACCCAGCATCGTCCCACCCATAACACCAATATACCTTATGCTTCTTTGTAAAACAGGAGTACACTCTTTGACAACCTACGCATCTCCAGTACCCTATGAACCAAGCAGACAACGAAATAATTACGGACAGTAACCATAGTACAATTATATAGGGAATGAGTAGTAGCTTGACCACTGGTATGACTCTGTCCCATACATTCTCAATATGGGCACAGGTTTCATCGAATCCTAGAAACATTATTATCTTCCCCCTACTAATTTATGAGCCATACCCTGCACTATGGTAGGCATAGGATTCACTGGCTTCCCATTTATATTCACTTGAAAGTGTAGGTGTGGGCCAGTAGAGTTACCAGTATTGCCACTATTACCAATGACATCACCGAACTCTACATGCTGACCTACATGTACCTTTGGTTGGCTTAGGTGGGCATAGATGGTTAGTCTCCCATCATCAGTTCTAATACGAACGGACTTACCAAAGGAAATATTTCCCTCATCCCTAACCACCTCTACATTACCTTCCACTACAGCCTTTATAGGAGTTCCTTGAGGTACAGCAAAGTCTATACCCTTGTGAGGGGTTCTATGTACCTCGTCAATCTCTCCATATTCAGTTGTTATCGTCCATGGTAGACTGCTGGCGAAGGTAACATCCTGTTCCACTAGTATCTTCCATACAGCCTTGCTCACTAGCAAGACGCTTGAGACTATAATCTTCCCTGTCATTGTCTTTGGATAGAAGGTACGCCATGATAAGTGCATCCCATTCACCTGCCATTACATATGCCCCTTTCCTTTGGTTAGAATACCCCACGTAGCATCTTCCCATCCTCTAGTAAACGCTTCTGTATTGTCAGTAGCACCAGTGATACGGTGGATAGTTTCATGTAGCAGGGTCTTGAATAACTGCTCCTTATTCATCAGTAGCTCTCTCTTAATCCAAGTAGTATCAGTCTTGTGGTCATACAATCCTAAACAAGGGTTACTGTGCTCATCTGTTACTGTTTCAGAAACTCTCACTGTACCATAGTCACCGTAGTACAGCTTTACAAGACGCTTAGCCCAACCTAGATTCTTATTCTCCTCTGCTGTAGCCTTTTTATGCACATTGGTTGATATAGTTGTCTCACGTAGTTCGTTAGTGAAGTGTATGTCTAGGGAGTTCTCAAAGAAGTATTCCCACACTCTAGGTAGATTAGTTAGTACTCTGAACTTCTTGTATCTAGCCTTAGTGTCAGTATCAGTACCAGTTGCTAATGCAATCTTGGTACCAAATAGCTTCTGGATAACCTTCTTCCAAATATGGGTGCCCTTAGTAGTGGTTGTATAGTGGATACCTGCTTGAGATTCTAGTAGCGAGTCATCCTCAGTGATACCCTTAGCAATCTCTGTGATAATCTCCTCATCCTCTAGTGCAGATAATAGACCTCTAGTAGACTCCTTCAGCTTGTTCATATCCACTGTACTGCGGTCACGGTTGATAAGATCAGCGTTAGTGAAGTTGTATCCATATAATGCTGAAGTATCAGTAATACGTACCCCGTTAGCGAAGATGCCAGTGAAGTCAGTTAGTATAGTGTCTTCCTTAGTACGTTCAGGCTCAAGTCCTTGTAGTACAGCAAAATATGTCTTAGCTTCTTCTAGGATTTCCTCTGAACACTGTACGACGAATGATGTACCAATAGTTCTATTGTTGTCTTCTATATAGAACACTAGTGCTTTCACACTAGGGTCTAGTGAGCTAGGCTCTAACTCTGGTTTAACAGTGAAGCCGTTAGTATGAACTGTACACTCAAGTCCTAGTCTACGAGAGACCGCCATAGCCACTTTCATACCCTCTCCATATTGTCCTGGAGCACCTGCTACATCTGCCTGCTCACTCTCACCAATAAGTAGCTTACCTTTAGTGAAGCCACTAGGGGAGTTACTAATGAATGCTTTACCTGCTTCCTTATCGTAACGGATAGTGATCTCATCACCCAGTACAGTCTTAGCGTACACTGCGTTTTGCAGGAACTCCTTAACTGCATGTAGCTCTCCCCAGTGCTTTAGATTATTCTCACTTATACCAGTCTCAAAGCGGAACATATCACTCTTAGCCAGTCTATCTAGTGCACCACCGTACTGTTCTACAGCTTTATTAAAGGACTCTTCTACTTTACTCATCCTAACCTCTCCTTTATTCTCAGTTATTGGTAGGGTCACCCCTAGGAGTGCCCCTCCTTGACTCTATTTTTTCCCGAATCTGGGCAAAAGTCAACCCCAGAGAGGGTACTCTGAGGTAGTCTAGTTGGATTATTCTTCTGTTGAAAACTGTGATGAAATGCTAACGAGGAACTTATATGCCTTCTCTAGATCCTCTGCGGTAGGCTCTCTGTAACCCTCTGGGTTAACTCCATAGTGCTCGTAAACTAGATTTGCTAGACTGATGATGGCTTCCTCAAATGTATCCCCACCAGTGTCGAGGTTTATGTCATGGGTATAACCCTTAAAACCCTCTTCTGGGATAGTTTCATATGGCCCACATTCTAACCATACTTGAGTCTTAATATTCAGCTTTGAATCATCCTTCATAGTATTGGTTAGGGGATCTACTTTCACTACTTGAATATCTAAGGCACTCTGGAAGTCTACCTGTTTGGTCTTAGTATTTTCAAAGATATGATGCTCACGTAAGAAATCATAGGCTTCATAGAAATCTGTAAATGTTTCTACTGGCATGTCTCCATCTCCTGTGCTATTATGTTTTTGATTACCTTTAGGCAGTCAGGGCATAGCTCCTCATTGCTGAGTATGCCACGCTCCTCTACCTTTTTATTGCACTCACTACATAACAAGATGCGTCCCTCCTTGATGTTGAAATCTAAGTATGTCTGAGTCAGAGGGGAAAGTCAAGCCTAGCCGAACCCTATTTCAAACCCAAGGAAGATTATCAGTATCCATACAACACCTAAGGCTATGATGGCCATATCCAGATTCCTCTTAGCGATATGGACAAATGATATATTTAGAAACACAATTATGGCTATTGCCATCAGTATCTCAATTATATGTTGCACGTTAACACCCCTTTACTAGAGGTTAATCCATGGTTGGAAAGCCCCAGTAGAATCAGTACGTCTTCTCATAGACTTTATTGTAGTATCAGAGCTAAATGGAATTGCTACCTGCATCTGATTCTTAGAATCAATATACGTATGATAAATCTTCCAAGAGCAACTGGTATTAGGGACGCCAGGTGTAGTACCATGTGCCCAGAATTCTCCAGACATAACACCTAAGTTTCCTAAGTCTGTTGCATTAGGGATAGATGTGAACAAAGGAGCACGATAATGCAGATTAGCAATAAGGTCTGTAATCCGTTTGCTCAGATACTCTAAGTCCATATATGGGCCAGCCGGTACTCCTACTGATTCTACATCTTCAGCATCAACGTATAAGAAGTCAATAACTGGACGGACTGTTAGACCGTAGTTGTCAGTAGGTGCAGTAAGCATTGTACCACGTACAATAGTCTGTTGAGAGCCACCACCATCAAAGTTATAAGCAGTAGTTACACCTAGTCCTTGAAATACTCTGATCATATCTGCATAGGTCATTCCAACGGAATTGATAGACATTCCCTCTACAGTCAAGAAAATAATATCACCATTGGGCATTTGTCCAATAGCTTGTCTAGGGTCGTCTCCATTAGGGTCTCCTTGTGCTTGATACGTAGAGGAGGCAACAGGTGAGCCATTCTGTATCATTGGATAAAAACCTGAGAATGAGTTCACTACCCCATCATTTATCAAGTCAATAGCTTTATGAGTGCTATCATAACAAGCTAGCGTGTTGTCAGCTTTAATACCCAGTGTCCAGTTATCCCCATACGGAGTATCCTGCAATACAACCCCATCCTGAATCTGTATACCGTAGACTATGTTGCTTGACATATTGAAGCGTGAAGCGTTAGCCACAAAAGAAGCATTATGCCTGTATCCAAAACTGATACTGTCTTCTAACCCACTATTCATTTTGTCATTAGCGAAGCCTTTTCTCAGAGGTATGAGGTTACCATTGCTGTCCATCTTTGGTATAGTGGTTAGAATATATTCTGAACCTGTCACAGAGTCAGTTAATCTTTTGTAAGTAATTTCATCATAATACATTTGTTAGTTCCCCCAGTTGTTTTGGTACATTGCTTTTTCCTTTAATTCATCTATACGTTGATTGACGTGTTCTTTAGCATCCTCTAGAACTGCTATTTGCCTATCTAGCTCTTTTCTTTCATGCTCTAGGTCATCTAGTAGTTGCCTATCTTTCACTGTCATGCATACACCTCCTCGGAATCTTCACCATAAAAAAAGGAAGACAACCGAAAATTGTCTCCCTTGTGCCTTATTTTGTTAGAGCTGATAATCTTGGGTAGTCATACCCAATTATAGGCTCCTGACCCTTAACTACTGTGATAGGTGTCTTCATAAACCCTAGATCGGCTAGTTCTGCTTCAGCCTTAGGGTCAGCTTCTACATCTTTAGCTGTATAAGGAATATTGTTATCATCTAGATGTCTCTTCACCATCATGCATGGTGCACATCCAGGTCTAGTATATACTATTATGTCACTCATCTTCTAGTGCCTCCATAATCATATCTAAGATATAGTCTTCCTCATATTCCTCTGCTACAAAGTCAATGTTATCAACATTTATGGCTATCTTCTTGCTTAGGTTGTAGCCCTCATACCACTGTTCGTATGACCTGTTGAGGTTATACCAGTACTCTAGAGGAGCCTTTAACTCTGATGGTCTGCCCCTCTTCATGATACGCTGTACAGCTACCGAAGGAGAGCACTGTAGATACACCATAAGTTTTGGTGGCTCAAGTAGAGCTACTAAGGAGTTAGATAGATCCCTATACGTGTTGTAATCCTCATCGGATATATCACCATTGAAGTTCATTAACAGAGCGAATATGTCATTACCATAGATGCTCATGTCCATTATACATCTAGGTAGTTTTTGTGCCTCAATTGCCTGCTTATAGCGACTGTGCATCAGGAAAATCTGCATTTGGAACGCAAACGCTTTAGGATTTTCATAGAACTTTTCTAAGTAAGGATTGGTCTCAACTGGCTCGGGGAATAAAGTTATACCTTCCCGAACGGACAGCAATTTGGCTAAAGAACTTTTACCAGCGCCTACCGTTCCCAAGATGTGTATTTGCTCACATGATGTCATTATATGTCCCTCACTATGCTTAATATAAGATTAGACCCTCCGTCATCTGGCACCCAACGGATACCTTTTATGGCTGGAATACCTATTAGTATCTGGGAGACAACCTTATGGAACCGTGGGTTGTCTTTATCACCGTCTGGTAGAAACGGATGCAGATTAGCTGTTGTAGGTACTCTTGTGTAAATACGCATGAAATCCCTAGTAACTTCATGGAAGTTAGCTTTGGATTCACCACCACAAGCATGTAGCAACTTCTCTATGAAGTCCATAAGGGCTACATAGTGGAAGTCGATTGATGGTATGCTGTTTCTCAGCTCATTGATACGTGCTATCTTTTCATCTACTTGCTTCCTCTGCTGTTCCTCTTTCATACGCAGATTGTATGAAGTGGGTGCAAGAAATTCAGAATTATTTACTGCACCCTCAATATTCCAAGGTCTATCCATTAGTATAAATCCTCCCCGAAAGTATATACATCATCCTCATGTATCCTCTTTAATTTCTTTAGTAGGAAATAAAGTCTGGCATGAAGTCTGTCTACTGGCACTCCCTCTTCATCAGCTAGTTGTTTAAGTGTCTTACGTTCTATAAGAACACCTACCATAAGCCTACTATGCTTATCACCCAGCTGTAGTTCAGGGTCTATACTGTGCAGGTCGATTACACGTTGGAATATTTCTTCATAGCTGTCGTCTTCAATAATCAACTCAGTATCATCATCACTATAGACTTCCTTGTTGGTTACTTTAGAATATTTGTCGACATGGTGGTAAACTCTTAGGTCGAGCATACGCTTGATATAATAGGGAAAGTCTACCCCTCTATTGGGGTCATATTCATTAACAAGAGTAAGGAAGATTTGGTCTATGGTAGACAACAAATCTTCCCTATCTCCGTGGTTCATCATACGGTCTTTAAACTTCTTGTATATGGCCACTCTAAGTGGTTCATATTTATGGTAAAGATACGTAGGCTCTAGGTGTGTAGGAGGATCTAGTTTCTTACGCTCTTTACTCATTCTGCATCAATCCTATCATCACCACAGATAAGAGCACCATAGGTGACAGTAGTATTCAGGATACCTTGGTAATCCATTCCAAAGTACTTGTAACTCAGTCTCACATAGTTCTTTCTAGCCTCTTCAATCACAACTACTCTAGATTCTTTTAAGTTCTTGCTGACATACAGTGCTCTCTTACCAACAAGAGTAGAAAACTTAGCACGTAGCTCTCTGTATTGTCTCTCTGCTTCTGTATTAGTAGGTACTGTATTCTGCATGTAACTAGTAGCCTTGCTTAGTTCTTCTAAGAATTTCTTCATGTGTAGCCACCCCTTATAATTTGTAGGTGGCTACAACCACCCCTAAATATTACTTATCGTCTCTAATTTTGACTAGTGTAGGGAAGCGTAAAGAGTGTTCACCCTTCTCATTTATACTAGTCTCTTGGAAGCTAATCGTAATTGTCTTACCCACAATTAGATTAGGATTATCTAGGAACTCTAAACGCTGTAGGTCATTCCATCCAGAACCCACACCTACTTCAGCAGTACACCCAGTCACATATTTGAGTTTCTTAGTGTGCTTGGGGTCATCAACAGGGCACTGTTCTATAATATCCTTATCAGATACCCTCACAATAACTCCACCCATAACATCCTGATATTTAGTCCCAGTCTTACCCTTGTATACAGATTCTACTGTCAAGTCGATTTCATAGAAATCCTTTAGCTTCATGATATTATTGCTTTTACCCATCTTGTAGTTAGCATTTAAGTCCTTAATCATGGTGCCTTCCATGCCCATGTTTGTGTACTGAGCGTGCATAGTGAGCAGTGCTTCAAAATCTTCCTCACTAGACTTCTTAAACTCCTTACTAGGGTGAACTCTATCCAATGAACGACATCTGGTAATTACATCTGTAATCTGGTCAAGGAATGCTATACGGGCACGATATGGAACCTTAAACTCGTTAGATTCAAATTCCTGCACTGACACTACATCAAAGATGTTTAAGATACCATCCTTATCGGCTTCATCCTTCTTCTTAAACGCAGATTTCTGTACCTCGTTGAAAGTACCCTGTCTACCCGTTATTTCACCATCGTATACAAATCCTGGTACAAGGTAGTCCAGTACATCCTTCTCAATTCCATAGTAACCTTCCAATAGATGTCCATTACGTGACCGTAGTTCTACACTATCTCCATAATGGAATGCTAGGCAACGATATCCATCCAGTTTAGTGTCTGCTATGTATTCAGCAGGTAACTTTTTAGGGTCATAGTTGTTAGCTAGGGCACATGTAAACTCTGGTACTAGCTTCTTCCATATTTTGTTTACCGTTTTCTCAGTGATACCAATCTTTAGGTCACGTTGTAGCACTTTCAGATACCATTTGTACTCACGTTCAGATAGTAGACCAAAGAAGTTAGCTACCTTAGTAATGGCAAGATTACCAGTTATTTCCCTGTTTTGCAGTAGGTCTAGTAATGATAGGAATGAGTCGTACATTTCCTCTGATACTTCATTACCTGGTACAGGATCTACCTTAGGTGCCTTCTTGATACCGAACACAATAAATGGGTTATATGTTTTGACTAATAGGTTCTGTAGAACCTCATTATCCTTGTTGGCTTTTAATATATCTTCCTTCTCTGTCCTAGAGGTAGTTGCTTCAATAGCTTCAAATGCACTAAACGCATCAATAATTTCATGTTTCATAGTATGATTCCCTCCAATTTGAGTTTTCCTTCAATTAAAAGAATGCCCCAAACCCAAAGTTTTCTCAAGGGGTCTGGGGTATAAGTAAATCTATCGTTGCTTGACAACGAAGATTGCAACAATGATAAAACTAAAAATGATCTGTATCAACATTGACCAATCTGTAGGGTGGACTGTTACTTCTCTACAGAAGTCCCTGATAATCATGCCCAGTAGAACAATACCTAAACCTCTAAAGAACTGGTCTGTCTTATTCCACATTTTCTTCCACCTCTACTTGTACGTTGTAAATAGCTAGATAGCGTATATCGAATTGTGTAGCTGTTATCTTTACGTCTACAAGTTGTGGTCTATCCGTTGCTAGCCACTTATTCAGCTTAGGCACACTGTCAAATAGTTTAGCTTGTGTGATTGTAACCCACATTACTCATCATCCCCTAATCCTAAGAATGGTACGATCCAGGATATATAGTCCACTAGTATACTAAGGAATTGCCACTTAGTAAGCCACTTCTTAAACTCTCTACTATCCACTGCTAATTCTATAGGTGGCTCTTCATAGCCCACTCCTATTACAGCATTAACAGCATCTTCTAATTCAATACTGTATGGTATGTGCTTAAAGCTCATAATCTTGTTGTTGATAGCTAGCCGATTCAAGCCTTCAGGTGTGAAGATTCTACTCATGACTTTAGACTTTAATAGCTTCTTCTTTGCATCACCTTGTGCATTTAACACATTGTCTATATGTCCGAATTCATCCATCAATTTCTTAGCTTTTCCTTCACCAATGCCTTCAATACCTATGATGTAATCAGATTTATCGCCTACAAGTGCTCTGTATCCAATGTATGCTTCCTTAGTAACACCAGTCACATCATAGAAGTCAGATGGGCCAATAACCCTATCTTTGTGTGGAGTGTAAATTGATACATTGTCTGATACCAGTTGCAACATATCCTTATCACTAGTAACGATCATTACATGATCCTTACCTTGTGAGTGAGTAGTAACGGAAGAAGCTATACAAGCCATAAGATCATCAGCTTCATAACCATCTAGCTTTATGCTATATACCCCAACCATGTGTAGCATGTTGTGCACTTCATCCATTTGTGCCCATAGACCTTGGTAGGCTTTCTTCTTTTCCTCATCATCGTTACCATAGTCACGATTTCCCTTATATTCAGGGTATAAATCCTTACGCCACTGGGAACCACCCTTAGTATCCCAAGTAACTATTACCCTTGTAGTCTCAGGAAATTTCTCTAGCATACCTCTAATTGCTTTAAGTATACCAATCATAACTCCACTAGGTGTGCCATCCTTAGTAGTTAACTGCCCTTGAGGTGTATGGAACACACGATGTCCTAAGTTGTTACCATCTATTACTAATATCATTATTGTACCCTCCTTGTTTTTCCTACATGGTGTGATATTGAGTTACCCCATACAGAACTACTGCCTGTGGGTACACCTTCAGAACTTCTCTTATAATCCTTGTAATTCACCACATTTAAGACTTCACCTATACCAGGGTAGTTATTCCTGAGCATCCTTACTGCATCTAAGTTTCCGTAGCCAAATGATACCATCCATGCTCTGCCACCACCAGTCCTACAATAGCACATGAATTTCTCCTTCTTTGGTTTAGGTTCTGTAAATTTTTTATCAGCCTTAGTAACTCTGGATGGGTCTATGCCTACCTCATCTTTTATCCTAATTATGGGAAGTATGTTCTTCCCTGCACTGTGAAGCCATTTTATCTTTACTCCTAGTCTATAGGCTAGGATAGATACATGATTTCTTACAGCGTAGATACCGAATCCAGTCAGTTTTTTCATTTCTTCCATATCTAGGCTGTCTCTTGTTTCTATCATTTCAGCAATCATTTGTGAATGCTCTTCTGTCCACTTTGCCATACTCAGCACTCCCTTCTCAAACTAAATAAACAAGGAGAGACAAAGTTGTCTCCCCCGTATCATTATGACAATCCCAACTTACCTTTCAGTGCTCCTATGGTATCACTTGCTACTCCCTTAGTAAGGATCAGTACACCCTCTGAATCGGTTATAGCAACAGGAGGGTGCTCAATACCACGTTGTGAAGCCATCACGTATAACTTCTTTAGATAATCTATCTGTGGCTGTTTAGCTGGCTCACTTCTCCATGCAGGTTCAGCTTTCTTACCATATCCTAATTGCTCATCACGAGATTGTATATCTACCTCTATAATCTTGCGTGAAGCTAGGAAGTCACATTGGTGAACGAATAGTTGAGCTTGTGTCTTAGGTACATCTAGCACCTCTTTACCATCTTTATCCTTAGTCCAGATACCCATGTGAGTTTCAATTAGGTCACAGATACGGCTCCATGTTTCCTCACCTATTAGGCTCTCTCCTATAGAATAAGTGAAGACATCAGCAAACATGGGTTTTAAGTGTTCACGTACCAGTAGGGGATGTTCTGTTACTGTGTGTGAGCCATTACGCTCTACCCCCTGCTTACATGCGTCATGCAATAGGATTGCTACACGAATTTCATCCTTCTCATCATCTGTGAAAGGAGCATATAGAGGATGTGCTAAGAGTTCCTCTGCAATCCAGAACACACTCTTGACGTGCCTCAATAATCCCCCCATTCCTAGGCTAGATTTAGGGTGGTATTTACCTGATGAGGATGCTGGTACAAACCAGAAGTAATCTGGCACCTTATGCAGTGCCTCTACAGCTATTTTTAAATAGAAGGGATTTTGTATTTTGACTAGTTCACTCTTGAATTCATGTGTGGGGTCTACTATATATTGCATTTTACCATCTCCTGTTTCCATATAAAAGAGGATGGGGGACACCATCCTCTTTAAGGCTGTTTTCTCAACTATGTTTCAAGTACTACTTGTTACGTTTACGTCTTTCCATAGCAGCTCTAATCTCTGCTGCTACTGCATCTTCATCAGCGTCTCCAGTACTTTCATCAGTACCTTCGTCTGTTGAAGCACTGCCCTTATCAGGCAGACCACCCATAGCATCGTCTACATCATCGTCAACATTCTGATTATTAGATGGGTCTTCACCATTAAGTAAAGCAACCAACTCATCATATGTTCTAGCCTTCATTAAAGGTTTAAGGTCATTTAATGACTCTTCCCATAAGTCAAAGCCGATAGCAGACTCCTTACGGACGGTTTTAACATCATATTCAGTATTAAACTGGCCAGATCCACTCTTAGTGATGATAAGGTCTAAGCCTTCATCAGCATCAGTAACATCACCGTACTCAGGGTCAATGATAAGCTTCAGAATGTCCTTGTATACCCCAATACCAGTACCTAGTACTTTCACTGGAGAATCCTTTTCATTCGTTTCAGTATTATACCATACTTGCTTACCATCTTCCTCACGCTGTTCATACTTAGTTAGGTCATCGGCACGATCAATAGCATTATAGTATACACGCTTCTTGCGGTACAAGTTTTTAGCCTGCTTATCATATGGGTCATCCTTCTTCTTAGATAGCTTTTTAAGCTCAGAAGATGCATCACACACTGGGCAAGGCTTATCTTCACCATGAGTCTTAGGACACACAACCATTGTACCCTTCTTGTTTGTTTCAGTTTTACCTACACCGTAGTGTACCCAAACCTCAACAGCAAAAGAGTCCATATCGTCACGTGGAGGTAAGACACGGATAACATTACGTCCATCCTTGATAGAGATAAACCCGATGTTAGAACCGCCACCCCTATTGGAGTTATCATCCAATTCCTTCAACCTAGAAGCTAGTGCACTAATGTCTAATTTTTTCGCCATTTTATATTCTCCTCCTGTGGGCTAGTAACGTCATATCGACTTCTCAACGCCCTGTATGGTATGGAACCGTCAACCGATTCACCTTAATTAAACCGTCCGTCTCAAAGTTCTCTCCGAGTATCAGATTTTATCAATCCATCCCTTATAGACTCCAGCACGTTTTAATTGTGCCATTAACGTATCAAATTGGATGGTCGTACCTAAATGTTCCTTATATAGTCCTTTGTAATATTCTGCTGGTTGCTGGATGTGACTTAAAATATCGTGCTTGAGTTTATCCGATAATTCTGTTTGCAATCCTGTTTGTAATAAATAAACAAGTTCTTTATAAGAAGCATTGACTTTGGCATCTATATTTACAGGTATCATTCCTTCTCACCTCCAGACAACATAAAAAAAGAGCAGATGAGAAATTTCTCACCTGCCCTACATAAAGAAAGGACTCCCTGCTAGGAGTCCAAGTCTTTTAATATTCTATTAACATGTAGTACTATCCAAGCCTTATCCAAACTAGTCATATGTTGCTGTCTTACTTCCTCAGTTAACATGTCCCTTAGGTAATTCTTAGGTAAATTCTCATATTCTAGTAAATGTCTACCATATTCCATTGCCTTAGCAAATCTAGTCTCCTCATCTAAAATCCCTAGTAAAACTGGTGCTTTATCTATATTAATGCCCATTGTACTGAGTAGGGCTACGAAGTCTAATGAATTGAAGTCTATGTTGTTTGTGGGTTGGTACTCGTACAATGTGTCTCCCCCTAGTCTAAGATGTCTCCTTCTTTAATCTCAAGTATCTCGAATCCTCTGGAAATCCACTCTAGCACATATTTTTTAGTGCATTCTACTATAACATGGTTCTTAGGATTATACATTACATAGATTTTACCACTGTCTTTAGCCATTACACTACCATTCATATGAAACCCTCTCCTCAGTAAACTTTTCGGTTTTTCTTCACATTTTATGTCAGTTTTCCCGAAAAATTCCCAAACGAATCATAAGGGTATGGGGAATGGATGTATGGGCTAAAGAAAATAAGCTAGCCCCCTCTCAGGAGCTAGCCGACCAGTATTTTATTTCTCCTTGCTTTCTAGCTTCTATAGCTTCTTCTAATGTGTCGTAATAACCTAGGGTCTTAGACTTCTTAAGCCTTCCACTTACCATTCCTAGAATAGTAACATACTCCCTTGTGTCCAGATGAATTATCTTTCCTTATGGAAGTGTTACGCATATTCTCAGTCTGTGTGGTCTTTATTATGTTATCCCTACAGTTATTCAAGCTATTCCTATCCTTGTGGTCTACTATGTCCCCATCCTCTGCATCAGTTAGAAACCTGTGTAGCTTCAGGGTGGTCTTACCCTTCCTGCACACTACATACATAGACCCATTAGCCTTCTCACATACAACCCAACTCACACTGAAAGCTAGCAAGCGTGGTAAATCTTCCACGCTTACATAGGATTCAATTACTTCACCACTACGTCTCTTATGGTATATGGTGACAACATCATGGTCTACAGAGTACTCGTTCTTCATGCTGATTTACCTTCCCAATAGTAGCGTACATAATCAGGAATAACTCTACCCTCTTCTATTGCTTTTTCATAAGCCTTCATGTGCTTCTCTTTCTTAGCCCTTTCTTGTGCTTGAAGGAATCCATCTATTCCTTGTTCCTCTAGGTCTTCTATAGTGCATTCATAAGCATCCCCATAGTTGTATCCAATTTCCATCTCGGATACTATAGGAACATCACCTAGAAATTTATAGAATTCATTGTACTCAGCTAAGTGTTCCATCACATGTTTGACTTTCTTGGCAACTTCAATAGCTTCATCCTTAGGACAGTCGATTACTATAGAGTCATGAACTGTAACGGCTATACGACTTCTAAATCCATTCTCACGTAACCACTTATTGATCTGGATTAGAGCCTGTAAAGTACAGTCTGAGCCTGTTGACTGTATAGGTGCGTTAACCGCTTGTCGCTCTGCTTCATTTGCAATACTCTTTTGTACAGAGTCAATTGCAGGTAAATGACGGATACGGTTAGTAAGAGTCTTAACATATTTATTACGCTTCGCAAACCTCTTAGTTGCCTTAATCCACTTCTCTACCATAGGGAATCGCTTGAAGTAGTTAGCTATGAAACGCTCACACTCTTCTACAGACATATCAATACCCTCAGCACGTAGGTCTTCAGATAGTCCCTTAGCTGACTCCTGATAAACGATACCGAACTGTACCTTCTTAGAAGCTGTACGTTGGTCTTTAGTGACCTCCTCAACTGGTACACCGAAGGCATCAGAAGCTACAGCCTTATGCAAATCGACACCAGAACGATATAGTCCGATAAGTGTAGGGTCTTGAGTGAAAACTGCCAGAATCCTTAACTCCAACTGGGAATAGTCAAACTGTACTATTACTCCATCATCACCAAACCTAGAGTTAAACAGTTTCTTAATCTCATAGTTATATTGGAACAGGAATGGATCATTAACCTTACGTGGAAACTGTTGAGCGTTAGGCTCGTTGGATGATAGACGTCCTGTAACTGTTCCATGTATGTTATAACTTGGGTGAATGATACTATTGTCATCCAGAATGTCCAGTAGCCCCTGTACAAAGTTATCATTTAAATGCTTAGCCTTTCGGTACTCTGTTAGCAGGTCTATGAATTTTGGTGCCTGATTCCTCATATAAGCTAGAGAGTCAGCATCCGTACTGTATTCACCCTTCTTAGTAAGTACCACCGTTGTCAATCCCATACGGTTGAATAGCAGTTCTTTTAGTTGCTGAGAGGAACCGAAGTTTACCTTAGTTCCATCCCCATCCTTGGATAAGGGGTTATACTTCTTATACTTCTCGAACTTTTCCTGCTGTTCATCAGTTCTATGAGCCTTCTTAATCTGGCCAATAGCACAACGCTCATGCCATCTATCCTTATACTCCCTCTCCATTTCTAGGACTTCAGGGAACTGGCTAAGTCTCTCACGTAACCGAACAACCTCATCAGGGTACACACCTTGTAGAACCTTCATCCATTCTTGGTCTACGTGCATCCCATCACACTCTATATCCAGCAGAGTGTAGTATCCAGGTAGCATTAGATTATACCATAGCCACTTCTTCTCAGGGTCATCCTCTACTAATGGGAGCCACTTATCAAGCAAGCGGAAAGTAACATCACAGTCATCTGCTAGATACACTTTCAGCATATCCCAAGGGATGAGGTCAAAGTTACCTTCATCCTTACCTTTAGGCTTGACCTTATCAAGAGCATCATCATAACCGCCCATGTCTGTTTCAGACCATGCTAAGTCTTTCAGACCATGTGTACTCTTCTCTTCAGTTATACAAAGATAGTGGATCAACATAGTATCCCATACCATCTTCTCCACCCATATATCTAGTTGTGCTCTTAACCACTTTATATCGAATTTAGAGTTGTGTGCTACAAACTCTAAATCTTCCCTCTCCAATAGCAAGCGAAGGAACTTCACTATAGTCCCTATCTGGTTACCTGGCATAGGGTTCTCTCTGTGATACAGAGGTATTGCACTTCCATATCCAGGTCTATCAGAGAATCCAATAGCCACAATCTTAGGTCTAAGACTCTCCTGATAGTTAGTCCTTGTGGTTACTGAAGCTTCAGCTATCTGGGATATGAAGGGATTTGTCTTAACTGTCTCTAAGTCGAGCACGATACGTGAGCCAGCAGGTAAAGCCATTAGACGTTTGATTTCATTTATAGCGTCCTTATATGTCTCACAGTATACCCTCTCCTTCTCAAAGGAGGTAACATCATCAGGAATCTTACCCTCAAGTATTGAAGCTAGATTTATGATGTCTCTGGAGAAGGCATCTAAGTATTTAGGCTGAGATAGTACCAGATTAGGGTGGACAATAGGGAAGAATTTATACCCATCCTTCTCAACCAACTTACCCCTGTGCTTTGTTATCGCTGTCAGACCCATTAGAGCCTTCATAGAAGGATTGCCAGTTGGCACAATGATGTCAGGTTGGACTACATCAATCTCAGCCCACATAAGATCCATAGATTCTGCTATTTCATCTGGCAATGGTAATCTGTCCTCTGGAGTAGTGTGCTTTACCAATGCAGTAAAGTATACATCATCGACATCAATACCGACCTCACCTAGAGCAGTACGGAACATTCTTCCTGCTTTACCACCCATGTACTGTTTCCTTCTGTATTCTGTTTCATAAGGGGATTCCTGGATAACCATAATTTTGGCACCCTTTTTACCCTGACCCATCATGGGTTGTTTATTTCCTGTTTCTTTTAGCCTGTCTAATCCAGTTGGCATATCATCACTCCTTCTCTTCAAATTAATAAAAGTCGAGGGGACGGAATCGACTCTTAGCATAATAAAAACCCCTAGGGAGATGTCCTAGGGGTTTTGACCAAGTTTACCAGTAAGACCATTACTTAGTATACTCATATTCCGGATACTGTTTGGTGAAGAAGATAGTCAAGAATGGGATAGGTGGGACTATCCATAGTATTCAAGTTAGGGGGTAGGCGACACTACCCCAGAGTGATCAGTTAGAATTACTTTTCTTCTTTAGCAAAGTCCTTGTATTCTAAGCCTTCTACAGCTTTTTTCAACTTTTCGCCAGCTTTAACAGCTACACCTACAGTAGGTTCGATGTCCATTGGTACTTTTTTGATAGGGTCAAATCCTTTACGAGCCGCACGTCCTACAGGCTTAACAGTGATGAAGCCAGTTAATTGAACTTTATCTCCTGCTTCAAGAGTAGCGATAGTGATAGCTTCAAGAGCGTTCAATACCTTGTTTACAGCAACCTGTGTTAATCCTTCATCTGTAGCAGCAATAGCTTTAACCATTTCTTGTTTGTTCATTTTCATTTCCTCCAATATAATTAGTATAGTTTTATTCAGGTAGGTTGGGAGCAACCTAGTCATTGTAACTCTGTTGTTCCCTCTCTGACCTTTCTGACTTAAAAAAACCACGTTGTCAAAACTTCTCTCCTAAAAGATGTTGATGCTATTTTCTTTATACCAGCTGTACCCTTCTATATGAAGGGAATTTTGTCAGCTAAGTATTTCGGTACGTTTTTATCCACCCACACTTTGAATACCAGTGGGAAGTTTTCTCTCACATAGGTCATATATAGCAATCCATAATTTGTAAGGTCTGCAATAGCGTCAATCTTGCTCTCTCCTACCTCTTCACTATATAGTTCATAATTACTCTTTAGAAGCTCTTCTTGGTCTGATAGCGTTCTTACAAAGCCCTCTATCTCATCCTGAGTCATCTTATCGAGGCGGTCATACTTACGATCAATGTTAGCCATGATTCCTCGGTATTCACCTTTACCCTTCCAAGATGAACCATAAGAGCCTTCCTTGTCATACTGGATTGCCATAAGGAGAGCCACAATCTCAGGTAGCTTCTCATTATCTGGTCTGGCTTCTAAGCCATCTGACCATGCCAGCAATTTGTATCCTAAGTCTAGAATGTGTGGGCTACGGTCATCTTGCTCAAAGAAGTCATCCACCTTCTTGGTAGGATGTTCAGATTCGGGCAACGGGTCTAGGTTATCTGCATGCACCCAATACCTGTTCTCACCACCATCCTCGATATAGTACTTCAATGTTCCACCTTCGGCAACAGATGTAGATTCACCATTCAGAAGGAAAGCCACATTACAAATAGTTACTACTTCCCCATCATATATTACCTTATCATCAATATTATGCACTCTTTTCCACTCCTTCTCCGTATAGGAAAGATTCAATTTGATTCCAGTCTACCTTAAACATAAGATTTTTGTCATCAATATAGAAATCAGCACCAACTTTACGTGCTACATCAGGTGCATACTTCTCATTGACTTCAGGCAGTTGGTCATTAATGGTAGTAAACACATGTAGAAGATTCTCAGATTCTAAGAAGTCTAGAGCCTCCTCTAATGCATCTCCTGTACGACAAGTCCAAAGAATAAGCTTGATACCATCATCACTTAATTTTGTTAAGACTCTCTTGCAATTAGGCTGTAGTACTAACTCTTCGCCCATATCTGGTTCTGTAGAGATAGTACCATCAAAATCCACTGCAAGTATCATTTCTCCATCAATTAGGCATTTCCCCATAATCTTTCACTCCATCCATTAAAATAGGGAAAAGTCACGTCAGCGACTCTTCCCCTTGAATAAACAGATTCTCCGAAACTCTTCTCCTAGCTAGCAGGTGGTGTTGGAGGTGCTACAAAAGATATAACCTTATCCGACTGGATGGTAACATCTGAAGTATCAAACGTGCGTTCCTCTACTGGCTGGACTGTAAATGTCCCAGCATCAGCTAGTAGGTTAGCTAGGTTGGTATCAATACCCTCAATAATAAGGGTGATACCATTAGGGTTAACATCTATCTTCAGAGTAGTTAGTACCGTAGGTGTTCCTGCCATTCTTATTCCCCCTTGCGTTCGATATAATTTCTAATATCGTCATCAAGGTGCTTGTAAACAGATTTAAAAGCCTTCTCTTCACTGTATCTCTTAGACAGGAATCTCAGGCAGGACACTTTCCAGCTAGAGTCTTCCATTTCATATAAGGCTTCTATAAGTGGCTCAAATGCACCCCTGTTGTGTGCCTGTTTCACAAACATAGCTTGGAATGTCATTCTCCAATAACGGTCTTCATAACAACCTATCTCATGTAGAAGTTCATGATACTCATTTCTACTGTTATACGTGTAGTCCTCATTGAGCTTAGGCTGTATCTCTTCATAGAAGTGCATTGATAGATCCTGGAACCTTACCTTACCAAAGGTCATTCTAGGCTCATTATCAAAATAGTATTCCTCTACATGAGGTAAAGGCCATGCATCTTCAATAGACCTGCCATAAGCATTCAGTACCTTCTCAGTTTCCTTTGCACCATACTCATCTAAGTAGATGTGTAAGGAATCAGTAACTTGGAAGTATTCTCCAATCTCCACTCCTAACCAACTAGCCATAAGCTCTTGGATAGTAGAGAACTGGCAGAGATTTGCCCCGAATGTACCCCAGTGTAGGTCGTTAGAGCGGTTATCTACATTGATGTCTAATTTACCCTCTCTAATCTTGAACTTGATATTAAGGTTACAAGCAATGTCCTTGCCACCCTTTAGTGTATATTTGCTGTTATCAAACTCTGGATTACCAATGAATGCTACTGCTTGTCTAGAATCACGGTCAGCATGTAGTTTTCTATATACATCATCTAGCTGATCAATAGGGCAGTGGATGTACCCACGTGCATCATTCTTACCCCAGTGTCTCAAGCGTTCTCCATATGGAGCGTTGAAGTATTTACCATCGTCAGAGAATTGTGCTATACTGGCATTATAAGGAGTCAGGAATGCTACGTCACTACCTCCAGTAACAATCCAGAAGGATTCTGATAGTTGGAAGAATGGATTGATTACACGACCGCTAAGAAATGTTAGTCTCTTACGTGGGTCTGCATAACCAATTGTAACTGGACGGAGTTCCTTAATACGCTTGCCTCTAGGAGCCAGTTCCTTACCTTCGTTTAGTAGCTTGAACATTGCTTCCATATAAATATTGCTAGGGTTGTTTCCGTAAAATACTACAGGTCTACTCATCATATCACTCCTTGGAATGTCTTCAAGCATAAATAAAGGAGACAACTGGAAATTGTCTCCTCAATATCCTAGAAAAGTCTGTCACGACTTTCCGTTACGGTTACACATAGCTCCTGTAATCTGTTTCTCAATAGGCACAACCTGTCAAATAGATTCGGTTCGGATAATGATTCCATATCTGGTGATGACTTCCTACCATGAAGGTATCCATGAATGCTTTCAGCTCGATTCTCTACTTCCCCTAATATGTCCTCTATTTCACTCACGACAGTGTCAATTGACATAGACTTTCCCATATCAGATATTCCGTCTAGGTTGATGTCAGGGTATTGTGGTCGTTGTGGTCGTTCAGGGTATGACATTTTCATTCCTCCCTTGTGATTTCACTATAAAAGAACCAACAAAGTCAGAATCTTCTCTCCTATGTATGCTATTCGTGGGCTTTTAAGTCTTTTAAAGTCTTTTATAATACTTTTTTAACTCTTTAAAAGAATTTAAAAGAATAAAAAAGATAAAAAGAAAAAGCCTACAAAGTAGGCTTTTTCCTGAGACGATAGGACATTAGAACGATGGATACCTATTAGCATCATTGTTCCATGCATCTCTGATAGTAACAGCTTTACTGTCATAGTGACGTACAACATCACCTTCAGCTAAGTCAGCTGCTATCTGCTCGTAGAAAGCAAGACCATCATTGAATGCAGTAGCCCCAATGAATGTCTCGTCGATAAGGTACGGAGCACCAGCAATAGGATTGTTATACACGTCAACTAGACGCAGTGTAACACGTTTGTTAGTTTCATCAAAGTTTAGAACAACGCTATCAGAACCATAGGTAGCCTGCTCTTCTACATACGCATTGATGTTTTGAATGAATTGCATCATAGCCAAAGCACCTCCATTATTTAATCTAATATTAATATCAGACTAGAAGGAGGATGGCTAATATCTACTTAGATTTACTGAAGAAACCTACCCTTTTAAACCACCAGAATATAATCCCTACACTTACTACAGCATAAATACCAGTTTCCAGTCCACCCTTATTATACATAACGATCACCATAGTGACCATATAAGTCCAAAACATTAACCACCAAAGTGTGCTCATGTTAGTACCCTCTCTTTCTAATCTCTTTAAGGATTTTACGAGTCTGCCATGCAGATGTCCCGATAGCTATTATGGCATTGGCAATGTGCAACCATATATCCAATGTAATTTGTTTTCTAAGATGCCTGTTCATGGAGATTACCCCCTTAAAAATAGGTGAAGGGATACAGCTAGCCATCCTCAGTATAGATCTCAGCTAAAGCAAATACATGGAGGTATCTCTTCACTAGTCTACAGTGGGATGGGTGACTGCTCCCTTCCTCTTTTCTTTTTTCCGTCCCCCTGTAAGGAGAATTCGTGTTAAAGCATATGACTGATGAATTTGAGTGCCTCGATTACCCCTATGCATACCAGGGATTTTTTAAGCATTACTTTTGGTTCCATCTATGAGCACCCCCTTAAAATTAGTTTGCCCCGACAACCCTAGGAAAATTCTTCCGTGGGGTTAGGAATCTGACAAGCTATTCCCTCGTAAACTGATTCAAACCGTCAGAATCACCCATCAGAATGACCAGTCTTTATTATAATAACGACGGTTGGAGGCTAGTACACCCCTTGGGAGGCTAGGGTTTATGGTTGTCAGTCAGAATGCGGGTTTTCTTATTTCCGCAGGGGGCTAACCGAAGGGTGAACAAAAATCGACTGAGGAGGAATACCCTTATGAGTGGAATGGTTGTTCGTGTAGGTGGAGTGGTTGTTCAACAACCTAAAGAGGAGATTAAGGTCGAAAGTAGATGGTCAGGTGATCTAGAGGATTCTAGAAAACAGATTATTGATCGAGTTGTACACTGGGTATTTCCAGTTGCTTTAATGACCAAACTTACTCTCTCAGCTAGCAAACATGCTTATGCCGCATCAACCATGGTAGCAGGTGCAGATGGAATACGTAAAGGGTTCACTCAGCTACTAGATGTGTTTACAGCAATCTCAGAACCCATACTCTGGTTCTATGCATTGACAGCATGTATACTAATGGCCACTAAAAACAAACAGGCAGGGCTGGATAGGCTGAAGCAAGTTGCCTACGCATATGGTGCAATAGCTTTGTTGCCAACGTTCTTTGCCTTTGTACGCTTTATTGCTAATATCATCAAGCACTCAGTTAACTTCTGATAAGTACTTACATCCATCTTTATTGCTCCTTGATAACTAAATACGGACTGTAGACAGAAGAAAATTTATCCCCTGTGTGTTTTTTAATTGATGAATGAACAAACTCTGGGAGGTAACAAGATGAACATATCTGCGATTGACTTAGGATTTTTATACACAAAGGCTGTTATTAATGGGAAGAAGATTATCATGAAATCAGTAGTAGGAAATAGCAAGCCACAACGCTTTGAGGACTTAGATATGGGTCTAAAGGATGGTGTAGACCATCTCAAGGTTCGTTCTGGAGTGCAGGAGTATTTTGTATCAGACCTAGCTATTGAGCAATCAGACACCACGTACCATTCACTAAAAGACGATAGGTTCGATAGTGATGCAACCAAAGTACTTATCAAAACAGCATTGGCTCTAGGGTTTGGTAACAATGCACTAAGCACCAATGTAGTATCAGGATTGCCTGTAAGCCACTATGCTGAATATAAGGGAGCTATCTCAAAACTATTCCTTAACAAGATACACAACTATGAGGTGTATGACCATAATAAGCGTATCATGGGTGCTGCTACAGTAATCGGTGGCAAATTTATACCACAACCATTCGGTGCTATGCTAGACAGAATGTTGGATGATGAAGGTAAAATATATGATAAAGAGCTAGCTGGTAAGACGGTTGCGGTTATAGACCCTGGCTTTGGTACAACAGATGTATATGTGGCTGATGCACTGGCTCCTGTTGAGCGTCTTACATTCTCTACTAAGACAGCTATGAACCACGCTTACAATCTTATCTCTAACAAGATAGAGGAAAACTTTGGTGTACTTCTACCTCTACATGCGATTGAGAAAGTTGTACGTAAGGGTGAATTCAGAAAAAGTGGTAAGGTTTATGATATGAATGGTGTCATCCAGTGGGCTTATCAAGCAACTGCACAACAGCTTGTAGCAGAAATCACCAATAAGTGGAAAACTATACATGAGATCGACCACATCTTACTAGCAGGTGGTGGTGGATTAGCACTCTCAAGATATATCCTGCCAGAGTTTCCTAACATTGAGCTATTAGAGGACACCCAATGGGCAGTGGCTAATGGCTACTATAAATGGGGAGTGAGAAACTTTAATGCCCAAACAGTACAACTTTAAGACAACTAGAGCAACTGAGTGGATGGAGGAAGTTCTAGACAATTTACCTCCATCCGAGCGTAGTAGGTTCATTAGAACCGCCATAATGAAACATTTAGGCAGGGAAGACGACATACTACGATGGGTTCCAAAGGAACACAAGGAAAGACAAAAGGACACAAAGTTAGATGTTAAGCCTGTTGTAGGTAATCTGGAATTTATAGCAAAGATACCGAAGAAGCCCAGAATAGATGAACCAACTATCGAAGCTAAGATTGAAGCTAAAGATGTAGACCTAGACTCTAAGCTAAATAACTTATTCGATTAGGAGGGTTTTATATGGAAAAGCAGGAAGCAAAGCAGGTCAGTAAGAAAACTCTATACATTGGTTCAGGTGTTGCAGTCACCACTGGAATGCTAGTAATCAAAGGATTAGCTACAGTCATAAATAAGGCTGTAGCTCTTTTATTGAACTGATGAAGGTGGTAAAGGTAGTTATCGGGACGCTAAAAGTTCTCATGATTCTGGGTGCCATAGACTACATTGCACCTGGAATATCCTATGAGGGTTCTAAGAAGTTTGCTGAGTTTATATTTTCCATAAGGGGGAAATAACATGAAGCGGAAACTTATATATGGGTTTATATACATTGCTGTAGCTATGAACTTCCCTAGCCTGCCTTTACATGGACTCAGTTTTATCATGGGTGTGATTAGGGGCAGTACAGAAGCCACAGTGGGCTTTTTAAAAGATGAAGGAAAGCACCACCTGATAGATGCTCTAAATCCATTTAACTAGGAGGGATAATGGTGGAAGCTATACCCAGAATTAACCTAATTAACAGAGCCACCAAGCAGGTAGTCAAAGTGATAGAGTTTGAGAAGTTAGAATACGCAGTATTGGAAATTGCCCCTAGTGCCCTGACATCTAACGGCAGTGTTAAATGGCTCATAACTGAATTCTCCAGACTATACAAACCCCTGCTCCAGAGGCTAAATCTGGCAGGGGGTAAACTTGTTGTATCACCTGAGATGACTGTATGGTGGGAGGTGTTTATTCATAAAGGGCACATTAAGTTCTACCTTGTTGTACCAAATGTAGACCATATTAAGGAGGCTCTAAAGAGACAGGTAATGAAGACCTGGAGTAGAGCCACTGTAAGAGAAGTGTCAGACCACATGCCTGCCTACAAACCAGAGGACACAGATATGACTAAATTAAACCTCAAGTATAATCCCATACTCTCCCTAGACACCAAGAATCCTAACTACACCCCACTAGACTCTCTACTAAACGCTAAGCATTACCTGAAAGATGATGACTCAGCCCTTCTACAGATTGGAATGACCCCATTAGGCAACGATTGGAACAAAGGTGCCAAAGAAACCCATGATGCTATCAAAAAAGGTAGCGGAGTCCCACGGAAAAAAGGCAAACCCATCACAAAAGGTGAAATAGTTCAGAAGTTTTTACGAGCTATCGGATTGATAGCGGAAGAGGTCGCTAATTTTGTTGGTGATTTCCTTATACCAGGATGGCAGGAAGATAAAACAATTAGAGATGCTAATAAGCACCAGTATGGTGAACTGGGTCAGAATAACCAGAGCTCCAGAGATAAGTCTAGGAGTGAGGCATTCAAAGTAGACATCCGTATTCTTGCACAGTCTGTAGACATAGAGCGGAGACGGTCTATCGTGAGGGCTATGTCCTCGGGCTTTGATCCCCTAGAAGGTGACAACAGGCTAGAAGAAACAGCACTGGAGGGTAAGCGGAAAGAGAAAGAGATAAAGAAAGCTATTGCACGCAAGATGAATGTAAGAGTGAACGGTGATATTCTATGCTCATTGGAATTATCTAAAATGATACAGGTACCAGACAGGAAAGCCCAGATTGAGCACTATAACGAGCTAGATTTGGTACAGCATAGAGGTGAAGCAGACGTTCCTAAAGATATATTTGAGGATGACAATGAGGGTATCCCATTTGCTATGTATCAAGATACAGATGGAGAATATAAAACTGTATATTTTGCTGGTAAGGATAAGAATCTATTGTGTATGCCTAGGGTTATAATAGGAGAGCCTGGTACTGGTAAAACTACCTTCGCTCAGAACTTTGCCCTAGATGCCTTTAGCAAGGGATACGGAGTGTTCATGATAGATGCGGCTGATGGCAAGATGGTACAGAGAACACTAAATAGTGTCAAACCTGAACAGAGGAATAAGGTCAAAGTAATAGACTTCACAAACATGAAGCTACCAATAGGTCTTGGGTGGAATGAAGCGTTCCGAAGCAAAAACGTAGATGTAATAGAGGATTTACTGGTAGAAGAGGTCATAATGTATATCGAACTGGTTGCAGGTACAGAACTAAATATGAGAGCTAGGCAGTGGGTAGAAGCAGCAGTTAAGGCTGTCTTTACAACCCCTGAGGCAACCTTACAAGATGTAGAGAATATGCTGAATAACGCAGAGTACAGGCTAAAAGTCATACCAACTATAGAAGACCCTGAGCTACATGCAGACTGGGAATACTATCATGATAAGCTGAAGCCTGAAGAACGCAAGACTATATATGACGAAGCATTCAGACGGTTAGCACCAGTAATGCGTAAGAAAGGTCTAAAGAACTTCATATTGCAGAAGCCTAAGAAGGATGAGAATGGGGATTATCTCTTTGATATAAGGAAATGGATGGATGAAGGATACCTAATACTGGTCAAGGCTAATGAGGGTTTAGGGGAGACTTTACAGACTGCATTGGTATCATTCTTGATGGCTAAATTCAATCTAGCAATGATAAGCAGAGAAGATGTAGTGGATGAAGATGATAGAAAACCATGCTTCTTAATGCTAGATGAACCAGACCATTATATCAAAGGTAGTGAGCGTTGGAGAAATATGCTTACACGTTACAGAAAATATCGTTGTGGACTGGTGTTCATGTTCCATGGATGGCAACAGCTAGTGGAAGCAGATAAGAATCTACCAAAAATCATACGTAAGGCTGGCCCACACTATGTTATCTTCCAGACAGATGAAGATAACCTAAAGGAACTGAAGTCTGTTATAGAGCCTGACTTTAAAGTAGCAGAGATAGTCAAGGGTATGCCACAGCACCATGCTATCATCAGGCTGAAGATGTATAGTAAGAGTGGTGATGTAGTGCCTGCATTCATGGCTAAGTCTCTAGGGAAGACGGAAGTGCTATTTGGACAATATGACAACAATGACCTGTATGATCTGTGTGCCCAGGAGTTAGGTAGACCTAAGAAGGAAGTTATGAATGAGATATTCAAGTATAAGAATGGTGGGGAGTTTAGTATTGCAGTAGGAGAAGAGGAATCAACGGAAGACACCATAACAGGGGTAATAGATAACGACGATGACGTGGATGAGGAATATGAAGAGATGGTACGGGAGGTTATTCAAACAGAGGTTAATAGGTTCATACAGTTGCAACTAGACTTAGGGGAAGAGCCTGATTATGAGCTAGTGGAACATATGGATGAAATACTAGGGGGCGAATGGGATGAATAGGAAGTATGAGCGTCCAGAGATTAAGCAGATTACTAAGCAGTGGGTAAGGGAAAACTGCAAGAACATAACCGATAGGGACTTAGGATTGCTGAATCTTATAGCCAACAGGAGGATAGTAAGGAGAGACCAGATACAGACCTTGTATCCAGTCTTTCCTAGTGCTGACTTCCTGAATAAGAGACTAAAAATACTCTACAATAAGCATGTTATAGATCGTATATATCCTCCAGTAGGGGTGAATAAGGGCAGTGCTAAGCAACACATATGTCTTGATAGGGCTGGAGCTATATTACTGGGTATGGAGAAATATAACAAGCCAATCCATATTGACCAAAATGGACAGAAAGCGTTGCCTTTAGGATGGGAGCATAGGATTGCAATTAATGAGTATGAGTGTCGCACTAAGAAAATCTGTGGAAAGCTAGGAGCAAAGGCAGTTTTGATACACACTGAGAAACCCTATATCTACAACGATACCAGGGTTATTCCAGACCTCACATGTGTTATAAACCATAACAATAAGGGGTATGTGTTTTTCATTGAGGTGGATTTAGGCACTGAAGACTTGCCATATATCAAAAAGAAGATTGACTCATATACAGATTACTACTTGTCAAAAACGTGGCTAAAGGAGAAGTGGGCAAGAATATTCAAAAATCCTAAGTTTCCACGTGTGCTATTCATGACTGAGGATGGTCGGGTTAAACGTCAAAACACCCTACAAGAATATACCAAAGAATCATCTATTCGTTTCGTGATTGACTTCCATGAGAACTTTGAGTCTATTGTGGAGAGCATAATAAGAGCGTAGGCTACTTTTGCCTACGCTTGTTTATTTCTACAACTAATTCATTATATTCCTCTGTCCACTCAGCAGGGATTATCATATTAGCTTCAATATATCTTCTCATAGCTTCTTGTATTTCGATTAACCTCTTCTCCTGCATAATCCATTTAGGTCTAAGCCCCACTGGGGGCTTTTTTACGTTTGTGCCTTCATATAATTCATTAGGGAGAAATCTGCTATTGTCCATTGTCATAGGTTCAACGCCTCCCCACTGTCATTGTATAAGTCCTCTAAGCAACTATTGCACAGATATATGTTTGTCATATAGATCTTATTGCCCACGCTGACCTTATGTGTTGGCTCATGTCTATCCAAGCAGGAGTTACACATGTTTTCGTCCGTTGCTTCTCTCTCGACTCTAACCATTTCCTTATCAGCTCCTTAGGCGAAAATCGGTTTCCCACACTTTTGGCAGGAACAACCCTCCACGCTCTCGACTTCCTTAAAAACATCCTCATCTTTCTCATAGAAGAAAGGTCTAATTCCAAATGGTAAATTCGATAGTCCACTAGTCATATGTCTCACTCTGTCTTCCAATGAGCCATGCATATATTTCTTGTGGTGTTCCATCACTTCAATAGAGACCTTTTTATCCTTCAGGTACTCAACAAGACCTGATAACAACTCTTCCTTAAACCTGCTACGTACTGTCCAGGTTCTAGTGGGCACATCAGCAATATAGTATTGCTTAAATTTCTCTACACTGGAAGTCTTTAAGGATTCCCACCTACTCTTCATTTCATAGAATAACTCATCAGATAGGTCAGGGAACGTTATCTCCATGTGTGATACACAATTCTTAACCATTGTGATGATTTCGTACAAGTCTAATTTGGAGACTAGATGTGGTTGATAGTCTACGTGAAGTCCTGTAAAAATTTTCCAGGATTTTGCTAGGAAGAGCATCTGCCGAAGAGAGAAGATGTCAGAAGCCCCTTCTTCTAGTCGATTCCTCATAAGATCATCTAAGAAGTTGATAGAAACTTGGATTCCAGAATGGGGAACTTTCCTGAGTTCGTCTAAGATATAATCAGGCAATACTCGGTTAGTTTTTACTACAACTGGTACTTTTCTGCTAGTGGCGAGTCCTATCAGTATTCCTACTGAATCATCCTCATATGTGAAATGTATCGGCAAACAAACTGGTGTGCTGTCTAGGAAATCTATTAATTGTTCAGCACTGGTAAATGAGTTGTCCCCATTTATGAATTGTGGTACACCTTCTATGGCAAATGTCTGCACTCCCCAACATTTACAGAAGTCTCTATGGATGGGCTTTCTTAACTTTATCGGCACTCTTGTTACGGGAGTTCTCAATATCATGGTTCTTACCTCCTGGGCTATAAAAATAGCCAATCCCCTCTGGGAGACTGGCTACCGTATCCTTAGTATGATTTCTTAAGATTCATTATCAATCTCATGCGTGTAATTTGGTCATTACCATAATCTTTCCAGTCAACGCTACGCTCTGCGGCTAGTGCCTTTAGTTCATCTAGCCCCATTGGTTTAAAGTCTGGCATGTCTCCACTAGGCTCTTTCTTAGAACCTGTTGGCTTTTTAACCGCTGGAGTAGATTTGGTTGCTGGCTTCTTCACTTCAGGCTTAGGTGTAGCCTTCTTAGCAGGTGTCTCTTTCTTAGGTACCTCTGCTTTCTTGGTAACAGGCTTCATGACTGGAGTAGAGATTCCTAGCTGACCCTCCATCTTTGCCTTACATGAACCTTTTACGTCACACTGTTTACACTCAGGAGTGGTCTCATCGTGTGCGATACCAAAACAAGTACTTTGCTGTAGAGCTTCTAGGATTTTTGCGTCAATATTTACAGTTGCCAATTACAATCTCCTCCCAATTCTCTCTTGTAACTACTTTAAAAGAACCATGATATTTGATGTTTTCTCCCAAAATTTCGAGTGTTTAACGTTTCAATAGCAGTTTAGCATTTTCCCGTATCTCTACCATAGCCACGTCGTATTGTTTATCTGTAATCTGTAACGAACGTATAATGTGCTTCATTCGTATGGTAGTGTCCTTAGGAATATTTACTCTCTTACCCTGAGATTTAAGCATCTTTTTACGTTCTATATCTGCCCAAACCTCAAAGATAGTTCTATCGCTCGGCTCTATCAGCTCCTCTAGCAATCTCCTCGCTATATCTCCTAGAGACTCTGATAGTGCTTCAAACCCTTCTGTTCTGTGCATACGCTCCACTATGTCTTCGTTGTCTCCCTTGAGGGTGTTAGCTGTGTCCTCAATATCGACAAATGTTGGTCGGTTAGTATTAGAACCCTTCTGCACCACTCGGTATAAGGACTTTTTAAATATTGGGCCAAATTCGTCCATGTCCTTGTTTTTACCCATACACCAGATTTGCCAACAGTCATATAACTTGATCATACCTTCTTGATATAGATCCTCTGCTGACATCATGTTGTCTACCTCATGGTTTTGTACCTGTTGCTTAGCAGCATGTTTGATTAGGTTCTTGAATTGGTCTAATACTACGTCCCAAGTGAGTTTTAGTGGCTGTCCATTATTGGCATATTGCTGCATGCGTATCTTCTTCCCCTTTTCCCATATTAAATTTTTAGGTTTTACTTAATGTGAACGATAGATGCTCCTGCTCTGAGTAATAGGTTCTCCAACTGGTCTGCTTTGTCTCTGTCTATAGCAAGGCTCTTACCCAGCGTCCACTCTTCTCCCTCATCTTTCCTCCACCACTTATCTATACTAACAATGCTGGATTTAGACCAGATGATGTATTTTTGTGTATTTGATAGTGACATGGTCTCTTCATAAGGAGCTAATGTACCTCTGGCTCTGCCAATTGCTTTAGCAAGCTGTAATGCTCTCCTACCTGTGACAAAGTATCCCTTACCAGGCTTCAGTACGTTATCAAAATCTCTCCACCATGCCTGAGCTGATACCTTGATTTTACCGTCCTCATCACGGACGATTAGTACTCGGTGCTCAATATCGGGTGAGGAATTGACTACACCTACATCCTTGAGTATGGTTGCCTTAAAGTTGCTCATATCGGTTGTCATCTAAACCCTCTCCTTTTCGCTTAGGTAATCGTCCACGTCTGCTCCATTCTCGAAGACAACTCCAATTTTCTCACGTTTTTTCCGTTTTGTAAATCCCCCTCCCCCGAAGGGGAGTAGGTTACTCGTGGGGTTATCCCCTAAAGCCCTTGATGGTTTCAAATAGGGTGTTAGGCTTTGCCTTTAGTAGGATATTCCTTTGGTTGGCTAAGTCCATAAAGCTCTCCTTATCCCCAACCTCTAGACATTCATCTATGAGTTTATTGATGTCATCCAACAGCTTATAATATTCCATGTTGTGTAATAGATTGTTGGCTACCCTGCTATGATCAAAGCTAGCTTCAGCCCTACTGACCCTGCTTCTATGATCAAAGCTATTCTCCTCCGCTACACCATACCAGTTAGGGTCACTACCACGACCCTTATACAGTAGCTCAATATAAATATACTTGTCAGTATTCAGTCTTATATGGTGAAATGCTTTCTCTGCATCAGTGGTAGTTCTTTCATCAAAGAATAGTCTGAAAGGCTCATCATCTACCGAATGGGTAGCCATTTTAACACCTAGAGGACAGTGCTGGGCATTTTCAACAAAATGTACCTTATCTAACATTTCTGGCTTACCCAGTATATAGTTAAGTATCCAAACGCTCTCCCTGCGTTTTAACTGGTGCTTGTTCAAAAACCACCTAAGGTAATCCTTCTTCTCATCCACTGAAACCGTATACATTTCCCCACCCCTTAGTTCATTTTATGAGAGGTTTCTCTCACTATGAAAAAAGGAGCCAACTCGAAAGTTGACTCCCTAAGTGTTATTCTGCTAATACTCCTGCCTTCTTCAGTGCCATGATAGCTCTCATGCGGTCAATAGGATCGTTACCGCTTCGCTTAACATCTAGTTCGTGTTCAGCTACCATGTTAAAGAGTGCGTCTGTGTCGAAGTCACCATATTTAGCTTTGGATTTCTTAGACTCTTTAGGCTTAAAGTGCTCTGGGAAGAAGTGTTTCTGTATCTCCATTGCTATTCTCATGCGGTGGATATTAGCATGGTAGGTTGGCTTCCACTCTAGTCCTAATCCAGTAGCAAGATATTCTAATGTAGGTGTGTCAATATCCTTGATGAACTCCTTAACCTCATCTAGGTTATCAAATTCAGGGAAGGCTGATTGTATCTCATCAGGGTCTACATTGGCTAAATTCTCCATATCCTCAGGTGATAGAGCGGTGTAAACTTCCTCATCACTGTGGTCTTCCTTAGGTGCTGATGTTTTCTTAGTTTCAGGCTTAGTGGCTGGCTTAGTCTCCTGACTAGTAGTATCATCCTCAGTAGCCTCAGGTTTAAGGTCTACCATTCCTACTAGGTCTGCGAATTTACCGCCCTCTTCAATATCCTTCTTGGTCACTTTCTCACCTAGTAATTCAGATACCTCTTTAAGGGAAGCTACCACGTTTCCGTCTACCTCATATCCAGTTGTTTGTGCAGTTGCCATTATAAATCTCTCCTTTTCTCATTATAATTGGTTTGGGTGGGGTAACAGCCATCGACTGCTCCCCTGTCCTTGAAATCATTTTGCCCCACTCTGGAGAAAAAATCAAGGGGGTCATTGGTACGAAAAATGGGCACTGAGACCTAGAGAGTATCGTTCCCTAGATTCCAGTGCCCATTGGAGTACTTACTATTCGGCATTCACTAACGCTTCCATAACGTCCTCTTTAGTCACGTTCTTTAGGAATTCGTCAAAATCACACACTACCCTATCTGCTTTCCCCTTGACGTGCACAATAAAATAATTGAAGTCAACGGAATCGTCTCTCTTAACTGACTCTGTAACAATCTTGTAGAAATCTGGCATTTGGAGCATTAGATAAGACGGAGCGAAATTCTTGCTAAAGATAAGAATAGGCTTAAGGTCTACTCGTTTGCCATCTTTAACAGACTGTTCCCACCATGATTCCACGTCTCCAGTGCCCTTTAGTACCTGCTCTAATAGCCAGCCTTCCCTCTTCTTACACTCTGTAGTAAACGGATATACAGAATCAGGAGGGGTAACAATATCTCCTGCTACTCGGTTATCATTCTTCCAGTGTAATCCACCTGACATTGGTGTACGTTGGAATTGCTCTCCCCACCATTGAGATAGTTGTCTAGCAATCTTCCTTTCATACTCCGAGCCTTTAGCCTTGCTGTTTATTCCTTTACCTTTCGGCATAAACACACTCTCCCTTCAACTACATAAAAAATAGGAGTAGCCGAAGCCACTCCCATATATTATGCAACTGTACTCTTTTTACGGAAAGCATGTACCAAGAATGTTCCTGCGAATGTTACAACTAATAGGCCAAAGAACCATAGGTCAGGTATTTCAATAGGCTCAATGATGTGACCGAATAGACCAACGATACTGTGAACTGTACCCAGCAACATCTTGATACCAATGATTGCAATTAGTACATATGCTGTATGTTCCATCTCAGGTACTTTCTCGATAAGAGAAGTAAAGAGTCTGGCTACCCCACGCATCATAGCAATACCAAGCACACCACCGATAAACAATATCCAGAAGCTATTGCTGACAGCTAGTGAGGCTGTGATACTGTCTACTGAGAAAGCTAAGTCCATGAACTCGATAGACACTACTACTGCCCAGAATGGTGACAGCTTGATACCAAATAAGCCTATGACTTTGTGGAACCAAGTGTTTTCATACTTATCGATAACAGCATTGTCATTATCATCTGCTGTATCCTCACCCTTAAAGTGGTCGAATACCATCTTCAACAGATAGATTGCTGCCACTACTTTAAGTATCCATAGCTTTAATACAAAGGTTCCCAGTCCTATGAACAAGGCTCGAAATGCTATAGCACCCACCATACCGTAGTATAGTACCTTCTTACGTTCCTCTGGGTCTTTCATCTTCCTAGCAAAGTTGGAAAGTACAAGTGCATTATCCGCACTCAGTAGTCCCTCCATCATCACAAGTAATAGAATAGTAGATATTACAGCTCCGCTTAGTATTGCTAATCCTAGTACTAACATTAATTCCCCTCCGTTATTAGGTTTTATTGGTTTTTCTTATTGTGAATAATGTTCTTAATATCCTCACCAGCATAGTCCCAAATGATCACACCTATAATAGCACCTACAATTGCTCCAAATATAAACATTATTTCTGCCTCCTTTTCATAAACAGTGGTACATATGCTGCTATCCAAAGACCTAGCAATAGGAACAAGAAATGCTCACCAATAACAAGGAGATGGTACCCAAAGTATGTGTATGGGTGAAATACAACTTCGATCCATATTGCCAATTTACATATGAACCAAAGCACCAACTCTACAATAAGTAGAGTCAGTGTAAACTTCAGTCCATTCCAGAAGTTTTTTATCTTAGTCAACATTAGATGTTCCTACCTGTAAGCCATACTGAGGGATAAATGCTGTGATGCCTTGATTGTATCCTACACCTTCTGCACTAAATCTCCAATCCCCATCCTTCTTATATAGACGGATAAGTTTTACTGCTTTCTCCCCAGAGAAGTCTTCTTCTAGGTCATAGGTAGGAATTACCTCTTGGTTAGTTTCGTCATTGATGAGCTTTACCTTAGCATTTTTTACCTGCCCAAATGTTACCCCACCATTGGTAGTAGCTAGGAAGTCAATGTTGGTAAGATATGCAGGCATCTTAGAGAAGTCTACAGTGATAACCTCATCTGCCCCTTCCTTACCACCAGTAAGTTCGTCACCACTATGCTTGATAGCACCTGATGGATGGATGGATAAGTCATTACCAAAATCATCTTTACCAAAGGATACTACGAAGTCTCTATCCTCATAGCATTTACCGTTCTCCTGTGTAGCTACAGCAGTGATGTCAAGGTCATGCTTACCGCCTGTGTCGTATGCATTTTCATCCCAATACATTTCCACACGTACACGCTTTAGTCCTGGTTGTTCTTTCATAAGGTTGACTTTAGTTCCACGTTTAACTAGATTGATTGCCATAATAGTATTCCTCCTAATAGTTGGTTTGGTTTAATGTTTGATACTGTTGATGATAGTACTTAGATTGCTTGAACGTACACCCTCTCCGATAGCCTTAAACTTCCAGCCACCGTTCCACTCTTTATACACCATACCTAGGATCAATCCTGCCATACCTTTGTATCTGTCAAGGTTAAAGCGTACAAGCTCTTCTCTGTTATCTGTGTTAGTAAGTCTCATATAAGAGCCTTCTAATGCAGGGTCAGTGAAGTCATAGGCACCAGAGAATATGTTAGCTACAACATACAACTTAGTTACAGAGGGGTCTAGCTGAGTAAGGTCAACATAGATTTCCTCGTTATCCTCTTTACCATATTTCTTGTTGCCACTACGATCATCACCTGCATGCTTGATACCTTGGCCAATAGGTCTTGCGTAGTAGATTGTATTAACCAGTCTGTTGTTTGCATCATACAGTGCTACTGAAGAGTCTACATCAATTGCTTTGCTAGAACCCCCTCCACCAAAGAGAGTTCCTAGAATGCCTTTAGGTTTAGCAGTACCTCCACCCCATTTAAGACCTACTGTTACATGAGATAATCCTTTGTCCAGTACAACAGATTCTCCAGCTTTAACTAAGTTAATTGCCATGTAAATTCCTCCTTTTATATAGGAAGGGGATTACTCCCCTTGTTCCTCTAGTTCTGCTTCAGTTGGTGCACCAAAGATAGATTCAATAACCTGTTTGCTATGCTCATTGATTTCTTCTTCAGTTGCTACACCCTTTACTCCTAGTATCTCTAAGAGGGTACGGTTTTGAATCATTAGCAACTGTAAGCGTTGGTTAAGCTCACCAGTTACGTCCTGAACCATTTCCATAGCTTCCTTACGGGTGATGGTAGTGTTCCAGTATTGCTTGGCTTTAGCTTCCTGTTTTTTACGTTGCTTTTCAGTAAGCTCTTCTACGCCACCTGCTTCAGATACAGCTTTGTTAACTTGCTGTACAGTAGGCTGTACATTTTCAGGGGTTTCCTGTGTCTCTTGTGGCTGGATATTGATGGTAATTGACTTAGAGTCATTAAGACCATCATCAACTAGGTAAGGTTGTACCTCTTCCTTTGCGTTTTCAATAGCGTGTTTTCTAGTGTGTTTTGACATGTTAGTTTTCCTCCCTATTGCGTTCTTTGCTACCAAACCCATCTTCCCCACGCTCAGTCATACCAGAGAACTGAATGAACTGCTCATAGCTACCATGACGTATCGGGGTTACCTTTGTGTAAGGCATGATAACGATTTGGAATAACTCATCCCCATTACTGATGGTAACAGGCTCAGTATTGAGATTGATGATTGCTACACGAATGTTACCTCTGAATGGAGAGTCTATAGTCCTGCACAACAGGTCTAAACGCTTCTTGGATGTACCAGACCGTGAATCTAGGAATCCAAAATGACCCTCAGGGATAGCTAGGTGTACTCCAGTTTTCAATGTGACTGACCCCAGAGAACCTAGTCTAATGCTACCACCACTAGAGATTTCTCCGTTTTCTAACCTTGCGTCATAGATTGGAAGGTCTAGACCTGCATCACCATCATGGTGATATTCTACCCTTGTACCTGACTCACTGTAATAATGTAAACCGTTCTTGAATCCTTCGATACGTTTTTCTGACATTTTGCTACGCTTCCTTTCTGTCTTGATGACCTTCACGACTTAAAAAAACTCGTCCCTCGAAAATCCTCTCCCAACTAACAAAACTTGCCAGTGATAGGGTCTCTCTTCCTAGGGGCTTCTTTCAATCTGTGGTACCTGCTATGTTCCTCATAGGTACTGAGTTCTAAATTATCAGGGTCGTTGTCATCCTTTACTTCGTTCTTATGATGAACCACTTCTGTACTTGTGTCTATTGGTCTACCCAGTATGTTGCTCATTATTAAGATATGCTCATACACATAACCATCTGTACTAGCGTTAGGATGCTCTGGCATAAGGACTTTTATATAACCCTTATCAGTCCTTATCTTACCACCCTTCCAACTAGCATTTTTCTCTTTTGTCCTACCATATTGGTGATTCCTTGCACCTGACCTAGCTACCTTCATACACTCTTTAGAGCCACAAGTTACCCTCTTTACAGAGGGCTTTTCCTTGAACTCCTTACCACAAACAGTACAGACCTTTATCAATTAAATCCACCCCTTTAGTGTAGCTCTAACCTCGAACATCATGTCAAACTTTACAGCCTTTGTTATGGCTTCGAGACAACCCTTTCTACCTAGGGTATTAGGATCTTTATCTTCAGGTATCTTACATACATACACGTCATCAAAATATCTGGATAGCCTCTTAGCTATGTTTACTGTATACGTAAAAGCATCTCCATCCATCATGACATAGATAACATCAATTTTATCCTTATTCTTAACCAGCTTTGTAAACTGAGTGTCAGACATAGACTTTCCATGTATGCATCCACCTATATCCCCGAGCGTAAAGGCATCCATCTTTCCTTCACATAGGACTGCCATACCTTCTTCCTTAATGAAGTCTAGGTTACTGACAACCTCTGACTTCCCTACCTGGACTATACCCTTAGATAACTGTTCGTCAGATAAGGAGGGGTTCAGTACCTTTCTGAAGTGCTTCTTTAGTAGCTTTAACTTAGGCTCTGGTTCCCATGTACGGGCTTGCCAATAGATAAGTTCATTATCCTCAAAGTCAGGCATTATAATACGATTGGCATACTTACCCTCTGCACAATATCCAATGTAGTATCTTTCTGCCATGCTCATTGTGACTCCCCTACTCCTCAGGTATCTCATAGCTTCCTTACCTGCCTTGCCCTTTGCATCTTCCATGAGTATAAACTCCTCTGGTAGCGGATGGACAAATTTAGGTACCTCAATTGGTGGAACCTTTATGAGCTTTGAGTAAATCTCCTCCTCTATATCCTCAGGTAATGGTTGTTCATAACCTTCATATTCCCTGAATATATCCAGGGCATCATGCCATGTGATATGGTTGTATATGGACATGAAGGTTATCAGTGTACCTGCTTCATCACAGTTGTGACATTTGAATACCTTCCTGTCCACGTTTATAAACAGCCTTTCCTTATGGTCATCACACAATGGGCATTTATAGCTATATTGCATACCCTTAGAGGTGCTATGCGGTGTGCCCTCACCAAGCATGCTGTCTATATAATCTGTAATCATGGCTTCACCTCCCACTGAAAAAGCCCTCCAACCTAATAAAAAGGAAGGAAGGCAAATTTTCACTTTTTGTTATGTCAAAACCAGTCTCCTATCCCCTCTAGTAAGGCTAATAGCAGTTGGAATAATAAATCCCACAAGTCCCATGGAATGTACCACCTTCTATGCTTCCTCTTCATCTTCAAGCCACCCTAAGTCTAAACACACACCGAAATTGTACTTACCCTTGTCATCCCATTTCTCTAGTATATAATGGAATCTCTTTAGAGGGATGATATTGAATAAGCCGTAATCCCAATAAATCCTCCTAGGTGTGTCTTTTGTTGCCCTCATAAGTACCTCAATCATGTGCTCTTCACGTTTACGTTTATCAAGAAGTTGATGATACACTTGTTTCTCATGTAAGGTCATCTTAGGGTTCCTCTTTGGCTCCTTAGGTTCTGGATACTGTCTACTTGCATCTATACCCTGGATTTTACCTATTAACTTCCCACCAAACCACACTGTTATGTCATCAGGTCTATAATCTGGATTCATTATACAAGCACCGTCCTTCCATTAGACTTACGTACTGTTTTAGAGTCAGAGAATAACTGCTTCAATGCATCACTGTGAGTAATTACCCCGATAGTTCCTACCACTTTAGCTTTCTCTTGTAATAACTGGCTAACATTCTCACAACCTATGCTGTCCAGACCTTCAAATACTTCGTCATATAGCATGAAGTTTAGCCTTTTGTTTGACCTGTTCAGTACTAAGTCCTGTAGAGCCATGTTAACAGCAACATCAATCCTACGTTTCTCCCCATTGCTACTACCCTTGTACTCGTCCTCACCATTGTCGTTAATAATTTCTACAGAGAATTTATCCCTCTTCTCACCACTCTTTAGAGTAGTCTGGGTGGTAAACTCAACGTGTATAGATGAGTCAGTGAGTTTCTGTAGGTAATGTTCAGCACGTTTATTAAGGAATGGAGTAACACTATCAAGTAATACTGACTTAATACCTTGGTTGCCGTAGGCATTTACCCAGAATTGTAGGTGACTTACATACTGTTCCTGCTTCTCTAGTTGCTCTGATACAGTTGAGCGTTCTTCCTCTGCTAGGTTAATCTTATTAATGAAGTCTTGGATGAGTTCAGTATAGGAAGTCTCCAGTAAGTTCTTCTGTTCCTCTATCTGGTCAGTTATACGCTTCAGAGTCTTTGTGATATTATTCTCTGTAGTCTCAACTACCCTGATTTCACTCTTGACTTCAGATATTTCATTCATTAGCTCCTTACGTTGCTCTTCCAATGGAGCCTTACCAGCTAGAACCTTATCTACCTTTTCAAGTAGTGCTTCAGTTTCATTCAATTCGTCTGTTATCCCAAGCCACTTCGTCCCTAGATCTTTGATAGAACTCAATAGGTGATTTTCTATGTGAGTTGTGTCTTCAAGGGGTAAGTCCTGCCCACACGCTTCGCAGATTTTAGGCACGTTTTTTCCATCCTTAATGTCTGCTAATTGTTCCCTCTTTCCTAGCTCTTCTTTCCTGTTCTTGTCCATATCACGTTTCAGTGATTTTATATCAGACACTAACTCATTCCTAGTGTCCTCATGCTCCTTGAACTTAGCAATATGTTCGTCTAGCTTTTCAGCAAGACCTGTTAGAATCTTTAAGTCATTCTGTAGATAGTCTACTGATGGTAGACCCTCTAGCTCTTTCTTATTAGCATCATAGTCCTCTTGCAGTTCATTTATACGGGCATTTACCTTGTCAGCTAGTTCTGCTTCCTGTTGTTGTGCGTATGCAACACTGTCTTCTAGCGTTTTCTTACTATTCAGGATTTCATTAAGTCTGTTCTGCATTTGGTCTCTAGCCTTCTCTGACACTGACAGCATAGCCTTCGCTTCATCCTGACAAGCCTTATATATGTCAATCTGTAGCATGTTCTCCAGTATCTTCTTCTGCTCACTGTCAGTAGCACTAGCAAACATCTTAACAGCACCCTGTCCAAACATGATAGAGTTAGTAAAGGTAGCAAAGTCCATCTGTAGTAGGTCTACAATCATCTGGTCTGTGTCCTTGTCACTCTTACCAGTGATGTTTTCACCGTTACGAAACAGACGTACATGGTTCTTATGCTCCTTATGCTTGCGGTATCTCTCTACTGCATATAGGTCACCATTGTCATCTGTAATCTCCAGTCTGACCATAGTGTCCTTTTTGTAGACTTTGTTAACTACTTTGTCACCCTTATAACCCCTGATGGTCTCTCCGTATAGGCACCATGTGGGTGCTTCACTAAATAGGGTGGACTTACCTGAACCATTACTTTCAAAGGCATCAGAGTCATCATTCTCACCCTGTATTAGGAATAGACCTTGGTTGTTAAGGTACACTTCAACTGTATTTTGTATAGACAGAAAGTACTGTGCAGTCAGACTATTTAACTCCATTACGTACAGTTCCCCCTTCATCTAAGGCTTTCATAGCTTTGAGTATTGTCTCCCATCCTTCGGGCTTATCTCTCTTCAGCCATAGCTTCATTTCATACCATTTTAAGGGTATTCTTTCCTTCTCTAAGTCTTCATATAAATGTTTCCATGGCTCAGTAATATCAAAGGCAAAGCACATCAAGTCCCATCTTATTTTAGGTGGTAATTCCATGTTAAGTGCCTCTTGCATAAGATAAATGGCTCTGTCCAGCCTGTACTTAGTTCTTGCGTCTAGCTTTATGTCAGACATCTAGTGTCCCCTCCACGTCTATATAATTTATTGGCTCCAAAGGGAAAAAGGTTAGTGTTAAGGTTGAAGCGTTAGTTACAGCCAGATGGTTAGACAGCAGATAATCTACTCCCTCTGTCTTTCTATATTCTTTTAAATAGAATACCGACTTCACCCCTGCTTTTACTAGTAATTTAGCACATTCTAAGCATGGTGCATGGGAAACAAATACTACTACTGGGTTGGGCATTACCTTCAATAGCTTGGCTTCGGCATGGGTACAACCACATATACCAACTGCATCAGCACCTTTACACTTACCAGGATTACCATTACGTGCGTGCTCAGTATTACCCTCTGCATCTATTCCCATAGCGTGGACTGTCATTCGTTTACATTTGCTGTATGGCATGAAAATCCCTCCTCAAAATAAATAAAGGGGAAAGCCAAAAATCGGCTCCCCCATATGCTTACTTCAGAATATTCCAATCCTGATACCTTTGTATTATCTTGTGTATACCTGCTTTCAAACTCTGAGCTGTATCCTTCATTATGGCATGATACATAAGCTCCTCAGGAAAGATAGGGTTTAGCTGATTCCATGTCTTGTTCCTACTTTTGTATTCTTTCACAATAGCTCCACGTAGCACTTCTAGTTCCACAGGTGACAGTTCAACAGTAGTCTTCTTCTTAGTCTGCTTCATAATCTTCACAGTTAACCCCTCCTTCACATAAAAAATAGGAGAGACTTAACGTCTCCCCTTAGAGGGTGCTGGTATGCTCATCTTTTTAAGATCGTTTAGAGGGATGTCCTCGAACCATAAGTTATTATATGTCTTAGTATAGAACTCAACAGTGTTACCCCACCTGCATGAACCAGTACAATGCCATGCATCTGATGTAGGGCTAATATTCTTGTCAAATATACGCCATTCATCACACCAAGGACACCATAGAACCCTCTGGGACTTCTTTAGTCTACCTAGACTGGGTGCTTCTTCATCTGGCTTAGGGAAGGCAAACCACCCACCCCTACTTTGTCCCATATCACTTATTATTGTTATTGGCTTTCTTTTCACTTTTATAGGTGTTCTACTTGGCATTCCCTTTCACCCTTTCAAGTATGTCTAAACCTACTTGTAATGCCTCAGGATTAAACTGTTCTGCATACTTAGTGACTACCTGTTCCTCTGTCATACCAACCTTGACGTCAACCCTAGTCTCTTCCTTGTATTCCTTCTCAAGTACTGTCTTGTACTTCAGATTAGGAGGTAGATAGGATAAAGCTGCTTGTAGCTCACCCTCTTTTATCGTAAGCCTTACATAATGACCCTCTTCTGCTATAGTTTGCATGTCTTCATTGGCAACGTCATATGCAGTCATAGTGAAAAACTGAGGATTAGGAATAGGTACAAAACTGATGTCAAGTCTTTTGCTTGTATCTAATATTAAGTATCCTTTCTCTTCACCCTCGTCCCCAAAGCTATGTTGAATAGGTGCCCCAGTATACATGAAGTTGTCATATCCGCCTATCTTTTGCTTCCTATGGAAGTGGCCCCCTACAACGTATTTGAATATGTCAGGTCTAAGGTCTTCAGGTAAGAATGCATCAGCCATTGGATAGCTACCATTACCAACAAAGGCACCAGAGATACCAAGGTGGAATAGACAGATAGCATTTCTACCGATCTTATCTGCATCTATACTAGCAATCCAGTCTTTAATGCGTTGGGCATTTTTGCTGTAAGGGACACAGAACACTGGCACATTTTCTTCATCCTGTCCCCATATCATATGGGTGCCCAAATCTTTATAGATTGTCACACCCTCTAGGTCATTGAAGGCGTGTAATGAATGTTCAGGCACATCAGAGTTGTCTTTCTGGTCATGGTTTCCTGCTATACCAATGATTTCTATACCATTAGCATAAAAGGTTTTAATCATATCATAGATAGCATTGAATACTATGGTGTCCACCTTTCCACGTATATGGAGCATGTCACCTCCAAACAGTACCTTTTTAATGCCCCTTCTGACACAGTCATCACGTATGAATTCCAGTGTTCTGACGATGTTATCTAGTCTAGTAGAGCCTGTTAGGTAAGATTTTTCATCAAATTCCTTGTAGTTATGACCATGTACGTCTGAGAATACAGCTAGTTTCATATATTAATCCTCCCCTAACTGATTGAACACTACCTTGCGTATTTGTCTTTCTAACTTATCAAAGTGCTCATCACTCATAAAGGAGCCACACCAGTTAGTAGTAATTTCCACTATAGAACTAGATACCATATGACTGAGCTTAAATTCTCCCTTGAAAATTCTCAGTTGTAAATTCAAGCGGTGTCTGTTGCTGTACAATGCATACCAATCCTTGTCACCACTTACCATTGTTATCTCATATCCACGTTCCTTAGCTTTTGCTAGCATTTCTTCTCTATTCATTTTAACCCTCCTGGTAATTCCTTTATTTTTGTTAACATGACTGATAGAGTGTCCAGCTTATTATAAAACTTATCCTTCATCCATCCTATCTTTAAAACCATGTAGTCCCTTAGAAGCTCTTTAATGTGCTCTACATCAAGATCGTCACTATGCTCATTTATATATACAGCTATCTCTCGTTCTTCATTGAACTTTATCTTACCAAACTCCTCGTAACTAAATTTAGCAATACCCTGCATCAATACTTGTCTGCTTTCAATAGGTTTTTCAGGTGGAAATTCTAGTTCTTGATACTGAGTGTCATACATAAACTCATCACCATAGAATCCTAGTGTGACCGCTATCATTTTAGCCATTTTACATCTCCTCTGGTATCGAGAATAAGTACACTGGGTGGTTGTTGAATATAGACCTCTTGATATAGTTGATTTTGTATTTCTTTAGGAAGTCCTCAAATTTGTGTACCTCAAACTCAGATACCATCTCATATTCTGGAACCTCACCCTCTGCTAACATCATTGCTATTGCCATAAAGTGTTTATTCAAGTCACTACCTAATGGCTTATCCATGTAACCCACCGTACTCACCTCACTTGTATTGGCTTTCTCGTCCTTCCCTTTAAAAGAAGGAAGGGAGGCAGAAGTTGTCACCTCCACGTCCCTACCGCACCTAAGACATCTGTTGATTATGCTACTGGTAAATACCTCAGCCCCACAACATTTGCTTAGCATGTCATACCTCCTCAAATTCTAGCACTACTGGCACTTCATTAAAGAATGTGTATTTGTCACCTCTAAAGGACTCATGACCAAGACTATTTAACCATGCTTTTCCTACATAGTTCTTGCCCTCATCAGTCTGTACACTGAATTCAAAATCCCCTAGTTGGAAGTCACTGGTGGTCTTAGCTCTGCTAAAATCTAGTTGCATGGTAACTCTAGGCTCTAGCTCCTTGTCAGAGGGAGGTGTGCCCATCCAAAACGCTATGGTGTGTACACGGAACCATAGCTTACCATTCTGCACCACAATCTTATGCCCACTTTTAGTATAGATGCAGTCAAAGTGTTGACAGTCTAACATATTATCTCTCCTCACCCATTACAGTCATAAAGGCAGTTAAGTAGTCAATGTCACCTTCAAGTGTAAGGTTAGCTTCACCATCACGTTGTTTAGCTACGTGCCATCTCATAATACCATCTTCCTTCTCTTCTATAGTTTGACATAATGCTACCATGAAGTCAGCAATATTGGCTTTGTTGAAGGCTTCTGCTAGGTCAGATATAGTGATAACCTTCTTATCAAGAGCACCCCTGTTAGCCTGTGACGCAGTCCATGTAGGGCAATGATACTCGTCACCTAAGTCACGAAGGTCTAGATATACTGATTCTAGCTCGAAACGCTTATCAGAGTAGTTTCTTCTAGGCTGTAGCAAGTCAGCGTAGTCAACTATGATAACATCAGGTTTAATGCCTTTCTCAATATGCAATCGTGTAAGGTGAGAACGTAGTGTATTCACAGTTGCTTCATTAGTTCTGTACTTCTTGACAATCAGTTTCCCCTTCATGAATTTCTGCATATTCAGGAGTGCCTTTAGAGCGTTGCTTCCGTTTTCCTTTAAATAATTGAAGTCTTTCTGCAATAGCCTATTGTCGTACCTCTTAGACACCTGTGCTTCAGGCATCTCCAGTGTGTAGTGAACCACATTGAATCCAGCTAGTATAGCACCTGCACCTATATTGGTTAATGCGAAGGACTTACCTCGGTTAGGAGGAGCTATAATTACACCCAGTTCTCCATCACCTAGACCACCCTTCATAACCCTGTCCAGACCCTCCAAGCCAGTTGTTACACGTCTGATACCATCAATGCCCTGTGCATATCTTTCCATACGTTCTGGGGCATTTTCAAAGTAGTCTGTACCTAAATCAGATATATCCTCACCAACACGTATAGCATTGGATATATTATCCTCAATCTTTGCATAGTCAATACCAGTCTCTCTACCCTTTGCTAACTCATCAGCAGATTCCAGTATTGCTCGTTCTAATGCTGCGTTCTTACCAAATCTGATGAGATTTTCTTTAATATACTCTCTATCAGATAAATCCAGTTCCACTATGTCCATTACACAGTCCTGATACTGGTCTTTAATGTCATTCTTTTTCTTATTCTTTGATGTGAGTTTACGCACTTCTTCCCATAGAACTTCCATGGTAGGGGAATTTACATCTGTTCCCTTTACTCTAGCTCTCTGCATCTCTCCATCATAGAAATCATGTATAATTCTGGCCATATCTATGTGTATATCTTTCCTAAAATAAGAAGGAGATAATACATCTCTATATGATATGAAGGTTGCCTTATCCCTTGCCATTAAAGCAAGTATCTTCATTTGGAATCCCTCTGAAAACTCGTATACATCTGACATAAAAATACGATACCCCCTCAATTAAGCTGTCACTTAATTTAAGGGGGCAATCGCAAAATCCTCTCCTTTCTATTTAAATTGCATGTTTCCTGGTAGTCTAAACGTTTCCTCTACTCTCTGTACAGTTTCTTCAATCGTCCTCTGTATACTTTTCGAGCTACCAATCCTATCGAATTCTCGTTTATAGTCCTCTATCTTCTTTACATCTATATCTTTCATAACATCATGGAACCAAGGAATACTCCACAGGTAGAAAGGTGACATCTGTTCCCAGTGATTAAATATTGCCATAGCTTTCGCCTGTTCACCTTCCATACGCCTGTTGGCTTCAATAAAGTCCAGTACCCTCTCAACTGACTTAACGATCTCCTCTATGACACGTGACCTTAGCTCCTTCGTCTCCTTTCCTCTTTCTTTTTTGCGACCTGCAACGTCCTGCTTGTATTTTATCTTGATATCCCCCAGATAAGCCATGAAGTATTTCATTGCCTTCGTAGAGTACAAAGTGTTTGGAAATGGATACTTGAACTTTGTCCAAGTCCTAGACCTCTCAAACTGTGCTTCTAAGTATAATTTAGCATCCCACCCTTTCATTCTACATATTTCATATACACTCTCGAAGTGTATCCAGTTCTTGTGTTCTGTATACCCTGATAGTGACAATGAGTTGTAACCTGCCTTGTTGGTTACTTCCATCATAAGCATGTTATAGTGCTGAGACAGTTCGTATATATCATCCTCCCTTGTTATCTCCATAGCTTCCCATATCTTCATCTGAATCTTCTGGTTGCTATTCAACTTTATAGGTTTTCTGTTGACCTTGATAGGTACCCTCTTTATCATCTCTGATACCTCCATTGTGCTCCGCACCTTTTTTAACTTACGTTAGTAAGTTAAAAAAGAATTAAGTCTTTTTAAAAAGCTTTTTAAATAATTAAAGTCCTTTAAATTTTCTCTTTATATATTAAAGAGAATTAAAAAGCCTAGGAAAACCTAGGCTCTGTATTACTTCTTGTAGATTTCAAAACCTTCAGCTTTGTAAGTTTGGTATCTCTCAAGAGTATGTTCAGCTAGGTACTCATTGTGATAGTCTAAAGCATCATAAACTTCCAGCCCACTACCATCAGACTTCTTACGCAATCCACGACCAATACGTTGCAGTAATTGTCTCATAGATTTGCCACCAGCCATCAAGAATAAGCAGTTTATACCCGATACATCGACACCCTCGTCCAGTATAGGGGTTGCTATGAGCACGTCCAGTTTTCCACTTTTCAACTCATCCAGCACATCTTCCCTATGCTTATCAGTGTTCTTACCATGACTAAACTTAACATTCAGGTCAGTATCCTCAAACATACTTAGGACATTGTTTCCATGCTCCGTCTCGTTCACAATAATTAAACTCTGTTTTCCAAACTTTGCTCTCTGTAGTACCTTGTCTACGAATAGTCTGTTTCTCTTGTAGTTATTGATTATGCCCTTATCTCTAGCTGTCGCATAATCACAGTTATCCAGGGCTTCAGCATCTATATCCAGTAGGTGTATAGTCGGCTTAGCTGAGTATCCATTCTCTATGAGGAACTCATTGGACACTTTCTTAACTATCTTCCCAGTGCATCCAAGTAGCCTTTTCATGTTGATAGCATCTTTCTCATCCACTGTACCAGTAAGACCAAACCTATAATAGGCGTTCTCCAGACCCATGAATACTTGATACCAAGTATCTGATGAAGCATGGTGTACCTCGTCACCTAGAAATGCTACTACTGATGATAGGAATTCATTAGTCTTCTTAACACTGGCCTTAATCTTATCCCATTCACCTTTTTTGTAGGTATCTAGCTTTTTCTTTACATTTTCATATTCTTTCCTGTGCTGTTCCAGTTTCTTCTCTGGGATACCCTTTGTCCTTATAAGCCCACTAAGACCCTCTGCTTCAGCTTGTAGCTCTTTTAGCTTCTTTATTTTAGGTAGTTCCTTAGGCTCTTTAATGTATTTAGATATGGTTGGTATCATAACAACATTAACCTGTTGTTCATCCCACTTACCGCCCCCGATAAGACCAATCTTCATGCCTAATCTTTCTTGTATTCTTTTAGCTGACTGACTGAATATTTCTTTTGAATGGGTAAAAAATGCGACCTTCTGACCATCCTTCAACTGAGGTATGATGGATTGTATGATTCCACAGGCGATTTCGGTCTTACCACCATTAGTTGCAACATTAATTATCCCCCGAGTTGACTCTAAAGCAAGCCTAACAGAATCATATTGATAATCACGTAAGGTGATTTCACCTAGCTCTGCGTGTGCTAGTTTAACTTCATCATCTAGGTTATAACCAATTATGTTTCTCTTGTCTTGTATCTCAGGCTCAATACCTATTCTTCGTAGTGCTGGAACCACCTCAGATAATAGGCCAGTAGGGAATTTGTTACCCTGCTTCTTATAAAATCTAGTCATCCCATCCCAATGCCCACTCCTGTAGCTAGATGCAAAGCTAGCCCCTGGTGTCTCTACTGACAGTGCACTATCCATTACAGCTACTTCCCTAGCGGAAGGCTTTATAACTTTTGAATAGATATTTCCTAGTTCGATTATAGTCATAAGAACACCTCCAAAATATTTTATTCCCTACCTAAAATAAACCAAGAATACCTAAGTTTTCTCCAGTAGGTGACATTGTAGGCGAATTTCGGTGGAATCATTGACATAATAAAAACCCTTGACGGGGTTACCATCAAGGGTTTTCAGATAGGATGATCCTATTAGTTTTGTGCAGGTTGAGCAGGTGCAACAGGTGCATCTTGAGCAGGTACAGCAGTAATTGTCACTTGACCACTAGCAACTGGAGCAGGAGCAACTGGAGCTACAGCAGGAGCAACTAAAGGTTGCACGTCTTGTGGTAAATGAGCTACAGCAGTCTCAATAGCAGCATGTAATTCTGCGTCAGATACTTGAATGCCTTTTGTGCCTAGGATTTTAGAAAGCTCTTGTAAAGCATAAGACAGTTTGACAGATCCAGCTTTACCAGAAAGTTGTGCTTCAGCTAGGTTAGCAACGTTATATGCAAGGTCTGAGATAAGAGCAGTTTTCTTACTCTCACCAAGTTTAGCTAAGTACGCTTGACCCTTGTGCAAAGCTACACTTGCAAATACTCCACCGACTAAAACTACTACCTGAACCAACAACTGTACTACTTGATTAGTAACTTGTTCCATTAATATAACCCTCTTCCTGTTTAGTTTATTTAACTCGTAAAGTTTCTCCAGCATAGACAGTATAGTCACTATCTAGGTGGTTCCAAGCCTTTATATCAGACAGCTTAGAGCCATACTTATTAGCAAGCTCACTAGCAGTGTCTCCCTTACCAACTTTCACGTATTTCTTAGGGTTAACAGCCGCAGACAGTACTACCCTAGTAGCAGTAGTAGGTATAGTTAGCTTCTCCCCTATTTGGATAACATCTGCATCCGCAATGTGGTTTAGCTTTCTAAGAGTATCCACATCTGTTTTGAACCTAGTAGCTAGTAGACCAAGTGTATCACCAGACTTTACTACATAAGTAGTTGTAGTGATCTTGGTAGCAGGTTTAGGTGCAACAGGTTTAGAAGTAACAGGCTTTTTAATCTCAGCAACAGTAGCAGAAGGCTTAGGTGCAGGAATGTCAACTAGCTCTACATCTAAATCAACATATCCATTGATGCCATCTACATGTCCTTGTTCTGAATATTGCCAGTATTCATAGTTGCTAACTTGAGGGTCAGATACCCCGTACCTAGCAATCCAAATTTTTACCCCTAGTGCTGAGATACGTTTCATATCTAGATTGTCATAAAATTCTTTGTTGGTATACAAAGCCAACTGGCTGTACCTGCGACCTGTCTTAGCACTTAGCTCTTTAAAGAACTCAATTGCTAAATCAGTAAGAGCAGACCATGATAGGTTTCCTGGGTTAGTTTCTAGATCGAGTGTCAATTCCCTAGATAGCTTAGCTCCATGAGTTTTGCTAGCAAAGAAATCAGCTTGAGCCTTAGCTTGCGCAGTATTGACACCAGTGAAGAAGTGATATGCACCTACTTCTAGTCCTACTGCTACTGCACCACTAACATTACTAGTGAAATGGGCATCCAGAAAGGTTGAACCTTGAGTAGCCTTAACAAATACAAATTTGTAATGATGGGAATCAGCCATTACCTTTTTCCAGTCCGGTGTACCCTGATAGTTGCTAACGTCGATACCAAATTCTTTCGTTTGTACCATTTTATTGCCTCCTATTCGTCCTTGTAGTCCTCAGTAAGGTCGTTTTTAAGTTTACGGATTTGGTCTAACCTCTCCATATCTTGCTCTAAGTCTTGTATCTTAGAGTCAACCCTATGAGATAAGAAGTTGGGTATCTTTACCCCCATCTCCCTTGCATTTTCAATAATCGACTTCAATTCGGTAAAAATAAAATAGTAGTAAGCAACTGTAACTATTGGTACGAAAGAGTTCTCGTACTTACTGGCGATTATTAAGGCGGTGATCAGTACCATATAGGCACCTAGCTTAGTAACGGAATCTCTAAGTCTCTTGCTACTAATGGGTACACCGTTCTTAAATGACTTCATTATCCCTGTTAGTAAATCCAGTGTAAAGAGTGCCAAGAAACCCCACAACAAACTACCATAAAACCCTGATATCAAAGATAAAACCGCTCCTATCGCACTCATAGTAAATTTATACTCAAACCCAGTAGCAAGCTGAGCTAGATAATGCCTCACAGTACCTACACCTCCTTTTCTGTATTGTTCTATATATTCCATATAGAGTCACCTCTAGTAAAATTTTAGGAAACTACACCCTAAAAATCAGAATATACATCGAAAAAGAAAAGGTAGGTCTAGTGACCTACCCTAGGGGTGTTGATTATGATTGCTTAGCTTTTAAGTCATTAAGCTCGTTTGTAAGTTTGGCAATTTCTCCCTGTAGTACATCAAGCTGAGATTCCAGAAGTACAATACCATAATTGGCTTCTGATAGCTTAGATTGTAATTTTGCTATAACCGTCTCTGAGGGTACCATTGTTTGCTGTTGTGGGTTCATGTGAATTCCTCCTTAATGTTTACTGTTAATTTCTGCAATTATGTAAGCAAATAAAATACTTAGGTGGCTGTAAAAGCCACCTAAGTTATTTCATAAGAGCTTTTATCATCTGCTTCAATTCTGCTACTTCATCACGTAGGGACTTTATTTCTTCCCTCTGCTCTTCTATTTCTTCTTGTTGTTCCTGTGTAGCTCTCCATGTTAATGCACCCATGCTATAAAGATCAATACCTTCTCCTGCTGTACCAATGATCTCTTCTGGTGTGCTGTACCCTTCTCCTATAATAAATCCAAAACGTTTTTTAACTTTGTCCATTTTTCCCATTTTTACATAGTCAAAATCAACCTTTAAGTCATAAGAGTGAACAGTACCTTGTTTGATAATATCTCTAGCACTTCTGAGTTCTTCTATGTTAGTCTTATGTTTTACCTTAGAAGATACTGTAAATGCAGAAGCCAGTACTGGTACATAAGTAGCTGAAGACCCTGCTGTACCTGTTACACAACAGGTAACGTGGTTACCTGAAGTAGGTCTTATATACATGTGGGCACTAGACGATTGGCAGTCTAATGAATCAGCATACAAGTTAGAAGCATGTAAAGGCACATAAGTGGTTGTTCCACCTGCGACTGTACAATATACACTACCACCTGAAGCAGGTTTAAGGTATAAGTTAACTAGACCAGTAGAACTCGCCATAGCACCATTGATTTCTATAGATGCGGCATACACGTTACTGGCTTGTAGAACAACGTAGTTGGTTGTAGAGCCTGTCGATGTACACTGTACTGATCCACCATTAGGACGTATATACAAACTTGAGCCAGTATTGTTGTCTAAAGAATCCGCAAACAAGGCTGACATACGGGCAGGTCTATAAGATGTTGTTGAACCAGTGTTGGTTACCCTCAACTCACCAGTAGAGTAAGGGCGTACATATATATTGTCAGGGTTGGTACCTACATCTAGAAAGTTACCATAGTATCCGTTAGCCCTCATATTTAAATAGGTGTAACTGCTTACCACCCCATCACCAGGTATACCATTCATATCTACTACCCTTGCTTCACCACCAGATTGTGCTCCTAGGTAAACGTTGGCAACTGTAGTACCAAAAGCAGAACTTGTTACCATAGTGCTATCCATACGGTAGGATACGGCACCACCTGAGGTGTATCCTATAAAACTTGAAGGTGTCATGATAAGATAAGTGCCACTACTTTGGGTAAGTTTTATAGTCCCTTGGGTTATTATAGCGTTGTTACCAGTTGATCCTTCTGATAGGCTACCAGTAAATGTACCAGAAGCGGAACTTAAACTGCCACTAAAGGTACCACTAGCCGCACTTAAACTACCTGCGAATGTACCAGTAGCAGCACTTAAACTACCAGCAAATGTACCAGTAGCACCACTTAGGCTACCTGAAAGAGAAACGTTACCAGATGCATCTACTGCAAACTGAGTTCCAACACCATTGGATATAGTAAGACCATTAAGCGACTTTATGTGACTGGCAACTATGGAGCCATTTACAATCAACTTACCACTATTCTGCTTGACTATTAGGATATCGTCTAGCCAAACATTACCAGTAGTCGCATCACTGTTTAGGGAAATCTGTAGTGATGTTGTTGAACTACCAACAGTATAAGTACCACTATAGAACGTCCAGCTTGTGTGTACACCATTATACCCTGTAGCTGTTAGGAGGGTATTACTCTGGTCACCTATTCTGAACTTGGAGTTATTAGATGTACCATTAAAGGTGGAATCTGTTTTTACCCAGAATTCCCAGTATATAGAGTCTCCAGACATTACTGCTATTTGGTTGCCTAATGTTGATGATGCACCAGGAGCTAGCTTTAATGATGCAACAGCAGTGTGATATGTGCTCGTATCAACTACAGCTGTACTAGCCCATGGAGAAGTATTAGCAGTACCTTTACTCTCCCAAGAAGCATAGTTGGTAAAGTCTCCAATAGCGATCTGGCTAGCCTTGATAGTATTGGTCTCAATCATACCACCATTGATAGTGGTCTTACCTGCTGTAGTCCAAGAGTTAACGCTATTAAACGCTGTATTCCAGTTGGATTGGTTACTGGTTACGGTGCTATATGCACTTGCTCCGTTACTAGCATTGTCCCTTACAGTAGATGCTGGAGTTCCTGCAACGTTCTGTGTATCTGAGACAGTGTTGGCATCATTGACTCTACGCAACTTCACTAGGGTGTAGAACCACTTACCAGCTACGGGGTCTGAACTTGTTTGTATTTGTAAGAACAATCTACCCTTTACATATGAGGCTGGTACTGTCACAGTACCAGAAAACATAGTCCAGGTTCCACAGTTCGCAATAGTGGTTGTCTTAGCTACAGGCCATGTATTAGTACCACTTACCGTCTGCATGTTCATGCCTATACCAAAGGTGTAGTTAACATCTGATGTACCAGCAGCCCAGAATTCTACATAGTACTTATCCCCTGCGTTTACAGGAAAGAAGTTAGAGCCATAGTTATCCCTAACATTCTGCCATCCAACGTACTGTGTCGGTGCCCCAGTAGGAACAGAAGGGTCTGTGTTTGGTAAAACCCCACCACTAGACTGAGTATAGAATGCGAAGGAACCACCATCCATCATGGGGTTTGGTGCTAAGTTGGATGTATCAGCTATTAATCTTATATTATTAGTAGCCTCATAAGCGTTTATCTCTTGGTCTGTAGAGGGTCTTAATTCCACTTCACTAAAACTAATAGTCTTAGCAGTAACAGAGTTTATAACAGAGTATCCACCCATTGGATATACTGTATACCCACTAAAACCAGCAGGTGATAGAGGGGATGACAACTTAAATGTTTGGGTTACAGTGTACCATTTACCTATCACAGGTGAAGGTACCAGCGTTTTAAAATTCAGATAATTGTCTATATTAGCAGTTGCATTTACCCTGCATAAGACTCCAGACCCATCCAGACTTCCACTGTCCAATCTAAATGTTGTAGTACAGGTTAAATATTGGGTATAAGGATAATTGGTCACTTGGTTAGGATTCAGATAAGTGTTAACACCTGAAGCAACCACATACTGAACAATGTACCCTTTCTGGGAGTTATCTGTTACTTTAGCTACACTGCTTGGTGAGGTGTACGTCAAACTTTGATATCCAGTTGGGTAAGTTAGGGTACTAGGCCAATCCATGAAGTACGGGTTGTTGTTAATTATAGAGCCATCAGCAGATACAGCAGCCTTAGTATTGGCATCGAACAGGTCAAATGTTACATTGCCCTGTAAGGCTATCTTAGAAGCTGAAATAGTGATAGTTGTGGCTGTCTGGTTAATCATGGAGGTAATAGTGTTACCATTGATATCCTCAGGAGCAGGTGACCATCCAGTAGCTTTGGTACCTTCTTCTAGCTTGATATTACTAATATATACAAAACCCTGGTTAGTGGAGTTTGTCTTAGAGCCTATGAGCACACGACATGTCCCACACCCAGCATTAGCAGTAAACGTTATAGAATAAGAATACACTGTCGCTGACACAGGGGAGGTGAATGTTCCATAGGTAGGATGATTGGTCACAGCATCAGTAGCTAATAACTGGTTAGTACCGCCCTCACATATTAAATACGTGTAGTCCAGATTGGTGTCAGCATTGGAAACAGCTACTAGGAATGATAGGGTGTACTGCCTTCCACTAACAACTGCAAAGCGGTCACTACCTGATTCAGATTGTAAAGCGAATACGGTACCTGATGCCTGTCCAGTAGTAGAAGCTATTGTGTGCATTGGTAGCGATTCTCCACTAGCTAAAGTAACAGTGGTCAGGGAATCACCTAGAGTTGTACCATTCCATGCATGCCAGTGATTTAGATTATCAGATATAGCAGCAGTATAGTGGATGAGATTACGACCCCCACTTTTACTGTTTGTAGCTTGTTGTGCTTGAGTCGTAGCATTTAGCTTATCTAGGGCATTATAATAGTTATTCCAGTCAGTATTCCACGTTGTAGCAGTGATAGGAGTACTGGTTGTGCTGGTTGTGTCCCAAGGATAAGGTGTTAGACCATTTAGGTATGTTGCCAGTGTTGTATATGCAGAAGCCAGTCCTGTATAATCCGCATGGGAAGTGGATACCCCTGCACTAACAGCCTGTGCTCTAGCATTATAGTAGTCCCCAACCAATCCCACGTCCAGAGATGTACCAGTAGGCATGACAGTCATGTTACTAGCAGGAACTATCCCAGTCATCTGAGCGATATCAGCTTTTACAGCTATACGCTCAGATTGGGATAATACACTGTCTGAAGCCATATCTAACAGCTTCTGGGCTGACGAGTTAATACTACCGTCAGCAGTAGGGTCTAGGTTGGATAAATCCATAGTCTGGGTATCCCAGTGGCTAGTACCTGCATTCCATTTCTTTAAAATATTAGGAGTGACAGAGCTATCTAGCCAGAGGGTACCATCAACAGGGCTGGAGGGGGCACTACCTGCTATAATGGCATCATTTAAGTCCATAAGTGTTATCTGTGCTGAAGCGACTAATTTGAGTGCCATATTACTTCCCCCTCCTTACTGCCAAATTGAGCAAACTAGATTTCCTATGTTAGTTACATTCGCTGGAGTAACAACAATAGTCTTACCAGACATATAAGTTGCACTAGCCGTATTACTAGATGGCTGTCCACTACCTGCTACCAGAGCCGCAGTCTGGGTATAAGTTGTAGTAGCTGTACTACCTTGCTTAGTTTCTGTCCCTGTAGCTGTGCTAATATAGATGTTAGCTGATGTGACGTTAGCAGGGAACGCAGGAAGTGTAACCGTAATCGTATTTGTTGAGGTACCAGTAGGTACAACAATGCTTCTTTCAGGTGAAGCCTGTGTTTCACCAAAAGAAGTTACCCAAGTGTACTTGACATAATAGGTAGCAGCTGTTAGAGAACCGCCTGTAGTAGCAGTAGTTATATTTGAAGCCTGAGCAGAAGGGTTAGCTATGGTGAAGTCTACAAAAGTAGGGTCTACATTTCCATTAGCATCACGCATAGTCCATTCATAAGTATATAGCGTACCATTGGTGTCTAGCTCGTTTCCTGCTTGATATACATGGCAAGTTATATTCTTGTTGGCACCTAGACCATTTTTAAATGCGGTTCCTGTATCTGCAATCAGTGTTAGCTGAATTGGGTCAGACTGATCCTGCACAGTAATCATATCTGTATATGTCTTACTACTGTAGGACGCTATGCATTTATACGTATCCATGCTTGCGATTGCTCCAGCAGGAATAGTTAGAGTATTAGTTGTCCACCCAGTAGTACCACCACCATCAGAGCCTGAAGCTAGTTTGAGCCATCCAGCACCGCCTCCTTGGTCAGGGGTACCAGTGACAAACTTATACCACTGATAGGTAACCCCAGAGGTAGTTAGAGTGCTACCTACGTACAGGTCACATTCAGCAGTGATAGAGCCGCTATTGTTACGAACCACAGTCCCACTTGGTGCCCAACAGTAAGCTAGAATAGCTGGTGCACCAGTAGCACCATCAGATACAATGTTTATAATGTCTTGGTCTAACAGAGTTGTTGTACCACCTGAAGCATATAAACTGACCCGTATACTAACAACGTTTGCAGGTGCATCAGTCGTAGGTACATTTAATGGCCATACAGTAGTATCGGCAGTAGCATTGTATTTGGAGTTAGCAGACACATTATACGTAGTTCCATCAGTTGAATACTCGACCTTCACACGACCATTATAGTTACTTATTGCACCCCCACCAGTTTGGCTCTTACCTGTTATGTTAAAGCTATTTGGTGTGTACACACTGTTAATGTCTTTGTTAATAGCCTTGTTGTCTATGATAGACCAGTAAGAAGTAGGTGCAACCCCTGTCTTAGCTCTACTGAAGGACTGTACCTTTGTAAAGCTAATTGCTTGACCAGAATATCCTTTACCTGTGATTGTGTAAGTGACTGTAGCTTGGTCAGCAGTGATGTTACTTACAACTCCGTAGGAAGCATAGTTTCCAGAGTCAGTTAATGTACCAGCAGTTACTCCACTTGCTACAGATGTAACTTTCCAAGTTCCGTTAGCTGTACCAGTTCCATCATAGATAACCTCTTGTGTACCATCAAACACGTGGATATCAGTATTAGTTCCAGTATACACACCGTTAGCACCTGCTTGGTCAGTAGCGATAGTAGCAGAGTCATTGGTTAAGTAACAAGTTAAGGTGTTACTACCATCAACTAGTATGTTAGCAATCTGTTGGTCTACTAAGGTTGTAGTACCACCAGCTAGATACAAACTGATACGTATACTCTTAGTGCCACCTGGTACGTTGGATAACGGATAGTTTAATGGCCACGTAGTAGTATCAGCACTGGCATTGAAAGTAGACTGTGATGCTATAGTCCATGTACTACCATCTGGAGAGGTCTCAATTTTAACCCTGCTAGTAAAAGAGGAAGGAGCGTTGGTACCCACCTGAGACATACCAGTAATGTTGATAGACGAAGGGGTGTTAACACCTGCGGCACTCTGTTTGATAGCAGTGTTGTCAACCATAACCCAGTATGTTGTAGGAGTAGCACCCTGCTTACTCTTAGATAGAGCAAACACAAGTGTCTGGGTAGGATACCCTGACCTGGTAGCTGTGAATGTTACAGTAGCGTTATCAGACGTCATGTTAGTTACAGTTGCTGTCCTATTTGAGTTTGAAGCAGTTACCGTACATCCTGATAATGCCTGTGAGAAAGACCAGTTAGCAGAGTCATCAGAGCCACCCACATATACACTAGCAGTAGTTGCTAAGTTCGCACCACCATATACACCACCAGAGCCATCAGCAAGTGTAGCAACGATAGCAGCGTCATTAGATAGTACGGAAGATACACCACCAGTACCATTCTGAGCAAGTGCAAAGTCGATAGAACAGATACTTGTTACATCAACGTTGAAGGTTGTATCAGTCCAAACTATAGTACAGTTATAACGACCATTTGGTGAAGCAGTTGTAAGTATATTCTGGGCTATAGTCAGTGCGAATGGATTTGTAGCATTGGATGCTGCTATTGTGTACCCACCAGACCCAGATGTAATAGTAGTTCCATCTTTATCCCAAGTGACTGATTTAGCGTTGCCAATGATTGCTGTACTAGAACCTGTTAAAAATAGGTTTGGAACTAGCGTCACGTTTGACGTACTCCAGTTTGGAGTGTATGTTGAAGCATGATTATCATAAATTTGTATTCTAGGTGAGGTAGATGTTATATAAGATGTTAGTGATTTAGCATCATTTAAGTCTACCAGCGTTATTTGACCTGAAGCAACTATATTCATTCCTATAACCCCCGATTCTTCTCCTGGATAGGGTGCCCATGGTGTAGCGACCGTACCCAATTCAATTTTTGGCATAGTGATATATACCGGATTGCTAGATGAAGCTGTACTACTCTCAAATCTAAAATTCTGTAAGCCAGAGGTGCCAGAATCCCCAGTAAATGTCCATGATAACTGCATCCAACCAGTAGCTAAAGGTTGCTCTTGATAATCTATCTTACTTGCTTCTAGAGTTATGCCTAGTTTGTTGGAGCCACTTGGCGATTTTGCATATACAGAAGCAGTATAAGTAGTACCAGTTTGAAGTACCAACCCTTGGTTTATAGGTGTGTTACCATCCTCTGGTGCAGGTGTCCATGGTGTAGGTGCAGAGCCAGTTTCTAGTTTCACTTGTGTTAAGAACACATTACCAGTAGCTGTGTTACTGTTCTTAGCTAAATAGAACTCAGGTACATTACCAGTAGCATTAGCAGTGAATGTATATACAATCTTCTGCCAAGTTGAGCTAACTGGTATACTGTAATTGGACGTAACAGGATTTAAACCATTAGAGTCCGTGAAGGTAAGATACAGAGGAATGTCGTTCTGTACCATGAATGACACAGTATAGGACTGGCCTATAGTAAACTGTTTGTTTGGTAAAGTTATGCCAGTTCCTTGTATTAGCCACCAGTTACTGCCACTTGTGGCATTAGTTGTTAGGGTACCTTGTATAACACTGCCATAAGTGGGGTCGGTTGCTAGTCCTATTGTACCTGATACTGCTGAACCTTTGTTTAGACCCCAGTTACTAAGGTTAGCAAAGTTATTGGTATTCAGTAGCAAGTTTCTTCCACTCATGGGGGTCTGTATAAAGTTAGATGCACTTCCAGACCCTATTATCTGAGCCATATAGTGAACACTGTCATAGTCCCCCAAGCCTACAGACCTGTATCCACCCCAGAATTGGGCATCGAAGAAACCTGTACCTTGTAATAAGTTCTGACCCAAATTTTTGAACCCCCTTTATCTAAATTATTAGGAGGTGGTATCTAATATCTCACAAGTAAAAGTAGCCTTGACACTTACATCAGCTGTTGTTACTGCTATTGCCTTTACCCCTGTATGAGATGGGTCTGCGTTCCATGATGAATCCCCATCTGTATCAGCTGAACTCCTCAACCATACGAACCTTGAGGCGTCTATTGTACTCGTGATGTCTGTAGTGCCTTTATACACATAGGCTTGCAGAGCAGTATCGATGTCTCCATTTTTAAATGTATTCCCATTAGTACTGATAATCTCAACCTTCAAAGTCATTTGGTTTTGTAGGTTGTTCATATCATAATCATAGGTAGTTTGGGTAACCCTCAGTTGTATATCACTTTGGTTCTGTGTTATAGAGGATTCCGCCTTAGACAATCTGCTATCTATGGGGGAAATGGAACCATCTGTATACTGATTGGCACCGTACTCAGCGTCATCAGCTTTCTTTTTAGCTATAGAATCTATAGCTGCTTCTAATTTTGTCCTTAAATCCGCAACGCATGTTGTGTAATTAGTAAAATCATTGTCTACTAAATCTGTCTCAGATTGCGTAGTCTTACCGTCTGCTATAGCGGTATTAATATCAGTGATTAGAGTGTTATACGATGTGTCATATGACCCTTTAGAGTTATACAAATCAACCTTAGGAGTTCCTAGCAAGTCTGGATTCTCATAGATGGCAGTGTACTTCGCTTCTACAGCATCATGATCCTGGGTTATAGCCTTCAGCATAGCATCTATTTTCTTAGCTTCTGCCTCCTGTATAACTCCATCATGGAAAGCCCCATCTATATATGTGTTAGTGGTACCCAGATCCCCTGACAGTTGAGATATACTATTGTCAGTATCAGATTTAAGGGTGTCAGCATATGCTTTTGCATTAGCCTCAGCAGTATCGGATTTAGTCTTGCCTATAAAGTCTGTAGATTTCTCCAACTCGGAGGCTAATAGGGCTACAGAACCATTATAGCTATTGAAACCACTGTCTACAGCAGACTGCATATCTTGGGTAACGACACCGCTAACGTCGTTTACAACATTATTGATAGCATCAACTAGATTATTATAACATGTGTTATAATTAGTATAAGCAGTCTCCAAATCAGTCTTATTACTGCCTGTTAATAGGGGATTGGTGTCAATCTCGGTGTACCTATTATCCAGATTGTTCTTTGATGTACCTAAGGTGTTTAGATATGCTTTAATCTTCTCTTTCTCAGAGTCATATACTATACCATCCTTGAATGTACCATCTACGTATGTTTTGGTGTCATCTACGTTTGACTGTACATTAGCTACATCTGCTTCAGTTATGATCTTTTGTGCATCCGTATATTGCTTGGCTTGGTCTAAATTATCCTGCAATCCAGCGTCATAGGTATCAGAAGATACTTTCAAAGCTATTTGGTCAGACATCTGGGTAATAGTAGAATTAGTATCAGTGATGGTCTGTCTAATGGGTACTAACTCTCCATCTGTGTACCCTTGAGCATTGTTCTGCGCCTCTAGAGCTTTATTATGAGCAATATCATCTGTGGCGGATTCCACTTGAGTTAAAAGCAGTGCTACGTTATTGTTATACGTCTGAAACTGAGCATCTACGGTAGCTCTATCATCTGTAGTAGCAGTTCCCTTAGTCACAATAGAGTTGATGGTAGCAATTAAGGTATCATATGCAGAGTCTAGGTTCGTCTTAGCTGACTCTAGAGCACTCTTAACTGAGACGGTTTCTAGATATGGGTTTGCATCTAGTGCATTAAATCTAGAGTCGAACCCACCTTTATCATTAGCTAGGGTGTTAAGATATTTTTGTATAGTACTGGCTTCAAGTGATGTTACAAGCCCATCTTTAAAAGCCCCGTCTACGTATGTGTTAGTACCGTCAATATCACCCTGTAGCTTATCTATAGAGGCATCAGTATCTGTCTTTAACTGATCAGAATATACCTTAGCTTGGGAAACTGCATCTGAAGTAGCCAGACCATACTGAGTGGTCAGTTCTTCCTTAGTAGCCCTAAGCTGAATCTCATTAGCATTCTGCGTTATGTCAGTCTGAGCATTCAGTATCTCTGTAGTTAGCGGGTATATTTGGCCATCTGTATACCCCTTAGCATTGTCCACGTCCTCTTTTGACCTAGCATCACCTATCTGTTGAGTTACAGTGTGCATGGCTGAAGCAAATAGCTGTACTGCATTATCATAGTTAGTAAAATCTAAGTCCACAGTTGAGGTTTCAGCACTAGTAGCTATACCGTCAGCTATAGAGCTGTTTATGTCATTTATCAATTGTTGGAACTCGTTATCATACTGCTGTTTAGCAGAATCTAATAAGTCCTTGGAATTGTCATCTATATATGGGTTACTTCGTAGGCTACTGTAATCTGTATCCACCTGCGCTTTCTTACTTGTTAATGTATTAACATAAGACTGTATAGCCTTAGCTTCAGCTTGGGTGATTATGCCGTCCTTGAAAGCACCGTCTATATACGTGTTAGTATTTGTTATAGTTTGTTGTAAACCGCTTATGTCCTTATTGACTTGTTGATTAAGACTATCTGCATATTCACTAGCAGAGTCTAGTATCTCTTGCTTTGAGCCTTCGGATAGCCCTCCGACTTCATACCATTTCCCATTTACCTTTACCTTAGGTGTTGGCATTGTTAGTCACCCCCTGATATACTTTTTAGTGCTTTTGCCAGCTCCTCTTTTAGTTTTTTAGCGTCCTCTATCTCTTTCTTCAGGTCACTTCTTAATTGTCGTAATTCCTTCTCCTCTTTGGTAGGTATGAATACTATACCACCACTTTCATGCATTTTCATATGGGGCATGTGCGCCACCTCCTTCACAACAGAAAAAATTGGAAAAGGAGCCTATAGATTAAATATCCATAAGCTCCTTGCCATCTACTTCATTATATTGACGAAACGTCTTGCCTTAGGTCTGAGAGTGTGGTCATTAGATGTTATATTCAGTCTTGCTCTGTAGTTCACTGCGTTAGCTGAGCCCGGTATAGTAGCTTGACATGTATAGCGTGTAAAATCAGCTGATATGGATTCAGTACCCGTTTGTGTAGGTGTTATCCATGTGCTACCCTGATCATAGCTGAACTGAGGTACCACTGTGCAACCACTAGGTATCTGGGCATCATATACCTGGGTGATGGTAGTAGCTGCTTCTGCTAATTCCACGTTACGTCCAATATAGGAGCCAGACAAGGCGGTAGTAAAGGATATGACACTGATATTGTCAGTAGAGATCATAGGTGACTGGGCACCATTGGTCGTCATAACAGCCCTTAGTTGTACTTTACCACCAACTTTTATCAAGTCCGTGTCCTCTTCAGGTACGATAGGGATATAGGCACCGTTGTCAACACTCACTGACCATGCTAATGTACATCCAGATGGTACGTCATAATCTCCCATAAGCACTAAAGTATCTGCACTCAAGCCTGTGATTGCAGTAAAGTCAATTGTAGTATTGGAGCTAAATGTAGCTTTATACAAGTTGAACTTCATGTACATAGACTGGTGTGCTGTCCAAGTGATAGCATTAGCAGAGCTAAGTAAGATACCAGCTGTATATGGTTGGCGTAGAATCTTAGTGCCAGTTGTGAGGTCAGTTCCTCCTAGTTCAGCACAGTACAGGCTAGTTAATGCGCTATCTGTCTCGAATACCATACAATAGGATGTGCCAGCGTCACATACTACAGGATCATCAAAGGTAATCTTAGTCTCTGTAACAGCCTGGTTACTGACAAGAATCTGGCTAGGAGTTAATACCTTTTGAGCGTATATAGTAGAACCTGGGAATCCATTGACCACATTTCTGATTTGACATACAACGTTGTTAGTGTTGTCGCTACCAGAGAAATACACACCAACTGATGTGAGGGTAGTCGGTTGGTCAAACTGGAATGTCTGGGCTAATGGGTCTACAGCTTTCAAAGTGATAAACGTGGTAGTGATGGTCTCTGTGACCGCCCTCTGAGTACCAACGGAAGTGAAAGAAGATACCGCACTGTTATTGGAGTTCTCAAGCCTAACTTCCCTAGTACCAGTTTTGACATTAGCAGGTATTGTAAATACCCCTGAAGCAACTCCAGCACTATTAGCCTTTATAGTTCCAGATGTGCTACCTGCTGTTGATGGTGATAAAGGAGTCAGTGAACATTTTATGTCATCAAAATACAGAGTAAGATTATCAGCGCTAGGTACCAGATTAGTACAGGTGATAGTGACAGGAATCTGTCTCATGTATGTGACAGCAGTATCAATCTCACTAGATGAGCTAGATACACTAACTGCAACCCCAGTGTCTCCATATGCAGGTCTCCAGTTTGCTACACTACCAGTACTTGTCAACATCTGATCATTGAACAGGTTAGATACAGCAGCCTTATACCCTGGTTTATCAGAATGCCTCCACCATCTATAGAAGTTCTGAGCCTGAAAAGCAGTATTGTTGACAGAGATAAAGCTGTCGTCTATCCAGCTGTCCTTTGCAGGTGTCATGTTCAATACAGCTAGAGCATTGAATGATAAGTATGGATTTATTTGCATTGATGTCGTAGCATATGGCTGGCTAACTGCTACAGATTCCGTCATAGGAGCAGTGGCTACAGTGCTGAATTGCTTTACTGCTGTCGTACCAGAGATATTAGGTTTGTTAACCACAGAAGTCTGTATCGGCAACCTGATAGTACCCGTGTCTAGGTCATACATAACATTGAATCCAGAGTATGTTATATCTCCCCGAGTGGTAGAACGAAAGCTGTCAGAGAATACTCCCCTTAAATCAGTAGGGACTTCTCCACTTATGGCTTCTTGGTCTAGAGCAGTGATGGCTTGGTTAAACTCTAAATCCTGTACCCTTCTTAGCATATCCTGTAGCTGGCTCATACTCAACCTGTTAGTAGAATTGAATGTAGCTTGGGCACCTCCACTATTAGGAGGGAGATATACAGTAGCCAATGGCAATAAGTCACCAGATATAGCAGTTGGAGGTTTAACATTGCTCTGTATATCACTCTGTCCTGCGGTAACGGCTATAGTACCATCTTGATCTATCGTGATTAAGTCAACCCTTGCCAGATAAAAGTCATAGTCTACATAAAACGTAGAATTGTTTGCAGGAGTGTCTCCAGATAGGAATTGTACATAATCTGTGGTTTGTCCGTAATCTCCTACAACTGAATACTTCTGGTAGTCAGTTCCCTGTATCATGGTCTTATTGAATTGGTAAACTACAGTGTATGCAGTACCCGAGGTTGGCTCTGCACCAGCAGGACTCCAATCTACTGAGTCGCTAGTTAACGTGTAGTCCGTTCCATTTACATAAGTTGTAGCCCCTTGAGTGACTGATATGATGTTGACAACAGGGGTATTACCTAGGGGATCTTTACCTCCTGGAGTAGAACTCCTAGTAATAGTCTGAGTCACCTGAACATATGCAGTTACTCTGTCTATAGCTCGGGCAGGAACATTGTTCAACTGGTATGTGGTAGTACCAGTTGCATAGAACTTAGGTTCAGCGTTAACAGTCCTATAATCAGTTGCCATAGGTAATGTTAACTTAGTAGGTGTAGGTTTGATAACCTGATAACCCTTTACATAAGCTGTACCTGCTTCAACTACCGCCTGTACATTATGAGCGTCTTTAGGGCTAGCTGTAGTAGTAAGCCCAGATACAATGAAGTTACCAGACTCATCGTATGTTCTCTTAGCTAGCATATCTTGTAGACCATCGAATTGGGGTCTAGGTACTTCAGACTGCAAGTCCCCATCTTGAAACTCATAGATAGGGGAAGCATCTGGGTCATTTAGTACTAGTACAATGGTTGTTTGTATCCTGTGTGTACCAGGTTGGCCAAAATTCCCAGTAGAGGTTGTAGGGTCTAGTAGAGAGGTATCTTGGGTTTCAGTAACTATACTCTCTTGTAGTTTTACCCCAATGATTTCACTGCCTACTTTTGTTACAGGTATCTCCTGTTTAAAGAAGTTATGGATTTTCCCATCCATGTATACCTTCCCATCGTCAACTATAATTGTGCCACTATTGCTAAAGGTAAATCCCATGCCTGATACTATGGCACCATTCTTTAGTAAGGTATCGGACAATCTTTGTAAAAAGTCGTATACCATAGTTTGCATTTGAGTATAATCCCTAGCTTGTTCTACTCTACCTGGTACTGCCATCATTTGGCTATAGTTCTTACTAGGATTATAGTCATCATAATAAGGTGATTGACTTTTATCTATTGTACTCATTTATAAACCTCCTTATTCGGACTGTTCAATGATTACCTTAGTACCAGAAGCCCTACTTTTCCATATTTCTACGGCTAGCTGATCATTGACAGGTTTATTTATAATAATCTTCACAACTCCCAGTCTGAATGTATCAGAGTCTTGGTAATTACCAGTACCACTATATGTCGACACATTAAACACCCTTAGGTCTTGATATGTTTCCTCTGCGGTTACAATGGTATCATCGCCTAGTGCTCTCTTTACTGCTGCTATGAGAGCAGGTATGGTACTCGTCTGATTGGTGACAGAACTTAATATCCGAGTTCTATAGTTATCATCTGATTCCCCAGTGTTCCTAGGTACATTAAATCGGGTACCCCATGAGTCGAGCCATTCTCCAGTAGCAGTAGGGATGGCTGATTGGTTATCCATATCAGCCATCTGAGTTACTACTTTAGAGGTAGAATCATCTATGGCACCTGACAAGTACCCTACTTCAGAATTGCTGTTCTTAGTGAACACCGAAGTTAGTTTGTCTAGTAATCCCATATTATCCCTCCATCTGTGTTACAGTTATTGTACCAGGTTGTATGAGTTCTTGGGGTTGTACAATTATATCTGCATTGATATTTAGACTGATATTGGCTATAGCTACTCGGTCAATATCCATAATGGCATGTATCAAATCAGCTAGTATTAGTGACTTAGATACAGTCATCTGGCTCAAATATACCGTTACCCCATCCTGCACCTTAAACAGAGTGCTATTAACATCAGAACCTGTATTCACAAGAACTTCTATGCTCAAATCTACAGGCTTTTTAGTGACACCTGATATTATTGCCATGATACCTCCTGCCTTGTAGTTGTACAAGGTGTTCTGAATAGAGGTTTTTAGAGTATCTGGTAAATTTCCATACGAGTCATGAGCATACACATAGATCATGCCAATTCCCTCTTGTATATATATACCTGCAAGTGTCGGTATCTGCATACAACCGTAGACTATAGCAGCGTTACTGCCTCTTGCTATGCTAGCTAGGAAGTTCCCAAATCTAGTTTGTTGTTCTTCCTTAGTCTCCTCAGGCATACCATTGAAGAATCTATTAGAGTTATATAGGTTCTGCAATAGAGGGGCTGAGTTCACAATTCTCGTTATAGAGAAGGCTGGAACGTTACCTGTAACTCCAGGAGTTTCACACTGCACTGGTATATCTACGGTATTAACTCCAATATTAGCGGTTACATCTTGTGTGCTATCAAAGTACACTGTCACCCCATTTATAGGCTGTGTAAAGAATCTGGTTCCTGCTGGAAATAAATAGCTTTGGGTTAAAGTCTGTGTGAAATTGACAGTAACAGTACCAGTTGCAGGTACAGCAGGTCGCCTAGTAAAACCAAAGCTAGTGTATATAGAATTGTCCTGTAACGATGTGAACTGGGACTGTATGAAATAGTAAAGCTCCTCTATCTCCATTGCTACAGCCTCTAAGAAACTACGAGCTACAGAACCTACTAAGAAGTTTGTAACTTTACTACCACTCAGGACTACCCATGAAGCCATATCGGACAGTATATCACTAAATTTCTTCATCATTATTCACACCTCCTGCGGTCAGTATTATACCCTTAGATGAAACATCGTAATCCAGTTTAATACCAGTTGGTATGTCGGTTACTACTATGTTGTTTACAGCAGTAACCCTAGGATCACATTGTACAGTACTAGATATTTCTAGTTGGGATTTTATCTTCCAGTTAGAGTCCTTTTTAGACCCAATCATAGTTGTCAGGTCACTACCATACTCAGGATGGTAAGGCACAGTACCTAAAGGTGTCATCATGCGATGAGCTAGGTCTTGTTGTAAGCAATCTAGCTCTGCTACTAGATCATAGTCACCATTGACCCCTACTGAAAAATCCCCACCGTACCCATAGGATATATTCACTTTATCAGTGCTCAAAAACAAGTCTGTACCTAGTGTAGGAATCTGAGTGATAGTTAAGTCCTGGACTATGGGTAAGTTTATAACATCACCAGCAGTAACAACACCTGTACCTGGAGTGGCTGATATATAAGGATAACTGAGGTTATTCAGGTCTGCTATATTAGTCCACAGCTCTGCATCCCCTAGCTCCCTTTGGGCTATCATACGCAAGGTGTCACCATATTTGATAGTATAATCCATCTGTTATCACCTCACAAAATTGTTGGAATACCTATACTAAGAAATAAAATAGCTCTCTGTACCTGTCTCACCACATGAAGAGTAGCATAGACATCTTCAGTGTCACCTATCTGCTCTATACAACCTGCTACATACCTGCTATTGGAAATCACAGTGGCTAACTCTGGGGTGCTCATGGCGAATACTTGCCCACCCTTCCACTGTACAGCTGATTGATACATAGCGAATAATTCTAAGTATAAATAGGACATATGTGGCGATATGGCAGGTATATCAGTAGCAGTTATGAATAAATCACTGATGTCTGTATCTGAGTTGAAATTAACTGTCTCTACTAAGGTGTTGTCCATCACATTGATTTGAGCTAGCAGAGCTATAGCCTTTCTTGATAGCTGGCCATTAAAGGATTCTACTCCCAGTAAGTCCTCCCTATTCAGTTTTAAATCCCCCTTGTCAATACCCTGGACAACACCAGTTGGGTTAACCACAAGATTTCTTAGAATGAATGTAGCTTCTTTGCCAATTATCTTGCCTTGATAGTCATTTAAAAGGAAAGACATATTGTAGAGAGTGTCGTACAATATGTCCTGAACTGCTGTATCTGCTGTTTGTATATATGGTTCACTAACTGCCATTATTTAGTCAACCTCCTATGAGTCGTGATAGACTTCTTAGATGACTTCCTTGAGTAGTTGGGATTGGAAGTAGCACGTTCGCAGATAAGCTGTAGGTTGTACTCATACATTAATGGTCTGGCTACTGACCTTATAAGGTCAAATTGTATAGGAGTTGTAACCCAATATTGCTCATCTGTATAATTGTAGTAGTACAACTCATCTGATGCGGATATAACCTGACCTGCATGTACCCTACCCATAACGTTGCCTATTAGATTCTTAAGCTCTATGAACTTGTTGAATCCAGAATTAGGGTCTTTACTACCATTCTTGAATCCAGTAGTACCCTTTATAACAATCTGGGGTACACCTGCACCGAACTCATCTAAGAACGCCCCTGCCTTAGTCTGGGTCACTGTAACCCTATTAGGCTGTGTTTGTTGCATCTCTTCAGGGTTTAGTATAAACTTGTAAGACTTACCTTTAAACACAAATTCGATACGTTTTAGTTTATTTTTACCATCAGCTTGATATGACATTATTATCACCCCACAATATCACTAGTATCTATCCATAACCAGCCATCAGGTGCATTTGCAGGCTCAGTGGCTTGCACTGAGTACCCTAGTCCACTACCACCATTACCACTGGCTTCAAACCCATTGTCTGTTAGCTTGATATAAGACCCACTCTTATGAGTTAGCATTATATCTCCATTCACATCTAGGCTAATAGAGGAACTTCGCCCATCCACTATTCTATTGATAGCTATGCTACCATCCTGACCTAAACTTATCTCCCCTGCGTTATCTCCACTACCATTCTCATTGCTATCAACTTGCCTACGAAGGGTGGTGGTGCCATCCTCTTTCATTTCATAGTATGATAGTGAGCCATCGTTGTTATCCCTAGTCAATCTGAACATACCTGTATTGCTGATGAACATCTTGAGCCAAGTAGTTACATCGTCATCAAAGTTACTTCGATGTACAAACAACATATTGACCGGACGGACACTGTCTTCATCCTTACCATATCTGGACTGACCTGAGAATGGGTCACGTTCATTCAAGTCTTTATGGTCAAACCCATCATGAGCATCATTTATCTCTCCGTATAGGTCTGGGTCAACGGTCATGAATGTCTTAGACGGATGGGATACCTCTTTTGCTCCTATACCATCCACACGCTCATAGAACTGGGAAGGATGCACTCTTAGGTACTTGGTAGCTTCCCTTTTGTCCAGCATTGAATTAGAAGGGTCTAGTGGGTAAGTCATGGGGAGGATATTGTTAGTATCATCCCATGTCTGGTGAAAACTACCTAGAACAACTGGCTGACTCTTCTTACCATCTATAAAGGCTATTAGAACCAACTGACCCTCCTGCATAGGCTCAATAACACCTGAGGAGGACAGTGAAGCAGGGTCATAATACGCAGTTGTAGTCATAACCCTAGCCCCGAACTTACCATCATTAGAAGGGTCAGAAGATACAACATCATTAGACTTGATTAACTGTAAATCCACAGTGCCCTGACTATGGTGAACCTTAGTGACCTTAGCTAGAGCTAGCATATCCAATTGTGGCTTATAGTTATTAGCAGTCCTACCTAAATGGGGCTGTAACCTAGCATCTATCTCCATTTATATCAACCTCCCTTTCCTCGTCTTGTAATCTTGACTTGTATTTTTCTAGTACCAAAACCATACATTCTTTTCTGTGCTGCTACTGGGTCAGCAGGTGGTAGGTCATTAAAAAATATGTCTATCCTATTACCTTTAATGGCTCCCCCAGTATCCTCTGCGGTGTATGTGCCATTAATACTAGGATAGCTGTCACAAGAAATCTGTACTTGGCTATACAAAGGTATGACCCTAGGATCAACTGCTATTGTACGACCCTCTTTAGGTGTAGTACCTGTTGCAGTCTTGAAAGTAGGTACGAATCCTGCCCCACCACCCACGTTTAGGGCTGTAGCACCATATGCAGTAGCAGTAAAAGTTGTACCTCCAGATACTGCACCACCACCACTGGCACCACCGCTAGATAATTGGTCTGCTGATAGCACCCTTCGGAACATCAAGAAATGAGCCTTCCAATAAGAAGTATCTAGGCTTGCTACAACAACTCCCTTATTAGGTTCATTGTTTATGAACTGATTATTTCCTATATAAATCCCTACGTGAGACACACCATAAATATAGTTACTTGCATAGGTGTTACAGAAGAATATCAAATCTCCAGGCATAGCCTTGTCCTTATCAACCTTAGAACCCTTTGTTACCTGCTGACCAGTAGTTCTACCTAGACTAACCTGAGCGTACTGTTCATAGATGTACTGGGTAAATGAGGAGCAGTCTAGTAAGCCTTGTTCAGGGTTATTGCCTCCAAATACATACCGAACCTTCAGACCATTGATACCATTGTTCATGACATCCTTAGCACCAGCTACCACTTTGTTAGAAGCCATAAAGTCTACGGCACCTGGTGGGTTAGGGTTGGAGTCTAATTGCATTGCATCCCTAGAAGCCTTAGGATCAAACGGTATAATTCCCATACCTGAGTATTCAGTGTATTTACCCCATGGAGCTTCAAATCTCTTCTTAGGCTCCATACCTCTGGTCACACCTAAAATGGTTATCCAGTTACCAAAGTTAACGAATTGATGTCCAACTGAAGTTATATAGTACTCATAGGTTACTCCAGTTTCAGTGGAAGCGTAATTCAGTCTAGTACCAATCTTGAATCGGTTACTACCCTTAACATAGATTGTACCATTCATCATGGAGTTGTTTAATATATTCCAGTTATATAGATCCACCATCAAAGACCGCATGGTAGCTGTTTGTGTCTGAGCGTCTCCACCACTGGCAACAGATGTGTACGCAGATTCTACATGTAGCCTGCTGTTTCCATACTTATCTGCATAAGGTTTGTACCAATAGGGTAGAACACCGAATGTCTTATAGGTGTCATAGGGGCTAAACAGAGTTTGAGCACCAACTGAGAATATGGTGTAGGTTTCCACATCACTCCTACCTGTATCATCCGATATTACGTCTTCATCAGTTATATAGTACATAGGCAGTTTTTTCCACTTATCAGGATTGAAAGGTGTAGGTCTTACTGTAAAGGTAGGCTTACTTTTCTTTACCTCCCAGAATACTTCATAGAATGGGTCTTCAGCCACATCTTTGAATAAAGCCTGTAAGCTACCCTGATAGTTCATTATGGTAGAGGAATCCAAAAGCTGTATGTTGTCTCTATCGGAGAAATCGGTTTGTGCATATTTAAATAGGGTTTCACCATTATCCCACTTATAGGCTACATGTTTCTTAGCTATTGTGTCCCAAATGGCTTTACATATAGTTGCTGGAGTGGAACCTGCTAGCACTACACCTGAGGCTTCTAGCCAGCCAACTGCTGTAGAAGAGTATTCTGCTTCAGGTACAACCCCTACGTCAAATCTTATAAGAGCTTTAGCAAATTCTCTTCCTGTTACTGTGATTACCCGTTGTACACTGTTATCTGATACAGTTACCTTCTTACGACAGTCATCTACTAAACCGAAGAATACCTCGGACATAACTTCTGGAGGTCTTTGCATAGATATAACCACTAAGTCATTTGAGGCTACCCACTGATCCCAAGGCTTTCTTCTACTAAGCTGGAGGGTAAAAGTAGGGGAGTCTGCTTGCATGTCCCTAGTGGTTACTATACTTAATATATCATCATCCATAGCTGATTTAGGGTTATTGGTGGCTCTAGCCACCAAGTCCCCATTTTCAGTATGAAAGACAACAGTAGCCTTAGGACGGTACGCTTGTACATTCATACTAACAACTCCTTATGTTCTTATCTGGTCAAAAGCTAGGTTGTAGCTCAATGGATTATGATAAGGACTAAGTAGATCACTGAAGTAGTTCTTGATAGAGCTACTAACCTGATCTTGGTTATCCGCATTCATACCATCAATTTTGCCTTCTACTACAATACGTATTACTTGCTCAGGTTTTTTACCATTAGTACCCGCATTCTTCTTAGTGCTAGTGAAATAACTAGCGAACTCCTTGTCATTGACGTTAAACTTGCTAACAGCTACGTTATTCACCTGTAGGTTATTAGCAGAGTTTGTAGCATCCGTGGCACCATTTGAGACAGTAGACGAATTACTAGCTGTAGGGTCTTTTACTGGGTTAGCTACTGGGTTAGCCGTAGGTACTTTCTTAGGTTGAGTGTCACTGTTACCTGCAAATAGGCTGTATATACCGTTAGCCGCTTTCTCCCCTACATATCCGCCACCCATAGCAGCCGCACCAGTACCTAACCAGCCTAGTCCTCCTGAGAAGAATCCGCTCCCAACTGCTAGTGCTCCACCTATTGTTCCTCCTATAGCTCCACCGATACCCTTTGTGATGGCTCTACCCCAACTATCATGGGTTGTAGCTTTATCAGCAACAGCACCTATTCCAGCACCTATAATTGGTGCTTTACCACCAACCTTGCCTAGAACGTCTAGTGCACCAGTACCGAAATTCTTTAGTTTAGGTACAACCTTAGATACTGCACCACTACCAAAGTTCTTAAGTCTGGTTAGTATGCCCTCGCTTGCACCACCAGCAGGAGGTATTGGATTACTGGATTCCCTTATAATAGGATTCCCGTATTGGTCAAGTATTGGAGAAGTTTGTTCTGACACTGGAGGTACTGGAGGTGTTGGTGGATTACCTCCACCCTTATTAAAGAATTTGCCTAGTGCGTTTCTCCATCCACCTTCTCCATTAATACTAGGGAATAGCTTTCTGCTGACTGCATTTACACCTCTGGTTAGTAGTTTACCGCCCTGACGCATTAGCATGTAGCCACCTGCACCACTTGCCATCATTGTACCTATTTGCATAGGAAGAGGCATGGAATAGAAAGCCCCTTTTAGAGCCTTAGATGTGTTATCAGCCGCAACAGCGTTAGAAGCCTGAGTGTTTTCTGAGTTAGCGTTATTGCTATCTACCTTAGAAGTTTCACTTGTGGTATATTGCTTCCACTGTTTTGCCAAGTCTTTAGCTCCAGCCTTACTTAGATCCTTAGAAGTGACAGAGTTAGGGTCATCTCTAAGTTTATCAAGCAATCCAGATTTACTTAGGGCTTCATATTCATTCAACGGTAAGCCTAGTTCCTGTTGTAGTGCGAAGCCAGTCATATCATGACCAGTTTTACCAGTACCAAACATACGTTTAGCACCTTGGAGTATGGACTGCAAGTTCTTAGGATTGGATAGACCTTGTTCCTGTTGTAGCTTCAATTGGTACATACCCTGAATACCAGTGTATTGAGTGCCTTTACCCATCATCAAGTCTAGTCCTTGGTCACTATTCTTGATAGCACTATCCATATTAGATAGTAACTGAGCACCCTTTTCTCCTTTTAGTCCAGGTACAGCATTACCCATTGCTACTTGTAGGTTAGCTACATTCCTGAACTGCCCTTGGGAATAGGAAGCCTGATTAGAACTGACGTTCTGAGCTAAGGATACAATACTCTGCATCATCTCAGCTTCACGACCACTCATACCACCCTTGGATATAGCTCCAGCTATCATCTCAGCAAATCGTTGCTGTTCACCCTCACTGAATGTGCCTATCCTTTGTAGTAAGGCTCCACTACTAGCTGTCTGATTAACATCAAGAGCATAAGACCTAGAAAACCGTTGTACTGCTCTGGTATCTTCATTGAGGTGGTTCATGTTACCATCTGTACCACCAGATATTAGAACACCTTGTGTTTGTGCAGTTTGGCTTATACTGTAGTTTTGTGGTGTACCGACCTTATAAATATCTCTACGGTACTGTCTGTCACCACTAGGCTGACCCTGCTCAAATGATCTAGACTGTAGTACAACTTGGTTAGTCTGGGCTTCTTGGTTTCTTAGAATATCAATACCATTATGAGTATAATTCAGATAGGCTCCAATACTTGTGATGGCACCAGTATGAGCTATAGCATGAGCCGTACCATGTATCATCCTACGCTTGTATGGGTCTTGCTCATGCATGTTTCCAATTCTATCAGAGTGTACAGAACCTCTGTTACGCTCAGACTGTAATTGACTCATAGCAGAACGCATAGCACTCAGTTCAGCTTGTAATTGAGAGGTATTTTGCTTAGCATTTTTCCACTCATCAGAGCTTCTGTATGTCTTTAAATCCTCCTGTGCAGACTCCAGCTTAGTTCTATGGAACTCCTGAATGAGAGGTGTAGCCACATTACCCCACTTGTTACCACCTTCTGCATAAGTGAGGTTCTGTTGTCTCTTCTGTACCTCCTGTTGTAGGGACGCCATCTTTTGGTGTGCAGGGGATTTCTTACTCTGCTGGTACTTTTGCTGTATGGTCTGCATAGTCCTTTGGTGCTGTTCATAACTATTCTCCATCTCTTTGAGAATATTCTTATACATCTGCACCTGTTTACTAGACAGGAAGCCATCTTGTCTCCTACTACCCTGATCAGCTAGGTCTCCTAGTTTGTTTACCTGCCTTTCAAACTCTTGGACACTACGTATGGCTTCTTTGGTATCAGCACTTAATTTTATCTTGACATTCTTTTGTTTATCAGCCATATACTACACCTCCTTCCACTCATCGGGGTCGTCAAAGTTTGTATCAACTTTGCTATCGTTGTAATCCTTCCCCTCTAAGGTTTCAAAATCATTTTCGGGAGGATTTTCGTCTATGATGTCGCTATTGGATTCCTCATCTTCTGCATCCCATTCTGCATCAAAATCTGGGTCTTTAAATTCTTCATGGTCTTCCTGTGGTAACAAAGCATCCTTATCATACCCGTGCTTATCTCTTTCCACATACTCCTCATTAGGGTTCTCCCTCTCAAACTCTTCCTTATCCTGTTGTCTCTTAGCTTCTTCTAGGATTTGTGGGTTATCTAATAGGTAGTGTTGCCATAAAAGTTCCCATTGCTCATCTGTCAAGTCCCTATACTTAGGATCAGTAGGTAGAACAGAGAATTTAGTCTGAATATAGTGCTCAAACCTAGCTTGGGGTGTTTTCGCTATCTCCGCTATCGGCCACTGGTTCAGGTCGCTTACGAAAGGAATTCACCCAGTTAATATATTCTACATATATAGCTTCTAAAACTTCATAGTCTAATTCATCACTGTATGCATCAAACCATTCAGGCTTCTTATCGATAACTATATCCAAAGTAGAAATGATAGTAGCTAGGTTGTCTGTCATTGTGTCAAGTGCTGGCATTCCTCCTAGCAGTTGAGACTTTAGCACACCAATTGCTAGACGTTCCATTTGTGATGGGTGGTGTACTGTTACAGTACCTACAAACTCAGGATTAATGTCATCGAACTTTACGTTAAAAGAGTGAGTTCTACGCTTACCTTGATTAATCTTCTGTAATACTGTCTCAGAGCTTAGGGTCTTCAATACGTTTTGTTGTATTTCTGCCATTTCAATTCCTCCTAGAAAATATGTTATACATAAATAAAATAGGGGTAAGGAGCTTTTTACAAAACCCCTTACCCCTATTATTATCCCGATTAGCTAGCGTATAGATACGTCCAAGTAGCGTTTTCCCCTGCGATAGAGTTAACACGGAAAGTCTCACGGTAGGTAACAATTGTACATCCGTGGTAAGCACGAACTACCTTACCAGTGTACTTATCTACTACCTCAATAGTGATAACACCTCTCTTGAGTACTTCTTCACCCACTGAAGCGAATCCAGTCTTAGCAAGGTCATTATTACGAACGAAGAAACGTTCTACACTAAGCTGACCTTCATAACGGTTATTAACATGCTCCTGTGGCATAATAGAACCGATTTCATACACTCCTTCTGTACCGAAGGAGCGGTCACCATCTAGTCCTTGAATCCTACCAACAGTTACGGAACCAATACGAATGTGTATTGTATGTCCAGCATGTACTGTCTGTGCTGCTGCTGTAGCCATGTTATATCACCTCCGAATTATTCTTAGCTATTAGAATCTGATTGCTGTGGAATAGAAGAGTCTGGTACAAAGTGTGCAGTATCAAGGATGAAGTTGATAGGCTCAACTGGAGCAACCTGATAATCTACATAAACTGCTGTACCATCGAAGCGAACTACGATATTCTGGTATGCAGTAATATCCCCATCCGAAACAGCTTGGTCAAGTACGTCTGTTGCCTTCGTTTGTACCGCAGAAGCAGTAGCACGAATACCTTTCTTACCTACAAACGCATCTTCCATAGCCTGACGCATAGAGTTAGCTACTTTGTCAGCCCCACGTCTCACAGAAATCTCACGATATAGAGGGTTATTTGCTCCAAGGTAAGTAGTAATACCCTGTACTAGACGAATTGCTCCGTTTTGTACTCTTTCTAAGGTAGCTACACCTGAATTGACAAGGTCATCAATATCAGGGTCTCCTGCAAGCATATCCACTTCTAGACCAATAAGATCAAAGTAATCGAATGTGATAGGTTCTGAAGCATCCACTCCACATACACGTCCAGCGATAAGAGCCGCAGTAAAGTACGGAGCCAATACTGTTTTACCTCCATTAACCGCCTTAGCATAGATACCAGGATATGCAAGTACTGCACGATCACTATTAAGGGTGGCGGCACGTTGTTTTACCAACTCTGTAGCTTCCCCGACAGCACCACCAGTAAAGAGCATTTGCTTCTGATTTCTAATCATCATCTCTTGCACGTGAGTCAATGCCTCAGCATGTATAGACTCAGAGCTACTGAGGATAACCAAGATGTCAGAGAACTGCTTCTTAACAGTATCCAGGTAGGTAACCCAGCTAGTAGGAGCGATACCTGTAGCACCATTAGTTAGGTATGTGAATGGGAAGTCCACAATTGCACCAGTTACGTTAACAGTTACAAGGGAACTATTGTTGTTAATGAAGTGGGCAAGGTCGGCTTTTAGAGCCATTAGATAACCACCATTAGCACCTGTGATAACCACTGGAGCAACTGTAGCATCTAGAGAGCCAACTGGAAGGTCAAAGTCCCTGTTGTAGTTCACGTATGTCGCTACATAGTTAGAAACACTATTGATGTAGTCAGCAACGTCTTGGATTGTATTGAACCGTCCACTTGTGAGATCCAAACTTAGGTCAGCAGTAGCAGCCATAGCAGTAGCACCTACATGAGTAGTGATAGCTGTAGCTACTCCACTAACTTGAGTCACTGTAACATCAGCATATGCTTGAGCACCTGTGTAAGAGATATTCAAGATAGCACCAATGCTGTCCTCAACTTCCATGTAGTTAGTGTCCCAACGGAAAGCAGTAAATTTCTTACTTCCTGCAACAGAACCATCCTCTACCTTAACTTGAATACGGTTTCCCTCTTGACCATAATTTAGTGCAGTATATGTTGCTCCACCTGCGGTTACAGAAGCCTGTGTATTAGCGTTAGCAACAATAACTCCGATGATACTAGCTCCACCGCCACCTTCAGGTACAGGTGAGAACATTAAGTCACCAGCTACTACTGCGTCTCCACTACCAAGTGCGTTGTGTAGGTCAGCGGAACTAGTGAACCACTGTACAACTCCTGGCTGTCCAGCATCAGCGTTACCGATAACGATTGGAGTATTTAAACTACCTGCGGTAACTACTGTAGTAGCTGTAGCGTCTTCAGCATCATAGGCACCTGGATGGGTAATCCTACGACCATTAAATACAACACCATATTGATTAGAAGCCATCGTTTACACCTCTCTTTTATTTATCTTCTTTTTTACCTAGATATTTCTCTAGGTGTTCAAGCCATTCTTCTTTACGCATCCATTCCTTACCTTTTGCAATAGCCTTAAATCCAGCTTTTTGCATATTGTTTAGGTCTTTAGCGAAAAGAGCGAAGAACTCATTGATATGGATACGTGGAGCTAAAGGTTGTACCTCAGGGACAGCTTTAACTTCAGGAGTATCCTTAACTTCAGGGGTAGCTTTGTTTGCCTTATCAGCCATTATTCTTCACCTCCTATGAAGGGTTCCACATATTCTGTTTGATTGGTTGTAATACTACTGATGTATTGTACTTGGTCATCAGGAGTACTAGCATCAAATTGACACCAGAAATTCAGAGCACGTCTGTATATAAACGCAGGGAAGAATTGCGGTGCAGGTTCAAAGTCTGCCCCACTAAGCCTTTGCCTATATAGCAAATCATTACTAACAAGATCATCTCTACCCGATAGTAGCATCCACTTTAGTAGATGATACATTTGAACCACTAAATCTCCGTTATCTGCCCAGGACTCTATTCTGTAATTAGCTTCATACATTACACTCATTTGCTCTTGTGATGTAGAAAGGTAGGTATAAGAGATAGTAACAGAGTCTCCATTCTCTGCTATACTGTCCAGTTTTATGATACCCAAGTCTGGGTCATAGACTTCATAGTCTATTGCCATACCTGTGTCATTGTGTATAAGACTGGACACCTCCGATATTGGAGTGATGGATGTCACCACGTAGGGGAACGGGTATGGTGCGTTTATCGTGTCAATCACGGACAATCCATCTGTTTGCTCACCATAATTAGTATCTATGGAATCTCCATAGTCCCCTAGGCCATTTTGGGTTTCTTCCTCACTAGAAAGAAGTAGGCAATATGCAGGTAATTCAGCAGGTGTCCTAGGGTATCCTAGTGTCACCTGTATTGGCTTGGTCTGGATAAAAGTTTTTAGGCTATTCAGCTTGTCTTGGGATGTTGCCAAGATGGTGTCTATGGCGTTAGGATTGCTCTTAAGATAGGCTAGCTTACTTTGTATCAACTCACTTAAATAATCTTCGACTATCGGTATCATCTATTATCTCACCTCAATTTGCCCTATTATGTTCACCTATAGGGATTCCATGCTGGCTTAGCACTCTTGCTAGGGGTCATCCTTCCCCATGTAGGGGTTGTAACTTGTTTAGGGCGAGCTACTGGGATTTGTGAAGGTTTAGCCCATGCCGATAAGATATCCTTCAAGCCTGTAGGATTATTATAGGCGGGGGCAGAGGACATCTGTGTTAGAACGTCTTTCGCTATGTCCTCTATATCAGGAGTTAGGTCTAGATTGATAAAGTTACTCATTTGGTGTTAAGAAGTCCTCACGTTTTATCTGGTATTGCTTAGGAAATTGATAGAATGATTCTAACCCATGAGCCTTCAGCATTGAGTAGCTACCCCGTAGTTCGTGTATTGGCCCCATAGCAACATATACAGGATTGGTGCTGTATAAAACAGAGTACATAGTACCTGATGGAACATTAGTGTTCCATACCATTTGCTTGCCATCCTTAGACAGGTCAAAATCTTTACCTCTCATATACACTGTGTCTAACACCCTGACCATATACATATCCAACGCTTTGTATCTAAGGTTATCTGTATTGATAAATTGGTTACCAGAGTCCCTAACTATAACTTCTGAGAATTTAGTAGTAAAATCCATGAATGTGAAGCGGTCACGGAAACCAATATTATCTGTAGATCTAGGAGTTAAGTAGGCTGTACCCATGTCATAGAGACCCACATTTATCTGTTCTTTATGACCATTGATACTAGTTACTACCGCTCTAATCTCTTTTGGGTCAAAATAGATATAACCTTTACCATAGCAAGAAGGACAGTTATAGTCTGGTTGTCCAGAAGTACCACGATAACAGGAGCAGAACATAGCCTGCTCCCATAGTATCCTATAGCCCTTCTGGTAGATGGCTTTATCAAATAGCTCAGGTTTAAAGTCGGCTCTAACTCCCAACTGACCTGCGGTATTAAGCTGTTGCATAGTCCTCTCTAACTCAAAACCGTCTATTTGTTGTGCCATTTATACCACCCCTTATATAATACCTAAGTTGATTCCCAAATAGGTATCTTTCAACCGTTTTTCTAGCTCTTTCATGTCATCCTGATAGTTCTTGATACGTGCACCTGCACCTGAGAACTCTGGAGACTGTGTAGTACCAATAGATTGAGACAATCCGTCAATACTGATAGTTTGGTTGGCTATACCTGCACCAATAATCAAGTCACCCCATACTTGTAGTATACCAACTGAAGCACGCTTCATAATATACTCCACTAAGTCATCTGGTATATCAGTGAATCCTGCTGTATAGGAAATCTGCCACATACCAGGAGCATAGTTGTACATACCTTGTAGCAATGGTACAAAGTTAGCACCCTGAGTTAGTATCAAGCTACCAGATGAACCAGAGCTAGGGAATAATTGTATTTGACCAGAAGTCTCATATTGCTTTACCCAGTCTGTAGGAATCTCGAACATCTGATTAGTTCCATAGTTCAGTGTGATGCTTGTTACTTCAACTATAGGACGTTTATGGAGTTGGAAGAAAGTCCAGTTATTTACGTCATTTGAATAGTAATCATGTACCTCGTTAACAACTGTGACAGGCTCAAGCTGAACTTGTAGCATACGTTGAGTATGTTGTACAGCTGATTTGATATAGTGGTCTAGCATGCCTTCCTTCATCTTGTTACCGTACATATCTTCCAGAGGAACACCAAATAGGTAGTTCTCACGCAGGAAGGTAGAATTGACATCACTGAATAGCATGTAGAACCCCCCTATTATTTCTTAGGCTTTTTAGCAACCTTCTCCTCAACCTTTTCCACTTCAGCTTTAACTTCTTCCTTTATAGCTTCTTCCACTTTATGGAATCCTTCTACACCTAGTGCTAATGCTGCATGTGCTTCATGTTCAATCTCAGCTACACCTTCAGCATTAAAAAGTACCTTTCCAAAAGAGAACACTACTTCCTTACCTGCTAGAAGAGAATTATAAATCTTAGTCATTGTATATACCTCCTGTTTATAGGTTCACTAAAGAATAAATCGAAAAATATCCACAAAAACAACAATAGGGAGTGAACTATGTCACTCCCTACTAGGATCTATATAAACTGGTCTATCGTATTATTGACCGATAAATCCAGGTACATCAGCTTTGATGTTAGTGAATCTCATCCATTTCTTAGGAGCGTAGATTACTGGTACTCCGTAGAGTAAGATCATCCAGCGGATTACTGGCCCAAGTGTAGCAAGATCCATTTTCATCATAGGAGCCAACTGTTTGAAGGCAATGATGTCAGCACTCATTTCACCCATGAAAGCTGTATAAGTGTTAGCGAATATAGCTCCATCATCAAGGTGAGTAGTAACTGCGGCAGAGCCAGCGTTAGCTACAGCGAAGCGTCCTACTTCGTATAATGCAGTACCACCTGCTTCAGAACGGAACAAGCGGATGTATTCTACTGGGAATGCAGTAGATGCAGGGTTAGTTACGTCGATCTGTACACCTTTACCAACGTTACTGTTATCAATAGTTACAGTGATAACGTTAGATGGGATAGACTCACCATGTACGTTGTTGAATGTAACCGCATATTGATAAACTCCGATTGGAAGTGAACCTGTACCGTTAAATGGAATCGTATTAGCCGCAATAGTACCAACTGAAGGTGCTTTGAAGCTAGATGCATTAGGGTTGATAGGACGAGTTTTGTTCAAGAAAATGTTAGGGTTGAATTCTACTTCCCCACCATGAGTCATGAACTTGTTAACGATTACACCTGCTTGATATCCAGAAGCAGTAGGCATGATTACACGCTCTTTAGGGAAGAACTCTTGAGAGAACTGAGCCATAACCTCGAAAGGTAAGAACAGGTCTGTAGGAGTACCGTAGTTCTGGATGATCATTTGTGCTCCCCAGTTGATATGTTTCTCTTCTAGGTAAGTACCACGTAGGTCAATTGTATTGCCTGCGTCAATCATCTTGTTGATACCGTCAAATTCTAAACCTTCGTTACCACCAGGAGCTAGCTTAGAGTCACCCCAGAATAGAGATTGCTCAATTTGCTTAAGCATCCATAGGATACCATCTTGGTTCTGACGAGCTACAACATTACCGAATGCACTGTTTACCAATGTCATTGGGTGAGTTACTTCACGAGTAGTACCCATGAACTTAACGAAAGCAGCCTTACGTGCGTAAGTAGAGTCGTTAGTATCAGGTAGTACACCCTCACCTACGAACGCTCCTTGACTACGACCGTAATCTACTAATTGTCCGTATTGTTCTACTGTAGAGTAAGCTTTCTCTTTAGGAATCTTCTTCCAGAATTTGATATGTTGATCGCCATAAGACAGTACTTTTAAGCTGTTTTCTAGTGATTCAACACGGAACGCTCCACCGCCCTCTAGGTTAAGGGGGTTAACTTCATAACCTGCTTCTAGGGCTTTATTAAGGGCATCAACTTCCGCTTGAGAAGCCATACCAAACCCATTTACACCATTTACTAAGTCCATATCTACACCTCCGGATTATTGTCCTATAATAGTTCTAGCTTCAGAAGATAATGTCTCAATATGTCCAGTGGAATCAAATGCTAGGATGTCTTTCATGATTCCTGCATTACCACTTGTAAATGCTGACATTAGCTTATTAGAAATCTCTGATTTACTAAGAGTTGGAGCCTTAGGCTTTTCCCCTGCTGAAGCTTCAAATGATTTATTAATAGCTTGAGCACCTTGAGCACTAGCTACTGATTTACGCACAACTGGTTGTGATTCAAGTGCTTTAAGACGTTTGTTAACTGCCTTTAAGGACTTGTGTAATTCAGCGTTCTGCTCCATAACAGCCTTCTGGCTCTTAACAATTCCCATAAGGGACTTAGCTAAAAGATCATTAGACTCTTCTTGAGCTTGTAATGATTTTGCTAGGCTTTCATTGTGTTGAGCTACAGACTTGGAATGTCCATCAATACGCTCAGAGATACTCTTCACAAGTGTATCTAGGAACTCGCTAACTTCCAATGCCTTACGAACGTTATCCTCAGATTTTAGTTCAGATTCTAGGGATTTCTCTACACCATCATCTTCACCGCTATCTTGTTCACCTTCGTCATCACTGTCGCTATCTTCGCTAGCATCATCTCCACCTTCGTTAGCACCAGCATCATCGCTATCGCCATCGTTATCAGGAGCATCTTGGCCACCATCGTCATTACCCTCACTATCTTCAGGGGCATCGTCTGATACATCACCGCCAGATAGGTCTTCATCATCCTGAGACTTAGAAACTTTGTCTACTAATTCTTCAATATCATCGAGTGACTTATTGATCATCTCATTTAGTTCCATGTATTGCACCTCCTATTGGATTCGCTTAATGAAATCTTCACACTCTGTCCTAGACCAACCTTTTGTTAGCTGTAGGTATGCAGTCAGTTCCCGAGTAGAGAGAGATTTCTTAGTTGATAGCTTCTGTTTAAGAATTTTCTTATTCTCCTCATTGTCTATCACATAAGACAAGTTATGCAAGTCTTTATCCAGACTCTCCTTACGGAAAACTGCCCCACCTTCCATTTCTAAGGGGTCAGTTTCATAGCCAGCTTCTAAGGATTTACCTAGTAGTATATCCTCATCATTATCGCTGTTAAAAGATTTCACTACAGCCTCCCATGAACAAGTAGTGTTCACTGGATTCGTTGTAATTGCCACATTATAAATTTTCGCTTTTAAGATACGTCCACCATCACGCTGTAAAACCTTACCCTCAACAGAGAAACCTACTTTTCTAGGTGCTCTGGATTTCTTTATAGCCAAAGCTAGGTTCCAGATACGATCAGCTTCAGGTACACCCTTAAATAGTTCTCCCTCTACCCAAAATCCGTTGTCGTCTATGCGACATTTTTCACCAATTGGGTATCCTAGAATAACACTATTATCATGATCATAGTTGAAATATCCATGATTTACAAAGTCAGAAATATCTAACCCTTTCTGTACTAGTGACTCACCCTGTCTGTCCTGTGCCGCAGTAGACGCATATCCACGAATAATCCTATGTTCTTCAGTATCAGTGGATTTTGCTATATCTGCCTCTAGGAAAAACTTGAAATCCGAACTCATATATCGTCACCTCCAGACTCATAACAATATCAAAATAACCCTATGCAAATAAAATCGCATAGGGTTATCGACTTGCCCATATATTCATTTATTGATATTGGTTATCTATGCTACTGGAGATTTGGTTATCCTCCTGCTGTTGTTGAGCTTCTTCTGGGTCTTGCTCTTGCCCATCACCCTGTTGCATGTCATTCTCATTTACCTGAGCATTAGGGTCTCCTCCAGCATCCTGTTGTTGTTCCTGCATCATTTGCTGGTTTTGCTCTTTCTGTAGCACATAGTTGGTATACGTAGGATCTAGTACAATGTCTCCATCTTCTACTGGTTCCAAGTCATGCTCAGCACGTATCTCATTGATAGTCTTAAATGAACGTACTTGCTTATTCTCAAGTTCCATGCGCTCAGATTCAGACTCACCATTAAGACCTACAAAATTGAATGAGAAATCGCTACTAAATCTTCTCAAGACGTGTCTATTGATAATGGACTCTATAAATCTTAATAGTGGTCTAAGTCCTTTATCCCTAGAGTTCTTTAGGCGATCTTCAATACCACCATCACCTAGTCCTCCCCCACCAGAGCCACCTGCACCACCTCTGTTAGGAAAGTTTACTTCAGCAGGGTCAATCTGATACACTGCACAAGAAATATTAATTAGGTAGTTCATCCACATCTCATATTCCATCTCACGGTTAGACTGAGACACGTTGATATACTCTAAACCTTCTACTGATACAACTGGTGTTTTCCATGCCCCTGTCATACCAGACAGTTGTGCTGTCCATTGTCTACGGAAGGCATCAAGTTGTTCTTTACCAATGTTCATACCTTTCAGGTTCAGGATACCTTTTGTGGTACCACCTTGAGAGAAGTATCTTGAGTTGTATTCTTCTGCCCATAGATGAGCAGTAACTTGTTGTACCAGTATCTCTAGCTCAGATAAGCCATATGGCTGAACATTTATATCCGTTCTAGGATTACGGACACCAAAGGCTAGTTCTGAGCCATCAAACTCGGCTACCGTCTCATTATTTATTATCTGTACCCATTTGGTGTCATGAGCACCTAGAGTACCAGGGTGGATATATTCATCTCCAGGAGCAGGCTCTACGCTAGCCGCACGTACAGTAGAAGCATCCACTGGTAGCAGTTCAGCAGGTCTACCTAATCTGTCTGGTACTATTTCAAAGGTCATTTGGTCATATGTTAATGAGTCACGTACAAGTTTCCTTAAGAAGGTATCAAAATCATCCCTAGCAGGATCATACGTAAAACCACAGTTCTCTATGAAAGACTCTAATGCCAGTATGAGATTTCTTTGTCTTTCATCTGGTTTAGCCTTAGGGTCACGTAGCTTTATCTCAAACCCTATACCGTCCCTAGTGTATCTTGCAGGTTGAGAAAAAGTAGATACCTGATTTACCCTAGTCTGTATAATAGAAGCCACTACTGAGTTTCGTATAGCCATCTTGTTCAATGTCTCAAACGATAACGCATTCGGCTTTTCCTTGAACCCTAGGTTTTGTACTAAGGCAAGCGGGTCTTCTACAATTGACCTAGCTTCACGTACAGGTTCAGATTTTACTAGCTGTTCCCCTTCATTACTATATGGCATGACTGGTGTTGTTCCCAGCCTAAATGACTTAGTGAGATTACTAAAAACACCCATAGAGGCACCTCCTCTTATAATTAAAGTTGATTCGATAAACTATTCACATAAAATCTCGGTCTTAAAACAAAAATAGCATACACGTGAGTGTACGCTACTTAGGTCGAGTAATCATATTCTCTTCTTCCTTGTTGCTAGCCTTAGTCTGATCCTGCTGTCCATAGGCACTATGTTTCTTCTTATCATCTTTCTTATCATCTTTCTTATCGTCTTTCTTCTTACGTGCTTCCTCATCTGCCTTTTTCTTCTTCTCCAGTAGCTTCTTCTTATAGGCATCCATTTGAGCACTGTTGACCTTCTTATTTCGTCCTAGATGCTCACCCTCTACCTTTTCCTTCTCTTTTTCTACCTTTTTCTTAGCACGCTCATCCTGTGTCTCTGCTTTCTCTTGTTGAGCCTTTAGGTCATTCCTACGCTTATCTTCCTTACGTTTTTCATCATTGAGTAGGGTTTTCTTCTTCTCCTCCTCATTCTTCTTAGCATGGTCTGCGAACTCGCTACGCACCCATTGTTTACGTGTAATTGTGTGACCATCCCGAACGTAAGTTACAATCTGTTGTATAAGCCCGTCACGGTTCCCCTTACCTTTTTGTAAGTGTTCACCATTTTGGAATGATTTTAACTTGTCTGATAGCAAAAGTAAAAGTTCCATATGACACCTCCTAGTTTATGATTTCAAACGTGTCGTCACCATCAATAGACTTTAGTATGGGTTTGTCTGCCTCTGCATTAGGATCTACAATTGGGTCTTTAGTAGGGTCTTCTGGAGCACCTCCATACCCCCAATCTACACCTACACCTGTGTGAAACTGCATTTCTGTTAATGCTATGTTCATATTACCCTTGTTATCTCTAGGGACTAAGTCCTTTTGTACACGATTACCCACTAGTCTTAAATCATTGCTAGCTGGTACAGTAAAGGTTCTTGTATGGCTTAAATAGTGTCTGACGGTGTTACGTACTTTCTCATTAGGATGGGTAACCATTAATTCCCGGCTACCCTCATCGTACCTAATGAAACCTGTATCGCCACCATGAGTAATTGCTACTTTCATAGTACCCCTCCTAAAGGTCGATTATCAGGTCAATAGATTTTCTAGTAAAGTCATTCTGGTTAGCTAGTTCACTTGGTCTAGCAACTGACTTGTCACCTACAAAATCTGGTCTATCTAGGATTGCTTTTATACCGTTATGCATAATAGGGTGACGTTTTTGCATCTCTTTGTATAGATACCCATATGCTTCAGGCATATTGTCATTCCTATTTTGAAAGTTCCTGCCTGAATAGCTCTGTAGGTACTCAGTTGAGTCATCACCAAGCCCTTTGTCTACGAAACTCTTATGCATTTTGTCTACCCATGTATCAAAGTTGGTATTACTGTCATTGGTATCCTGCTTCCACTTCTTGAACTGACCTAGGGCATTAGCATATCTGGACACATTCTCTGACCAGTGCTCTATACCTTTGTAGGTCATGGAGCCACCCCAGTTCTTGTCATAAGCCTTACCAGTAGAAGAATCATACCTCATGTACTCCTCAGGCTGGTTGTAATACCTTCTGTCATACACACGACCTTCATAGTTACTCATCCAAGTATCCAAGTGAAGGATATACTGGCTGTCACCTGACCCACCTTCTCCTAGCTGAATATCAGGATTGCTCTTCTCTACTGCATGTTTATAAGAGTCAGATATGGTATTCTCATGCCCTTTTGCGTACTTCTCACCTCTCTTGCTATTCCAGTCACAATAGTTCTCTGAGGTTCCAGTAGATAGAAAGTGATCCATAGCATGAGCAAATTCATGAGCCATAGTATCAGAGAAAGGATGAGTCCTATATTGAGCTGTACCAACAGAGTATAAGAAATTGCCATGCTCAGAGGGGTGAGTGGTTTCCATAAGGCTAGGATTTGTTAGATATGCTCTATTCATATATATCTCATCTGTTGGGTGGTTCACATCACCTATTAGATGGTAGCATCCATTTACATCCTCGCCAAACCTATTTTTCTTAGTGAAATTCAGTTTACACCCATTTGCGAATATATCAGTGAGTAGGTCAAAAGGTGCATATTCAGTAGATTTATGGATGTAGTCAGTGATTTTAACTTTCCTATCCTCTGCATCAGGTACACCCAAATCATCTATATTAAGTCTGTGAGTTATGAAGTCTTTACGTGCCTGTGCACGCTCATCTGGACTCCATTTCTTAGCTGACTCATGTAAAACCCAAGTGTCTGTATCCATACCAGTACCAGGGTCTTTCTGCAAGTAGTCTATGGCATTCTTTGACTTCTTGTCCTCTACTAGGTGTGAGTATACGGCTTTCTTCCATGCTTCACTCCTATGGTCGAATGTACTAACCATTCCACCGTCATGAATAGGTACTCCATATTCTTTTAGCAGAGATTTCATAGTATCTTTGCCAATCTGTACAGGTGCCACATTACACAGACCAGTGACAGTATTTTTTCTACCTGTAGCTTCCCATAGCTTCAGCATCTCAGGCTTTAGGGCATCCCCAACATCTTTATTGTAGTTACCTTTGAAGTCCTCATTTAAGGCTTTCCATATCTCCTGGGGAGCCTTCTTAGATAAGGGAACTTCCTTCTGTTTTACCTCTTTAGTCTCACCATCTAGGAAGTCTTTGACTTTAGATAGAGGAAACACCATTTCATTATATTCTTCGCCATCTTTACCAGTATCAACAATTGAAAGTATAGGTTCACCCTCATCATCCTCTGTTATCTCTGCTGTAGAGTCTACTCCCCATTCCCATTGTCTACCCTTCTCAAAACCAGCTACTATGTCATTAATTGCCTCTCCCTTTAAACCTGCAACCTGTCTTAGGACTTTTCTCATTGCTTTGTTACTAATTTTCATACTGAGAAGTTCCTCACGGTCTAATTCAGGCTTGAGTTCGTCCATGATACTTGGGTCTTTGATGAGTATCTTCTTTAGAGCTTCCATTTTCTTCATATAGTCTATGTTCTCATGCTTATTCTTTTCCCTGTTCTTCATCTCATCATGGTCAGAATAGTCATCAGCCCATTGCAATTTTAGACCTTTACTAGCCCTTTTAAGGAAATCACTAACTTCCTCCTCTGTTTTACTCTTACCCTTTAGTTCACTAAGACGACTCTTTTCATCATCACTTAGTCCACCTACTTCTGGGTCTTCATTCAGTAATTCAGGCTTTTCCTGTATAGCTTTCTTTAACTTCATCACATTTCTCATATGGACGATAGGTCTCATCTTAGGATCTACACCTGGGTCTGTAGCAGGATCTATATCAGCAATTCCTAGCTTCTTCATATAGTCATACTGCTTCTCACGTGGCATGCTCTTCAGTACACCCTCTATGGTGCCTCCAGCCTTTTGTGCAGTACTTTGTGGTGCCTTATCCTTGCTAGGAGGGGGAGGTGGTGCTAGTTTAGCTTCAGGGTCAGCTAATTTAGGTTTCCCCTTAGCAGGTACTTGGAAATCTGGATGATTTTCATAGTGGTCTAGTAGGTCTGGGTTTTCCTTTAGATGCTTCTTAAACTTCATAGTGTTATGCATATGTTTAATGGCACCCATACCATTACCGCCATCAGCCTTAGCTTGTTGTCCAGGTACTGTACGTGGGTCTTGCTCGTCCCTATCCACGATTCCAGCATGCTTCATCATATTATATAGGGCTTCAGGGTTCTTCTTATGCTTATTTAATAGATTCTGTATTCTATCATCGCCATCAGGCTTCACACTAGGGTCTTGTTCCTTAGGCAAATGCTCTGCACCTGCTAAGTGAGGATTCTTATACAGATGATCTTTTAGAGCCATAACTGCATTCTTATGGTCTATTTGGGGATGGTCATTGTGTTTCCAATCTATCCCATGCTTTTTAAGATGATCATATTTCTCGTCATTACTCATCTTCTTTACATGAGCATCAATAAACTCCTTCTGGGTAGCAGGATTCTTTTCAGACTCTATAGGCTGTGCATGCTCTTTACTCACTGGTTGGCCAGTTCTAGGGTCTACCCATTGCATACGAGTGTAGATTTTGCCATTCTTTCCTCTAACCTGTACTGGCTTTTTCACTAGTTTTGCGGTATTCATTTTTCCTTTTTCTAGGTTAATATATAGGTTCATAATCACACCTACCTTAAATTAATCTCGTTACTAAATAAAAATAGCCCCTCAACATTGAGGGGCTTATCTACTAGAACGCTACATCTTGTAGGTTGTCTACTGTTTCGTCTCCAAAATCATCCCAATTCTTGATTTCAGGGGTTTCATCTAGCTTATTTGTAGTCCAAACTACATCTTGTGAACGTCCTGGAGTAAACATGCTCTGCTTACCATTTGCTGTATCTTCCACTACAAATCTAGCATCACCACTGTATTGTCCGTTCCATTTTAAGAATTTGTATGCCATTACCAATTACCTCCTTTGAATAAGTCACTATCCATACGTTTCTTAATGATATCGGTATCCTGACGCTTACCAAAACTCTGTTCATGCTCCATAGCTTTCTTGATACGTCTTTGTCTTTCTTCTGCTGATTCATTAGGGACGATTGGCTTGCCATAGTTCTCTTCCATCATCTTATCACCTCAGTAAAGAATATTGACCATCCTACTAATGCAATTAAATATACCTTAAAGAGACTTGCTATATGAAACTCATATTCATCCCCTGCTTTTATTTTTATGGCAAGGTTTATAACTATAGTAAAGGTTGAGGGTAATGCAAGCCCCAAGCCTATTATAATCCAAAACAACGGTTGTAGTAAGAACATTGTATTCCCTCCTAAAGGAACTGGCTCTGAGGAGCCAGTGTATTTTATAGGTCGTCCATATCGTTTTCTGAGTTAACCTTCTTGTAGTTACGTGATTTTTGCTCAAAGGTATCAGTCTTAGTCTGATTCTGAGAGCCATCATCAAAGTTTATCATCCAAGGCATAGAGTTATCCACACCTTCATATATGTCTTCCAGTCCTAATCCACGCAATCTACGGTTTGCTAGCTTCTTGATATAACCTTCGAGTTCATTAAGGTCAATACCATCAATGTCAGCTAGGTTATGATGAGACCATTCAATCTCACGCTCCGTAGCTTCAATAAAGATGTCATATATCCAGTCAGTCGTTTCCTTAGTGTGTAGTTCAGGTATTTCTGCCAGCACATATCGTACCAATTGGCTAAAGAAGTATGCGTGCTGTACTTCATCCCTGTGTATATATCCAATCATGGTGGAACTGGCTACCATAAGTTGGTTTCTAGCAAGATTATAGAAGAAGGTAAATGCTGAGTAGAAGTTCATGCCCTCTAGTACGACACAACCTACTAAAGCCCTAAAGAATGTGTGTGGAGTAGGGTTAGTCACGAATTCTTCGTATAACTCATCTACCCTCTCGTTACGTTTCAGCACTCTAGGATCATTAATAGCATTGGTAAATACTGCTGACTCGGTGTTCTTATCCACCAATGAGGACAACATATATGAATAAGATTCATTGTGAGTAGCTTCTTGTTGTGCAATGTTAACAGCGATAGGATGATATACTGGGTCAGAAACAAATCGAGCAAATTCTAGTACAGCTCTAGTCTGTTTACCGTCCAGTGTAGCAAGCTGTCCTATTGTGCTAAGGTATGCTTCCTTCAGCCTTGGGCTAAGCATTGCCCACACCTTTACATCATCAACCATACTAATACGGGCAGGAATCCAGAAGTTTGACTGTATTCTCTGGTATGTTGCCTTCATTTGTGGGTATCTGATGTCATTCCAACTAAACACTCCAGACATCTTACCACCAATGACATCAGTACCCCGATTGGGGTACCTATTGTCCATCAGTTTCACCAGTTCCAGTCTCTTATGCAATTTACTCATTATTGGCATGCCTCACAGTCATCTCCAGCTTCGTTAGCAGTTCCTCTAACATAGTAGCTAGTCTTAATTTTGTTTCTCCATACCTTACGGTGCATTTCCATTAGATCCTTACCCTTAATGTCACTTCTTACATACAGGTTAAAGCTGATAGCTTGGTCTACATAACGCTGACGTTTGGCATTTTGTAGAATAGTAAAGTTATGGTTAAGATTGTGTGCGTTCTTCTTGTAGTAGTACATGAAAGTATCGGTAGACATTTCTGGAGCTACTACACGTGTTTTAAAGTCCTTCTTCTCCTCAATGTAAGTACCATCTGCTCCATAGAACGGATCAATACCTTGAGTAGAGTCAGCAATGAGACCTGTACTTGTGTTAGGAGCAACTGCTTGAAGGTATCCATTTCTCATGCCACCTTTAGCATACTCTGCAAGTGCATCCCAGTCAAATCTGCTATCACTGGATTTAAGCTCACGGATACGGAAAAATTCACCTGTATTCCAATCGCTACCTTCAAAAGTAGGATATGACCCTTTCTCACGTGCTAGGTCTGCTGAAGCCTTTATGGTTAGATAAGCAATCTCTTCATATACTTCTTCAGCCAATGCTACTGATTCCAAACTATTCCAGTCAATTTTAGAGACTGCTAATAGGTGATGCCATCCAAATGTACCAAGCCCTACAGCTCTGTACTTTTCATTAGTGGCTTGAGCCTGAATAAGTGGTAGATTGTTAACTGTGATAACATTGTCAAGCATACGAACTTGAATAGGAATAAGTCTTTTGAGTACACGTGCTGGTACTGCTTTACCTAAGTTGATTGAAGATAGGTTACATACAACATAGTCTCCAATCTCACGTTCCATAATTATTCTGTTACCCTCACGACGCTCTTCTACAAGTCTGGTAGGACTCATGTTCTGTGCAATTTCAGTACACAAGTTAGAGCAGTAGATCATACCTTCATGCTTATTAGGGTTTTTACGGTTCACCTCATCACGGTAGAACATATACGGATGGCCAGTTTCTAATTGAGCTGTAAGGATAGCGGCTACTAATTGCTTAACTGGTATAGTTTTTCTACTTAGAAGTGGGTGGTCAACGCACTGCTGGTAACGCTGTCTCCATGTACCACTACCGTCCTCTTCATCATAGGAGTCTTCAAGTCTGAATCCTAGTAGTTGTTCAATTTCGTATGGGTCAAATAGGTGCCATTCAGCATCAGGTGTCTTCATACGTCCTGTTTCATCAGAGTCAGATAGCTCCATGAATAAATCTGGTATACAAAGCCCTGGGAATACATCGTACGCTTTTCTACGTGGATCACCATTATTCGTACCAATTTGTAAGAAATCAAACACATCTTTATGCCATGCATCTAAGTAAACAGACACAGCACCCTGTCTTTGACCTAATTGGTCTACTGATACTGCTATACCATTGGTGTTCTGAATCCAAGGTATAACACCTGAAGCTTTATTTTTGAATTGTCTGATAGAGCTTCCTAGGGCACGTACTTTACCAAAGTAAAGTCCTACACCTCCACCATTCTTAGATACACGTGCTGTATCAAAATTGGAGAAGTTAATTTCATCTAGGGAGTCATCTACAGTGTCGATAAAACATGAGGATAACTGTCCATGAGTCTTACCACTGTTAGCTAAAGTTGGTGTTGCAACGGTCATATATAGGTTACTCAATGCCCAGTATGCTTCATAGATGTATTCTAACTTCTTGTCTCCTTCAATACTCATGACATACATAGCGATGATAAGCCAACGCTCTTGAGGTAATTCGAGGACTGTATCAGTGTGGTCTTTTGCTAAGTAACGTTTAGCAAGCATGTTAAGACCTACAAAGTTGAACAGGTGGTCTTTTTCAGGGTCAATAAATGAGCCAATACGCTCAATCTCTTCCCTAGTGTACCATTCCAGCAATTTAGGTTCATATAGTCCCATGTTGACTAGTTTAACTACTAGCTCGTAGAATGATCCGTATTTCTGCTTAGGATTATGGCCTCTTTCATATGCGGCAGTCTCATATAGGCTGTTTAGCAAAGTTTTAGCAGAAACTCTATCCCAGTCTGGAGTATCAATCTGCACCCTATCATTTGCCTCATTAATGAGTCTACGTGTAATTTCCTTCTGAGAAAGACCTAGTGTCAGTACACGCTCTACCTCTTTGGTGTAGCTGTCAGTTTTGCTGTCATGCTTGTGAGCAGATAGCACGAACTCTAAAAATTCATTTGTAGTTTGAGTCATTATCTATATCCCCTTTCAATCGTTGCAAACTAAATAAAGCCAAGCAGACAAAAATTGTCTCCTCAGTATACTATAAACTAAGTATACACGGAGACAACTATGCTCGTAACTTATTAAATTCCAACCTGAAGTCATTACCACTTATATTAGTTTAAGATAGTGACTTTTACCGTTTGACTACCCCATTGTATTGCATCTCTGAGCCTTGGTATAAAAATGTCTATCTTAGTACCATGTATAGCTCCACCCGTATCCGCCGCTACAGCATCTCCATATCCTTCAACGTGAACCTTAGTCCCTAGGGGAATTACATTCGGGTCTACCGCTATAACTTTCGTATTAGGGTTGGCACGTAGGTCATAATTTCCCCACCTAGTCTTGCCTGAACAACCTGAGCAACTAGCTGTATAAGCAGTTGCATTCATCGTTATAACTCTACTATTGATGTGTTGTTCGGTTCCCCTAGAAACTAAAGGGGAAGCAGTTCTAACACTCTTCCCCACATTGCTAGTAGACATTGATACCTTTTTCTTAAGGTCACTGTTCTCCTGTAATAGCTTGTCTTTAGCTTTTATAAGTTCTTGTTTCTGCTTCTGTAATTCGGCATTGTTGTCACGAATCGTCCCTATCGTCTTGTTAAGATTTTTAATGGAAGATTGTAGGTCGTTATTGTGTTTCAACAATTTCGCATCCTGATGAATTATCTGCTGATTTTGGCTATAAAGTTTTATATTATCAGCTTTGGTCTGCTTGTTCTCCTCTATGAGGGTCACTACTCCGTGGAACAAACTTATGGCCAGTGCTATAGTCAATGCTGAAACAAGGAGCCATAAGATTGTCTGGAGTATACGTCTCCTAGACATTGAATCACTCCTTATTCATAAATGTATTCTATAGATGACACATTGATAAAGATCTTTATGGTACCAGCTTGGTCAGAAAATCCGTCGATACATCCTCCTTTAGACCCACCTGCTAGGTATTGTCTAACTTCCCAAGGTTGTAAATTAGTATACACTACTCCAGATATTAATTGAAGTTTCGTCATGTCCTCACCTCCTTCACAGTAAAGAAACAAGTCATTCCCGAATCTTCTCTTAAAAGTAAAGGGTGAGACTACTAGCCCCACCCTTGTTTTTACCTATAGAAACAGCCCTTTATTCTAGCCATTCTTGAGGGTCTTCCCCATACTTCTTGAATAGACGTTTCACTATGTCCCGAACTTCGTCACTACGGACAATATGTTCGAGTGATTTCATCTCAATATACTGAAAGTAATGGGCACCACGTAGCAGGTCTACAATGTCAGTGAGACCGTTCTTCTTAGGTGTGTTTCCAGCTAGGTCGATTTGAAAGGGACTCGTATCTCCCAATAAGAAAATCCGAGCTTTGTTAGCTAATCTTGTAGCCACTGTTATCAGCTCTTTAGTATTCTGAGCTTCATCCACTATAATTGTCATGTTCTCTTGATCCATACCTCGTATGAATCCCAGTGGAAGAATTTCTACATAGCCAGCGGCATTTAACATTTCAAAGCCTGATTGATGGTGTCTGTCAAAGTATTGAGTATAGTTTTTAAGCATTGGGGCAATTTTCTCTTTTAGGTCACCTGGTAGGAATCCATATTCCTCACCACCTGCATTTACAGCAGGTTTAGCAATAAGTATCTTGTGAGCATCAAATGGTGGTTTCCAGTCTGGGTTGTTTAATACCCTTTCATCTACTTTCACATTAGAAAGGTGCATTTTGATTAGATTTTCGATACAGGTGCTTGTTTTACCTGTGCCCATCAAACCATCAACCCCTAGTATAGTTATGTTTTCATTTGATACTGCATCAAGGTATAACCTAAGGTCTTTATTAGGAGCGGTCTTATTTTTAAGTTGGCGTATGCCTCCTGCATGGAAGTCATAAATACCCTCTAGTCTCTTAGAACCTAATTCACTCACTACATATACTGCGGTGTTGTAAGGTAGGATCTCTGAAGGCTTGATAGGGATGTTGTGGTTCACAAAGTCGTCATATACCTGTTTGGATACTATCTCTGTATGTTGCCAGTGCTTAATCATAGTGTCACTCCCCTTTACCCTTGAAAATCGTCCTGTATCATTGACACATGAAAAGGTATCTGTTCTCTCAGTGTCCCTATGTTGCTCCTCTTTTAACATACTTCGTATGTTAAAAATTTTATTTAAATTTTTTAAATACTTTAAATAACAATTTAAAG
>FTJU01243451.1_pt1 | contig 135722 bp, 244 predicted proteins | sample 1658961 | NCBI WGS metagenome assembly FTJU01 (sample SAMEA3914878, study PRJEB12502) | metagenome | biome: forest; material: soil | place: USA | collected 2012-03-12 | depth 0.3 m | reverse complement strand
GAGGAGGGGGAGGCGGAGGTGGGGGCGGTGGCAGCGACTTGTTGGGGTACGCCTATTCCAACACACTGGTGAATACCCCCAGCAACACGTCGTCCGGTGGCCAGCAGATACCGGACATGTCTGTCACCTTCAACCTTCCATCGAGCGGCGTCGTTACGATCGACTGGAACATGATCCTGAATCGCCCGAGCAACGGCGGCGTTCGACTTTTAATGTACATCGACGGCGTGCTGTACGACGCGTTCAGCGACCAGAATAAACACTTCTACTCGTTGGCTCAGTTGGAAGGGAACAACCTTCAAGCAAACGGCGCCCACACTGTCTCTCTGGCAGCCGGTAATCACACTGTTGCGTTGTACTACAATGATGCTGGCAGCGTAGGCTCCGACAACTGGCTCAACCGTTCCATGCGTGTTCGCCTTATGTCGGGCGGTGGCGGCGGCGGTGGCACCAAAACTACGTTGGGATGCCCGGTCGCTTCGTTGGTGGGTACTGCAACGCCTTCGGCCAACTTCTACTTGTTCAAACTCTTGGTCTGCGACGATGTGTTCACAATTCGCAATATAGCCTTCGAGACCGGAGCGGCGACCCCGACCTGTGTTTACCAACCATTTGTGTATGCAAGCTCCCCGATTGGCACGCCCGGCGCGTTGCTCGCGAGCGGACCGCAGGTTACGGGGGTGGTCGCCGGGTACAATGAAGCACCCCTGTCGAGCCCGGTGTCGGTGGTGAAGGGCCAGTTAATCTGGGTGGGGATTAATCCCGCCGTCGCCGCTGTGGCTAGCCTGTGGCACACTGGTGGGGTGGCCGCTTTCGCCGGAAACGGGGGGTCGTCGGTCCCCGCCTCGACCGCCCCGGGCGTGTCTTTTTCGTCCAATTACGGTCAGGTCTATGGTTTTTGGGCGGTGGCGTGACGGTGTCGGTGCCGACCAAACCCTTCTCGTACGCGGTACAACACCACGAACCAGCCGCAGTTTTCCGTTCCATGTACTGGTCGAGCGAGTTTCCCGACCCGACTACCACGCCCCTGTAGTTTGACCGTCACCCAAAGGGCAACGCCAATAAGGCTGGTTTTCAATTTAAGGACAGTATCATGGAAGAAATTTCCATCGTCGCCAAGTTGTTTGTATGGGGCAAACAGTTCTTCACCAACAAATATGTCCTGATCGCGCTGGCCGTGCTTGCCATCAGTGGTGGGACCTATCTTTACATCCACCACGACATCAACAAGCAGGTCGCCACCAAGGTCGAGCAACATGACGACAAGGCGACCATTCAAACTCTGCAGACCAAGGATCAGGCGGTAACCGCGTCCCGCGCGATCGACAACAAGTATGACGCGCTCGCGATCAAGACCGCCAAGGATTATGATCATGTCCGCTCCACCGTCACGTCGCCGGTCGTTCTTCAATCGGCCGATGCTCCGCTCGATCCTCTGCTTCTCGATACTTTCAATCAGCTTGCCGGGCTGCATGGGAATGGAGCAGCCGCGAATGGGGTTTCTAACTCCGCCGATTGATCCGGCGACGGTCACCTGCCCGGACGCTCCCAGCACACCACTTCCGCCAACCGCGACGAACCGCGATGGGAAGCAGCGGATCATCGATAACGACGAGGCGGGTGAGTCCTGCCGACAAGTCGTTCACCGCACGCATGACAAGCTCGAAGCCTTCAACAGCGTCGTCGAGCAGGTCAACAAGCAGGCCGGCATCAAGACCACGAAAGGAAAATGATCATGAACGACGACCTTCCCATCAAGGATGACATCGAGACCGGTGACGGCGGAGGCGGTTGCATCGAAGGGTGGACTGACCTCGGCGACGGCGGGAGCAACGGCTGATGGCCGCCATGACCGCAATGGAAGCCGCCAAGTCCGACACGCGGACGAAGGGCACCGCGAAGCTCGGTAAGGGGATCAAGGTCAAACGCATCCCTGCCGACAAGGGTAATGCCAAGTGACGACGATCGCCAATCTACAACAATACCTCAAGAACGCTCGCTTCTACGCCGGCACCATCGACGGCGCTTTTGGGCCCAAGACGAAGGACGCTCTGATGCAGTGTCTCGCCGCCGGCCCGGATACCCCCATCACCACCGACAACGTCGCCAAGGCGGCAGCGGCGATCTCCTGCTCCGCAGCGCAGGTTCGCACGGTGTGGAAGGTCGAAGCGGCAGGGGCGGGCTTCTTTCAGGGCCTGCCCAAAATACTGTTTGAGGGCCACATCTTCTCGCGCCTCACCAGCGGCAAGTATGACCAGAGTCATCCGGGGATCAGCTACCCGACGTGGGACAAGTCGAAATACCCGTCGACTCAGGGTGGGCGTTACGAGCAGTTGATGGAGGCGGTGAGCCTCGATCCGGATGCGGCGTTTCAGGCCGCGAGCTACGGCGCCTTCCAGATTCTCGGCCAGAACTTCAAGATGTGCGGTTTTGCCTCCGCCTTCGAGTTCGTTTTGGCGATGTGTCAGAGCGAAGGGGCGCAGCTTCTGGCGTTCGTCAACTTCGTCAAGGCACGCGGGATCGATACCGCGCTCCGCCGCTGTGATTGGGCGGCCTTTGCCAAAGGCTATAACGGCGCCGCCTATGCCGCCAATCACTATGACACGCTGCTGGCGAACGCCTATTCGCGTGAGTCCAAGGGTTAGTTAAACTCAACAGTGAGCTATCTCTATTTTATGCGCGAGCAGGAGAGGGGGAACATCAAGATCGGCATCACCGCTGATCCGCAGCAACGGCTCTCCCAGCTTCAAAGCGGTAACTCGGACCTTCTCTCAATCGAAGGGCTGGCGATTGGGTCTGAGATTGCCGAATATGTCCTCCATGTGCGGTTTTCCCAGCACCATATCCGGGGAGAGTGGTTCCGTCCGGCGGACGAGGTCGTGGCGTTCATGGACACGCTGCCGAGCATTCAGGATGCCGAGGCAGGTGAACCTCTCAGCGATCTCGATGCCGAGTTCGCCCATGAGGCGATCGGTTTCAAGATGGCCGGCCTGACCCGTCGCCGTCTGCGACGACGTTAGGCAGAATCAACATTGAGCTTGACAAGGTAAGGTCTCGGTGTCAGTGACGCTGGGACCTTTTCTTTTACCGGGGGAGTCCATGGACGACCAGAGCCTGCTCGTGCTCGATGAGTATAACGACCTGCTGACCCGCGCGGCAGAGGCCGATCGCGCCTATTACGAAGATGACGCCCCGATCATGGAGGATGGCGATTACGACGCCATCAAGCGCTCGATCGCGACGGTCGAGGCGGCAAAACCGTGGCTGGTGTCCAAGGACAGCCCGACGCAGAAGGTGGGCGGAAAGGCGGACGCCGAACGCTTCGCTAAGGCCGAACATCTGCAGCGCATGGAGTCGCTGGCGAACAGCTTCAACGGCGAAGACCTTGCGGCTTTCGTCGCCCGCTGCGGCATCGGTCCCGAGGAGGACCTGATCGCCGAACTCAAGATGGACGGCCTGTCCATGTCGCTGATCTATCGCGACGGCAAGCTGGTCCGAGCGGCGACGCGCGGCGACGGCACGATCGGCGAGGACGTGACCGAGCAAGCCAAGCAGATCATCGATCTCCCGCATGAGATCGAGGAGCTTGAGGAGGTCGAGGTTCGCGGCGAGTGCTACATGAGCAAGACGTCGTTCGAGAACAACAATAAACGCCTCTCTGCCGCCGGCAAGAAGCTACTGGTCAACTGTCGCAACGGCGCGGCCGGCGCTCTCCGTCAGAAGAACCCCAAAGTCACCAAGGAGCGCGGCCTGTCGTTTATGGCGTTCGGCGTGTCCGACGCCAGCCTGACGCATCTCGACGACGACGGCGACGTGTTGGCTGACCTTTCGGCGATGGGCTTCTCGGTGGTTCCGTTCCGTCGCGTCAAGGCCACTGCCTTCGCGGTCGGGCTCGATGTCGAGCAGGCGGCCAAGGAGCGACCGGGACTTCCCTACGACATCGACGGCCGTGTCTATAAGGTCGCCAGCCGGGCCAAGCGCCGGGCGATGGGTTCGACTTCCAACGCGCCGCGCTGGGCGACCGCCTACAAGTTCCCCGCAGAGCGCCGCACAACGCTCCTCAAGGACATCGTCGTGCAAACGGGGCGTACGGGCGCGCTGACGCCTGTCGGCGTCCTAGAGCCCGTCTTCGTGGGAGGCGTGACCGTTTCCTCGGTGACGCTTCACAACGAGGATGAGATCGAGCGCCTTGACCTCGTGCCGGGCTGTCACGTCATCGTCCAGCGTGCCGGCGATGTGATCCCGCAGATCGTCGGCGTCGATCCCAACGGACCGATCGTCAAGGGCATCTATGGCTTCCCGACCGAGTGTCCATCCTGCGGAGGCCCGACCGATCGCCCTGCCGGGCAGGCAGTGCGTCGCTGTATCGCTGGCACAACATGCCCGGCACAGGTCCAGACCTATCTCGAACATTTCGTCAGTCGCAAGGCGATGAACATCGATGGTCTCGGCCCGAGCCAGATAGAGGACATGATCCAGTATCTCGGTCTGTCGAAGGCAAGCCAGATCATGAATCTACCGGACTACGTCCTCGCGGAAATCGACGGAGATTTCCCCGAGGGTGAGGAGAATATGCCAGTCTCCGAGGCGATGGAGTTTTGGGACGGCTACGGTAAGTCGTCGGTCGCCAAGATCATGAAGGCGATCAAGAAAGCCCGTTCACCCGACCTCGCCCGCTTCATCTACGCGCTTGGCATCCGCAACGTCGGCGAGACGACCGCGAAGGACCTCGCCAAGCACTTTGGCACGGTGTCGGCGTTCTTCGATGCGGTCCGCGTCGAGAATGGTTTCAAGGATGCCGGCATTGGATCGATCGACGGCGTCGGTCCTGTCGTCATGGAGTCGATCGAGGACCATTTCTCGTCGAACCACAATTTCGACGAGGCTTTCGCCCTGCGGCTGGCGTGTGAGATTCAGGACATGCCCAAGGCGTCAGCATCCGAGGTCCAGACCTTGGCCGGCGAGACGATCTGCTTCACGGGCGGGATGACGCGCTGGTCGCGGGAGCAGGGATTGCTCATCGCCGCTGAGCTTGGAGCGAAGACGACCAACTCCGCTGCCAAGTCCACAACGATCCTCGTCGCCGGATCGAACGTAGGCGCGAAGAAGATCGAGGCCGCTGAGAAGAACGGCACCAAAGTCATCTCGGAGCAGGATTTCATCAACATCGTCGAGGAGGCCATCTCGCTCGGCTACAAACTGGACGTGATGGACTAATGGATGCGTTAGTGGAGGATATGGTGCCTTTCGCGCCGCCGCCCTCGGCATGGGATGAGACGACGCGTGGTCCCCGCATGTCGAACGTCGATGGTAAAACTATCTTCAAATACCAGATGCCGATCCAAGAGCAGTTCTCCATGGACCTGCCGAAGGGCGCTGAGATAATCCGCGTCGCAGATCAGGGTGGCATGTTCTGGCTGTGGGCGATCATCGATACCGAAGCGCCGATGGAGATCAGAAACTTCCGCGCCTTCAAGACCGGCTCTTCGATGCCGGCGATGCGTGATCTCAGGTATCTTGGTTTCTGCGCAATTCACGTCCAGATGGAACTCGGCCTGTACATCTTCGAGGATCGCGGCCCGCTGATTCGCTTGAAGGTCCGGCTGTGATCTACGGCGCTCTTCCCGAAGACCTCGGAATGATCGATCTGTCGCCAACCGAGATGCTGTTCTGGATGTATTGTCCGATAAAGGCACCGAAACATGCCGATTGGCGTCTTCCGGACAACCTCATGCAGTTCGAAGACATCGTAAGTGCGGTCTATCTTACGCATGAGCCATTCGAGGAGTGGTGTAACAGCTATGTCTACCTCACGGCCAAGACGCTGTGGGTGTCCGGTGATTATATTGGCAACCGGCCGGGCTGGCACAGTGACGGCTTCGGTACGGATGACATCAACTACATCTGGTGCGACCGAGCGCCAACCGAGTTCGTCCAAGGAGAGTTCAATCTTTCGACCGACTGTGATGAATCGATGCGTGAGATGGAAGCGATCGGCTGGCTGCACGAAGCCACCGACACGCTGGTCACCTTCCCCGACAAGCATCTGCTGCGCCTCGATCAGTCCGTGATCCATCGTTCGCCGGCCAGCTTCGAGCCCGGCATGAGGACCTTCGTCAAGGTCTCGATCTCGAAGGATCGCTACGACCTCGTCGGTAACTCGATCAACCACGATCTACCCGCATCGCACTGGCCTCTCATTGAGCGACAGGTGACCCGTAACCATCCACAATCGAGGCTTGCATGACGGCACGCGAATATCCCGACCAGATGCGCCTCCGCCTCGAAGAGGAGCATCCCGACTGGACGCAGGCCCAAGTCACGCGGGCGATGGAGCGCGAGTGGTTGGCCTACGACATCGCCGATGCTGAATTGGTCTATGACCTCAAAAGCGTCCTGACTCGTATTTTGGAGATGATTCCTTGACGCGCTACTACCTCGACACCGAGTTCAACGGATTCGGCGGCGATCTGATCTCGCTGGCGCTGGTTAACGACCGCGACCGCTACCTCTACCTTGTCCGCGACGATCTCCGAGAATACCACAACGACGGTCCCGGCATCGAGGCTTGGGTTGAGGACAACGTGCTTCCGATCATCGATAGCGTGCCTGCCGGCACGGCTGCCGAATATATCTCTCTCGAAGATTTTGGTCCCCGGATCAGCGAGTTCATCTACACGGGCGTTTCGGGCCGTAATCCACCGCAGATCATCGCAGACTGGCCGAGCGACATCGCCGACTTCTGCAAGCTGCTGCTGACCGGGCCGGGCGAGTCTGTCCCGATGGAGAGCCAGACTCACTTCACGATCCTGCGGCACCTAGACGTTTATCCCACGACGCTGGAAGGCGCTGTCCAGCACAACGCGCTGTGGGACGCCTATGCGCTCCGCCAGTGGGTTCGGGAGAACGAGCGATGATTCCGGCCGATATGATCTCAGCTATCGAGGCTTTAATACCAAAGGTCGAGTATGCCGGATTCATCTACGAGATCGTGGTCAATCGAGACGGCTCGGCGGCATGGGCATCTCCTGCACACGGACAGCACCGTGCGGCAGCGAAGGAAAAGCACCGTCGAGCCGCGATAGAAGAGTTTAACCGCACGAGGAAAGCATGACCGAAGCCCGCGACTACCGACAGCTTTTGCTCAATCTTATCGGTGGCATCTGCCTCGATTACCCCAAGCCGGCCGACTCCATCTTCAATACTCTCGACCTGATGGGCATCGAGCGACCCGAGCAGATCGATCATCTCGACAAGCTGTCGTTTTGGCTAGGCAAGGAGCATGGCGCTAAATCGACTTACGACACCGATATCTATGATCCCGAGTATGACGACTGCAAGGTCTGCGGTCGGCTCAAGGTGATCTGCGACGGCGATTATGACGACGACACCTTCGAGGTCGTATGCGACGGCGCACGTCGTCGTGAAGAGGGCGAGGACGACGACTGATGTCTCGCGTCTATGGGCCGCCGTGCCCCCGCAATCGTGTCCCAGCGCTTAGGGCTATGGGACATTCACTCCACGACGCGCAGCAGATTTGGCTACGAGAAAGCTTGGAGTACGACATCTCCGACATTGAAGACGTGGGCGACGTGAAGCGCGTCCTCGAACGGATCGTCGCCCGTATCCTGCCAAAGACCGAAGAGAATCCGAATGGCTGGTAACCGTCTCAAGGAAGCGCTCAAGGTGGCGCGCTACCGCCGTGCGGAACACGCCCGCAGCGAGTGGATCACCTATCCCGAAGGAAGCTGCCAGCGTTCCGTTTTGGAGGATGCCGTGACGATCCCGGTCCACCATCTCGACCTGTTGATCAAGGCGGTCGGCGATGTGCTGATCGAGCCGCCGCTGTTCCCGGTCGAGGCGCAGAAGAAGGGCGACATCCGAGCGATGTTCGCCGACATTGACAAGGATTGATGGTGATCGAGCTTCTTTCTCGTGGGAACGATAGCTATGAGGACGGTAGGCGAATCAACGCTAGGAACGCGCCTTCCGGATCGTTCCGCGTAACGACGATGTACAATTGGCCGATCCTCTTCCACGACCTGCAGGGCGCTATTTGCTACCTGATAAGGCGTGGACCTATCTGGTACGAGCTAGAGCAAAAGTCCGTCCACGGGGACTGGGAGACCCTCATTAGCCGAGCCGACAGTCGCAAGCGCCCTCACTCTATTGGCGAGGACAGGTCATGATCCGCCACGGCAAAGCTCCCTTCCTAGAATGTAGCTCGGCTGGCGACCGCCGGTTCAGTGCCTTCTATGCTCGCATCACGGGCAGGGGCGGCAAGACGATCGAGGAAATCTATCAAGCGGCCAAGGTGTTCAGCAACGGCGACACCGGTCTGCCGATTGATGAGGCGAAAGGCTTCCGCCCGGTCAACGTCGCCGAGACACGCGCGCTCTACGCTACTCTGTGGGACGAATATATTGCGGAGAACTATAGGCTGCTCCGCGTCCTGATGTCCTACGAGGGCCTCTCAGATCGCTTCGGGCGTCCGGGCGGTGTCTGTCAGGCAACGGAGCTTTGGCGCATCCGTGAGGCCGCGCTGGCGGATGTGGAAGCATGAGCCGCGCTCAACCTCTCGGCGAGTTCCTTGACGAGTTCGAGAAGGGGTTCTCGTGGCGCGACCGGTGGATCGTGTTGCCATGGCTGCGCCATGTTCATTTCCCCGTACTTCGCTTGCTAGGCCGGCATCCTCTTCAAGAAATACAGGCCGAGCGCCTACGGTGGACCGATCTCGGGGAATGGTCGTCACTACCTAGGTGGACCGATCTCGGGGAATGGTCGTCACTACCTAGGTGGACCGATCTCGGGGAATGGTCGTCACTACCTAGGTGGGGCGATCTATGAGTTCAGAATATGGCGCGCTGTCGTGTGATGGCGCCGATCCGCAACTCGCAACCTTCGTGTGTCCGAACTGCGATGACGACGATGACTCTTGGGACGATTGCACGCCTCTGGTAGGATGGCTGGTCGATATGCTGTTCCTCCCAACCATAGTAGTGATGGGTATCGCAACAACATTGTTGATCGCTTCTGCATCGATGTGGGGCTGCACCACTTGTGGTTGGAACTTACTAAGTACGTAGGTGTGTAAAAGCTACGAGTACGGCAGATTGACAAGAGAAAGCCCGGCGGTCCAACCACCGGGCTTTATTGCGTTATCATACTAAAAGCTCCCCCGAGCAAATTAGTCACTCACCGACGAAAGAAACCACCTAGTTCTTCCGGATAGTAGAGACGATTGCACCAACAAAATCAACCTGCGAAGGATTGACGTTCACCGATCTGCCATTGCCGGTCGTGAGTGTGAGTTCGTCATTCTTGGTAGCAAAGCTCGGCTCAATGCGGACAACCGTAAAGCCGTCATTACCACGAACCAAATACAGATCGTGATCTCTCGAAGGCTCCCTCATTTCCGGAGCGACTATCACGCGACTGCCAGCAGGAAGGCCGAACTCGTTGGCATCGTGGTCGAGGACGTACACCTGAATTTTGATACCATCGATACCAAAATCACGCAGAAGGTGTCGCGAAATAGCATGGCCTGTAGCCGTGTATTCGGCATCTTTACCGCGAACGATTTCAGGAACAGGAACCATCTCGCCAGAGTTTTTGACGCCATCGACGCCGAAACGGCCGAACGCTATAAACTCGGGAAGAACCTGCAACACCCCGCATATCTTTTCGATGACCTCGACGGGCGGATTGATGTTGTCCATTTCGTATTGGACGATAGTTGCGCGGCTCTTACCGATACGCTCGCCAAGAGCTTTTTGCGTGAGTTCTTTACTCACGCGAGCCCATGCGATGCGTTTGCCGACTGTGTTTAGAACAGACAGGCTTTCCAGAGTGCCGGGTAAATCAACGCGGCGCGGAGTATCCGATGTCGTCACAGAATTTTTTCTCCCATCTAGCTGTTTCACTGTGGGTAGGGAGAATATCTATCGGCCGGACTCTGTCAAGCAAAAATAACAGCACGGCCGGATAATGGCCGCACTGTTACTTTCAATTAACTTTTTAGCGATTCGTCTGGAGAGGTCAAGCTAGCATTTTTATCAAAGTATTCCAAGAGGTTGACACGGACTCGTAACCTCCCAGTGAGGTTCCGCTGGGCGAATCTACGCCACATTCCACGTCGGTGACGTAAACTTGCGGAACCGTATTTGCGCCGCTGGCAGCGTAGAATGCCTTGCGAACGTTGTCATCCGACAGATCGAACTCGTCGTAAGTGATTCGACGCTTGCCAAGCTCCAATTTCAGGAGCGAGCAAAACGGACAGCCTTGCTTGGAATATACGACGACGCGGTTCACGGGGGTACCTCTCGATAATTGGACGAAATGTTTTTAGGTAGGCACTGATTGCTGGCGTTATCCTTAGATAAGGCCGGCGGACGCGCCTGCCTCGGGGGAAAGAGGGGCGCGCTTTCGATCGAGAAACGCGAAAGCGTTTTCCCAATCGAGGATTCCGCCTTTGATGTATTCTGTCGAGCGCCCTTCAAAGAAATTCGTATGTGTCTGGGCAGAGATTAGAGGCGCGATCCAGTCGAGCGGGTTCTTGGCGTGGTAGTTTGACTTGAGACCCAACTGGTTGAGTCGGCGATCGGTGACGGCTCGGATGTAAGTCTTCACATCCTTGGCCGTGATCCCCTCAACCTCGCCCATACCGAAGACAATATCGATGAAGCGATCTTCGAGCTTCACCATGTCGCGGGCCATTTGATAAATGGCCTTCTTGAGATCGTCGTTCCAGAGTTCCGGGTTCTCCTGAACCACGGTTCGGAAGATGCGGGTCATCACCTCGACGTGCAGCGTCTCGTCGCGGATCGACCACTCGACGATCGTCCCCATCCCCTTCATCAGGTTGCGGTTCTTGAAGGAAAGCAGGATCGCGAAGGACGAGAAAAGCTGCACGCCCTCACCGAATGCGGAGAACTTGGCGATGTTGAGCGCCAGCTTCTCCTTCTTGGACCACTTGCGGCCGGACGGCGCGGTATCGTTCTCGATGAACAGGTAGTCGTGCTTGTCCTGCATCTCCTTATATTCGGAGAAGGCCTGATACTCGGTCTCGGGCATCCCGACCGTGTCGATCAACTGCGAGTAGCTGTCGATGTGGTTGGCTTCGCTGTCGCCGATCGACCAGAACAGAGCCTTGAACTCGGGCTTGGGAAAAGCCTTCATATAGTGGTTCGCGTAGCCTTCGGCGACGTTGATGTCCGCCTGTACGAAGAAGCGGAAGGCCTGCGTCAGCAAAGCGCGCTCAAAGTCGTTGAGCTTTGACTTCCAATCTCGGACATCTTCGTCGAGAACGACTTCGGCTGGCATCCAGTGAAGCTCGCGCATACGCTTGAAATAGTCATACGCCCACGGGTAATCGAAGGGCTTCCAGTAGTTGCGCTTGGTGAAGATCGACATTGTTCAGTAGGCCTTGGGGAGAAAGGTGTGGATGCGCTTGGCGCGAATGAAGCGGGCGACGGACTGGTCGTGCAGTGGCTCGATCGAGAACCACTGCTCACCACCGGCATACATGCCGCCCGTGATCCGGCCCCACCGCGTTAGTTCGCCGTAGGAGCCGTCAGCCGGGGAGTAGGCCTCGGCGACGCCGACGACCTTCCCGACATATTGATTGATAGCGGCGCCGCTCATCGCTCAGCCCTCACACGCAACACAGGACTCAGGCTCCGGGGCATCCTTGAGCCCAAGGTCGAAGCGCTCGATCTGTGTGTTGACGTTCTCGCCCTTCTGCGAGGTCTGCGACCGCAGGTAGTAGGCGGATTTAACGCCAAGCTCCCATGCCATATAGTGCAGTTCGATCAGGTAGCCGGCGTCCACGAAGGCCGGCACGAACAGGTTCATGGACTGAGCCTGATCGATAAACGGCGCACGGTCGGCGAAAAACTGGACGGTGTAGCGCTGGTCAGTTTCGAAGGCGGTCTTGAAACACGCGCGTTCGAGGTCTGACAGTTCCTCCGTCATATGCTGCACCGAGCCGGTTTCGATGATGGTCTCCCACACCTCCGGGGTGTCGAGGCCCTTGGATTCGAGCAGCTTCTGCAGCGATGGATTCTTGACCTGATGCGAGCCGGTCAGCGTCTTGTGGATGAAGAAGTTGCCCGGCCACTGCTCGGTTGCGGGCGAGATGTTGAGAAAGATAGACGAGGAGGCGTTAGGTGCCAGCGCCAGCTTGTGCGAGAAGCGCTCGCCCGTGCCTTCCATATCGGGCGCTTCGCCGCGCTCGGCGCCAAGGATCAGCGAGGCTTCGTCCGCCTTCTTGCGGACATGCTCGAAGATCATGATGTTGTAGCCGCGTGCCAGATCGCTCGACCACGGGATGAGGCGATCTTGCAGGAAGGTTTGCCAGCCCATGGCGCCGAGCCCCACCGAACGCTCCGATCGAGCCGAGTTCACGGCGCGCCAAAGCTCTTCCGGCGCATTATCGATGAAGGTCTGCAGCGCGTTGTCCAGCATCCGGAAGAGATCGAGGATGAAGGTCGGGTGATCCTTCCACTCGTCGTAGGTGGCGACGTTCAGCGACGACAGGCAGCAGACGGCGGTCCGATCCTCGTTGGTCGGAAGCGTGATCTCGGTGCAGAGATTGGAGTGGTGGACCTTGAGGCCCTTGCGCTTGAGCGGTTCCGGCAGCGCCCGGTTGATGGTGTCGATGAAGACGATGTAGGGTTCGCCAGTCTGCTTGCGGGTTTCGACCAGCTTGCGGAGCAGGTAGCGCGCGTTGATCTCGCCGGTCACCGTCTTGGTATGGGGATCGACCAGATTGAACATCTTGCCGTCGCGGACCGCTTCCATGAACTCGTCGGTGACGGTCACAGCGTTGTGAAGATTGAGCGCCTTGCGGTTTGCGTCGCCGCCGGAAGGCTTCCGCATATCCAGCCATTCCTCGATCTCGGGGTGCGAGATATCGAGATAGGCCGCGTAGGAGCCGCGCCGCGTCTTGCCCTGCGAGAAGGCGAGAATCCAGCGATCCATGGGCACGGTAAAGGCGAGGGCGCCCGAGGTGGCAGACCCCTTGGAGGTGTGCGTGCCAAGCGAACGCAGGTCGCCGATATAGGCGCCGACGCCGCCTCCGACGGACGACAGCATTGCGGTCTCGGCGTAGTGGTCGAGGATGCCCTTGCGGCTGTCGGGCATATAGTTGAGGAAGCAGGAGATTGGCAGGCCACGATTGGTACCGCCGTTGGACAGCAGCGGCGTCGCAAACATGAACCAGCCGTTGGTCACATAGTCGTAGAGGCGGTTGGCGTGATCTGCATCATCGGCGAAAGCGGCGCACGCCCGAGCGAAGGCGTGTTGGGGCGACGTTTCTCCTTCGATCATGTAGCGGTCTTTGAGGGATTCGAGAGCGTGAAGAGTCAAGCGATCATCACGCCCGAGGTCGATGTTGACCTCGTTCGGGGAGACATTCATGTGAGGGAAAAGTCCAAAGGCTAGAGGGATGCAAAAGGACGCGGAGTGTATCAAAACACGACTCTAATGTCGAGGTAAAGTAACACTCAGAATCAAAATAAACCGGCTTGACACCGGGCGTCACGAGTCGAGGAGATGGACCGCGCTCGCGACCGAGAAGCGGGGCAAGGCGAGGCCCGTGCCATAGCGCCATGGACGCAGATTGCCGATTGTCCGGCCACCATAAGAGCCAACCTCGATTCCGCCGATCATGAGGTCGACGCCGACCTTGGTAATGATCGAGGTGACCGGCGCCTTCGTCTCGCTTTGCATGAAGCGTTGGGCGTCGGTGAGGAGCTTGAGCCCGTCAAGCTGGTCCCGATTGTCGAAGAGTTCGACCTTCATGAACCACGGCTGGTAGAGCAGATCGTGCTTGTCCTCGACGCGGAAGCACGGCGTCACGCCAACATAGAGGCCGGGCGACAAGTCCATCGCGAGGAAGCCTTGCTCCGCCGATCCTACCAGCGACAGGGTTTCGTCACGCGGCGCGTCGCCCGGTGCATCATAGCGGCGCTCGACCATGAGCGTCCGATCATGCGTGGGGCAGGTGGTATCGACGTAAATGTCATCGACCGCCCATGGCACCTCGACATATTCATAGCCGATGAGTTTGTAGTGATGGACGGCCCGGCCGAGCAGAGCGTAGTCTATCTTAGGCGACATCGCGGAACTCGATGAGAAAGGCATCCAAACGCTGCTGCGCCTTGTCTCGTGAGTCAAACTTCTCTGTCAGCCTATCATCGAGCCCATTAGTCAGCCCATCGACCACAACCTCTACGTGCCATTCGCGGGCGCTCACGTACCTGACTTGGGCCGCGACGAAGCGGGCTTTGGGGAATACCCATCCGTCGAACTTAATCATGCGTACCTTCGATCAGTTCTTGAGCCAGCGCGCGAATAGCGTCCCGGTCCATGATGCGTAGGAGCGCGTCCTTGAGGAGGAGAATGGCTTCATCTTTTGGCACCACCATCTCGATCGGCGTGAAGCCAATGTTGTTCGAGCCGGCACGGCGCATGGTGATGAACAGATCATCGTCGTTCGCCGAGAAGTTGACGAAGGGTACCTGCTGCTGGTCCAGCCCGGCGGAAATGGGCGTGTACGCGGAGAGAAACGTGGGCGGTGTGCGACTCATTTCGATGTCCTGTGACCATTCTCGAACGCACGTTTGGTGACCGCCGAGAAGTCTCGGAGATCGTCCATCGTCATGTCCGGGAAGTTTTTGGAGAGGTAGCCTTCGACGGCGCCGTAGAGATCGGACAGTTCGACGAGGACCATGATGGCGACGCCCTGTTCCTCGGCGTCCATGGCCTCTTCCAATTCCTCGCGGACCTTGGAGAGCTTGCCGAAGACGCCTTGTGGGATCGGGCGGAGATGGTAGCCGGCGGCGGCGTCGGGGATATCAGCCACGGTTGATGAAATCCTCTAGGGTGCCCACGCACAGGGCGAGAAGGGTATCGACCGCACCGAGCAGACGACCCACGGCGTCGAGCGCGGCTGTCGCGATATCCGAAGCGAGATGATTGGCGGTCTCGTTACCCATCACTGGTGACCTGTGCAGGCGATCAGGAAGTTCGAGACGGCTACGGCCGCAGTCAGCTTCCAGCAGAGTGTGGAGAAGCGTAGCATCAGAAAGCTCCCAGTAGCGCCGAGGCCGCGTTGAGAAGGTCCACCAGCGCCAAGACCGGGACGAGGATAGTTGCTACGGCCAGACCAGTGGCAGCAAGGGCCAGCAGTGCGGTAGTGGTGATCAGGAGCGTCTTGCCGAGGTGTTTGAGCAAGGGAAACTCCACAAAAGGAACACTGAGGAATAGTTTAACTAACCCTCAGCGTCAAGCAAAAAGAACGTCACGGCTTCGTCGAGCGATCCAGTGCTTCGACTTCGACGTGAAGGCGGGTATCGCGCAAGCGCTGGATCACCTCCTCCACGGTGAGGGCGACATACATGTCGACACCCTGTGCGCCGACGGTGAATCCGAGATTGGTGGTACCGTCTTGGGGGTTGGGCGAAATGACGCGGAGGTCGTCCGGACGGAACAGGCCACGGATTCCGTCAACGTCGGTGATGTCGAGAAAGAACATCAGAACTTCTTCCCATGGAGGTGGCCGCGCTGTTCCTTGTTGTAGGTCAGCTTCTCGACAAAGATGGAGCCAGCATCTTCGAACATGCCGCCGAGCCAGTCGAAGGCACGAATGACAGCATCGACCATCTCGGTATGCAGCCCCGAGCGATGCGGTAGCTTGTCATCTTTCTGGTCGAGGCCGCCACTGCGATAGGCGTCGAGGCCTTCCGAGTGCTCGCTGGTCATCAGAGCGAGACCTTCGCCGACGTTACGCCCGTGGGTGTCGGGATAGAGGGCGAGACGGAGCGAGCCACGCTCGTCGGTGTTGTCGGGCCAGAACCCCTTGCGGCGGTTGTTGATGTGGATGCGCTGCGTTGCCATGTTGATGACATCGCGGAACACCTGCCAGAACGAGCCCTCAAAATGATAGGTCGGTTCGCCGTCCCAGCCGATGATGGCCTTCACGGTCGGGTAGTCCTGATCGATGAAATCTTCCGCACGGAGGAGCGCGGCGCGCTCGTGGAGGCGAAGACGCTCCTCTGTGTAGCTGATCGCCGGGGCGGTATCGGACCACGTCTTGGTGGACGGGTCGAAAAATTCAAGCTGGTTTGTCATCAGTATCCTTGATGTCAGTCGGCGGTGCCGTCGCTGGGGGTGGAACGGGTGTCATTTTCGATCGAAGCGCCCTCGTTCTCCGACACGATGAAGTCGGCGAACGCCCACATGTCGGTGAGGAACGCCTCGGTCGGAAGGAGCTTGAGGATGTAGTCGGCGATCAGGAGGGCGCCGGTATAGTAGCCGCCGTCCTCGCTGCGCTTGACATCGATATTGGTCGTGTAGTGACCAAGCTCATCGGTGTCGGTCAGCGTAATCGTCACTGTGGCCGAGTCGATCTCGCGGGCATGATGGATCGAGATGCCATTTTCTTCGGCGTACCGATCTGCCTGACGGATCAGGGCAGCGGTGTAGAACTGGTTTTGAAGGAACGCGCCCACAAGACGGGCGGCGGTGTACTTGGTTGGTTCCACCCCCTCATAGGCAAGATCGAACTCGTAGTGGCCCGCAGGGGCGTTGGTGTCGGTCAGAGTGATGATGCTACGTGCCATGGGATGGGTCCTCCTGTTCTTGTTGTGTTCCCCTAGATCGGATGAAATCCAACAAGGGAAGAACGTTTTTGGTTAAAATTCGGCGCCGACGGTCGCGTCGAGATTTTCGTTGGGAAGTGATTTTCGGAACTGTAGCCAACCATTGAGGTTGCCATGCTGCTGAGGCGTCAGCCACCGCTTGTTCCGCGACATCCAGAAATCGGGCGACGCCTGATGTTCGGTGGGCGAGGCGTGAATCAGATCGGCCGACACCAGCTTCTGGAAGAGATCGAAGTCTTCCAAAACCTCTGATGCCTTGTTGGTGGTGAAGGATTTGTAGCTGGTCCGAGCGCAACGCGCTGCCGATACTCGCTTCATGACTTCCAGTGCGGTCAGCGCGCGATCGTCGGAACGGATGTGCAGACGGTCGAGGTCCAGAACGCTCGCCGCGTTGGCATAGTCGGTGCAGGTCTGGATCGCCTCGGCATCCACATAAGGGAGGTGCCACTGGCCGCGTTTGAGAAGGGTCGGGGTGGAAGCATCCATGGCCTGCTTCATCAGGCTGGCGAGGCGTTGGATCGTAGGGTCAGCGTCGGGATGGTCACGCAGCCCGAACCAGTTCTTCCACTGAGTTGCCGTCACCACCACGCGGATGTGAGCGAAGGGTTCCATGATGCGGTTGACGTGCTGCTTGTGAAGCCCGAGCGCATCTAGCTGTTTGGCAAACCCGGAGGCCGAAGCCATGGCGAGGCTCCAGATCATTTCAGCCTGAGAGACGACCGTTTCTGGCGCGGGCGTGAAGCCCTGCATGCCTCTTTCATTCATTCGCCATTCAGCAGGTTTCGCTACATCAGCGAGGATATCGAGAAGCATTTTTGATGCCGGTATGGCCCGGCTCGATGACGCGTTTCGCGAGAAAACCCGATGGGTCATCAGTTCGGCATGGATGAAACGCGGTAGAAGCAATTCGAAGGTGAGGAGCCGTGGAGCGTCCTCACCGATACTATCGGCGATGATGATGGCAGAACACGTCACGCTACAGACTCCCCCTTAAAGCGCTGCAACAACGGCGGTGAACGACCGCCGAAAATTTTCGATGGCTTCGCTCAACGCAGCGCCCGTCGCACGACGGTTGGTGAGCTTTCGCGAAGCCGGTAGCTTGTCGATTATGGCATCGATAAGCGCTTCGGACGGATGTTCACCGGGCGTCGGCTTGATCCAGTCGGCTATGATGCCGATTGTGGACCCGCCCGCCGCCTCGATGGCGTCCTTCTCGTTGGGAAAACGAGTGTCCGTGATGACGCTCGGGCGCTCGCTCGCCAGTTGAATGGCGATCGAAACCCAATAGTCATCTGCGATGATGTTACGACCCCACTCAGTGCCCAACGTCTGCATGGCGTACCGAGGGGAATGACCTGCAAGGTAAGGTGTTCCCCTTTCCTTGAGATCGCCTTCGATCATTCGCTCTATGGTCGCCTCGTCTACCCCTTGGTAGGCAAGGAGCGCCCGCAGCATGGCTTTGAGCGGACCCGCAAACTTAACGTTTGCGTACCCACTCTGCAGCAATGTTGCAGCCGCCGTGTCTTTGCCTGATCCCTTCCTCCCGATCAGGCCAATCAGTGTTCGTTTCGATGACATGCCTATGCCCTCATGTTGAGCCAAACGCAACTGCGAAAGGACGGATTGATGAAAAAATGCGACAAAGCGTTGGAACCGGACCGTTATGTTGAGTCCGGGTAACCTCGCGTTAACTGTTTTCACAAAACAGTCACAAATGGCGAAATCGGCTGTTTTCTGCGCCTCTCGCAGGTCTGGAATTAACCAATTTCGTTTTTAATCATTCCGGCGCGATAATGATGAGCCGTTCGGCTGCACGGGTGACGGCAGTGTAGAGCCACTGGTCGGACGCCTCGCGAAAGACGTGCGACTCGTCGTGGACGATCACCTCGTCCCATTGAGAGCCCTGCGATTTGTGGCAGGTGATCGCCCACCCGAAATCGACATGGTGGTCCTTGATTTTGGCCTTGAAGTTCGCCTGCTTGCTGGCCGTATAGAAATCCTTGTCTCGCTTCTCATGCGCCTCGAAGTAGGACTGGACGGCGAAGAGTCGCCGACGCTTGTCCTCCTCGTCGATCAGTTCGAGCAGGAATCGCGCTGACCCGTCTTCGAGGTCGTCGTGATCGCGCGCGGCGAAGCACTGCATCCCGTTAACGAGATTGGGGAACTCCTTCGAGTTCTTGCACATGATGAGGGGTTCGCCCTCTTGCGGAGCGTTCGAGCGATAGCCGGCGGAGCGCCGTAGTTTGGACGTGATGATGAACCGTCGCTTGTGGGTGCCGCACAAAATCTGTGCATCGCGACTGAGGTCGTAGGTATACACGTCCTCTTTCGGACGAATGATCTTGGCGAGGCCGTCATAGTCGCCGAAGTCGCAGCGAAGACCCTTACGGACCTGCGTTGCGATATAGATGATCGGATTGTCCTGCGCCTGACGGTGGACCTCGGTCAGAAAGGCATCGGGCGTCCTGTTGAAGAAGCCCGGATTGTCGCCGACTGGCGGAAGCTGGCCGGGATCGCCCATGACGAGGACCGGAATTTCGAAATCGAGGAGGTCTCCGGCCATCTCCTCGCCGACCATCGAGCCTTCGTCCAAGATAATGAGACGAATATCTTCCTGAACCAGCTTTCCTTCCTTGTTGAGTTGGAAGCGGAGATCGTTCAGATCGTAGGCTCGATCGAGGTCCTTCTGAATGATCTTGATCTTGCGGGCGAGTTCATCGAGAGACGATTTCTTGTCACCGGTCGGAGGCGCGATGTTACCAGCCTCGATGTCGCTATAGTCTTTATGCGCCTGCTCAAGGTCCTTCTCAAGCATCTCCGCCTTCTGCGGCTTCGGCGTGTAGATCGCGGAGTGAACAGTCGTGCAGACGGTCACGATGCCCATCTGACGCAGCTTGTCGCCCATGACCTTGGCGGCCTTACCGGTCGGCGCCATGAACGCGATCTGACCGAGCGAGATACCCAAGCCATCGACGATCGACGGAAGGATGGTGGATTTACCGGTACCGGCAAAACCGCCAAGCACGAATGCTTGCTGGGCTTCGGTTTCGTGCTTGAACCAGTTGACGATCGAGCGGACAGCTTTGCCCTGCTGATCCGTAAGAGTGTAGGCCATGGTACCTCACAGGCCGCCCCATGTCCGGCTCTCCCATCGGTGCCCGGTCGCCCACCAACAGGCGGCGTCACACAGGTCAAAGAGAGGCACGGCCGGAAACAGAAAAGTCCGGCCAAGCAGAGGGGCGATGAATCGGATGGATACCGTCTGACGAAAGACGGTGGAGAAGATAACGCCGGCTGCAAACACAGCAGCCGGCGTTATTGCGTAGGTCACGGAGTAATCCGCGCCACGATGTCCTTGGCCTCTTCTTCGCTCACCCACGGAGTTGCGTGGGGACCGAACGTGCTGTCGAAGACAACACGGGCTTCGACGCCATCAGGACCGTCACGGGTCTCGACATTGACGTTGTGGACCGAGAGGAGGATGGCCTTGATACGCGCCTTGATGGCGACGAATGCGTTACGCAGCGTCATCGCAGGGGACCGCAATGGGCGCGACAGGTGCGTAGTGCTCCCGGTAGACTGTCGCCATGGTACCGAGAAGCTGCTTGAACTCGGCCTCAGGGATGTTGAGCGTGCCGCGACCTTGTACACCGATGGTGAAGGACGGCTCCTTGACCGCCTCGCCATAGAGAACCGTGACGATCGCATTGGCGACATGGGCGCCGTTGATGAGGATGCCGGGCTGGCGCTCCACCTCGCCGGACATCTCCGCCATCGGCAGGTTGGGGAGCACGTACATCATGCGCGCTGCTCGAAGAATGCGGCGCCGCTGGTGGCGCGTTGGGCATCGAGCGCTTCGATAGCGGCCACTGCGAGGGCGGCGACCTTCACCATCTGGACGCGGTACGCATCGACGGTCGGCGTGGGGTAGGGCGTGAAGCCGCCAGCGAACCAGCGGGTCGAGTGATGGGCGATATAGGCGGCGAAATCGTTGGGCGTGTTGACCGTCAGATCAGCCTCATTACCCCAGCGACCGGCCTGATAATCGCGCTCGGCTTTGATTTCATCGTAGATGGACATGGAAGTCTCCCGTCAGGGGAGGGCGCAAGGCCCTCCCCATCGGTTGGTGTCGCTTACTGGAAGCGGCGGACGCGGGCGTTGGCCGGCGGTGCGCCACGACCGGGTGAGCGGCCACGCGGCGCGGGAGCGACATCGCCGTCGTCCTCGGGCTCGTCCTCCGCTTCGACCGGAGCAGCAGCGCGACGGGTGCGGGGAGCCGGCGCTTCTTCGACCTCTTCCTCGGGTTCGACCGGGGCGGCAGCGCGGCGGGTACGCGGAGCCGGTGCCTCTTCGACCTCCTCTTCCGGTTCGACCGGGGCAGCGGCGCGACGACCGCGCGGTGCCGGCTCTTCGGCCGGGGCGGTGCGACCACGGCCACGCGGGGCGGGCTCCGGCACGGGCTCCGGTTCCGGCTCATAGTCGTCGGCCGACTCGCCCGGCGCCTGCGCGATGCCGGCGAGTTCGTCTTCGGTGATCCAGCCGATGATCTTGAAGTTGATGGCGTACTTTTTGCCATGCTTCTTGTTCTTCGGCATGTACTCATCGACGGTCACCTCGACGATCGGAAGCTCGCCGGGCTTGGTCATGAACACGCGACCATAGGCCAGCGACAGCTTCTTGAGCGAACGTACCGCGCCGCCGGTCGAGGTCTTGAAGAGGAGCGACTTGCCCACGTCGGGATGGTTAGCAGCATCCTTGTCGGTGCCGTGTTCCAGCAGGATCGCGGAGATCGAGCCGGCTTCGCGCCAGCCGTCGTCGGGGTCATCGTAGGGACCGTGGTCGATCAGATCGGCCTCGCGCGGCGGCTTGCCGTCGAGAATGCTGACCAGCACTTCCTCGGCGACCTCGCTGTCCTTCCAGCAGATGAAGCCCTGATGGTAGGTGTTGAGGTCCATGACGAGCAGCGAACCCTCGGGGAGCGGTTCGTCGTCCGAGCCGTAGGTGAGCGTGCCGTGGTTGCCGTGGAACTTGAGGTAGTCGCCCGTCTCGGCGCCGCGACCGGCCTCAGCGAAGGGGTTGACGCCGCCAAAAGCGGCGAGAGCGTTACCGCTCGAACGAACGAGAGAGCCCATGAAATCTCCTGATGGGGCTGTAGGGAAGGTGCCGGCGGGTGACCGCGACCGGCGCGCGGGGTGACAGCGTTGAGTTAAACTGTCGGTGGTTGACGCGGCTTAGGCGGCCGGCGTCTCGGCGGTGGCGACAACGTCACCCTCGACCTTATTGGCGGCGACCAGATTGGTCGGCGTAGCGGCGGCCGAACCGGCGGCTTTCTTGAGGCCGAGCGCGATGGCGATCGTGCGCTCGGTGTCCATCGCCTGCTCTTCGAGCTTGGCGATGTCTAACTCCGCCTTCGCCATGATGTCGGCGATGTTGGAACCGATCTGAGCGGCCTTGGCGCGCTCCTTGGCGATAAGGGATTCGAGGTGATCTTCCACCGCCTTGATGAAGGCGATGATACGCGACAGGTCGCGCGCGAAGACCTTGAGAAAGGTGGTCTTGAGCATGTCGGGTGCTTTCGGAAGGGCGGTGCGAGTCGGTCAGCAGCGCCGTCGTTTGTGGTAGCTACGCTTTACTCAAATGTCAAGTTAAAGTAGCACTGTGTCACAAGCTACTTGAGCTTGACGGTCAGGCGGTCGTACCCCGATCCTTCCTTCTGGTACTTTTCCAGATCGATGCCATCGGCGGCCATCGACAAGGTATCGAGCGAGGTCTTGCCCTTGCACCACGAGAGGGAGATGGAGAAGGCATCGTCACCGACGCCCTTGGTACGCTCGTCGCGGAGGATTTGCTTGATCTCTTCCTCTGCGATTTTCTTGTTCTCCTTCGCTTCCTTCTCTCTGGCGTCCTCCTCCTTTTGGCGCGCGGCGAGCACGGCGAGGCGTTCGTGAACGTCGCTGGCAACCGCCTTCTTTTCCTTTGGCGCGGTCTCACCCTGCGTGACGGCACATTCTTCGGTGAACTCGCACAGGCGACAGTCCCCGTTGATCTTGCCTTCGGGAAGAAGCTCGGCCGGGTCTTTGGTCGCGTAGACCTTCTTCGACCGGACCTTGGCGGCCTCGTAGACGGCCGGGTCGCGCTCGACGATGAAGCAGCGGATGTCCGACAGGATCGAGGCGTTGAAGTAGACGATCACCGCGTATTCCGGGCGGTACTCGGTCAGTTCGTGGATGAGGCCCATCTGGACCTGCGTCTGACCGATATGGACGGGCTTGGCCGCCTTGATCGAGGCACGCGGATCGAACGACTTGAACTCGACGACGAATTGCCCGGTCTTGCAGTTGCGAACGCCAAGCTGTTCGAGGGCGTCGAGTGGTGCGCCGACGACGAGTCCGTCCGGGGTTGCCGACAGCCGGCCCTTCTTGAGCGTGGTCTGCTCGGTGCCGGCATAGAGAAGTTCCGCGCCCTTGGGCAGGATGGCTTCCACAGCCGGGACCGCGACGTTGTTTTCGATCACGTCACCGCGACGGGCGGCGCCCCAATCGGCCTCGTGATCGTCATCCGCCTCGTAGCCGAACTTTTTGAAGTAGCTCTTCCGCATACAGGTGAACACTTCCGAGGCACCCAAGGAAAGGTTGCGATCGTACTTCCATTCTTTCTCGTTCAAGGCGGAGAACGCCTCGAACATTCCGTCAAAATTGATGGCGGTCATTAGATGTCCTTGAAGGTTTCTGGCTCGAACCGCGCCAGCTTCTTGAGCTTTGCGATACGGAGTTCGGCGAACTCACCGATCGATATGAACTCTTCGTCGTCAATTAGTTCGCCGAGGACGACATAGAGATCGATGAGTTCGGTCTTGAGATTGTCGAGATTGGTGGCCGTGCGGCCCTCGTCGGCGTAAGGGACGAAGTCGGGACCAGACCGCTCGATCTTGCACTTCTCCTTGATGACCTCGGAGGACTCCTCGGTAATCAGGACGAGCAGGCGCCATTGGCGGTCGGTGATCGCCGGCCTCATACGGTGACTACGTCGATGAGATCGGATGGGAGATCACCGCGATCTTCTAGCCAACCGAGATTGGCTTCGACCTGTTCGACTTCGGTTACTGCCCCGAAGGTTTGGGCAGCGACCAAAACCTCGTATTCACGAAGCTCGTGCCCTTGGATGACCAGCGTTCCGTCCACATAGAGACCGGACCAGTCGTCGCCGATGACGATGGTGTACTTCGCCATCAGTAAGGGTCCACGTTGTTGTTCTGGCGCCGCCGCAATTCGTCGTCGGGCGAACGGGATTTTTGAGAAACGGTCCGGTTGCAGGTAGGACAGGGGACAGTGATGAAGGCACCGTCCCGCTGGTCGCTGGTGATCTTCCCGTCAGCCCCGGTGAACTCGAACCGGCATTTGCAATGAGTGCAAACGGCGTCGTATTTGATATCGGAGGGAAGGATGCCCGGAGAGACGACCTTAATCACCATCGCGGGACTCCACGGACAGAAGGCGCGTCTTCAACCCGACCTTCTCGGAGGTGGCGTTGAACTTGCTGGCGACGCAGTCGGCGAGGACGAGGCCACTCCGCGCTGCGATGTCGTTGGCCTCGACCAGCACGGTGTCGAGCGCGTCGGCGAGATGGCCCGGCGTCGAGCGGGAGCCCTTCATGCCGATCGCTTCACGTTCGAGCTTCTTGACGATGTTCGAGACGGCGCCAGCAGCAATGGCGAGATCGACAAGCACCGCGAAAAGGATTTCGCGGTCAAAGGGTACGGCCAGAGGATGCGGCGGCAGTGGAAGCGGGATGTCGTAGCGCATCGCGAGCAGGTCGCAGCAGATCACCACGTCACCGAGTTCGTCCGCCAGATTGGCCTTGGTCACGGCGGTCGGCTTGAAGCTGTGGTAGGCCGCCGCCTCGATTGCCTCCCCGACTTCACCGGCAAGCTCGTTGCCGGAGTAGGAGAGGGTCATCTGGTTGCCGGTGTCCCACTCACGCTGGCGAGTGATGTTCGCCTCGCGAAGGGTTGGGTGATAAGTAAGGCTGTCGCTGGTAGGCGCAAGGGTGCCTTGGAGGTCTTCGTTGGTCGTGTTGCTCATGCGGCGACTCCCGCCACTGTGGCGTGAACGATGGTTCTGAACAGCCGGTCCTTGAACTGCTGCACGCGTGGAAGCTGGTCGAATGGCACTAAGCACGGATGGGTCTTGGCCTTGAGGTCTTTGACTTCGCCATAGACATAACCTTCGGCCGCCTTGAACTTGAGCCAGTTGTCATGCGACGCGCTGTCGCCCGCAAAAGGGTTCTTGATGTGGAACATCACGCCATGGCGTGCGCTGTTGCGAATCTCGATTGGCGCGTCATCCCACGAGACCTGCGAGAAGTCGCCCTGATACTCGCACCAGACTCTGTTTACTTCGTGGGCGATCCGGGCCGCCGTTTCGATGATCTTGTTATTCATGCGCTGTCCTTGTTGGCGAAGGCCGCGATGGCGGCGTCGGCGTCACGGAGAGACAGGTAGGGGCCGTGCGCCATTCCGGAGGGATCGGTGAACCACCACATCCCCTTGTCGTCGTCCTGAAAGGGTTCGACGGTGCTGTTGTCTTCGAGATGCTGCTGCGCCCACGCCTCGGCCCAAAACGGACCGAACAGGTGCCCACGGCGGTCTCGGTACCACCACGTCCCGCGATGCGGTCCGTTGAAGCCGTCCCTGACCTCGAAGGGGACTTCGAGCGGCTGCTTCATGACGGGCGGGTTGAAACGACACACGACCCCCATGGTCACAGCCCGGTGAGCGTGATCGGGACGACCCGGATTGACCGGCGATAGGCCAGCATCGCCGCGACATGATCCTCGTGGACCGAACCGACCTTGCCGAGTTCGACGAAGACCTGATTACGGAGGCGGGAGGCTTCCTGCTCCGCGCCATCACGCTCGACCGACAAGGCAGCGAGAACCGGTTCCTTGATATCCTTCGCGTACTTCTGATTGGGCGCGAAGGAACTGACGACCGCAAACGCTTCCATCAGTTCACCTCACTGGTGACGACGGCGGCGTCGATGATCCGGACCGAGCCAAAGACGGCGAGCGCCTTAGCGCGTACCTCGGCCGATTGTGTCGGATGCGTCGCGACGAATTTCAGCGCAGCGCGAAACTGCTGCCCCGTCTCGACCAACGTCTCTCGGTCATCCGAGGCGAGCAGGAGGACTGTACGATCCTCATCATAATGTTTGGCGACGAGCGCGTGCCCGGTGAAAGTCTGCATCGGTGATCCTTGGAAGGGGAGGAGGTCACGCCGCCTTTTTGGCGAGCATCGCGTCGATCTCGGCCAACTGTTTGTCGAACAGGCCAAGCTTGACGGACTCGTAGAAAATGGTCCGCGTGTTCCGGATGTCGTGGATGGCGCTGTGTGCCTTCTCCATCGGCGTCTGGAAGAAGTAGAACCAAGCCTCTTCGAGCTTGGGCCACTTGTTGCCAGCACGGCCGTCCTTCTTGGGCAGCTTGAGAACTGGCGTCAGCGCCTTCATGGTGCAGAATAGCGGCTTGCCGCAGTGGACGTTGGCATAGGGCTGGTTCGGCTGCAGACGCGCGAACTCCATCTCCATCTGCGGACCGTCGAAGGCGGTGTTGTGGGCGACAATGAAGTCGGCGTTGGCCGCCGCGATCATGTACGCCTCGATCGCGTCGGCGATAGGAATGCCGCGCTGGTAGCACATATCCTCGGTGATGCCGGTCAACTCCGACGCGATCGGATCGATCAGGCGATCGGTGATCTGGCCGAACTTGTCCTTACGAAACGGCCACGCCTCTGGAAGAACCAGCGTATCGATGACGAGTGCTTCGCGGCCCTGCACGTCGAGGATCGCGCCAAGCTCGGTGATGTACGGCTGCTCGGGATTGTCGTGCGGTTTCCCACGCAGCGGCAGGCCCGTAGTTTCGGTGTCCACGAACAGGATGTTGTAGGGAAGGGTGTCCATCAGTTCGACGCCCCACCCTTGGCGCGATCGGCGAACAGCGCGGAATTGAGGACCGTGGGCGCCTCGCCTTCCTCGCTCTCATCAGCTTCGTAGTCGCCCTCCTCGTATTCATCATCGGTTGCGTTGATCGCAGCGATGTCATGCGCCGCCATCACGTAGCCTTCGCGGACCGCACTGCTCACCGCCGTGTGAAACAGCGAGCGCAGGACGACGTAGCCCATCGGGAGGAGGTAGAGATTGCTGTGAGGGATGAGGCCGTAGGCCTCTGCAAAAACGGCGCCAACCGTCATCGCCAGAAGCGCTGCAGCAACAGTGACGTTGCCGGCGCCCCGGTGGGGGTAGTATTGCATGTTGGAGAGAATCCTTGCGTTGAGTCTGGATAACAGTTGTGGCTAAAATGTCAAGTGAAACTGTCAGTGTTTGGCGGTTAAAAATCACCCTTGGCGACCTGCGCCACCGTGACTCCGGCCTCGCGGAACATCTTCACCACGGACGAGCGATCGTCGAAGACGAGATCAGGCTTGCCGCGCTCGGCCATCCATGCTGCCTTGAGTTCTGTGTCCGGGCGATAGTCGCCCACGGGACGCATCAGCATACGGTCGGGCTCGGGAAGACTGTGACGCTCGAACCATTCTTCGGTGATACCATCTGTGGATGCCGATCGCCCGGTCCAGATTTCCACGCGATGAGCGCGCTCACCGTCGCACTCTTCGATCATCAGCGTGTCATAGAGTGTGGCAATGGGAGCATTGACGCCATCCTCACCACACGCGGCGAGGTAAGAATCCCAATCCGGCGTCTTGCGGCGAACGAAGTGATTGCGATGCTCGTTTAGGCTTAGCGTGCCGTCGAGATCGAAGACGATGAACATCAGTTTATCATCCAATAAGGAACAAAAGGACGAGGAAGAGTAAGACTAGCCCCCATTTACCGGTGAACGCGGCCACGATTGCGAGGATGATGAGAAGGCATCCCATCAATCTGTAGCCTTGGTGCAGATCATACCAAAAACGGCGCCAGCGGCTGCCGTCCAGTAAGGATCGTGGCTCGCGTAAGCGAAAATCCCGATCGCCGTCCACAGGATAAACATGGTCTTCTGGGCGAAATTCATCGTGTAGCCTTTTCGATTTGGCGGCATCCATCACACGTCACCTTGCGAAGTTGACGGGTAGAAGGATGTTCGCCGGGCACTGCCCAAATGGAGATATTGTTGAGGCCGCACAGTGTGAGGTTGGCGTCCTCGCGAGTGATGATGTGTACTGTTACGTCCAAAGCAACTCGTCAGCTTTCAAAACGTCTATTTCTCGTACGAGAACTAACACCAAGGCTACAATCGCGATTGGTAACTTGAGGGCGGAGAGTATCAGAAGCCATTACTCAGGCTTGTCGGACCTCGCTGTTTACGGGTGGTATCCCGATAGCCATCGAGTTTGGCATCCCAACCATCGTCACGATCGTATCCCGGAACAGAATTGATCTCGTCGAATCCTACGTTGTTAGCGTTGGCGAGGTCGGCCTTGCCGAGCGTCACGCCCGCGTCGTAATCTGGAAGGTGGGCACCCTTCTTGAAATATTGCCAATATTGCCGGAGCCCGTGAAAGGTAGGGCCGGGCGAGTCCGAAGAAGGTCCGAGGGTATACATTGACAGTTCCTTACGATAATTAGTGAGTCTGCATCCAATTGAAGCCGGTGACGGCCGACGCCTCTACTGGCAGTGCAAAATCTAGATGAGTGCCGGCGAGAGCCGCTGCTTCGATACAGATGCGCTTTACATCATCTGCGATTTCGTCACGGGCTGCGATCTGCACCTCGTCATGGACCCAAGCACAGAATACATAGTCAGCATTCCAGCCATACTCGTATCCAGCCGCAGTCAGCATGTCTTCGATGAAGATGAGCCACCAGTTGGCGATCGTGGCACCCATGCCCTGCAGATCGGTATTGAGGGCGGCGTGCTTCGAGCGGACGAACAGGCGACGGCCGTCGATGCCCACGATGTATTTGCGGTTGGCTTGCCGCTGTACGTCACGGATCACACGGCTGAGCGCCGGGAGGTTGCGGAGGAAGCGAGCCTTGAGTTCCTTACCAATCTTCGCCTGCACATGTGGCGGAGACAGCGGGCTCACGATCTTGCCGATCTTCTCGTCTCCGGCTCCATACAGGAAGGCGTAGATGAAGGTCTTGGCCGTATCGCGGCTGTCGAGTTCGGCGAGCTTCTGATTTTCCGAGTGGATGTCGCCGTCGAGGAGCACCTTGCCGTAGGCGCCGCCGTCGTACATCGCCATGCGGTGTGCGAGGCAGCGTAGCTCGATGCCGGCCAAGTCGGAGCCAACGAGCGTGAAGCCCTCCGGCACGACGAACAGCGAACGACTCTCGATCCCCCAGCCGCCTCGCAAGCCGAGGAGCTTCACGGTCATCTGGTCGTCGGGGTCCATGGTGGACCAGCCGTTCTTGGCGAGGACAGGGATGCCCTTCCACATCGCGTTCGGCTGGATGATGCCTGTGTAGGACGGATCAGCCGGGGTGAGTTCGGAGACCCGAACCTTCTTGGTTTTGACGGCCGGAACCTGAGCGAGGTTGGGGAAGGAGTGGGTGGCGCGCGTGGTAACGGCGCCACAGGGGTTGACGTAGCCGTGGATGAAGCCGGCCTCGTCAACCACCTTGAGCCATGCCTGTGAGCCGTCCGCCAACTGCCCCATGAGCTTGTTCAGCGCCATGAGATCGGCCAGCACCTCAGCCACCGGGAACTGCTCGCAGATGCGGCGCAGGATCACGTCGTTGGCTTTGACGTTACCCTTCTCGGTGTAGTCCTCGTCCTCGGGCTCCCAGCCCATCTCCTGCAGCCGCTTGGTGATTTGAGGGCGCGAGCGCGGGTTGAAATCCTGCCAGACGACGGGCGTAGCCCACGAGTCTGCGAAGTAGCGCGGACGGAGCGGGTCCTTCCATTTCGGAGCGTCGGCCTTCCGCTTCTCGGGCACACCCCACCAGCGAACGGTATCGATATCGTCCTCGGTGATGCCGAAGTCAGGGAACTCGCCAAAGGCGGTGCTGCGTCCGATCGGCGCAGTCTCGATCGCCTTCTTCGCGACGAAGCGACCGGGGAAGTCGATCGCGAGCTTTTCGCAAAGAGCCTCGCGCGTCACGACGAGATCGGCGGCGAGCACCTCGCCGTTTTCGCGATCGAACATGAAGCCGTTTTCCTGCTGGCGGGCCATCAGGTCGGCAAGGCGGTGCTGCACGTACACAGCCTGATCAGAGGTCTCGCGACCCTCGATCATCTTGAGAAGGAGGCAAGTTACGGCAACGTCGTTCTCGCAGTAGGACTCAAGCTCTTCGGTCCAGCGGCCCCACACATGGTAGCGCCACTTGTCGGAATCCTTGATGTAGCCAAGGGCAGTGGCCTCGGCTTCCTTGATCTTGGCGTAGTCGCCCTTGAACATGCCTAGGCGCTGGCCCCAAGCATCGAGCTTGTGGGTGCCGATCAGTTTGCCGTCGAGCTTTCCCTGTTCGAAAAGGCGGAAGTCCTTATCCTTCTGATCCGGAAAGAGCAGGCGGGCGAGGACGAGGGTGTCACGGATGCGTGCCTCCGGCTGGTAGCCGTAGAGCAGTTCGAGCATCGGAATATCGTAGGCGACGATGTTGTGCCCGCAGATCGTTTCGGCCTGATCCAGCAGGTCAAAGACCTTCTCGATCGTGTCCTCGCGCTTGTTGCGGCGGAACTTCCAGACTTGTCCGGTATCAGCGTCCTGCACGACGATGCAGTGGACGCGGGTGACCTGATGTAGCAGGCCGTCCGTCTCCGCGTCGAAGACGAGCATACGATACTTGGGCGGCTTCTTGACCAAGGGTGCGTTCGCTTTCTTGAGGATGGCGTCGCAGTGGCAGCGGAGAGGGGCGCACCAGCAGAGGAGGTGCTTGCCCCGGAGCCGGGACACATCGAGGTCCGGGAGGACGAACCTCTCGAACTTGTCGCAAACTGTGTCCCGGCTTCCGTGCGTGCCGGCGATGTAGGGGTTGCCGTATGGCGATCCCCGGCCGCAGTAGACGGCCCCGTTTGGGTGGTCCTTGTGTCTTACGTTCAGACCTTGGGAGACATGGCGTTAGCGAAACTAACGCGACATGTCAAGCCATACCATCAGGGTCATCCGGTTCGGCGGTCATGAGTTCCATGAGGATGAACGCGACCACGAAGGCGCAGGCCATACGCAGCATATCCACCACCGACGAAGCAGCTAGTTGAGCGGGAGTCATCAACTCAGGTAATCCTCTCGCTTGACGGGCTTCATTGTCGCCTTACGTCCAAAGACGCTGAGTGCCTTGTGGTAGCCGTAGTCATGGCAAACGATACGACCGTCGAGACGGCCAAAGTTTTGCGGATGAGTATCGCTCATAAACGAAGGCAGTTCCTTGATTTCGTCAAAGAACTCGTCGTCGGTTATCGGCTGAGTCCTCTTCATGAGAAGCGCGCCGCCCCAAATGTCGATATCAACTACCGGTGCAAACCACTTCGCATTTTCGCTCCGTCGCACCTCTTTCCACACGTCATACTCGGTGACGTTGCAGAAGCGGCGAGCCGCATGCTCGATCTTGATGACGAGACTGGGGTCATGCTTGAGAGCGTAGACCCGCCGGGTCGATCCGCTCCCAATCTGCTCCCCGCACAGGATGGACAGAGCGCAGTTCTTGAGTTGGTCGAACTCCTCCTCCACTGCCCACGGATCGCTCATCCGAAGAAGCGCCCGTTGGACATGGTCAGGATGGCACGCTTACCGTTAGGGTAGGTGACGATGTGGGCGTGAGCCCACGACGACGGTCCCTTGTTGTAGCCCATGTCGAGCTTGCCAGACACGCCGGCCACGTAGGCGCCGTCGATGATTTGCGGCGAATGCGTGTGACCCGTGTTCGAGCGAGCGCCTGCCTTGGCGAACTGCATTGGCGTAGCCCGAGCGCCGTTGGCGCCAAGGTGGCCGTGCATACCGCATTCGATACCACCACAGATCGTGAACGACTGGTCCTCGTTGACGAACTCGATGTCCTTAGGACACCCAACCTCTTTCAGGAAGTGCTCGAAGACAGGGGGCGCAGTGTTTCCTGCAGCGAGATAGCTGTAGTACAGCATCTGCATCTTGAGAAAGAACTGTGCATTCTCTTGATCATCGCGATAGTCAGCCGTTTTGAGCCACTTGACCAGCGCTTGATCGTGATTGGATTCCACGACGATTGCCTGCACATCGTACCGATGGCGGGTGGTCTCCTTTAGGAATACGGCGCATCCTCGCAGGGCCGCCTCGACATTGTCGGTCCCCTGTTCGTGCATCACGAACCGGAAATGATGGTCCTTGATGGCGTGATGGTTGCGGGGCGTGAAATCCGACAGGTCGTGATAGAACTCAAAGTTCGGCTGCAGAAAGTTGACCAGCGATGCGAACTGAGGATCGACACGCTGCCTCGCGACATCGTATCCCCACGTCATCTTGGCGACGACCGGGTCCAGCTTCTCGTGGTGGATATCGCCGTAGGTGAGCGCCTCGACACGGTGACCTTCGCTGACACCGTCGCGGGTGATGCGACAATCAAGGTCGTGGAAGGCGCCGTCCTCGAAGTCGGTGGCGAGCAGGTGCCGGCACCAGAACGTCCCGTCCGGTGCAAGCTCGACGAGGACCGCACCGCAGACGTGATGGAACATCGCCTTCACGCCGGCCTTCATGCGGATGTAGTTCGGGAGCGTGACGGCGCCGGTCGTCATGATCTGCTTGGCCGGCTCGTTCTTCATCGTGGGCACGCTTTCCAGCGCGACCTTGACGTGAGGGAACACGCCCCAACGTTCCTTGGTGTAGGTGGTGAAGCCCGAGAGAGGACGCACAGCGGTCGGCTGCGTGTTCGCTTCGGCGCAGAACGCCAGCCCGTCGCCGATCAGCACGCGATCGTGCATCACGAAGGCGTCGATCAGTGGATGGAAACCGATCTTCGAAGACCGGGTCTCCATGTCTTGAAAGAGTTTCTTCGAGTAGGCGAAACCGGCGACGATGATCTCACAATCTTCTAGCCATTCCGCGTAGACGTTGAGGCACTTCCAGAAGTCTTCGTGGACTGCCGAGTCATCCTGTGCGGCGGTCAGGATGAAGTAGCGAGTCCGATCGGGAAGAGGTTCGAAGATGACGGGCTTCGGAGGCAGCGTCGAACCGAACGTGAACTCGATCTGATGCTCGGAGCCGTCCTTCTGCAGGATTTCGTGGACCGACTTCTTGAGCCGCATACGAATAGTGGACTCGCCTATGCCAAGAGCGGCGGCTGCGGGTCGAATGCCACCATGGGTTTCGATCGCCGAGATCATCTCGGCGTTAGTTATAGTGAGCTTATTATTTGGCATGGATGATCCAAAATAGCGCTGTTAGGCGCAAAGCGGCCCGAGAAGGGGCTTCGCGTGTGATGGGTGGGCGTAGTGGACCGAGGCCGGTCCCTTGATGTGGCGCCAGTCCCAAATGAACCACGCATAATTGTGACGCGGTGACCCTTTGGACCCTTCGATCCAGCGCGGGCGCTTGGTCACGACGATCTTGGCGTGGAACGGAGGGAGTCCGAACAGGTCCATTTTACCCTTGCCGCAATCGATCTCGTTGCGGAGGAACATCGCGACCTGTCCCTTGACGGGCTTGGTCAGCTTGAGCGCGTGGCGGATGAACTTATCGACCATGTCCGCGTAGGGCGGGTTGGTGATGATGCTGCGTGTATCGCCCGCCATCTCAGGAGCGGCGAGGAAGTCCATTCCTGAGATGCCGTAGCCATAATCGAACAGGTCCGACGAGGCGACATCATAACCCAACTCGATCAAACGCTTGGAGATCGCTCCGTCACCGCACGCGGGCTCCCATACCTTCCCATTGATCGGCTGGAAGTGCTGCAGCAGCACGTCCACGTTCTCCGGCGGCGTGGGGTAAAAGTCCGCGCCGATGCGCTCGTAACCACTGTCGCCGAGCATCGCCGCGTCCTTTTTGGCGGCCTTCTCGCGACGCTTCATATCGTCGATGAGCTTCTGCAGTTCCGGAGTCATCTGCACTTCGGGCATGAACGGCTGCGGCATCGGTGGAATTGTCGGGATGCCCGGCCATACCACGTCCGTGGGGGTTGGGTACGGCAGTTCCCACGGCTGCGGGAGCGTCGTCCACGGTTGGTCTGGCGTGAAAGGCGGGATGACGGGGAAGGTCAGGTCAATGATACCGGTACCCGGCGAGGCGGATGTCTCCAACGTGGCGATGCCGGCTGCGTCTGTCTTGTTTTCTTGGCTCATGCTCGGCCCTTCCGGAACCAGATGAGGAGCCTGCGCCAGCGACAGATCGAGCGTAGGTTTACGGCCTCGACCTGCGCGATGAACTCATCGACCTCGGCTGCGTCGCCGTACATCGGGTATTCTGCGACGAGCTTAATCCCCTTCGGGACGGCTGGATATTCAGCGGTGAAGACGACGGACATTAGTAGCCGCTCCCAACCTGCGGACGATCTTTCGCCTGATTGGCGCGGATCAACTTCTCCATTGGCGTCAGGTGTTCAGTGGCGAGCACAGTGGACAGCGAGGAAAACACGCGGAGCGTTTCATTCAGGTTCTCGCCGGAGAGATCGGCGGTGACCTGTACGGAGGAGCCGATCGCGGTCGTCGTTATCGAGATATGGGTGGTGTTGGTCATCGGAGGCCTTGAAGGGAGGGAGAGGAGGGCATCAGCAGAGATCGTCGCGGCCATTGCCCAACGGGATGGATGACGTTCTTCCTCAGGCGGCGATCTTCACGCCGTAGCCGCGACCCGCATACTCAGTCGGGACGAAGTCACCGTGGAAGCGCTTGATCTCGTAGAACTTCTCAATGAAGCGCTGCTTGGCCTCGGCCGCAGACCATGGGCGGAAGTCGGGGATGACCTCGTAGATCGAGGTACCGGGGTGCATGTTCTCGTTGAGGTAGGGAAGCTCGGGCTGGCCGACCAGCGCGTCGCGCTCCCAAAAGATCATGGCGTTGTCCACCCACTTCACCACGGCATCGATGGCCGGCGTGACGGGAATGTCGAAGACCTGCATGATCTTGCGATCGAGACGCTTTTCGATCGCGTAGTAGTCGCCAAGCTCGCCCTTGATCGGGCGGGGGATGTCGATCAGGTAGGCTTCGGTTGCGTCGTGCATCAGGCCGCGCCCGGCAGGAGAGGGTATCTTCTCCCAATCGATGACGTAACCCTGCTTGGCGAGAAGGGCCGAGACGGCACCCCGGCTGACGTTGGTGAGATCGGCGACGTGCACCGAATGCTGCGCGACGCTGTAATGGAGCGGTTCGCCGGTTTTGAGATCATTGATCCAGCCACCCCAGCGCGCCTGATTTGCGAGGCTGTGGGCGATGTCCTCAATGAGGAAGCGGTTGGACGGGTGCTCCGGGTTCAGCGGCCAGAAGTACTTACCGCCGAGAATTTGGCAGGCATACTCAAAGTCGGTGACGTCAAAAGGGGGAGGCGAGCCCGCCCCACGCAACCCAAGCGAGGGCGCGTTGGGAACGCTGAGGGTATTCATGTCGGGGAGTTCCTTATCGGAAGACCTTGAGGGTTAGGGAAACTAACACTAAAAGTCAAGCAAAAAGCGATATCATTCCGCAGTGAGCAGTGCTGCAGCACCCGGAAACTTCGCCTTGACGATCGCCGGGACGACACCTTCGCAGGCCGTCATCTTGACCGACAGGATCACGAAGTTGCGATCGAGCGCGGCCGATGACATGGCGCAGGGCGACTCGTTGCCCGTGATGTAGGTGATCTCGAAGAGCGCCTTACGCCCCGAATAGGCCCCGGTGAACGGGTCCCACTCATGCAGAACGAGCCCGTCGCCGACTTTGTAGTCGCGGTCGCGCTTGTCCCGCATGTCGTGCATCTTGCGGCCGGAGATCATGGCCTCGAAAAATGCCGGCCAACTCTTGACGTTGTGAATAGTCATCGTGTGATCCTGTCGAGTGATGCGAAATTTCAGGCCAACCCGAAGCTGTGGCGCCAGCCTTCGGTGCCGAAAAAGTCATCAGCATCGAGGTCATCGAGGAGGCTTATGACCCCGTCAAGAACGGTAATCTTGTCCACTACCTCAAGTTTGTTCAGCTTCGCGGTTATGACTTCAAGAACGCGATCTACTGCATCGTCGTTCATATCTTCTACATTCATGATGTGATCCTGTGAATATTATCAGGCGCGCGGGATGGCGCCGTGATCCGCCATGCAGCGGAACGCGATGCCGGCGATCTTCCGCATGATATCGAGGGCGCCGATCTCGGGCTTTTTCTCCTGAGACCACGCGAGGCGAGCCTTGGCGACATACTCCTCGATCAGCAGAATGCGCTCGCCGACAGACAAGACGCCGTCGCTGTTCGAACCGCTCTCCGGCCAAGTGAAATTTTGATAGGCGAGTTCGCTGTCGATCGCGGCGATGACCTCGGCTTTGGTTGCCATGTGAAATCCTTGCGAGTGATGAGTGATATTAAGCGGCTTCGAAGCCTGAGCCTTCGCAGTGTGGGCATTCGGCTTCGCCATAGGGAAGGCCGGGACAGTGGATTGTCCCGGTGGAAAGACAGTGGTCGCAGGGTCGGGAGAGTCTCTCAATGATGATGCCGTCATCTGTAACTAGGAATACACCATCGGCTGTTTCCATGGCCGCCGGAGAGGATGGAATTGCCGTAATGATTGCTGATGTTCTGGCCATTATGCGGCCTTTCGGAGGTCGTAGGGATCGGCGCCGTCCACGCCCTGCTCGATCATTTCGATGCGCTTGATGAGGGTGTCGATCGTCATTGCGTCCATGGTCCCCTGCACGACGAGGTATTGGACGAGGACGTTGTGTTCGAGGCCGAAGCGGTGGGCGCGATCCTCGCACTGCTCCATGTCGCCGGGGACTGCCCACATCTCGACGAAGACCACAACGGTGGCCTCTGTGAGCGTGTGGCCCACGCCAGCAGCCTTGAGGTTGCCAAGGATGATGTTGCAGCCGGGCTCGGGCGGGATGCCCTTGTCCTTGTCTCCTTGGAACCGCAGCTTCTCCGCCTCGACCTTCTTAGGCGACATGCCTCCGATGATCCGGGCGGCCTGTGGGAAGGCCTCATAAAGCTGCTGGACCACGTCGCGGTGGATCGCGAAGACGATGACCTTCTCGCCTGCTTCTAGCAGACGATTGACATGTTCGACAGCCATCGGGACCTTGGAGAGCGCCAGTTCATGGCGAGCCTCCGAGAAGGCCGCGAAGCCGGGCTCTACCTCGCCCACCTCCAGTTCTGAGATGTGGTCGCTTTCGAAACCATCCCCAAGCAAACGACACATCGTGTCGAGGATCATAGAAGGATCGACTTCCTCCAATGCCACCTTAGGATTGTATTCGACGTCGTCGTTTGCAGCGGCCAACATGGCGAGAGCGTTGGTGAACTTGTCCCGCTCGGTGTTGATCCTTTTCTTTAGACCTTCCGGCGGAAGAACGATGACCTGACGGGTCTTCGGAGGTAGGTCTTTTAGTACGTTCGTCTTCAATCGACGAATCATAAACCGGCGCCGGAGAAGTTCGTTCAGTTCGTCGAGGTTCGAGCCGCCATCTGCGACCAGTCCGAACGGCCCTTCATAGCCTTCGCAATAGTTGAGAGCGAAATCGTAGAAGCTTGCGCCGAGCCCGGCGTTGTCGAAATCTCGGATGACCGGCCAGAGGTCCTTGGGGCGCTTCATCATCGGCGTGCCCGACAGCATGAGACGGACCCAAGCATTGATGCCCGGCTTCGAACGAACCTCCTTCGCCCGCCGGATCACCTTGCCCTTGTTGTCACGCTTCTCTTTCTGCAGGTACCACTCGCCGAAGATGACCTTCGTACGACCCGACGCGGGGTTCTGCAGGTACTGCGCCTCATCACAGACGAGGATGCCCCACTGCTCTTTCTGCAATGCTTCCTTGTTACGAACGAGGATGTCGTAGTTGATGATGACAAAGTCGGTATTGGGGATGTCGCTGCCATAGGCCACGCCTACGGTCAGTGACTTGTCCACCAACCACTTCTCCATCTCCTTCTTCCAGTTGAGCTTGAGCGTCGCCGGGCAGACGATCAAACCAGATGTGAGGTCGAGATAGTTGATGACGCCCACCGCCTGAATGGTCTTGCCGAGACCGGGCGAGTCGGCGATCAGCGTGTCAGGACGCTCACAGGCATAAAGGATGCCGGCCTTCTGGTAGGGGAGGTAATCGAGCCGCTCACCCTTGTGGTTGTACATCTCGGGGACCGGGATATCGGCCTCGGCATACATGCTATATGACGCGCTCAGCGCCTCTTCTCGCTCGGTGAGGAGCGCGTCCAGTTCGAGCTTAGCGTCGCCTACCGCGTGGTCGAGGAAGGTGACGGCACGCTTCCAGTCGTCGGTGATCCACTTCCGATGACGGATGCGATCGAAACGCCAGCCGGCGTCGCGAAACAGATCAGCCTCGGCTTGCTTGCAGGTTGCGACGTATACGCCGTCGAATAGATCGATCCGCATTAGAGTGTGTCGGCGACCTTGACGGTGATCGTGAAGTTGTCGAAGTCCTGCGAGAAATCGAAATCCTTGATCGCATAGATGACCTGCGCCCCGATCATCTGAGCTGGATTGTGAGAGGCCTTGGCGAGCTTCTTATCGACGATGATGTCGGCGGCGGCGATCTTGCCATCCTTTCGATAGCCGGTCGCCATCTGCAGGATTTCGAGATCGGTGATCTCGATCTCGACAGCTTCCAGATGCTCATCGTTGATGAGCCGTCCGTCGCGCTGGTTGCGGCTCTGGTTCGTGATGAGACCGGCGCGGTGGAGCGGGTCCAGCATGGCATAGAGAAGGCTGGTCTTGCCGGAGGCTTGTGGGCCTTCGACGCGGACGACGAGAGTCATGATGGGTCTTTCGGCTGGTGCGATCAGTCGCGGGGGCGGATGATGAGGACGAGGTGGCGGGCGCCGACCTCCGCCATGCCCTTGAGGCTATCGACTGCGAGATCGATGAGACCAGCGACGCCGTACTGGCGAAGGAGGGCATCGTCATAGACCACCTCGCAGGTCTGAGCGTTCATCGGGAGCACGGTATCGTTAGCCGGTTTGGACATGGCGGTTCCAGTGTTGAGTTAAAGTAACGCCGTCAAAGACGCTTGATCCAGCCCCGCAGAGTGGACTCGCCGATACCGAGGGAGCGGGCGGCGTCGCGCTGGCTGGTTGCCTTGGCGATGGCTGACTTAACCTTCTTGACGCTGAACTCGCGGCCGTCGCTGGTCACGAAGAGCGGTCCCTTGGATTTGGGCTCGGCAGTCGCCGCCGCCGAAATCTTCCGGGCCCGCGACAGCGGAATGAACGGCTCGTCATCTTCCGGATCATGGTAGGCGGCGATCACCGCCGGCCGCTTGATGCTCACAGCCTGTTCCTGATCGGCGACACTTTGTTCACGATCATCGTCCGGATGCGTGACCATCGTTGCCTTGAGCTTGACTCCTTCACCGGCCCGCAGCGCGGCGCCATCGACATGGATGAAGGGCACTTCTCGACGCTCCGCGATCGACGTGCCGGCCTTGGTCAGGTTGGTGATGACCTCACGAGGGAACTCAGCCACGTCTTCCAGATATGCGACCGGTTGGCGCCACACGCCATAGCGAGCCGCGCTCTCCGACGAAAGCTCGGCGACGACCTCGTAGCGGCAGGTGCGACCCTTGGTGAACTTGTAGTCGCTCGGGATCGCCGTCACGTTGGACGGATTGACCTTGACCACCACCACTCGTTCACCCGGATACTGGCTCAAGTAACCAGCCGAACAAAAATGAAAGCCTGTCGAGCAGGTCCGGTCGCGATCGGGATCACAAGCCTCACGGTCCATTTCGAGGATCGTACCGGGCGAGTTGTCGAAGAGTCCGGAAAACACGTCTGTGTAATTGGCGCGGACCTTCTTGAAGGCGATAAAATCGCCATCAGGGCAGATCGGCATCTGACCTGCTTCGAGCCACTGATACAGTTCGGCGCGGGCGTAGTCGGCGGGGTTGTCCATGACTTTGTCCATGAACAGCGCCCACGGCTCGATGTCGATGCCCTGCGCCACGATGTCGAGCATTCGCTGCGTCATGTAGTTCGAGACGGCGACTTCGTCGAACAGCACCTCGGCATCTGTGATCCGGATACGTCCGCCCTCATAGCGCGTGATGAACTGGCGGATGGTTGAGTAGGTCTTGATGGCCCCTCGGTCGCGCTCGGCCGGCGGCTTGCGAAGCTCATCGAGCAGGGGCTGGAAGTTGGCGTGGCTGGAATCCACGGTATGGATGGAGCCGTCGATGAACACTGTGATCGAGGACTTACCGATGGTGAAACTCAGCATTTCGAAAGGGCGTCCTTGAGAAGGAGTTGATGGTAGTGCTTTAGGAAGGAAGGCTGGAGGCGGTTACCGCTATTGTTAAGTTGCCGGAGAGTGTTGACGATCTTCTCCCATCGGGCCGGCATCAGGCAGGCTCGCTTGATGCCCTCGTCATCGGCCTCATGCGGCGCTAGTACGGGGAGGATTTCGAGATTCATTGCCCGTCCGCGCTCGATGATTTGATCAACGAGGAGTTCCGTCCCCGGGACGCTAACTAGTTCGAGATAAATCTCCCGCTTGCGGTCGGAGATGCGCTTGAACCGCTTTTCAAAACGACCCAGCCGAGCAATAGGATCGTGAGAGTGTGGATTCCACCTGACCCATTCCCGCCTGATTGTATCGTAGCGACTTCCGGAGAAGCGGTAGTAGTTAAGCGCGTTGACTATTTCGCGAACTGCGGCGGGCGGGAGTTTCGCGACGAATGTATCAAGTATAGGGTGAAAGCGCTTGAAGCTGTCCCACTTGGATGGTGCCTCATTCTTGCGGGTGTTGATGAGGATAAGCCGTTGCGGGCTGTACAGAGCCATGAGCTTGCCGAACAATAGCAGCGCATTCATGGGTAAGAAGGGCTTCCCTTCTTCCAGTACAGGTAGTCCGCAGTTGATCAAAGCGAAGCGGTGGTTGCGCTTCACCTCGAAATCGGCCGGCGAGGGGAGGTAGCCTTCGCTGACTGGCGCCGGAATCTTGAACCGATCAAAGCCGTAGAATACTCCGGCCGTGCGCTCGCGGACCTTTTTCGGGGCCGCTTCCGATTGCAGGTCCGAAAGCCTGACGATCTTTGGGCGTCCCCACCGACGCCACCTTGCCAGAGTCAGCTTACCCTTACCGACGACGAACGCCCATTGCGTCTTCGACTCCCACAGATACGCGCCGACCACCTTTTTGATGTCGTAGGGCGCTAACCTTGTCCGGTTCTTCGGATGCTTGCGGTCAACATAGAGGATGACCGCGTTGTGAAAGGCGTGAGCCTTCTTGGGGGCGTCGTGGTTTGTGCGGTTGCGATACGCCTTCACATAATCGTTCAGGTGCTGCGGGCGCTTGATAGCCAATTCGAAGGGATATCCCCGGACACCGGAGGGCTTAGGGAAATCTTCCAGTAGTCGGTCAGCGAGATCGGTTGCCTCAGCGCCATAGGCTGAGAGCGAGAGCAGGGGGCCAAATGCCCTTACTGCATCACTGTGAGCCAACTTCATCCGCTCGAAAGGGGCGGAGACCTTATCGAACAGGGACGTAAACGTGGCCTCCACATCACTCGTGAAAGCATCCCATCGCCCACGCAGAGACAGCACAGTGGCGTCATCGTAAGCCAGACGCTCGCGTGAGAGATCAAAGCCGAGCGAACCGATCTTGAAGTCGATGACGACCGTGAGGTCCGTCTTTTCGAAGCGAGCGAAATTGTGCGACAGGTGGACCTTACCCTCTTCGTCCTCAACGGAGCGGGCATCAATCTGGGCCAGTTCGATCGGATACAGGACGCATCCCTGCCGGGCATAGAAGCCGCCGCCGGGCAGGTAGTCCTTGGGATAGGCTTTCCAGCCCTTGCCGATCCGAACCGGCTCCACAGCGATGGCCTTTTGCGCATCGTCAGGCAAGCCGACTGGCTGGATCGGGAAGCCCTTGAAGACGCGGATCGCCGCTGCCTTAAATTCCGAAAAGTCCTTGGCCTTTACGGGGAACTCAACCTTGACGCCAACTGGCTCATCACTCGGTAACTGCCCCATCAGGGTCACCTTAGGCCGCCCCTTCGGCCCCATGAACACGGAGTAGACGCGCATCTCGCCGTCCTGCCAGACTGTCAGGGTGCAGGCGTCTGTGTATGCGAAGAAGGCCTTGGAACCGAGGCCGAGGCACCCGACCTGATCGTCAGGATTGATAGAGGCATCTTCTTCGTTAGTACCGTCCTTCGTGCTGTCGAACAGCATCCTGTACCGGGTCATGATCTGATGGTGCGACATGCCCGTACCGAAGTCGCGAATCCAGAACACCGGGGCGAGGGGCGTGGGTAGGTGAATCTCAAACGGTGCGATCGAACCTGCCGCCTTGTGAGCGTCGAAGGCGTTCGTCGCCAATTCGCGAGTGATGGCCTCTGCCTTGCGGGAATAGACCCCGTCGATTAGGCTTTTGAAGGCTTTGGTGGAATTAGCGATTCCGAAGTCGGCTTCTTCTGTGAAGCCTTCGGCCAGCACCTCGGCATGGCCGACGTTATAACGCATGATTCGTCTCCTGAGTGACAGTTTTGATAAACATCGTATCTTGCAATGTCAAGCCAAACTGTCTATAGTGGACATATGCCTGACAGTGATTTGATCGAGGATGAGGAGCCCTGCCTGTGTCAGAGCTTTGTCCCGGAAGATAAGCGCATCGATTTCATGGCCGTCCGTCCCGACGCGAAGACCGGCAAACCCAAGATGAAGGTCTACCTGCGATACCATCAGGACTGTCCGGATCACGGACTGGCCCTCCACGAAGGAGAGCCCAAAACCCACAGCGCCAACAACCCCAACCGCCCACAAAGGATTGTTCGCTAATGCCTCGTGGCCTTAGTCCCGTTCAGTGCAATGAGATCGAGGCCACGGGCGCGATCCCACCAGAATGCTCCTTCATCAACCCGACGCTGCATTTTTGTGCGACGTGGCGTGGAGCCCTTATCGACGACGCGGACCCGGAATATGAGCGGTGCCGCTGTAATGGAGCTATGAGTGCCCGACATCAGTCTTAACGAGATCGCATACTACATCTGTGCCGACACGCGGGTAGGCGTTGACGGTTGCTGTAATCAAGACCGCACCAACTACGTCTGTGAGGTGATGGGTACAGATGCCATCGATCTGATGGAGGATATCGACTACCGCGTTGCGCTGACGGCGGACGACCCTGAGTTCGTGCAGGCCGCCATCCATCTCGCCAAGCTGCAGATGTTGTTTGTTGATGGTGCCCGGCTGGCCGGTTGGATCGACGAGGCGGGTGCCGAACTCCGGTTGGCTTGGTTCGAACTGATGCTTCGCAAGATGGGATGGCACCTCCATCACCTGCAGCAGGACATTCCGACGCCGCCATTTACCTTCCTTCATTGATAGGTTTAGACGAAACGAATCGCTTGACGGAAGATTAGTCCTCTCTTAGCTAGGTGACAACGAATCACCAGCTAAGGAGGCAGGCATGGCTTCAACGCTCAAGCGCGCCAAGACGCTCGACGAAGAGCAGCTTGATAAGCTGCTCGCACATATCGAAACACATTCCACGATGCCCGAACGAGATCGGCTGATGGTGCTGCTGTCGTTCAAGGCAGGCCTGCGTGTGGGCGAGATCGCCAAGATCGATCTGGCGGCACTTTCCGATGCCGAAGGGCGTATCGGGCGGACCATCGTCGTCTCGGGGAAGATCGCCAAGAAGGGCCGCGAGCGTGAGGTTCCGATGAACCCGGCGGTCAAGAAGGCGGTGTCGGCCTTCATCAAAGCCTATCCAAAAGCCAAGTTCGTGGCCGTCTCGTCGCAAAACAAGCGCGATCAGATGACGCCGAATGCACTGGCGCAATACGTTCGTCGGCTCTTTCTCTCTGCTGGTTTTCAAGACTGTAGCAGTCACTCAGGTCGGCGCACGTTTGGAACGACGCTTGCCCGGAGAGCAAACAACTACAATCGCTCGTTGCGAGACGTGCAGAAACTGATGGGTCACGCGCGCCTCGACACGACGGAGCGCTACATCGATGTCGCCAGCGAGTCCTACGATCTCGTTGCCTCGTTGTGACATGTTTACCGTCAGATTTGTTGACGCTTAACACTCTCGTGACATACAGCGAATCATCCACAGAAAAGGAGACGAGCATGGTGAAGACTGACAGCGCCAATCCAGCCACGGCCGCTGCAGGACGTGGCAGGGCGAAGGCTCCGCAGAAGCAGGCGGGAGGCGACACGTCCAAGCAGGGTACCGGCACGGCTCCGAAGGGGCGGCAGACGCAGAAGAAAGCCTCCGAGCCTTCGGTAGGGGACGGCGGTACGACGGTAATCGAAGGCGGCCAGCAGCACGCGACCGGCGACACGTCGTCGCAGGGTGCAGGCTCCAACAACCAAGCACCAGCCGTCCAGAAGCAGATGCTGGAAGGCGTAGAAATCGAATATTTGCCTATCCCAGCGCGCGGCGGGAAGCAGAAGGATGAGGAGTATCCGTTCTCCAAGATCGGCTTGTCTAAGCGTGACGAGTCCGGCGGGATAGCGGGACCTTCGTTCTTCATCCCCGAGGATGACAACCCCGAGAAGCACTTAGCGCAGGCCCGCAAGGTTGTCGGCAAGGTCAAAGGCGAGGCTGAGTTCCTGTTCCACGCCCGCACCACGGTGAAGGATAATGTCCCCGGCCGCCGTGTCTGGAAGACGGTCAACCCCAAATTCAAAAAGTAGACGATCACTAACATTAGTGGTTGACTTTTACAAACGAATCACATACAAGGCGGCTCTCCCGTCGTTGAGGGGACACCAACCAATCCCGGTTGGTGTCCCCAAACGTGTCAGGAGAAGCCCACGGTTTCCCGAGGGGCTGGATCAACCGGATTATCTAAGGATAGCGCTCGGAACTTTCCCACTAGCTTGGTGGGAGACTCCCTGCGCGAGGCCCGTCGAGGTTCCGGTTCTGTAGTTGAAGCCCGAGACAGCCCATGGTCAAACGCCTAGGAGAGATAAGCGCCTCCGAAGCCTAGTAGCCGCAAGCATCCCGCTGCAGGGGCAAGTGATCCAGTCACGCGGTAAGCCGTGGGAGATGTAAAGTATTACTTGACATTGACAGCTAGTAATACTATAGTTCGCCCCACATTTCGAATCGCAGGAACAAGTCCTTCCATCATGTCGAACGCAATTGCCAATAACGTCATGCCAGCAGCGGCCATTATGGTCGCCGTGATGGCGCGTGCGTTCGATGGAGGGACGCGGGTTTAGGTCCACCCGCAATCCCGAGAACGTTTTCCAAGGGCCGGCGTAATCGCCGGCCTTTTCTTTTCTGGACGTAGTGTAGTCAGGTCAACATCCCGCACTCGGACTGCGGTGATCGCTGGTTCGAATCCAGCCGTCCAGACCATGCCAGTGTAGCTCAGTCAGGTAGAGCAGGGGGCTCATAACCCCAAGGTCGTTGGTTCAAATCCAACTTTCTGGCACCAGTTTCAAAGGTTGTTCTGCCGTAGGATCATCGGCAGCGTAAGTCTGGATTGGTATGCGATCCGGAGACACTGAGTGGCCCCTAAGCGCGCAGGGGCAGAGGGATGCCGGTTCGAGTCCGGCGCCGGGCAGAGAACGCTCGGCTCGTCTAACGGAATAGGACACCTCGCGCTATTCGCCGCAATGATGCCCGTCAAAACGGGTGCGGCCTGTTGGGGATTAGCTCAGCGGTAGAGCGTCGGTGTTACATACCGAGCGTCGGCGGTTCGATCCCGTCATTCCCAACCAACATAAACGACTGACCAATGGGGATGTAGCTCAGTGGCTAGAGCACCTGCTTTGCAAGCAGACGCGCGTCGGTTCGAGTCCGACCTTCTCCACCAGCTTTTCGACGGCGCGTGCCAGCGTGCTAACGGGCGGGCCCGGACGAGCCTGTGTCGAGCAATCGTCCTGTTTGCAGGTGGCAGAGCGGTAATGCGCCCGACTGTTAATCGGAGGCCCCGAGAGGGCGCTGGTTCGATCCCAGCCCTGTGAGCCAGTTTGAATCGATCCCTAGGATCGAACTCCGGGGTTCGTCTCCCGGTAAGAGTGCAGGGGACAGGGAAGTCCAGACGGGCGGGTGAGGTGACGCCTCAACGAGACCCGATCGCACAGGCCCATCCTCTGCCCTATAGTGGTGTAGCTCAGTTGGTAGAGCAATCGACCGATAATCGATGTGTCGCAGGTTCGAGTCCTGCCATCGCTACCAGTTTTCAATATGTCAAGTATCGCTTGACATGATAGACAGTTTAACTTACACTTCGCACCTCACCAGAGCGAATCGCTCACAACGAATTTCAGAGAGACTCTTCCAATGTTCTGCCGGTTCAAACGAGATCGCCGAGAAGGCGGACGAGGTTTTACCTCGTAATCACGGCAGTGCGTCTAGCTGCCGGTGATGTCCTGACGGGCCGGTAGCTCAATTGGTTAGAGCGCGGGATTCTTAATCCCTAGGTTGAGAGTTCAAGTCTCTCCCGGCCCTCCAAGACATCATCGGATTTGTAAACGCCCTGCCGGTCGCCCGGTGGGGCGTTTTCGTTTTCTCGGCTCTCGGGCCGGTAGCTCAATAGGTCAGAGCGAGAGACTTTTAATCTCAGGGTTGTCGGTTCGAGACCGACCCGGCCCACCAGTTTGCGGGTATAATCTCAGAGGTAGAGAGCCGCCTTGCCATGGCGGAGGTCGCGGGTTCGATCCCCGCTACCCGCTCCATTCTCTGTCCGTACACGATCACTCGGATCGTGGAGACGGACGGCCGGCCCGGAGGAGCCGTGAACGGAATCCTCCACACCATGGACCTGTAGCTCAGATGGTTAGAGCGGTGGATTGTCGATCCTCAGGTCGCGGGTTCGAGCCCCGTCAGGTCCGCCATGGCCCATTCGACTAGCGGTTAGGTCGTCGCCCTCTCAAGGCGGAGGCGCCGGTTCAAATCCGGCATGGGTTACCAGTTTCAGGAGTCAGATCGGCCCCACTGTCTTCGGACATGCGCCGCTGGCAACGACAGGGCCTCCGGTCGGCTTCGCGCTCACCGGAGGTTCCGCACCGATCATCGGGCCATCGTCTAGCGATCTAGGACACGTTGGCTTTCACCCTTCGGACGCGGGTTTGAATCCCGTTGGCCCGACCAGATCGGAAGACAGTTTCGAGCGGCCGTAGCTCAGTGGTTAGAGCGCGGTCCTTCCAAGTCCGGCGTCAGGGGTTCGAATCCCCTCGGCCGCTCCAAGCTGTTTGCCTCGTTAGCTCATCTGGATAGAGCGCCCGATTACGGATCGGGAGGTTGGAGGTTCGAATCCTTCACGGGGCGCCATTGGTGGGGTAGCTCAGCGGTAGAGCGCCGGTTTGAAAAGCCGGGCGTCGATGGTTCGATCCCATCCCCTACCACCATATTCTTCACTTCCTTTTAACGTATCGTTGGTACGGCGACCTCCGGTCGCGTGAGGTGGAGGTGGTTTATGATGCGGAAGCTTTGTCTGGCATTACTGGCTCTAACCGCCGCTTCGCCGGTTGCAGGCGAGGTCGTCGGATACCGTGGCCCATGGCGTCTTGAGAGAGTCGCAAATGGTTGCTCGATGACTTTCAAGGCGGAACAGGGAGGTAGTGTCCTCGTCGGCTTGCCAAGCAATGCACCCGACAAAGCGATGATAGTCTTCACCGATCCGGCGTGGCAATCGCTTGTAGTCGGTCAGACGTACCCTTTGCAGGTGAAACTCGGCAACACGTCAATGCCGGTGACCGCAAGTGCTTTGGTCTACGAGGGTGATAAAGGCATCCGCTTCCTGATGGACCGCAAGACCCTGCTGTCCGCAACGGCGAGTGCGCTATCGGTGATTCGGGATGGGGCCGTCATCACGGGGTATCATTTCCATCACGACGATGATGCTTTCTATGCTCTCGTCTCCTGCGCCGGGCAGGATACAGACCCCTTTGCAAAATAATCGTTCCAAGTGTTAATTCATACTTGACACGAATCGCTATTAGGAATACACTTCGCCTTATGTTCACACAGACCGCCTTGACCCTTACGCTGTGGCATTATTGCCAACAGCTATCGAGTTCATCCCTCTAGGGGAGCGGTACTGACGCCCGCTCCCCATCCCAAGGAGGGTTGGCAGAGTGGGTTATTGCAGCGGTCTCGAAAACCGCCGGACGAAAGTCCCTAGGGTTCGAATCCCTAACCCTCCTCCAGATTTTCAAAGCGTCAGATGCTCTAGCGAGCGTCTGGCGCTTTTTCGTTTTGGGTCTCTTTCTCCCCATCGGCTTGTAACACCGACGCCGTCTCAGAACCGGGGAGCAGGTAGGCGAGAGGCTCAAGTCCTCGGAGACCCACCATCAACATCCGTATCAAGGAAGACGACATGAATACCGGCGGATAACCAATAACGGCCCTCTGGCGAAATGTAGACGCAGCCGCCTCAGAAGCGGCCGGCAGAGATGTCATCCCGGTTCGTGTCCGGGGAGGGCCACCATTTGGGGTTGTGGTGAAACTGGTAACCGCAGCGGCATGAGAGGCCGCCGCCGAAAGGCTTCCGGGTTCGAGTCCCGGCTTCCCCACCAAACACGCGGGACTGGCGAAATTGGTAGCCGCACCGGCTTCAAAACCCGGTGGTTTCGATCTTCTCGGTTCGAGTCCGAGGTCCCGCACCATGCCGGTGTAGCTCAGTGGTAGAGCGCCCCTCTCGTAAAGGGATGGTCGTCGGTTCGATCCCGACCTCCGGCTCCATTCTCACCTCGGGCGAGGTGTGACGTAACGCAATATGGTGCGCGGCCGGGTTGTGTCCCCGGTGCTAGAGGGTTCCAGTCCCTCACGTCACCCCTCGCCCGAGATTGATGGCGGTTCGTCTAATGGTAGGACGCTTGGCTCTGGACCAAGAAACGCAGGTTCGACCCCTGCACGGCCATCCACATTGCCCGTTCGTCTAATGGTAGGACACGGGACTTTGACTCCCGCAATCCCGGTTCGAATCCGGGCCGGGTATCCAGTTTTGAGGTGGGTTGGCAGAGTCAGGCTGATTGCACTCCCTTGCTAGGGGAGCGGCCGGAAGGTCCGTGGGTTCGAATCCCACACCCACCTCCATTGTGAAGTACCGGCCCAAGGCACCATGCCTCACTCCGCGTGGGAGCGCGGTCAGCAAGCCGGCACTTCGAGGCCTCGTTAGCGTTGCGATGATTGAGTAGCAAGACGCCCTGTTGCAGACCGAAGGTCCCACCCCAACCTCCACGACTTCATTACCACCACCTTGCTGACGGCCATGGCAAGAAGGCACCCAGCGATCACATCGACAAGATAATGCCCGCCGCACGCCACGGCCGATACCATCATGAAGGCATTGAGGATCAGGAAGGGGAGCCGGAACACTCGGGACGGCCAAACTGCCCACGCACATAATGCAGCCATGGCGGCGTGGAGGGACGGGAAGGTAACGATCCCGCTGGCGTTCTGAGCGTTGAGAATGAACCCTGCATCGTTCCTGACGGCATCGAACGAGGCGAGGAAGCCATAGGCCTCGCTCTGGTTGACCCATCGGAAGTGTCGCGGATCGAAGCCCTGTCCTACCAGCGCGCCGTGGGAAGGAAATGGGATGCTGCAAATGGTACAGGTAATGATTAGCAACAAATAACCGAGCATGAACTGATAGGCCCGCCGCGTCAGTCCCACAGAACATAGGACAAACGGGATGAACATGATCTGGTACATTAAGGAAGTGTAGGCGATATTTAGCAGGTGCCCGAGTGTGTCGTGCTTATCAACGAAAGCCACAAGCGTATGAGTCGAGAACCGTAGGACGGAATCGGCCGATCCAAGCTTACCGTCCGCCATCGGGAGTCCCAATTTCGTCGCGGAGTAAGTAAGCGCTAAAGTAGACGGGACGATCATGGCACTGATGGCCGTATTCTCACACGCAGAGTAGAGAGAAGTCATCGAGCGCCACCGAAGATACGGCAAGAACACCGCAAAGACGGCTGACAAGATATAAAGGGCAAAAAACGAAGCCCAATTTACCCGAAGACCTATGGATGCCGAACCAATAATCGCCGCAACTATGATGAGTGTAACAACACCTATGAGTCGTTGACGATCGATCTCTAGTGAAGCAGTTACCATGTTTCTCCCTTTCTCCGCGCGTTTAGCGCGGTCTGAGTTAGTGTTTTATGAATCTCCTTTAGGAGTTCTGCCGCGATGACCGAGTGGTAAGGTGCCCGGTTGCAACCCGGAGGTCAGGGGTTCGATTCCCTTTCGCGGCTCCACGGGGGTGTAGTTCAGTGGTAGAACGGCGGCTTCCAACACCGCGCGTCGGAGGTTCGATTCCTTCCACCCCTGCCAGCTTGATGACAGGCCCATGATGCCGTATAACCTCTCGGCCTCTCGTCTCGGTTCTCATGCCGGTTTCGAGAGGTCCGGAAGCTACCCGATCCGGAGCTTGATCGTGACGATCTTGCCCCATTTCAGGTAGAACCGGAGTTTGATGGGAAGGAAAAACATCCCGTCTTACTCCGATTACCGCATGGGCTGATTCCCCGTGCGGTGAGAAACATATAGGCCGGAAGATTCGTCCATGCAAGGACAAATCTTCCGGCTTTTTATTTTTCTTGATAGACGGACAAAACTTCCGCGTTGCATTGACTCTGTGATGTTGGTGTGTTAGGATAAGTAACACTGCGTCCTTTCGGATGCCGTCTCCTTACATCGCTATCCAAGGGTCTCCCCATGTCGAAGTCTGACGCCTTCGAGACTCAGCTTCTCAAGCTGATTTTCAACGGTACCACCATTCCGGGAATTGCGGACAACACTGTTACGTCCGCACTCGATCACCTCTTCGTCGCGCTCCACACCGCTGATCCGGGTGATGGTGGGACGCAGTCCACGAGCGAAGCCACGTACACCGGTTACGCCCGCGTCGCGATCGAGCGCTCCGCCGCTGGCTGGCAGGTGACGGGGAACAGCGTTTCACCCGCCATCAACATTGACTTCCCGACCGGTACTGGCGGGGGCGGGACTGCAACTTACTGGTCGGTTGGGACCGCGCTGAACGGTGCGGGTGAAATCCTTTACAGCGGGCCGCTCAACCCCACGATCACCCTAGGGAATGGTGTCACCCCGCGCGTCTCCACGTCCTCGACGATCACCGAGGACTAATCCTCCCAGCGGGAGGTTACGATGCCGTTCCTCATTGATCACTATGCGGGTACGGGTCTTCTCAGCGCCCACGCGCCCGACACCGGCGGCTCTTGGACGGCCCGCAACGGCAGCTTCACAGCGACCCTGTCGCAGCAGGTCGTAAATCCTGTCGGTGGTGTTCTCACGCTCACGTCCGGCGTTGGTCCCGCCGTATATACCAATTCGTCCACTCCCGGATCGGCAGACTACTCGGTAGAGACCTTTGTTCGTAATAGTGGGTCTCAGGATTCCGGTGTTCTTCTCCGTGCAAATACTACCGGAACTATCACCGGTTACCAGCTAACTGTCAGCGCCTCTCGCGTTGCTATTTCGAAGCGCAGCGGTACTACTGTCACCGATCTCGCTACGGCAACTCCCCCGACCGCGACCTCTCCGGTCAAGCTCAAGGGAGAAATGCGAGGCTCGACGCTCAAGCTATACATCAATGATGTGGTGGTCCTGACGGTCAATGACACGACCTACACGGCCGCTGGTCTTGCCGGTATCGTTGTCGGGCAGAATAGCCAGCACTACACGAGCCTAACAGGCGACACCGGATCGTTCGCGACTACACAGGGCAGCGCTTCCGGTACGTCGGCATCGGTTGGCGTCGGTTCTAAAATCGCGGTTGGCACAGGCACCGCCGCCGGTGCAGCGACGGTGCTAGGCGTCAAAGGCGTCACTAACGTCGGCGTCGGTACTTCACCCGCGTCGTCTAACGCCTTTGGCGTCGGTATCAGTTTCCACGTCGCCCAAGGAACATCGGATGGTCGTAGCTCCATAAATGGCGTCGCGATTCCAATCAGAATCGCAGAGGCAGTCGGGACCGTTGCCGGCTCCTCAAACGTCAAGGGGCAGGGGTCAAAACTGATCACAACCGTGGGCTCGGCAGTGGGCGCCAGCACGGTTATGGGCGACTCCGGTAACGTCATCCAAGAGGGTGTGGGGACGAGCACCGGGACCTCGTCGGTCCTTGGGGCTGGTGTTGGTCTCCAAATCGTCTCCGCCACCGGCTCGGGACATGGATTTGCGATCGTCAATGGTTATGGCGGAATCGTAGGTCTCGCGACTGGATCGGCCTCTGGCACCGCGACGGCGACCGGTAAAGGTAACTCGATCAAGGTAACGATCGGATCGGCCTCCGGTAAGTCCACGGTCCTCGGACAGGTCCCGCCTACCGAAGCAATCGGTACCTCGGCGGGCAAGGCAACGATGACCGGCAAAGGCCAGCGTGTCGATATCGGCACGGGCAGCAGCGTTGGCCGCTCGACCATGCAAGGCGCGGGCGCGGGCCTGTACGCCTCAACCGGTGTTTCGGTCGGCGTTGCAGCGATGATTGGTCGTGCGATCATCACGGTCCCGACGACGGGGTCGGCTGCGGGAATTGGTTCCATGCAAGGTGTCGGCAGTAATGTCGTCACCGCGATCGGGACCGCGTCCGGCTCCTCATCGATGCTGGGCGAGGGGATGGGGCGATTCACGACCGCCACGCCGATCGAGCGGATCATGACTCTGCTCGCTACGCCGCCGCGCTTGATCCTGCTTCCGCCGCTCCTTCGCGTCGTGCGTCTCGAAAAACCTGAACCCCGTAAACTCGCCCCAGAAGCTGCAGGAGCCCGCACCCTCGTCCTCGGACCGGCGAACTCCCGCACGATCGTCATGATGGCTCTGCCGCGTGATGTCGCTCTCATCAACGAAGCAAGGATGGTGCTCTCATGAGCTATAAGTTTCCGGCTAAGGACCCGGATGATGTCCTCGATTATGTGGTGGATTGGACCGCTCGCCTTGACGATGCGGACAGTATTTCCACGTCAGATTGGTCGGTGACGGACGGTGACGTTGTCGTCGACTCCCAGTCTCTCTCTGGTAACAAATCGATCGTCTGGCTCTCGCACGGGACCGATGGGACCGCGAGTGTCTTGCTCAACCGGATCGTGACGCAGGGCGGGCGGCAGATGGACCTGACCATCAGCATCAAGATCAAAAATTCGTGATGCAGTGACATTATGAGTTGACATTCGCGAATCATAAGTTTAGAGAAACTGACATCGAGACGGATTGGACTGCAAAGCCTTGATGTCTCGATTAGGTGAGCGACAGCCTAGCAGCTAGTTGGACGGGGTAGCGGCCCGACCAAGGCGACGACGGGCAAGTAGTTCGCGTCGCTCACCTCTCACATGCACTGTGCGCGATCAGCAGAACCGCATGAACGCGGCCTGTGGATCAACACTAGGTCGGCAAGGTGGTTGGTAGTGCTTCCGCCGAGCTTGGATCGCGCACACTGCCTGTGAAAGCAGACAGATGATCGTAATTCGGACGATCGAAGCAGGCCGAGGACGCGGGGGCAGTACCCGCCGCCTCCACCATGAGTGCCGGGTAATTACCGCCGGAGCAGAGGGGTTATCGCCCATTTGCACTGCTCCGACCCGGCATTCTTGATGGGGGCGAACTAGGATCGACTGGCTGAGCGGAGAGATGGACGCGATCGGTTAGGACCGCCCCTCATGCGGTCAAGCATGTAAATGCGAACGACAACACCGTTGTCGCGGAAGTGCGCCTCGCGGCGTAACCCGCAAAAGCCCTAGAGCCTCAACACCTCTAGGCGGCGCATGGTCCCGGCGCGGCAACAGGAACGGGCCAGCCATCTTTGAGATGGGTGCTGCAGAGCGCGTGGGAACATTGGCCGGTGAAGCATACTGCCGCTTCTTAGTAGCCGGTGAGGGTTCAAGTCCCTAAGGCGGCTTCGGTTTCCTAGCAGCACCCTTCTCAAAGATGGGAAGTGACATCGGCCACGGCTAGGGTGGGGATCGCAACCCTACTCGAACGCAAGAGGCTCCGGATACAGGGCGACGCCATAGTGTGTGGATGCGTCGTTGAAATGGGACAAACCTCCACGCATGAGGTCCCAATGTGCCATTCGGGTGCTGCCGTGGTCGTTGTCACTTCCAATCTACAAGTTTCGGTGCCCGAGTGGTTTAAGGGTGATCCAAGGAAGAGCGGGGACGTAAGGCTGCTAGGAAGCCATAGTCGCCGTCCGTGGGTTCGAATCCCACCCGAGTAGATACTGCCGCTGCAGGCTATGGTCAGTCTGCAGGGCCGGGGAGGGACCGACGCCGGCCGCTGTGAAAAGCGCGATCCGGAGACCACGTTGCCCCTCCCAAGGATACGTTGCCGAGCGCTATTGCCCCCGCCTCTCCCACGCCCGGCTACGTCCAAAGCCCCGGTTCCTACCAAGGGAACCGGGGCTTTGTCGTATCTGGGCCATGGTTACTTTCACTTGACATCAAGGACATTCTCACTTAACACCTGACGCTCCCGACAGGAGGATGAGTTTGACCACGATCGCGTTCCGGGACGGCGTCCTCGCTGCCGATACCCTGATCTCCTATTCCACATACACCAACGGCAATCGCAGCAAAATCGTGCGCTGCGGAGACTATCAAGTCGGCCTAGCGGGCCTAGCGTGGATCAAGGAGCCCTTTGAGAAATGGGTCTCGGACGGATGCGATCCGGAACTGGTGCCGCAGGTGGTCCTCGATAACGAATCCGCATTCGCCGTCCTCCTTATGGATGACTCCGGCAAAGCCTACGACTACGCCAAGGGATACCTCGTCCCGATCGACGCTGAATATCATGCCATCGGCTCCGGTGGTTTCTTTGCGATGGGCGCCATGGCCCATGGGGCATCCGCGATCGAAGCCGTCCTCGCTGGTATCCGGCACGACAAGGCCTCAGGCGGAGGCATCACGCATGTCGAGGCACCTATCCAATACGCAGTCATGACCGCCGTGACCGGCCGGGCATCCCATCAGCTTCCCAACTGAGTTCCTGCATGAACAATTACGCTGACTTGCTGGCCGATCTGTTCGGTCGGGCAGATGGAGACATCACCCTGTCGCTTTCCAATGGCGACACGATCACCAGTAGCGAACTCGCCAAGCTGGCTGATGCTGCCGATAATGACGCCGATCCGTATCTGGACCTCGTGACGAGTGATGGTCTTGCGATCGGTCTTTTCGTGCCCGGCGATGCCAAGATCGTGAAGCCCAAGCCGTCGATCGTTCTGCCGGACGGTATGATCTACATGATCGACGGCGATCCCGTGCCCGACCAAAAGCAGGGAATCCACCTCGTGCCGCTCGCTATGCTGGCATATCCGGACCATCTGGCGTGGTATCACCCCGAGGATTTGGACCTCAAGACGCCTGCGTCAGACGTGGCGATCACACTCTCTACAGGGCGCCATCGTCAGGAGGCGCAGGGCAAGTGGAAGGCGAAGCCGTCGAGCTTCGGCCAATTCGCCGACTTCCTGATGGAGCACAACGAGGGCCAGAAAGACGGCCCGTGCTTCCTGCAGGGGGAGACGGCTGGTGGTGCCCGCAAGGCCGCCGCGATGATCTCGAACTATGTGCTGGGCGTCGATCTCGATTCCGGCGCACCGTTGCATGAGGTCATGGAGACGATCCAGCAGGCCGGGCTTGAGGCCGTCATCTACACGACGCACAGCCACCTCAAGGACACCAGCGTCATCAAGCGCGACCACTTTTTCAAATGGTCGGGCGGTTCTGATGTCGCCGAGGACGTGGTCCGTGATTATCTCATTCAGGTGAAGGGCACGCTCCCGGCGATCGTAGAGCAGATCGTGATTGTTGATGATTCCCACCACACTGAGGACGGTGTGGTGATCCTCGTCCAGCACCACCCGATGCCCAAATTCCGTGCGGTGTTCCCGCTCTCCGAGCCGTTCATCTTCGCCAAGCGCGGCGGCACGCAGCAGGACGCCATCGCCGAGTGGAAGGAGCGCTACGCTGGCTTCTGCTCTGCCCTCGGTCTGTTCTTCGACGAGAAGTGCGTCGATCCGGCGCGCCTCTTCTATTTCCCTCGCCACAAGAAGGGCGACACGTTCGGCTCGTGGCACATCATCGGCTCGCCGCTCGATCTGGATCGCTATGATCGCGTCAAGATGAAGCGGGGCCGCGACGGTCGTCGCACGGCGGTCTCATCCAACGCCTTCACGGCGGCAGCGGATGGTGAGCAGGAGGATGATGCCAGCCGCTACATTACCGAGACCGGCTACAACCTCAGGGCATGGGCCGGTAAACACGCCAAGCGCCTCGAAATTCAGACGCTGCTCGAAGACCTGCAGCCCGAAATGGTTCGCGAGGGTCGGGGCTCGCGCTCTGGCGTCCACATCGCCTGTCCCTTCGAGGCCGAGCACACCAACTTCGGCGGCGGCGGTACCTTCGTGGTCAATGCCTCTGACGCCCTCGAAGAGGGGTATGAGAGCGGCTTCGCGATCGTCTGCACGCACAACGCCTGCTCTGGTCGTGACCGGCTCGACTTCCTCAAGGAGCTTGCCGATCAGGAACTGATCGAGGTTGGCGACCTGTCGAAGAAGCGCTACCTGCTCGAACTCGAAGACGATGAGGAGGAAGAGGACGACGTGCCTGTCGCTTCGGCTAGACAGGCCAACGCGCGGACGCGTCCGTCCAACTCCAATGCTGCCGGCCGTACCCGCGATACGTCTCGTCGGATCGACGAGCCCGAGGACGATGACGACGACGATGATGACTTCGGAGACGACGAGGCGTCGATGATGCGGGCCTTCAACAAGCGCTATGCAGTTATCGTCACCTCGGGCGGCGTCAAGATTCTCAGTGAACCGACCGGCGACGGTGGTGATGACGATGACGTGAAGTTCCTTACACAGAACGACGTGGCTCTACTCGAAAAGACGCGCTTCTTCTTCCGCGCGGATTCGAACAAGAAGCAGGTTAAGGTCGAGGGCTTCAAGGCTTGGCTCGAATGGGAGCATCGCCGGACGTACAAGGGCATCGTCTTCAACCCCGGCCGTCAGACACCCAAGTCGATCTACAACCTCTTCCGGGGTTGGGCCTATGAGCAAAAGAAGGGCGATTGGTCACTTCTACGTGATCATATCTTCGAGAATATGTGTGCGTCCGATCCCGTCCGCTTCGAGTGGTTCATGACGTGGCTGGCACACATCTTCCAATGCCCCGACCAGAAGCCGGGATCAACGGTGGTTATCACAGGTGAGAAGGGGACCGGTAAGTCGACGCTGTTCGACTATCTCAACCGGCTGCTGGGCAAGCACGGCATCACCGTGGCTCAGCGTAAGCAGATCGTCGGTCAGTTCAACGGCCACCTTGCGACGACGCTTCTCATGGTCTGCGAGGAAGCCTTTTGGGCCGCCGATCCACAGGCCGAAGGTGTCCTCAAGGACATGATTACGAATAAGTCGGTGCTGATCGAAAAGAAGGGCTACGATCCCGTCCAGTCGCTGAACTACACGCGTCTGGCGCTGATCTCGAACAACGAGTGGGTCGTCCCAGCATCCCTCAAGGATGAGCGACGTTTCTTCGTTCTCAATTGCTCGTCTGCCCGTCGCGGTGACACCGAGTTCTTCGACCGTCTGCGTTACCAGATGGACCACGAGGGCGGTCTTGAGGCGATGATGGATGAACTGATGAACTGGAAGCCCGTCCATGGGACGTGGGCGAGCCTGTTCACGCCGCCCGTCACCGAGCATTTGCAGAAGCAGCAGATCGAATCACTGTCTGGCGTCCAGAAGTTCATGCTCGAACTGGTGAAGTCGGGCTTGTACGAGTCGGCCAATCCGAACCTTGATGCGATCGAGCTTTCGGAAGACACGGAGACGCACGTCTACGCCGTCGATATGCGGGCAGCAGTCGAGGATTATGTCCGCTATCGATTCGCCTCCGACAAGGCGCGAACCTCCTTCGACGATATCTCAGCCGTCGTCCGCGATTGGTTCGGCGCCCGCGAGACCAAGATGCACGTCGATGGCTCGTCAAACATGAAGCGTGTGTTCGTGTTTCCGCCGCTGTCTGCCACGCGTGCCAAGCTCAAGGAGACCAAGGGTTTGGATATCGAGGTCATGTCGGTTGAGGCTGTCCGCAAACTTTCTGCGCGTTGATTAAAAATCGACATAAGACCGTTGACAGTTAGCGAGACTCAACATAGACCTTCCTTTGTCAGCAACGCCCCGGCGACGCGGGGCGATCGGGCCAGACGGCCATTGAAGGGAGGTGATCCACATGATTTACGGACGATAACCGTGAAGTCGGTTTAGGGGCGCCAATACGCTTAGGCCGTTCCGTTCTATGAGGAGCGTGCCTGTTTCAGCACCATGGCTGTCTATCAGCCGACATATAGCCTTAGCAGGCCTTAGGTCCACGAGAGATTGGAAGCTCACTGTGGACCAGAACATCGGGATGGGCCGCCTTCCATAGCGTTAGTCATCAGGAGCCCGGGGCATCTTACGCGCCCGGACGATCGACGAGGCATGAGTCGAGCGGCCCACCACCGACAAGGAGATTTATGACCAACCTCACCCATCAATGGTTTCTCGGCTTGGCGGAGTATTACGCCACGGCCTCGAAGGACCCAAGCACTCGGGTTGGTTGCGTTATCGTCAACGAAGACCGCGTCCCCGTGGCGATGGGCTTTAACGGATTTCCGATGGGGGTTGCTGATACTCCGGAACGGCTGAATGACCGTCCGACGAAGATCGCGCTCACCATCCACGCCGAACAGAACGCCTTCAACTTCAAGGTCGGGAGCGTCAAGGGCTGCACACTCTACTCGACCTTCGCGCCTTGCTACGAAAAGTGCGCTCCGCTCATCATCCAGAACCGCATCAAGACCGTGGTCTTTTACACCTCGGACAACCCGCGCTGGCGGGAAGGGCAGGCCAAAGCTGTCGATCTGTTCGTCGAGGCTGGAATTGAGGTCATCGGGATCGATCCCGCGACGCGGGAAATTTCATTCACTTCATAAGGGGAGAGCTATGCGAGTCCATCAGGTCACAGACGCCTACGGGCGCAAGAAGCTCGTCAAGATGTGGGAGCCGAACGGCTTCCCCTTCGAGCAGCAGGCGATCGAGCAGATCGAGAACATGGCCCGGATGCCGTTCATCCATAAGCACGTCGCGGTGATGCCGGACGCGCACGCCGGCAAGGGATCGACGGTAGGTACGGTCATCGCGACCAAGGGCGCCATCATCCCGGCGGCCGTTGGTGTGGACATAGGCTGTGGCATGATGGCGATCCGCCTGTCTATCGGTGCGAACGAGCTTCCTGACACGCTGGCGCACATCCGTGGCATGATCGAGGCTGCGGTACCACACGGCCGGACCGACAATGGCGGCAAGAACGATCGCGGCGCGTGGGGTAGTGAAACCGCCATGCCGAACGGGCATAATTGGAGAGTCCATCATCTTATGGAGCGCTACAAGGGGCTGGTCGCCAAGCATCCCAAGATCGACCATTGGGCGTGGACCCGCCACATGGGCACGCTCGGCACCGGCAACCACTTCATCGAACTCTGCCTCGACGAATACGATCGCGTGTGGGTGATGCTGCACTCGGGTTCGCGCGGTGTCGGTAATAAGATCGGCTCTTACTTCATCGAGAAGGCGATGCGTGAGATGGATCGCTATCACATCTCCGCCGGCTTGCCCGATCGCGACCTGTCCTACCTCGTTGAGGATACGACCCTGTTTGACGATTACGTCGAGGCGGTGGGTTGGGCGCAGGAATATGCGATGGAGAATCGGAAGGCGATGTTGGACGCCGTGGTGGCCGTCCTTCGCAATACCCTGCCGCCGTTCTCGATCACCGAAAAGGCGATCAACTGCCATCACAACTACGTGACCCGAGAGCAGCATTTCGGCGAGAACGTGCTGGTGACCCGCAAGGGCGCCGTGCAGGCTCGCAAGGGCACCATGGGGATCATCCCCGGCTCGATGGGAACTGGCAGCTTCATCGTCCGTGGTCTCGGCAATGCGGACAGCTTTTGCTCCTGCAGCCATGGCGCCGGACGAGTGATGAGCCGCACGGCCGCCAAGAAGGTGATCACCATGGAGCAGCACGCCGAGGCGATGAAGGGGATCGAGGCTCGCCTTGACGCTGACATTATCGACGAGAGCCCGGCGGCATACAAGCCAATCGGCGCCGTGATGGATGCTCAGGACGACCTCGTCGAGATCGTTCACCGGCTCCGTCAGGTCCTGAACGTCAAAGGCTGAACAGTGACCACGGGTCAGTGGCTCACAACCGAGCCGAATCCCCGTTCCCCTGCGACCGGTTTCGACGCAGGGCAACGTGGGTGGAAGATGCACTACGTCGCTGGTGTCGGAAACGAGGACACGCTCCCGATTAAGGGAAAGAGAGCCGCGTGCGGCCTGCGCCCCCGACATGGGTTTAGCCTTGACCTCTTCATCGAAGACAAGTGCCAGCGTTGCGAACGCGCTCTTTTGAAGGCTGTCGCAATGCCCACAACGGAGAACTAACCATGTATCAAGGACATCTCGGCAAGCGCTACTACGACCACGATCCCAATCAACTCGGCTACACGCGGCGTGATCGGACGGCGGAAGAAGTCATTCCCATGGGAAGACTGATCGCCCTTGAGCGCGCGATGCGGGACTTCCTGACCGACCTCCCGTCCGATGTGGATGGCCGCTGTAAATCGACTGCGATCACCAAGCTGGACGAGCTTGTGTTGTGGGCAAAGAAAGGAATTGATGCTTGAAGAACAACGCGCTCCTGATCCTTTCTCTGGCTGCTGCGGCATCACTCGTCGCTCCCAAGCCGGCATACGGCCAAAGCCCGGTCGAACAGCAGACGCAAGGACAGGCTGTCACCGTGCCGAGTGATGCCGGTGTCCAAGAGCGCGCCGCCATCACGGCAGTGTGCGTCGTCTTTTCCGCGCTGCTCCTGACGCTGGGCGGCATCGCATATCGAACACGGAGGTCTTCATGGGACATGTGATTCTCTTTTCCGGCTGGTATTCGCCGGAACTCTGCCGAAGCCACCCGCACAAGACGTTCGTGTTCGGCGACAATATGCTGCGCTTCGGCAAGGGTGGTCAGGCCATCATCCGTGATGAGCCAAACGCCTATGGCGTCGTGACCAAGCGGAAGCCAGCGATGACCAATGACTCTTTTTTCCGCGAGGGCAACGAGCACGACATGGACGCAGTCCTCGCGGACCTCTCAGGGCTGTGGGACCTCCTCAAGATCGATGGTACCGTGGTCGTTCCGATAACAGAGCAGCAGCAAGTCAGCCTCGGATGTGAGCGCGCTTGCCTCCCCGAAGTAGCGCCCTCGATCTACGACACGATCGTTCGGCATGTCGATGAGATGTGCGACGCCTACCTGTGGAGCCAAGTCAGCAACGCGGACGCCCTTCTTTCCGCCTGAATGATAAGGAACAAACATGTCGAGCCTCACCCGTAAGATCGAAAAGCGAAAAGGCGCCAAGCCGGCGGAACCTTCGACCGCCGTCAAAAACGCTGTGAACGGTATGGTGACAAGGAAGATTCATCCGGTCACTGGCGAAATGCAAGACTATCACTACACAAAGGGATGGCGCTAACATCTTTCTAACAATATCTTAACGGTTGCTTTCACGACCATTTGATGGTATCATTCCGGCCTTCACGACATTCGCGTCAACCGCCGAAAGCCGACCCTCCATGATGCTTGTTGAAATGGCAACGATCGCCAGCGCTGTCGCGCTGGGATCGGGGATCGCTGCCGTTGGAGACGGCCAGCGGTTCGACTACGAGCCCTCAGAAATCTTCAAGGGTCGCAAAGATGCGATCCTATACGTTTGGGTGACGATCTCTTCGATCTTTTCCCTCGCACACTTCTCCTGTCTGCTGAACTTCGGTCTCCATTATCATTGGGGGATGAAGGACAGTGAAACCGCCCTGTGGATGTGGATTCACACCGGCATGGGGGCGCTCCTGACGGGCGCCCATTTCTACATCAAGAATGAGCTTCACGATCCGATAAACCGTGTCGCGTACCTTTGGGGCAAGAGTAAGCGTCATGCTGCGGATTGACGAAGAAACCACCGAACTGATTTGGGCGGCGACCGGCGGCGGGATGCTTGTACTTCTGCGTTCTATCGTCGATGGGACGCGGCGCAACTGGTATGCCCTGCTGATCGGCTGCATTCTCGGTTCAGTAGGCGCAGTTATGGCCGATCAGGTCTGGCACGGTAGCCGTTATTTGATCCCGATCTGCGGTGCTGCTGCTGTGATGGCCGAGAACATCATCCTCGGACTCTTCAACGCGTCACGAGAGTTCCGCGACGAGCCGATCAAGGTTTTCGCCAAGCTCTGGCAGATCGTGGTGCCGTGGGTCTTCAATCGCCCGGAGGCCGCAAACGCGGTTGTTGACGAGGAGCCCGTCAAAAACCCTGCCTAACATCGTCCGTCACCGAGAAACATCGCGTGACTTTTCATGAAGCCTCGGCCTTAGGGCCGGGGCTTTTTTGTTGACGAATCTTCCTACATGTGGAATACGTGCGTTATCGAATCACACGGGAGGACAACAGGACCACACATGGCGGAACGATACCTCATTGCCGATACCCACTTCGGCCACGGCAATATCAACTTCTTCGCGAAGGCGAACGGCGAACCTCTGCGACCTTGGGGCCGAGCGCTCCGCGAGGGGGAAGACATCGCCGACGTGTCGCAGGAAGAGAAGGACGGGCGAGCCGAGGAAATGGATGAGGAACTGGTTCGCCGATGGAACGCTGTCGTGGCACCCTCCGACAAGGTCGAGGTACTAGGCGACGTTGTCATCGCTCGCCGGCATCTGGCGACGGTCGGCCGCCTCAATGGCAAGAAGCGCCTGTCCGGCATGGGGAACCATGACATCTTCAAGGTGACGGACTACCTCAAATATTTCGAGGATGTACGTTCCTGCAAGCCACTGACCTTCGATGGCAAGCCCCGCCTGCTGCTGAGTCACATCCCGATCCACGAGCAGGAGCTTTCGCGCTGGGGCTGCAATGTCCACGGGCATCTACACTCGAACAGGGTGATGACCAAGCGAGATACCGGCGTAATGCGGAGCATCGCCGTTCCCGGCGCCAACCCGCCTCGGATGTCGAGGCCTTTCCCGGTAACGGAAGAAGTCATCCACCCGCGCTACCTGTGCGTCTCGGTCGAGCATATCGACTTCACGCCGATCCACCTCGAAGAGGTTTACGCCCGGATCGAGAAGCAGCAGAACGAATCGAAAGGAGTGAAGCTGATATGAGCAACGTGATGACAGAGGTTTCGGTCCTGACCCGCACTGAACCGATGCGATCGATCAGCTTCCGAGAGGCCCATGACCTCACGTCGCGTGGTGCCGACCGACTGCTCGGCTTCACGGGGCTCGGCCGCGCGTGTCGGCGCTGGGAAGAGAATGGCGTCCCACCGCATGTGGACACACTGATGGCTTACGTCGATCGCTATGGTCCAGAGGTGGCCGAGGAGATCGCGACAAAGCGCGATGCACAGATCAAGGCTGCGTTCGATGCCAAGCCGGGCACCAAAGGGTACATTCACGCTGTGCCTGCAGAGGAGTTCAAGGTCCCGGCCATGGCGATCTTCAACTGGCGCAGCAGCCTTGGACTGCCGCAGCGGAGTATCGACCGTCTGTTCGGGTTCACGTCGAAGGGGCGAGCGTGCCGGCTGTGGGAGGTGAAAGGTGCGCCTCCCTACGTCGAGGTCTTCAAGGCTTACGTAGACAAATACGGCCTCGACCTAGCCGATGAGATGGCTAAGGCGCGAGAAAGCGACGAGGGCTAAAAGAGAAGAGCCGGCGGATCACTCCGCCGGCTCTTTCTTTATGGGTTGTGGACATCGAGGCAGCGTCCGATGACGGTTCGAAGGGCTACGGCCTCGGATACGTCGTGGTCAAGGAACCACGCCACGTCGTAGTCCCATGTCGCCACGAACTCTTCCTGATAGATGTCGTCCATGTCGCCGAGCCCGACGTCAGCATAGACTTGAAGGAGCATGACGTGGAGGCGCCGCACGGGTCCGTAGTATCGGTGGTGGGGCTGATCGTAGATGCGCTGTGTCACAGGCGGGACCTTCTCAGGGTTTCGTAATAGAACTCGGTGAGGAAGAGGTTCACGAGACCGCTCGGTCCCTGCATCCGCAGCCAGAGGGCGCGACCGGAGCGCCCGTTACCGTCCGTGAAGGGGTGCAGGGTCTCGTAGGCGATATGCGCCTCGTAGGGGTCCTCGGCCGCGTCCAGAAGCTCTTGGAGCTTGTAGGCGACAGCGATGCCGCCGGGCGGCGGGACATGATTGCCTACCACCACGTTGTGGAAGGATTCGGTTCGGAGCTTGGCTCCCGGCTGCACGGCGCTGACGAACTGGCAGAGCAGGGGGATCGTCAGCGTCGGGGCACTGAGCAGTGAGACGTGGGCAGCGATCTCACGCCGGCTCGGCGTTCTGTTGATGCCCTCGATCTCGTTGCTCTCCCGGACGAAGCGACGGAGCAGCGTCGTCTTGTCCTGCTCGGACAGACCCGCGATCGGAGCGAAGAAGTCTGCCCATGTGTCGGGAGCCGTCACGCTCATACCTCGTCATGGCCTTTCAGCCACATCGACATCGGCTGCAGACCGTTACCAGCGATCAGGTGGCGGAAGGCGATCGGGGCGCCGTCGCTCAGTAGATCATGCAGGCGCTCACGTTCGGCCTCGCTCGGGACCCACTCTGAGAGGAATGCCGGGTAGACGACTTCGCCGCTCGGGAGATCGTCGCGGACGATGCGAGCGGCCGGCTCGAACAGGAGATCGCCAGTAGCGCCGACGCGGCGAACCGTCAGGGTGGCACAGTCCTCCTCAAGCCAGTCCTTGGGCTTACCGAAAGCGATGTAGTGGTCTGGCGCGTCGGGATGCGGGCCGATGTCAGCAGGAATCATGCAGTTTGTCCTATCAGGTGAGGGTTTTGAGGCCTTTGAGATCGTCTCCGATCAACTTTTCCGGGATTGGTCCGATACCGAGAAAGGTAACGGTTGGTCCGTCGAACACCGTGAAGCCCGCATCTACGACGAGGCTAACGCCACAGATCGAGCGATACGCTTCTTCCAAACTCTCAAGCTCGGCCTGCGTATCGACGGCCAGCGTGATCTTGTAGGCTCGCTCCGAGTTTCGGTATGCCGCCGCGTACTCCGGATAGCGCGCTTCGGAATCCCAATAGGCATGAAGAAAGGCGTGCCCGGCTTGGGCGATCATCTTCCCTCGGATGCCTTTCATCTTAGCCAAGGCCTCCTTGGAGCAGACGCAATACATCTTGAGGCGATCGTCAGAGATCATTCTTCGTCCTCGTCTACTTGGCGCGTGCAGAAGCTGCAGGGCGCGGAGATGAAGCAGGTGCAGGAGGTGTGGGATGGCTCGTCATCGTCGCGAAAGCGCGTGACGTAGCGATCGTAGGCGGCGTCCTTGTCCCTCAGGTAGGAACGGAAGCCCTCCATGTGCTTGGACAGGAGGGCGAGTTCCTTTTCAGCCTCTTGCGCCAGCGTCCGGAGCCACTTGGCGTCGTCGTAATGCTCGGCTCTGATCGCTCGGTTGTATGCCCGGTCGGCTTCCCGAGAGAGCGCCAAGACCGCGCTGCTAATCCGGTTGATCGACAGGTCGCTCATCGCGTCCCTCCGCCGAGTCGAGCAGCGAGCGCTTCCTTGGCGCTGGTGATTCGCCGGGCGACACTCTCCATCGAGCGGATGTGGCGGTATGTCAGGGTGCCCGATGCCATCTTCTCTGCGTCCTCAAGGATCGAGTGATGGCGCGCGAGGCGATATTTTGACTCACCCTTCAACTCGGCCGACTGTTCAGCCGAACAAGCGGTGATATCGAGCAGGTAGGTAAGGTTGTCTTCCAGAACCTCGGTCGCGTTGGCGAGGTCGAGTAACCTGCCCATGAGCGAATTAGAGACGTTGGGTTCGAGGCCAGCAGCTACCTCGCGAAGCTGACGAGTGATGGAACCGGAGAGCGGCGCACTCATCAGTTGCTCCTCGGAAGGCAGGTGGTGCCTCCCTCGCATGTCGAGCAGGGCTCGCTTCCATAGGCATCGCCGCGAGAGTCGTAGAGGTTCACGTAGCCCCAATTCTGACAGGTGTAGCAATGCCGCTTCTCCGTGTCGGGATGCTCGGTAGCGACGGCGCGAGCGCGGCGACGCTGATTGCGTCCGAAGCGACTGCTCATGACATGAGCACCGAGTTGAAGAAGCCTGCTCCGTAGTCCGTCCTGTTGGTAGCGGCCTTCTCGTAGCGAACCTCTTTGGCACGCTGCTCGTACGCCATCTGCAGCGCCCGCTTCTTGTGAGAAGGTATGAAGAGGACGATGCCGATGATCGGCGTGTCCTTGTCGATGATGTCCGAGACCCTGATCTCGATACCTGCCGCAAGGAGTGCCGCATAGAGCTTGGCGTCGTTCTCAGCGAGCTTGTCGGCCATCTCCTCCATCGCCGCGATTATCTCTTCGGCGGAGACGGACGGCTTATCCGGAGCGACGCAGGTGGTGGCCGCTCCCCATGGTGTCGATGACGCGTCGCCGCTCATGAGGATGTCTTGGAGGAGGCGCTGCTCGGCCTGCCGGAACCGGCGGTCGGCCATCTGGCGAAGCTCCTCGTCGATGTTGAGGCTAAGGACGGACAGGTCCTCAGGCTGGACCTCGAACTTGGCGCTGTAGCTGACAGCCGACGAGAGCTTCCAGTCCCCCTTTCGGATGCGGCTGTCCGCCTTCTCGTCTTCCTCCTTTCGATCGAAGCGCAGGAGGGTGGTGGTCTCCTCTCCGCCCCGATCGGTCTGTGTGAAAGCCAGCATGTTCGGAGGGAGATGGTGATTCGAAATGGCGGGCATCCCGAAAAACGAATCGCCTGAGGCGGAGGGGGCCATGAAGGGTGATCTCGCGATTTGAGTGATGAGTCGGACTAACCATCAAACCGATAAATGTCAAGTATGGCTGTCTATGAAGGGCAGAGGTGTGCGCTCAGGTGTGCGCTCAGGGGCGTTCTAGCCTGTCTCCCCGTGCGCTCAGGCGTGCGCTCGCGGAAAAATGGGGCAGAAACGGAAAGGGGCGCCTTGTGGGCGCCCCTTGTAAACCGTTGATTTTAGTAGGAAATTTTGGTGGACGCACTTGGGCTCGAACCAAGGACCCGCTGATTAAGAGGCAGTGAAAATAAACATCCAGTGAAATTTAGTGGAGGCTAGCGAACAGGGTTTTTGGCCTTCCAGAGCACCCGGTGTGCGCTCAACATCTTTCACTAAAACCCCCATGATACCGTGAATTTCGCGACCTCCGTGCGCTCCGCGTGCGCTCAAACCTTGCAAAAACGGTCAGCGGGTGTTATATTCAGAATGTCAGCGGGTGTTAGGCTCGCTATCTATCATTCCCGCAGAAGGAAACCCATCTTTGGCACAGATGCTGCTCACCACGAAGTTCGTCGAATCGGTCAAGCCCAACGGGAAGAAGCAGGGCTTCTCCGACAGCAAGTCACCGAACCTGATGCTGATCGTTCAGAAGGGTGGAACGAAAACGTGGGTGTGGCGTGGGCGCTTCGATGGCCAGACCAAGACGATCACCCTTGGCCCGTTCCCGCTGCACGATCTTAACGCGGCGCGGACGTGGGCCGACAATATCACGACCAAGCGCGACGAAGGTATCAACATCGTTGCGGAGCAAGCCAAGGATGTGGAGGAGCGCGACTGGATCAGCGCGCTGACCTGTGATCGCCTGTTCGAGATTTATATCGAGAACGACGGGAGCGTCGGCGAGCGCTGGAAGAAGGAGAAGGCACGCATCTGGAAGCACGACATCCAGCCGACGATCGGGAAGAAGCTCGCCACTGAGATCGATCACGACACCCTGATGGGCATCATTCGCAAGAAGCACAAGGAGGCTCCGACCTCCGCGATCCACATCAAGAATCTGCTCTGTGCGATGTTCAAGTGGGCGGTCAAGGATGGTCGAGACCTGACCAAGCTGATCCATAACCCTGCAACCGATCTGGTTAAACTTGGCAAGGTCACCAAGCGCGCTCGCTTCCTCGATCAGTATGAGATCGGGCTGTTCTTCAAGGCTCTCCCGATGACCGCGTCGGTCATGGCGGAGCCAACGCTAGTGATCCTCTATACGGGCGTCCGCCGCGAGGAAGGCTTCAACGCTCCGTGGTCGGAGTTCAACCTTGAGAAGGGTGAATGGCTCATCGCAGAGGATCGGTCTAAGAACGGGCTTGAGCATCTTCTACCGCTTCCGCCGGTCATCGTAGACCTTCTGAGGGAGCGAAAGAAGCTCACGGGGAACCACACCTTCGTCTGGCCGAGCAGCCGAGGCGATCGGCCCATGACCGGGTTCAGCAAATGGCTCAAGCTGCTCCGGCAGAAGATGAACTGGCTCGCTTCGAAGGACGGAAAGGTCGTTGCCCCGTTTACTCTGCACGATCTGCGTCGAACGCTCTCGACCGGTATGAACGGTCTGCGTGACAGTCAGGGAAAGCGTAAGGTTGCGAAGGACATTATCGAGCGCGTGCTGAACCATAAGATCGGCGGCGTCGAGGGCATCTACGATCGCAACGACTACTATGAGGACAAGCAGGCGGCGCTCCTCCATTGGGCGTCCTACCTGCAGGATGTTCGAGACCTCTTCGAGGTCGATAAGCTGCCGGCGCCCCTGCTGGCCCTTCCGGCGCCCCAGAACGACGAGTCGTCAGTCGCGGCGGCTTAGCAGCCACTGGTTGAACTCCGCGCGGATGAATTGCTTCCGCCGTGCCGACGTTCGCACAGGCGTCGGGAAGGTGGGATCACTCTTCCGGAGACGCCAGAGCGTCGTCGAGCCCACGCGGAGCTTGGTGGCGATCTCGTCGATCGAGATCAGATCGTCGGTGGGTGAGGGTGCCAGTGCGACGGCCGGCGCAGGGACCGGCTCAGGAGCGGGCAAGGGCCGTCCGGGTTCGCCGATGAGTGATGCGAATTGCAACATCAGCGACAGGTCCTGAGGACTGAGTGTGATGTCGGTGTTAGTGGCCTTCGCTCGTTCGAAGGTCCGGCATAGGGTTGCAAGGTCGGTCATTGGTCATCCACGTTGGTTGACCTTGGGTTACTTATAATGACACTGAATGTCAAATGAAACTGACCAAGCCGGCTTTTATGTGTGATAACCGTGCGGCCAGTTGAAGACGAGAAAAAGGGCGGCGGAACATCCTTCCGCCGCCCTTTCCTGTGCGTTCGATGGCGATCACGCCATAGCAGCGTACACATTAGCTCATGTTGCTGGCGACCTTGTTGAACGTGTTTTGGAGGTTACCGCCGAGGGCCTGCATCGCGGCAATCGCAGCAACAGCGATAAGGGCGGCAATCAGACCATATTCGATGGCCGTTGCACCTTCGTTATTCCGAAGAAATTTAAGCATCGGTTACTCCTCGCTTTTGTACGAACTCGTCCGGCAGCCGCCCCGAAAACCGGGTCTGCGGGCGGGTCGTAACATGTGAGAAATGACCAAATCCTAAACCGGATACCTAATCGGTCCTGTGATGATTCCGTCACGGCCAAACGTGCCGTGGGTGCGTAGCTCAGACATGCGGGAGGTCGCCTCTGCCGTAGTAGATCGAGAAGAGCAGTAGGCCCGACTCGTCTCGCCTCGGGTTGAACAGGCGCCCGCGCCCGGCCGAGCGGACCCACCAATCGCCGCCTATCTTCTCAGGGCGTCGTAAGACGGGTTTGCCTCCATCGGTGACCATGACACGCGGCTGTACGGTCGCTTGGTTTGGCAGCGCCGTCCGGTGCCATTCCTCATATTCGCGGATCGCGGTGGCGACGGCTTCGTCGAGCGTCACAGGTTGAGGTTTCCCTGACGAACGATGCCTGTCTCCGGCGTCCACGACCAGTCGTTGCCGCCCGATATCCAAATGGCGACCATCTTGCCGTCGCGGATGCGTACACCGACATTACCGCATAGCTCACCGTGTTCTCGATAGTAACGGTTGTAGATGTAGAAATCAAAGACGCCGTCGCCGTCATCCGTGAGTTCGGCTCCCTTACGGAAAGCGTCGGTCCAGTGAGTTCCCAGATCGTCGAGGTCGAGATCGTTCAGTCCGATAGGATCATTGGTGACGACGAGCTTGTTGATATGGGACGGCTTCGAACGATCATTGACGTTGACGTTCGTCCGCAATTCAAGCTGGACACCCGCGATGGTCTTGATCGGCTCGTCGGTGGTGAAGTGGCCGCGAAGAGCGACCTCCTTGATCGTGAGCCATTCGGCCGGCGTGGGCTTGAACTTCTCCATTAGCGGTTCTCCCGAACGATGACATTCATGACCGTCGAACCATCGGTGAGCGTGGCGCGCTCCAACGTCAGGTCGCGGCAATCGACGTATACGGTGCTGTCGTCATGGCCTTCGATCTGCGTTGCCTCCTGTATCTCCTGCAGGGCCGTGATGAGTTCGCCGAGGTCACTCGGCATCCAGCGCTGCACCACTTCCTTCGACATACTGGGGTCTCCCGATTCGTTTCCGATATCTTTGTGTAGGACGTATGTTCCTACACGTCAATAGGCTCGTTCCAACCATCAAGAGCGAATTGCCACGCATGGACCTTATAGTCCGTGGTGTAAGCGACGCCGCTCCGCTTGAAGGACCAAACCGGCCCGTGCGAAAAGAATGTATTGGCGATCTCCTCCGGAGACATGACTCTGTAGAACCCTACCTCGATCAGGATGTCCCGGCAGGCGCTGACTAGCTTGCGGTTGCTGTACTGTTCGGCGCGCTCGTAAACGTCGAAGAGCGCCGACACCTTGTCGTAGACGCCCTCACCATCGTCGTCGTCTTCCCGGTCTACGCTGTTCAGGTGGTAATCCACCTCCGACTGCAACTCCGTGGACGGATGCGCCTCGATCGCGGCGATGATGTCCTGACGTTCGATCATGCTTCCTCCACCGCAGCTAGACCAAGCTCCACGCCACGCTCCTCGATCGCCTCGGCGACAGTGTTCAGCGCCCACGCCTGATCTAGTTGGCCGATCGCCTCGACGATAGCGTCCTTGATGTCACCCTGCTTGAGCCAGTGATGGCCGAGCGCCGAGCGACCACAGGTCGGGCAGAACTTGCTCTCTGTCGTGGTGACAGGCTTGGGAGGCGGAGGCGCTTCCTCTTCCAAAAGCTCTTCTGACGCTGCAGGAGCCCGTCCGACATCGACCATGCCGCTGATCCGGTCCTGCGACGCGAGCATCGCGTTGAGCCGGTCGATGAGGGCCTGCTGTGAGGTGTCGATCTCAACCTTCTCATAGAGGCCTTGGCCTATCTCCTTTGCCTCCGACTGCGTGCGTGCGAAGCGCCCAACAGACGGGCACCAGTAGGCGTTCAAGCGGCGGACTCCTTTATCCATACCTCGCGGGCGACGCATTGGGCCCACAGGTCTTTGACGGTCTCTCGGACATCCGCAGGAACATCGGTTCGGTTAGCGGCGACGAATGCGCGCAGTTCGAGTTCCCATTCCTCCGGGCTGTCCGGGGTGATCGGAAGTGATGCGGCCCTCACAGCGAGGTTATCCCCATCTGCCGGGCCTCATCGCGGTTCGTGTAGTGGACGACGGGCTCATCAAGAGCAGCATCAATCGCGGCGGCGGTCTTCTCGCACAGCGTCGCGCGGCCTTCACAGCCCCTCACCCACGGCTCCTTGTGGCTCTGCTGGCGATACTCGTCAGCCTCCCGGCGCTCTCGCAGAGCGCGCTTCTTGAGCAGCCGCGTGATGGTTTCCGGCATGTCGGTGTGGCTGAGATCGAAGGACTGTCCGTTGATGATGATCTGGAATTTCATGGTTCACCTCCTCAGAAGAATTTGCCGGCGCAGATCGGCCCGATGCCAAGCTCGATCGACTCACCGTTAGTGAGTTCCCGGCCGCAGCACGAGCAGGAGCCAGTCTTGCGGCCATAGGTCCGGGCGGCTGCGAGCGGATCGGCCGCAGCCGCGATGATGCGCTCCTCCTGCTCGGCGGTGCAATCGCGGCTCCGCTGGAAGCGGCCGTCGATGATCTTGCCGAGATAGAGGTCGGTGTTTGCCGCGTCGCGAACATAGAGCGCGTTCGGACCCGACGACGCCCGGCTGAACTTGAAGGTGTCGAGGCGCAGCACCGGGCGCTTGATACCCTTGTCCATGGCCTTCGCCATGCTGGCAACGATGCGAGTGATGTCCACCGTCTTGGCATTCGCCTCACGCTCAGCGCGATCCTTGGCCTCCTGCTCGCGGCGCTCGGTGCGCTCGGCGTCCTGCACCATACACCGCTGGACGGCTGCAAGCTGCCGCTCGGTCAGGTGGCCGAACTTCTTGACGGCCTCGATCATGGAGATGGCGAAGCCGAAACCACGCTGCGAGGAAGCAAGCATCCAACCATACTCGTCCGCGTTTTCGGTCGCGAAGCCGCCAAGCTTGTCGTTGGCTGCTACCTCGTTGCGGCGGGCCTCGCTCGCACGGCCGGCAGCACGCTGCTCGGGCGAGGTCTTGAAGGCGAGATTTCCCTTGCCCTTGCACTTGAAGCAGTCGCCAAGGATGCGCCCGGTATAGCCCCGGAACTTGCCGGAACCGTTGCAGGCCTTGCACGGCTCGGTGAACGCTTCGACCGGGATCGGCGCCTTAGGCGCTACGCCCTCGGGAAGGCGCTCACGGCCGAGACCACGGAACACGTCGTCCAGCGAGTCATCGAGGTTGTCAGCGAGGGCGGCGAAGGCGTTCATCTGTCATCTCCCGATTCGTTGTCTCGAATCGGTCGATAGGACGTATCTTCCGTGATGTAAAGTGATAATAGCGCTGGTCAGTGATTCCAGAACCATTGTTCGGCAATCCGCGTGTGGATAGGAAAGCCTAGTTCGCAGTCGCGCGTCCACAACACGTCGATCGCCTCGTTCTCCTCGCAGGGACGCATTTTCAACACGGCCGCGTACTCGATGGGAGGGAACTCCACGGCGACGAGAACGTGGCCCTTGCCATTGGCGTAGCTGCCAGTGATGTTGGGTCTCAGGACGTTAGCTCGTGTGACGTGACCGAAGCCCGTCTCCTCGTAAAGCTCGCGGATCGCGCCTTCCTCGATCGTCTCACCGTCCTCGACATGGCCGCCGACCATGGTCCATGTACCCTTCTTGGGCTCGATGGCGCGCTTGGCGATGAGAAGGCCCATACGCCCGTTCTCGTACCGTACCGGCTGGACGCAGACCGCGACCGGGATGGGGTTAGACCAGTCCGTCTCGCCGCAGGAGGAGCAGTGCTGGTGGCCTTCTAAAACAATATGCTGGGCGCCGCAGTGGCCACAAAATTTGCGAACCATTCTAATTTCTCTCACCACAAAAAGCTTGGTCTATGTTGTCGAGGGGTACCGCGTGCTTGATCGCTTCCTCGGTCTTCAAGTGGACTTCCGCGATCTCCTCTCCGGATAGCTTGTGGGCTTCCGGGCCCCATGACGTATGGATGCGCTGAACGCCTTTCGCCCGCCAGAGCGACCACACCTCGCGACCTTTAGGGCCGAGCATCTGGGAAAGTGCATCGATCATGTATTGCCGGTCGGTCGCAGTACGATTTGCGCGTTGAGCCGAACGAAGTGCTTCGAGCACATCGTTCAGAAGCGCTCGGTGATCGACATCCCGATCGTGTCGGCGATCTTCGTCCGCCAAGAATTGCTCGACGCGGGCGATGAGATTCTGATTCATTCCGTATATCCTTATTCAGTCCGGCTCGCCGATGGGGTGGCGAGAGCGTCGAAGGCTTTTTGCACGGACGGCTTCGACAGGATGTGGTCTGAGGCCGGGACACCGCTCAGCCGCGTCGTGTGGTACATCCTGATGATCTCATCGATCAGTGCCTTGCGGGTATCGTGTTGGTTCAGGGACATACGGACGCTGCCCGTGCTGGCGAGCCGGCGTTCCTGTTTCAACCAATCCGTGGCGACACGCAGGGTAGTGTCGGAGTACCTTGTGCCGATGAGATCGCCCAACATCTCGCTAGCTCGGTGCTCTACCGTATCCATGCCCAACCTCCGTCTCTCTCTTTTCGAGTAAGCATCCGCGACGCCCTGAATTTCTCTGATCATCTCATCTTGGAGGAGCGCCATCACTTCGCCTCCTTCGGTGCGGCGGGAAGGGGCATCCAGTGGGTTGGTGGCGGTCGATCGAATGCGAATGCGCCATCCACGATGAACGGCTCCCCGTCCTTTAATTGGACCAGTGAAATGCGTTTGCTCTCTCTCGAAAGCGGGCTGTAACCCAACACCGACCCATCCTTCGGAGCACTCTCGATCGGCCGCCACCCATCAGGCACCACCCCTTCCGGCGGCTGTGCTTTTCGCGCATAGGCGAATACTCGCGACCATGATTTGTAGAACGTCGGGTCATTCAAATACGCCCCTTCGTCCATAAGGACGATGCCGCCATCCCAATCGGACGGTTCGTGGTCTAAGCGCCGTTCGTTGATCTGCATTTCAGGCGTCATAAGGCGCAGAAGTCGTTCCCGATCCTTTCTCCCTTCCTGCGGCTGTGCGGGTGTCGGGAATAGGGCGCGGACAGCCTTGGTTGCCCGGCGAAACTCGGCTGCAATTACCGCACAGCGTGCTCGGTCTGTCGCCTCGCTATCGTACATGCCGGCAATGGCTGCATCTTCGTCAGCCGCTAGCTTGGTGAGCACCTTCGCCGCATCCTCGATCCCCCTCGCATAGTCTTGCAGGGGCCAAGGCTTCTCGGTCATACTTGTCATTCTCCGTTCAATCCGGATCGCAGCCGTCGCGAGGCCTGCAATCGCTGTCACCCTCATACTGGTCATCGTCGTCTCGATCGTCGCGCGATCGATATGCCGGCTTGAGCTTGAGGTGGTGGATCGTGGGGTCCCCGTAGCGGTGGTCACGGTAGGCATCGACATGCCGGCCCCAATAGGAGTCGTCGGCTGACGAGTGATGATCGCGGGTACCGTGCGAGTGCTGGGGATCGGCGAGGGCGGAGCCGGCTAGCGCGATCGTCGCGACCGCGCTGGCGATGATGAGGATGCGATTCACGCGTTGGCCTCCTGTGCCCTATGACGGCTCATCTTGAGTAGCGTGTCCAACGCTTCATTGAACTCGGCCTCGGTCTTCGGCATCTGCACGGAAGCCGCCAGAGAGTTCGCCCATCGATCGAAATCGCCATCACAGATGTCCATACGATCGAGGTGCGGAAGCACCCTGAAATGCCGAAAGCCATCGCGTGTACCGGCCGTAAAGTGTTTCTTGCGACTCCTGCCGTCGAGATAGTTATATCGTCTCCAACGGCGGTGAAGTCCGCCTCCTCCCTTAGCCGGATAGATACCCGCTTTCTCGAACCAATGCCGCATCGCGAGCGGGATCGGGCGATCCTCGTCGATGGTGCTCACCGTCATGCCAGTTTTCCCACCAGCCCGGCGAAGTCGGCGTATCGTTCATGGTCGCCGGAGAAGTGCAGCGTCTCGCCGTCCTCGAAGCGCTTCTGCGTCATTTGATAGAGGCGCAGCGCCTGACGTAGCACAGCGGCGCGGCTGAGATCGAGTTTGGCGCCAAGCTCCTTGATCACCTTCTCCTCGCCGTTGTCGAAGATGTTGGCACGGTCTTCGAGAGCGTTGATGACGCCGACGGCAAAGGGCTCGCGGTACTCGTCAGGCTCCATGATCCACTTCACCGCGTCGGCATCGAGCCACCCATCATGCAGATTGGCAACGAGTTGCAGGCGTTCGAGGAACGCGATGTTCTCCTTCTCCACGCAGAACTTCACCTGCAGCCAGTTTGGCTCGAAGGCGCGGAAATCGACGTAGCAACGATCGACGTAATTCCCGACGCGCGCGTTCTCGCGGTTGTTGTCAGACCACTTAGAGACCGGCGAGAAGAGTTCCGCCAGCGCGTAGGCATCCTCTCGATTGCGGACGAAGCCGGAGAGATCAGGGCCGAAATCGACGTGTTGGCCGGTGGCGAGAGAGGCATACCCGCCACCGAGGCCGATTTCACGCGGACGCCACTTAACCGCGCGGGCCATCAGGACCGACTCCCCTTTTTGCCGTTCGCCATGATCGTGGCGCCCTCCATGATCCCGGCGCCGCGCTCCTTGGCCTCCTCGATCGTCAGCCCGGCGGTCTGGTAATCGGTGAAGGCCGAGATGATCCCATCAGCGATCTTCTTGGGGAACCCCTTGCGAACCTGTTTGAAGAAAGTCTCGTAACTCATCTCGGTCTCCTAACTGTTTAATCGAATCGGCGTCTAGGACAAATCTTCCGCCTAGTCAAGAAGTTCCTTGGCAATGGCCGCGTGGCGTTCCTCCGGGCTCGGTCGGGAGCGCCACGCGCGGGCCATCTCGCGAACGTCGTTGAACGTCTGGATGTTGACCATCTTCCCGTTCTCGAAGCGGGTGAAGAGGAAGTCTGTCTCTCCTTCCTGCAACGCCTCCTGCGGGATCGTCAGCCACTGGCCGTCGCGGAGAACCACCGAGAATCGTCCGGCCTTCGACGCCTTCGACGGGTCGGTCTTGGGCTGCTTCGAGATGGCTCTGGTCTCGCCGCCGACGATTACTTCCGACGCCTTCATGGCGAAACGGTGGGTGTCGCGCTCGACCTCGTGGACCAGCAGGCCGCCACCCGAGCCGAACACGAGGTTATCAATCGACCAGCCATGGTAAACGACGCGCTGCAGGATTCGGCGCAGACTCTCCTCGTTGATGCCGTCGCCCTGAATAAGGCGGACGTAGTCCGGCAGGATGCGATAACCCTTGTCATTGCACTCGAAGCCGACCAGTGAGCCGATCAGATCGAGGCAGTGGACGACATTGATGATGGGATCGCCGCTGTCTGGGCGAAGCACGACCTGCATGTCGGAGGCCTTGAGATCGTCGAGCAAACCACCTTCGTTTGCCGGAGTCAGCCACTTCCGGATCGCCGCGTCCTGATCGTAGGTGTCGATCACCACCGAAACGGGCTTGCGAGGATCACCGGGCGCGCGACTGGGGACGTCTCCATGTACTTTGAGGATGTTGCGGAAGAAGGCTTCCTCGCCGTCACGCCCCCACGACGTGGTTACCGAATGCTCGGTCGCTGGGATCGAGAATCCGGGCATCCCATAATCGCGGTATGCGTGCTTGGCGAAGCGGATTCCGAGCAGATTATCGGTCACCTGATGGTTCACAAGGTGCGCCATGCCGGCGATGCCTGCCGTCTCGGTGGACGAAACACCACGAGCGCCAAAGTCCACCATCTTGAACTCAGACGTGCCGGGATCGCCCGAGACTTCTAGATAGCGGTTGATGAGGCGCCACCAGCGCATCGAGCGCGTCGCAATCGTCGTCGGGAACCACGCGCCGCGAAGCAAAATCGTCTCGACTTCGGCGGCGAGACCGGCCAGACGCGGATCGGTCGACTCGACAGTAGCCAGCACGGTTCCCTGCGGCACGATCACGCCTTCCGGCAGCGCCTTGATGATGATCGGAAGGTAGCCGTTGTGCTTCTTTACGACACGCTCCCACGCCTTGCGGTTGAATGGGATACCGTGTGCGTGAAGCTCCGCCTCAGCCTCGTCTACATGCGGCATCGTGACCTGCTGGCAAATGTAGTAGAGCAGCGTGTATTGGAAGCCGAACCACTGGACTTCGGCGAAATCACCGCCCTTACGAGCTTCGATATAGGCGTATTCCGACGTAAATTCTGGATGCTCAAAAGTCCAGTGCGTGCCTTTGTAGGTGTCTTTGTTCAATACCGGCTGCGTCAGAAGCGCGCCGATCGTCGTGATGAAAACGATGGGGTTCATGGTTTGGCGCCCTCCTCTTACAGAGTGTTGAATTGGCTGGCGAAGTGCTGGATGATGTTGAAGTGGTCTTCGAACATCATCTCGCGGGTGACCTCGTCGAGGTTCCACCAGCGGGCCTCATGGGCGTCGTCGCGGCCTTCGACCTTCGGCCGCTCGGTGCCGGGGATGAAGAAGCCATAGGCCACGCTGGTCGTGACCATGCGGGTCGAGCGCCACGGGTTGTCGCAAAGAAGCTGGCCGCGAATGAGGGTCCGCAACACGTTCTTCGACAGACTCGGGTTGAGATCGTCGATGCCAGTCTCTTCGCAAAGCTCGCGAAGCGCGGTCTCGCGGAAGCGCTCCAACTGGCGGTGACCGCCGGGGAGAGCCCACAGGCCCTTGCCGGGGCTTTCGCCACGCCGCACGAGAAGGACGGCGCCGGACTGGATGGCGACGGCATCGGCACATTCATGCCAGTGCCAGTCGTTGTAGGGATGTGGCGCGAACTTCTGCGTCTCTTCCTTGTTGAACCAGAACTCGTTCGCCATTTTCTGGTAGGCCGGCGTGGCGATCCACTCGCGAAGGAAGAGGGCGGTACCGCGAGGCAGTGTCATATCCGCCAGTACTCCGGCTGGATCGACCGCGAGGTACAGGGCGTTTCGGATATCGGTCGCCGACAGATTTTCGCCGTAGTTCGCGGTGTTCACCGCGCCCCACTGCGGGAACATGCGGAGGTAGTAGGACGAGTCGTCCTTACCGTGCCCGATGAGGCTGATCTTCGGGTCCCGCCCGAATGAAAGTCGCTTGACCAGTCCGGCAACGATGCGCTGCACCTCGATCACCCACTTCGGATCGGTGTCCTGATCCTCGACGCCGAAGATGAAGACGCGGTCGGCCTGTGCCGGCGTCAGACTGGCCCTGATCATCTCGCGGACCTCCGCGAAGGTGAAGGGATTGCGGAAGTTGATGGGTTCGTTGGCCGATCCTACGAGGATCACTGCATATTGGGCGTGGTCGAGAGCTTCACGGATGTTGAACAGATGGGCATCCGTGAAGGGACGCATACGACCAGCGAAAACACAAATGTCGATCAAAACTGTCTCCTGTCGTCTATGTGTTGAGTAATACTGTCACTAGCGGGCAAATAAAAAGAACTGTCAGCCGGTTTCCAACCTCGGCATGAAGTTCACTTCGATTCCGATCTCGTTGAGCTTCAACGCGAGCGTTCGGATCGTGTCATGTGCTGCCCTACGCCGTTCTTCGGAAAGTCCGGCTGGGCGGTACTGTTCGATCCACGTCGTGTTCTCGCAGCACAGGCGCAGGATGCTCTTCTGAACGTCGGAGAGGGGAGGGGTGATATACCGAGCCCCTTCCTCGATGCCGTCTTCGATGCCCATGGCGCCTTCTACGATCTGAGCGCGAGTGAAGCCTTCTGCCAGCAGGATAGCGAGCGGGTCCGTGGGGCCGCGAACGAGACGGTCCGGCCGGTCCGCCGCATCGTGGAGGCCCCAAAAGACGCAGACCGTCTCTTCCGAGGTGAGTTCGATGCGATCGATCACAGAACGCACACGCGCCAGAAGTCGAACGAGTCGTACAGGCGGTTCAGCGCCTCCCGAATCTCGTCCACGTCAAGATCGACCATTTCTAGGTTTTCGCTGTCGTCGATCAGTTCGTTGACCATGTCCGCGTAGAGATTGTCCGTCTCGCAGAAATCCTTCACCTTCTTGACGATGGCGTCGCGTATTCCGGCAAGCTCCTCCTCAGTGAGGTTGTCCGGCTCACCGAGCTTGGCCGCGAGGCTTCCAAGCCTGATATGGTATCGCCAGCGGAGGCCATTTGCCCCGATGCCGGCAATGGCTGCGGCTGATGTCATGAAGCGGCCTCCTGTGTTGATTGTTGATGTCGCTATATGTTGCGGATTGCTGTCGGTCAAGCCCGATCGATCGCCGCCAGAGCGGCGTTGCGGGCCGATTGGCGCGATCCGAAGGTCCGGGGGCGGCCGGAGGCATCCAGCAAAGCCCTTCCGCCGGCCTGCGCCTGCCACGGACGCGATACTGATGCCGAGCTTCGGTGCATTCCGATTGCGCTGCCTGCGATATCGTAATGGAGGATGATGGTGCGCTCGGCGTTGGTGATGGAGTAGCTTCCGCCACCGCCATGCTGCGTCCAACCTTCCCACTCCCCGGTTAGGGGGCGTTCGTAGTGCCCTGCCATTAGAGATAGACGATATGGTCGGTGGCTTTGGCGGCATATTCGCCGACCGTCCCCTTTGCGGTGAAGTGCAAATCCCGCTCGACACGGAGTCCGAGTCTGCCACGCACCGCCTCGATCTCCGAGATACGGACCGAGCCCATCTCCGGAAAGCCAAGGCCGAGATCGCACAGGCCGAATGCGATGTCCGGGTCCTCAGGATCAAGTTCGGACAGGAGCCACGTCGCGCCGGCATCCGGGGTGAACAGCTTGACCACCGGTTTGTGATCGATACCGCCGGGCGCGGCAGCGGTCGCCGCCCCGTTCGCCAGCATCGTGTCGCGGATTTCCTTGGTGAGAAGCATCATGGACATTGTCTCCTTTCTCAGTAGCTGGGTTCTGAGGGGACACCCTCGTCGAGCTTGTCCGTCAGATCGGAGATGTCGAAGACCATGTCCTCGACCGCCTCGATCTCGATCTCATTTTCGAGTTCGGACTTGAACTCCTCGATGACCGAAATCCACTCGCGCGTTGCCTCGCCGCGTTCACCATCGCGCCAGTTGTCCGACTTGTCGTCGTACTCACCCTCCTTCTCGGAGTGGATGTCCTCGATCACGCCGCGAAGCTCCTCGCGGATTTCGTTGAGGACGGCGAGTTCGTCATCGACCTTGCCGCGCGCCTCGTTGACGACCTCGTTGTAGTCGAAGACGGCAGTCTGGATAGCCTGCTCCTGAGTCTTGAGAAGATCGATGATCTCCTCAATCCTCTTCTGATCCTTCTTTGCGATATTGAATGCCACGCTTGTGTCTCCCGATTCGTTGTCGTTGAGGTTGAGTAGGACTAATGTTCCGCGCCGTCAACCCTGCGAAAGCATTTTTAGATCATGCACATCCACGCCGTATGTGTCATGGATGTGCTGCCGCAGAGCGCGGCGCGCCGCCCGCCTGTCTTCCCACGTTGCTTTCTCTTCCTGCCTGAGACGTTCGTAGGTGGCCTCATCGCTTCCGGAGAGCTTGTTGATCTCAGCGGTTTTGGCGCGATGTGCCGCGTCGGCCGCCCGGACGCGCTGCATGGCGTCCTTCGGTGCGATCACATCATCTGCAGCCACCAGTCCCTCCGTCATTCGCTGCCTCGGATGTACAAGACATCCCGGCTCGTGGGCTCGATAGCAATGTCGGCCTCGATCTTCGACACCCAAGCGTCCACTTCCTCTTGGTGGTCAGGGTCGATCGAGCCGTCGTCGCGGAAAAGCCAGTCGCGCTGCTCACGAAGAGACCTCATGTGGGTGTCGCGAACTTTCTGGCGCGCCTTCTCGACATCGTGCGCCATGACGACGATATGCCCCCTTGCGTAGTTCTCAAGGGCGGCGCTCCACCAATGGAAGAGCTTCATGCCGCTTCCGCCTCTGCCTTGGTGGCGAACGGGCCGTGGCGCGCCACGAGCTTGTGACCGGGCGCGAAACGCTGCTTCCACCAGCCGTCAGCCAGTCGATCAGGGTAATAGTCGCGCTCGGGGTTGTTCGACCAGTCCACCTCGAACACCGCCTCCTTGTAGCTTTCGTCCTCCTCCCGCTGGCGGAGCCACGAGTCGAAGCTGCAGGCCGTGACCAGCAGGGACGCCATCGACGAGCGATAGCGCTGATATTCGGAGAAGCGCGGGTGGCGCTGGTGAGCGGGCAAGATCGCCGGCTGGATCGGGGGAAGGGCTGCTGCTGAAATGTCCATATCGCCTCCTCTGCTGTTGAGCCAGAAGGCTCGCTTCGCTGATGCGAATCGTCTAGGACAAATCTTCCGTCTAGTCAAGCAGCCAGCTTGGGTTCTCGCGTTCCTTGTGTTCCTTGGACGGATCGCCGTTAGGTCTGACCCTCCCCGTGTCAGGGTGTTTGTGCCATCCCAGCGGCTCGCCCTCGAATCCGCGTGAGCGCCACTCGATGATGGAGGCTTCCGCGAGCAGCGGGGCGGCGTAACACCACCTCTCGATATAGGAGTCGAAGTTCCCAATCTCGCTACGCCGGACGGTCCAGTGAAACAGTAGGCGCGCCACGATCAGGCAGTGGCCGTCACCCATGTCGTGCATCGAGAGGATCGTCGGATCGTCCGCCATCATGCGGACGCGGTAGGTCTCGAAGTCCATCAGTTTCCCCGCTGGTCCTTCAAACGCTCCATGATTCGGTTCTTGATCTCGATGACCTCCGGAACCTGTTCGAGTTCGGCCCGAGCATCCCCGACCGTCCTTGCCTCGAACTCCCGGATTTCAGTATGGGTGCCGCCGGAGTCTTTCCTGCCGACGACGTAGAAATAGCGGCTCTTGGTTAGAGCGGAGTAGGCTCGGGCGGCTGTCGCAACGATATCCGCTCTACCCGAGGTCGCCCCTTCCACGATTGTGGCGGCAAGCGTTCCATACGGATTGACACCCGATGCCATGGCGCCAGCCATCAACAGATTAACCGCGCTGTTCGTGGAGGGATCGTCCGTCAGGAACGCACCGGAAAACTCCCCTTCTTCCGGCATGATGATGGCGAAATAACCTATGGTGTTGGGCGGTATGGTCATTCCAGAGCCTTTGTGTGATTCTGGCTTGGATATACCCGCCGCAGTCAGGCGGCGCTACGCGCCTCGGTAAACGTCATCTCATCAATCAGGGTGACGACGGCATCGTCAGACGGCTCGATCCACGCACGGGCTCCGCACGCCAGCCGTTGGCCACTGTAGATCAGCCTGATCTTGCCCTCGATCTCAACCTCTCGGGCGTAGCGCGTCCGGCGACCGTCTTTGATGGTGTAGACCGGGCGGTTGCCACCATCCTTAGTATTCATCGCGATATGCTGACGATTGACGTGGATTATCATGCGGCGAACACCTTGCGGATGAAGTCCGGAAACTCGGAAACAAAAATCTGTCCATGGTTGCCCGGCATGAGGCGGCAAAGGACCCATTCGTCGATCCACGTCTCCATCATCTCCGCCGGGTACTCCGCATCCCACGGATCGGTGGTCCAGATTACCACGTCGGCGCGAAGGCTCGGGCACGAGAACGGAGTGACGAACTGGATTTTGCGATCCTCCCGGAAGCGCTGATTGAGGATCGCGGCGTGGGCCGGCGACCGCACAATGAACAGGCGGTAGAGATTGCTCTGCGGGGTGAGGTAATCGTCGATCACGCTGCGAGCGCTCTCTGATGGTCTTCGATTGCCTTGACGCCGCCCTGCAGCAGCAACGATCGCATGGTGGCGCCCGACATGGGCTGGAAGGTGGGCAGGGTGTAGTCGTCCGGGTCCATCTCGAAGAGCCGGGCCATGTCCTCGAACTGCTCATGGCCGATGTAGCCAAGCTCGATCGAGAGGTCGAAGCGGCCGGGTCGGCGCAGCGCCTCGTCGAGGCGGTCCGGATGATTGGTTGTCGCGATCACAACGAGCCCGTCCGGCGACAGAAGGCCATCCAGCACGTTCAGGATCGTGGAGAGGCTGATGGGTTCCTTCTTGGTCTTCTTTCCGTCTTCGTCCGCTTCCGGCGGAGGAGGGCCATCCATGACGATGACCTCGCCACTAGCAGCTAGTTCGGCCACATCAATTGTGGTCGTATTCCCTCCGCCACCACGATTCAGGGTCAGGCCGTGGCTGTCAAAATCCTCGATCACGAGCAAAATCTTAGACCAGTCCGTGGAGCCTCCGAGCAGTTCGGTAAACTCCTTGTCCTTCTCGATCGACGCGAGGGACAAATAGTAGAGCGTGCGCTTGGTCTCGCTAGCCACCGCATGGATCAGCGACGATTTACCGGTGCCGGGAGGTCCATAGAGCAGGATGCCTGTGTGATGTGGAAGACCCTTGGCATGGTTCCATTCGCGTTTGGCGTCGAACGCTTGGATGTGATCGACGACGTGTTTCGCCGCACCATTTGCGGAGAATACGGTGTCCATTCGCCGCAACGGCAGCTTGCCGGCGTTCGCCCAATAGGTGCCGGAGTTGACCTTCAACTGCACCTTCTCCTGCCCGTCGCGGGCACGGCCGGCAAAATCCTCGATCGCCCGCTTGAAATCGTCGAGAATCCCCTTCTTCCTAGCGAACAAGGTGACGTTGGTGTGCTCCTTGAACTTCTCGGTCTTGGACTCCTCGTCGATCGAGCGATTGATGATAACAAGACGGCGATTGAAGAAGCCGATGTGGGTTCCATAGCCAACAGCCATCGAACGAGATGTGATCTCTTTCACATCGTCGTCCCAATTCCATTTGGACTCTGACTGGTAATTGTAGTTTCGGGTGAAGCGGTCGCAAATCACTTCGGAAGTGATGAAGCGCAGTGCTTCGTCATACGACGCCATGTCGTTGTTGAAGCGGATCGCAAGCGTCACCCACTTCTTGCAGAAGCGATAGACCTTGCCGGGTAGCGTCCGCAGCCCATAGAGAGCAGCGGAGGCAGGTCCCATCAGCAGCGCGCCACCGACCAACTGATTGTGCTTGGCCTGTTCGGTGATGAAATGCAGCAGCGACAAATGTCATCCCCAAGCTAGTAGGTCGGCGATCGGATCGCTGACGGGGTTGAAGAAGACCCGGTGGACGTTCAGCACACCTTTTTCGGTGAACTTCCGTGCCTGCCGGGCGCAGTCCGTGGTGCCTGTGTTGCCGGGGAAGACCAGCAGCACTTCCGGTTTGAAATCCAACAGCATCTCGCCGTTTCGGATCGGCCCGGCGGTGTGGCCATGTGTCTCCCAATCAGCCGGATATGGGCGATGGGGGACAGCGGCGCGTTCGCACCACCGCCGGGCCAAGGTGTCTACGCCATCGGCGTCGCCATGCCCGAGTTCCATGATCTCTCCGATCTTGGTCTCGAACATGTTGAGACATTTCCAGACGAAATTCTGGTCGTCCCAATAACGGCCGCCGGTTACGCAGATGCGCCATGGATCGAGGCGAGAAACCAACCCGCCCCAATCGACAATAATGTCACGATGGTGAGACAGCATCTTCTCTGTTCCACCAGTCATCGAAGCTGACCAGATTGAGGTCGATCCAGTTCGCCAGCCTGACGAACAGGTCCATACCAACCCCTGTGCCAACGAGGAAAACCAAGGAGACGAGCCAGATAACGATCGCTGCCGGAAGGGTTAGCAGCGCGATCCGCCGCCACGGCCGGGACCAGCTATGCGGGTCCCGGAGCCATTCGGTGATGTCCAGCATAGCCTCCGCAACGTTGCCGAGATGATCGCGCCACGTCATTCCATGGTCTCGTAGCTGCTGGACTTCTGGACGCGGACGAAGCGCTGCGTGGCGCCTTCTCCGAGTTCGACCAACTCGAACCACGAAGTGACCGAACGGTGATGCACGACATGCGGGTAAAGCCGCACGCCTCTGTCTGCGTCATACTGAGCACCGCCTGTGTGGACGACGAGACCAGCGGAGAGGAGCGGGGCAGGGCGATAAGAGACGATTTGCTGGCCGTCCTCTTCGCCCGCAGAGACGCACACGATCTCGTAGACCTTCCCCGATTTCTGATGTCGCCAAAGCGACCCGGCGGGGAGCCGAAAGCCCATCTCCATCAATTCGCGGTCCAGAGTGTGCAGGGAAGGTCGGTAAGGCATTGTCACCATGTTGAGTATGAGTAACGCTGGTGGGCGAAAAATCAGCCCTACGCGGTGATGGTCGCGAGGTTGTCGAGGATGCCCTGCAGCGCGGCATTTTCGTCGGTGCGCTGCTGGTTCTCGAACGTGACGTTGTTCGGCCAGCGCTGCGGATCGGTTCCGTGCGAGCGGAGGGCGGCGTTGGTCACCGTGTTGTTCTTGTCGATCAGTGCGCCGAGGACGCGCCGCGCGACCTGAGCCTGCGGGGTGGTAAGCATGGTTCGAATCTCCTTGAGGGCATTATCACTAACCATATCGACGCCAATGTCAATTAAAACTGTCACTGGCACCGATGGGAAACGGCTTGATGATGGGGGTTAGTCGTTCGCCGGTTCGCCGGGCTCCGGCCCTACTTCCTGCGTTAGGGATTGAAGGATCATACCGACGAGCCGGTGAGCGTCCGCCGGGGTGTTGAAGGTGAGCAGGATCGATCCCTCCGGGGGCTCGTCGAGATTCTCGGGGTACTGGTCACCTGCCGGTCCATTCACGGCAGGTTGACGGGGGAAAATGCAGACGGATGGTTTCCACTCTCCATTGATATTGGAGAGCGTGCAGCCATAGCCGATCTTGTCGTAGCCGAAGGGTACTCGAACGATCTTGGGACTCCCGGTCAAATCTGTCTCCTTGCTTGAGGGTGGCCGGTTTCTCGCTACCGACCAGAGCGCGTGTCAGGTACGCAACTGGTAATCCCGCCAGAACCTTTTCCGGCGACGATGCTTCCAAATCCAGTTCTGCCACCATCTCACAGCGGAAGAACCTTTGCCGACAGGATTGCACCGGCAACCGCCCCAGCAACCATGCTGATTCTGACGATTTTGTTCAGAGAACCATGGCTACGCCAATGGATCGCCGCCATGGCGAGAAGGAACGTCGAAGCGGGCGCGTAATACTGGATCAACTGTCGTTCTCCGTGTTTGAACTGTCGAGTTTTCTGTGGGACTAATCTACCGTGTGGTCAACGATTCGTTACAGTCAATGCACAGCGTCAGACAGGAGATATGTTGCGGCGATGCCGAAACACACGATGGCTATGCCCGTGCAGACCTTCATGATCTGCTCCCGTCGTTCACGCTCGCGCATCAGTGACTCGCTTTCTTTCGTGTGGCCTTTTCGGGCTTCGGCCTGAGCAGGGTGTCCACCCAATCCGCCATCTGTTCGAGGCTCATGGTGCCAGCGACGGTTCCGAGCGGCTCAGACCGCCGGAAGAGGATCGTCGTTGGGGTCGCCTTGACCATGAAGCGCTGCGTTGATTGCGGGTCATCCTCGATCGCGATCCGCATCACCTCGACACCGGAGACTTGGTCTTCGAAATCCGCGAGCGTCTCGAACATGCGGATCGTTGGGCCGCAGGACTCGGAGCCGAAGAACAGCAGAACCGGAGTGTCGCCAGCGTCTGCAAGGCGCAGATCGAGGGAGTTGTCGATATCCATGTAATACCTCCCTGAACATTGAAAGATGTGACGTTCATTTAGACTGTCACCAATAAATACAAGTATGGCGACAATTGAGGCGTCCTGTCCTTACTCAGAATATGATTTAAGGAAGCCCGGTTTACCCATCTGCTGGCAGTAAACAGACGTAGGCCCGCCAGTAGTAGGGAGGACAGGTTGCCAACGGCGCAGCCTCAAGAGCCGTTGGAGTGTGCTTCCGCCTAATTACAGAAGCTGATTGGACCCGATCTTACGCTGCCTCTTCGCCGAGCCAAAACGCAGCGTCGAACTGCCGGTCCACGGCGTAATATCCCGACGACGCGGGCCGTAGGAAGCGCGAGGAATATCGCGTCGAGGGGCCGTCGCTGTCAAAGCGCACGAGCACATGGTCGCCCTCGCGTCCGGTGACGACACCGACACGGTTTGCGTTGTCGTATTCGCCGTCCGCGACCTGCACATGGTCGCCCGTACCGAATGCCCGGTCAACGGGGAGAACGATGAGAGACGACGGTACGAAGCGAATCTCGTCGGAGAACCCACCGCCTACCGTAACGAGCCGTGCAAAGACCGTGAAATCGTCTGTCCGGGACACATAGCCGGTAGAGGCAGGGTAGCGATGGTGCCTGCTCACAACCTTGACGTAATCGCCGACCGTGAACGCAGCGGGCTCGATCGTCTGCAGGAGGGCGAACGGAACGACGACCTGAGGGCCCACCGGAGCCACGTCCATCGTCGCGATGACGAACTTGCGATCGATGTTGACGCTTTCGATGGTAGCCGTGAGCGGCTCACCATCGCCGTCCTTGAACCAGATGCGAGCGCCAAGGCGGGCGATCTGCTCGGGGGTGGGCTTCGGCACGACCTTGAACTGGTCACGACGGAAGGCGCCGAATGTGGTGTCATCCTGATTCGCCGAGATGAAACGAACGCCGTAGCAGCCATTGGGGTCGATCGTGCTGATGATGCCGGTCTGGCTGCGAAAGGGACTGTCGCGATCGGTGATGGTGACGCGATCGTTGAGGACGATGTCCTGCTCGAAGACCAGCGACTCCTTGAGCTTCACCAGATGGACGCGGGTTTCCGGGTACTTACGAGCGAGTCGGCGGGCTTCCTTCGCCGCTGCATAACGGCTTTCGTGCTGCACTGTGGGGGCGCGACTGCCCTCGACGATGACGAGATACCGCCCGGCGTCTTCACCGTAGAGGCGGGTCACTTCGGGGGTGGTGTTGGCGAGCATGATGTCTCCTCTGTTGGCGCCGAATCGGCGTCTCTGTTCAGTATGAATAACGTCTAGCGGCGAAAGATGAGTCATACTAGCCCTTATGGGCAAAAATAATCGACACCCATTGGATGTTCGTTTCACTTACTTGGGGGCTGTGCGACGAGGCGACCGCCCCCTGCGATTGCCTCGTCGCACTCGCTCAATCAGCCTAGGTAAAGTTCCATCTCTGGCACTTTAACTGCGCCAAACACAGCGTCGGGCAAACCTAGTTCGGCAGGGTTCGCGCTGTCCGGTATCTTGTCGATAAAGGACGACGCCGCCTCCTTGCCAATCTTGACCCACTCCGTCATTTTTCCGTAACATGGCCTAGCGAAAACAATTCGCGCCCGTTTCAGGGCTTTGCGAAGATCGCTGAGGTTTTCCAGTTCTACATAGTGACTCACTGCTACCGACTCCTCTCAACCGTCCCCTTTGCCTCCCTCCGCTCCGATAGCGAATTGGCACGATTTGGACAAAGGAATCGTTTGGAGAAGGGGTGTCTCCTGCATTGCGGATTTTTGGTTAAATCAATTCACCTATTTGGCGATTTGTCCTTCTGCAGACCTCACCTCCTCGGCAGTGTAATTAAACACGCTGACGATCTTTTCGGCGGTCGCGCCAAGCTGTCGCAGCCGGTTGATTTCAAGAACATGAAGTTTCTTCATGTAAGGAGCAATGTAATTAAGCTGCTCCGGGTTCATGTGACAACGTGCGATGCCGATCAGGTGTTGAGTTATGTGGTGGTATTCTTCGAGGTAGAGCAGGCGCGCCTCGGGTGATCGCGGATCAGAAATCGACATTGTCGTCACCCATGAGTTCGCGGCCGAGGTCGTAGAGCGTCAGGAAGGCGCCCTTGATATCGTCGAACTCCTCTTCAATCATGCAGAGGTGAGACCAGTGGTTGGGCTCGGCCAGCGTCCAGTCGATGCAGCCGTCCCATTTAACGTGGCCTTTGAACTCCGCCGTGCGGTCCCTGTCCATTGGATGGCCACGCCGGCTGATCTCAAAATCCATGATGACGCGATTGGCGAGCCGGGCACGAAACTGGCGCTGGCCGACCTCGCGGACGATGGCCCAGTCAGCCACGCTTCTTCGCCTTGAGTTTCGCGAGCGCCCGATCGCGCATCGCCGCCTTGGCATCGCGCGATTCCAGCCGGCGATCCTTGTGGTTTAGCTGCGCCACCTTGCGGCGAGCGTGGCGCTCGTACTCTTCCTCGCCGGTGTTGATCTCCTCGGCGGGTGGTAGCATCCCGTAAGCGAACAGGAGCGGGCTGAGCGCGTATGCGTTACGCATCGTTTTGAAAGGGCGTTCGCCGATGGCTGTCGTCTTCAAATCAACCAGACAGCCCCTTTGAGCCGCGAGCCGCGCTTCAATCTCCGCATAATCCATGTGAGAATTGATGATGATGATGTCACGATCGTCCGTCATGCGGTCACCTGTCCCAGATAATGATGGCGGACGATGCAATCGACATAGCGACGATCAGTCTCCTCAGGCAGCGCCGACTCCGATGCGGCATTCTCGACCTGTTCGACGAGGTCTTCCAGCAGGGCGCCGACCTCAGCAAACGGACGCTCTCCCAGTTTGATCGACAGGAGTTCCAGCGCGTCCGGGCGAGGGAAGGTGATGTGACCGGTGGTCAGTAGCTCCGTTGCCTGTCTGGCAACACGCACTGCGTGCGAGATCGCCTTCCAGTCGATGCCCTGATTTGTCATCGCCGCACGGGCGCGCTCGCCATAGTTCTCATAGACCTTGGCGTAGATGTCGTGGGCCGACTTGATGGTGCTGGTGAACGGTGCCTTCCGGCCAAGGGCGTCGAGATGCAACACGTCCGTGCCGGCTTGGCTCGGAATGTTGACGATGTCCGCGAACTCATGGGTTTCGCAGAACGGCCGCAGATGACGCTCCACGTCGCCGAGGCGGGCGGTGGTACCGTAGACGCCGAGAAGGTGCTGCAGCATGCTCACGAGGGCCTTGGCCGTCGCCATCCGCGAGCCCTTGATGCCGTACTTATTGGCCTGCTGCCGGCAGTAACCGACGAAGCCCTTGCACTGGCGGTTCAGCACGTTCCACGCTGCATCGCGGATCAGCGGCCACTCCGGCGCCATCTCTACGATATTGGCCTCATCCGCGAACAGAATCTCAGTGCCCACCGTGTCGCCCTTGGCGAGCATGTCTAGCCACTTCTGCAGCGAGTAGGACGTATCGTCGACGTCGTCCTTGGTGTTCTTGACGCTGGTCGAAATCTTGACCGTCCGATCGATGTGATCCTCGGGACGGCACAGGATGATGGCGTCACCGCTCGGCAGGTGGACCGACTTGTAGTCCTGATCCGATGCCGGCGTGCTGGTGCCGTAGAGGTGCGAGCCGTGGCGGATGCGAACCAACAATTTGACGGGCTTACCCATGGTTGTAGCCCACCGCAGCCAAACGGAACGCCTCACGGGCGTCCGCCATGTAGCGCGCCACCTGTTCGTCTGTCGCCGAGAGGGGCGCCACGCCCGGATTGTGACGGGTAAAGAGAGCCTGCGCGATGGAGGCGACCGCCAGAACCTCCCTGTTCACCTGTGCGTCAAGCTCTTCGAGGAGCCAGCGTGCTTCCTCAATCGCTACGTTGGCGATGGCGTCGTCGGGACCAACATGCGTCCTGTAGAGGGACAAGATGTTGTGGACCGCGTCGCGAGCGCGCTCAGACAGCAGCGGTTCGGTTTCCGGGGTGGGCGTGTCAGGCATACTGGCGTGCTGCTCCTTGTGGCTCGGTGCGAGTGATGCATTTGACTAACCATTTGGAGATGAATGTCAAGCCATACTGTCGCTGGTGGATCAGCAAGAGGAGTCAAGCCTTGCAAGCAACCTCGACCATCATCTTGACGGCGTCGTGAAAGCGCTGGCGGGCTTCCTCCTGCTCCTTCATCATGATCTTCCGGCGCTCGGCCATGCGGACTCGCATTGCGTTGATGTCCGCGTCCTGTGGAAGGATGTAACGGACCGCCGAGCGGTCGCGGCGCTTGGCCTTTGGCGACCACTCGCCAACGGACCAATCCATACCCTGCAACATCACCGTCTTGTCGGTCGGCTCACCGTGAACCCGACAGAACCCATATGCGTCGAGAAACGCGGCGCTTTCAACGAGCACGATGTCTCCGGTCTTGATGTCGATCATTCTTCCCATGCCTGCGTCTCCCTCCATGCCAGATATTCTTCGGTCTGCGTCCGTAGACCGGCATCGCGCTCTCGTCGGCTAGGCTCGTTTCGAATCTCCACGGTGGCGCGATGCTTCGTCCACAGTTCGTGGGCCTGCACAGGGTCCTCGACGATCTGTTCGCTGCCGTCCTTGCGGAAGATGCAGAGCTTCGCCGATTGACCGGGCGGTTCCGCCTTGTCCATGCGGACAATCGGGTTGCTATACTGACTCTGCGCTTCGGCTCGTTTTATGGAGACGCGTTCGGAATCAGTTATTACGTCCCATTTGTGTGTAAGCCAGTTCCAGATGCTCCAATCACCGTTCGAATGCTCCACCGACGTGACGGGCCGCCGGATATCTCGGAAGTACGGGCTGTTGTCTTGGTCCTGCATCTTCATCTCGACCACGTCAGTCCTCCTTCCCCGGCCGCCCGGCGTTCATGTTGTCGAGGATGCGGGTGGCCCGCATCAACTCGTCGCGCGCCAACTGCTGTCCGGTCGTCGTTCCATCCTGCAGCGCCGCGATGAGAACGGGCATGATTGCCGTCCACGTCGGGGTCAAGTCGATGCCGCCTTCGACGCGCTTGCGGGCGTTGTTTTCGCTGGTAACGCTATTCATGTCAGCCCTCCTCGCTCGTGACAAGCTTGTTCGCGATTGTCGCTTCACCGGCCTTGATCTTGGCGATGATGGCCTCGTTCTGCTCGATCCACGCCTTGTAGGTAGCCTCCGTATCGGAGCCGGCCCGGAGGTTGCAGTCGATATCGCTCTGCATAGAGCGGTTGGACTCTTCGAGAGCAGAAATGATGTTAAACGACTCGGTGTCGTTCAGTTCGATGGCGAACGTGGGATCGGGCATATCGGACCTCCCTTAGATGTAGTGGTTGCGGACGAGATAATCGACGGCGGCCCCCTCGGTGGGGAACTCCTTGGTAGCACCCGTGAGGCGGCCGTCCTTGGAACGGACGTTGATGTAGTAGCGAAGACCGCTCTCGCCCTGTAGGTTCCCGATTAGCGGTTCGGCGTCCTTGTAAACGCGCTCCATACGGTCATAAGCCTTGTCGTCGGCCTTGCTGCGAGCCCGGTCGCGGGCGTCCATCAGATCGTCGTCGCTCATCCGCTTTGTCACTTCGATCTCCCGATTCGCTTTCGATAAGCAACGTCTAGGACTAATCTTCCGCGATGTCAACTCGAACACCACGAGCCGTTAGAATAATTAGACCGCACATCGGACAGGTGACGACCTTACGTTTTGCTGGAGTCCACTCATAGCCTTTCTCATCGGAAGCGAGATCAAAAGCGTCTCCACATAGCGTAAACTCGCCTCCGGACACCGGATTGACGACATGCACCAACCCCTCGGCTAGGACGAACTCAGCCATGTTGCGTGCCGTCCTCGTCCTGTGCCGCAGCGCTCCGCCTTTCCATTTTTCTCGTAAGCCTCGCGATCACCGCCCGAGCCCGGCTGTCAGGCTCCTCTATCCCTGACATACCGTGTGCTGCAGCTTCGGTACCAGAGGCGAACAACGGCAGCGGGGACCGGTAGCTAAATGTGCTGGGATCAACGGGATGCAGCCGCAGCGCGAGGAGTTCCTGAGGATCGTGGCAACCCACCCATCCGGCGCAGAGATGACCGTCCTGCTGATGGCAAAAGAAGAGCGCCATACCGCCCTCAATCTGCTCAAATGTCTCACCGTCATAGCCCGGCAACTTTTCATATTCGCTGGCGTCCCATACCCCAGCAGGAACGTCCCTGCGATACGGACACGACTTGCAGGGCGTTTTTGCCGGGCGAGGGAGAGCGGACATTTCAGCCTTCATTAGTAGCCGTCCGAACGCCAGTCGTCATAGCGGTCGATCGCTGACCGAGCGATCTCCGCGACTTGAGCGTCGATACGGTCGAGGGTTTCCTGTGTGAACTGGCAGTGGTTGCCGCCGGGTCCTGCCTCGCCGACGAACTCGCTGAACTGGTCGAGGAGGCTGTTGATTTCGTTCCAGTAGCCGGGGTGCCCATGTTCCTGCATCCAGTTGAGGATGCGCCGCTCATGTTCGGTGAGGGCACGCGGCCGGCGGGCGAAGGTGCTGGCGTCGGACATGTCAGGCCTCCGGCTTCTTGGCGAGGCGGTAGGGGACGCCGTACTCCAAGGCATCCTCAATGCGCTTGTCCACCTCAGCCATCTTGTCCTCGGCCTCTTCGAGCCAACGATCGAGCGTCAGGTCGTTGAGGCGAGGGACGTACACGCTGGCCGTCTTGCAACGCTCCGTGCCGGCGCCGATGAAGTAGAAATAATCATCGCCCTTGACCAGTTCGAGGTCCGTACCGGGCCAGCGCGCCTTGATCGCCTTGTTGACCGTCCGAAGCTGCACCATGTGTCTCCCGATTCGTTTTCGATAGTGATTATCTAGGACAAATCTTCCTGCTTGTAAAGACTAGGCCTGTTTGGTTCCGGCTGCATCGATCGCGGCCTGCTCGTCCAGCGTCTTCCAGCCGGAGTGCAGCGTGCCGATCTTGATCCCCGGCGTGCCGTCCTTCTTCAAGAGACGGACGATAAGCTCGCCGTTGATGGGCCGGCCATAGCGCAAATTCTCCGGAAGCACGGTCTCGGGCGTCATGACCTCGACGATACCCCGCGTTTCCTCGCGGATACGTTTCCGGCCGTAGTTGCTGAACCGATAGGTGATTAGGATCATCTCTTTACCGACCCGCTGATCGGCGGAGCGCTCAGCGATCTTGGCATCGTCGAGAGCCTTCTGTGCTGCGAAGCGGGCAGAGGACGCGGCGTTTAGATGCTCACGGAACTCCTCATTGACGCGGCGACGGGCTTCTACGACCGCCTGTTCGTGCTCGCGTTGTAGCACGCGTTCTGCTTTGTCAGCATCCGAGAGGGCGTTCTGCAGAGCGTCGATGGTCATGTGTATCTCCCGATTCGTTTTCTATAACGACTTGCTAGGACAAATCTTCCTACTCGTCAATCTCTTCCGTCAGCGTTTTGTCGATGTAGAGAATCAGACCGGCGCGTGAGCCCCTGAACCCCCGGAACGTGTAATAGCCCTTATGGTGCGTCGCCGTTCCGAAGGAACGCCTTCCCGCGAAGATCAGGAACTCGTCCACAATCCTTCCCTCTGCCCGGAAGAATCGATTGTACGTTACGCGCACGGTTGGCAACTGCAGCTTCCTCCGTCCCCGCCGCCGTCAACCTGTTTTGGGTTGGCCGACGAAGGTGAAGCTCACCTTCTTCTTGTCATCCTCGAAGCGATCCGCGCCGGGTAGGAGAGCTTCGATCCGGTCACGGTACTCCCACGGGAGATGGGCCGATACGACCTCAAATCGGCCATTCCTGCGGATGGCGGTTGGGAGATCAAAGTTGGAGGCCTCGCGGACGATCGTCTTGCCCTCGACGTTGGCCTTCACCCACGTCTTGATGGCGAGGAGGAACGCGGCCTTCTCAGCCATGTGACGATCATACCGAGCGCGCCACTCAGCATCGCTATCGCACTTTTCGAGGGGCGGCTCAGGGGTATAGAAGATGACCTTGAGCTTGCCGGGCTTGGCTTCGCGCTTCGCCTTCTCGGCATCGCGAGCTTTCTGCGCTTTCACCTCGGCCGGATCATACGCCTTACGAAGAGCGCGCTCCTTGCCGGTCGCAGGCACGTCGATCCCGACGATCTGGCCGCGTGTCCATTCCCGGACCATCTTGTTGAGGTAGAGCCCAACGTCCGTGTGGTAGGACACCAAGCCAGCCGCCTTTGCGATCTCGTCGCGGAGGACGCTATCCCAATGCTTGTGGCCGGGCTCGACCTCCTCGGACTTCTTGATGTCCTTGAACGTCTGCCGGTCGAAATCCGTCCAACGGCGCGTGAGCTTCGTGATCTTCCCATCCTGTAGGTCGGCGGTACGGATTGCCTGCCGCTCAGCCGCGTCTCGATGCTGGCCGATAATCAGAACGGTGAGGGCGGTGTCATACTCGAAGGGCGCGTGATCCGTGCCCGAGCAGCGGCCGATGGTGTAGCCGTCGCCCGGCCGCTGATAGCCGTGGAAAACGACCTGATGGCTCTTTTCGTTGACCTTGTACTCGCCGAAGCAAGCCTGACAGGTTCCGATAAAATCTTCCGTTGTCTTCCTCACGAATCACCTCCTCTGATGTGGTGTGACTCGTTTAGGACTAATGTTCCTCTATGTCAACCACGCCTCCGAGACCCTTATGGCAGGTCTCGGACCATCCGGGCAACCTGTTGGGCGTCGTCGAGGAAGTTCCGCCAGAAGAAATGGCACTTCTCGCCATTCCGGTTGTAGCCGTCTGGCGGCCGGGTCCCGTTGTCGGCTAGTTCGTCAAGGAACACACCGTCCTCGCTCTCCCACTCATCGAAATCATCCGAGGGGTGCAGGATGACGTTACCCGGTTCGAGCTTGTCCGGATCATAGCCTCGTAGTCCGCACAGTTGCCGGGCGATAGCGATGAGCGTGTCGTCGTCCTCCTCGACGATCTTGCGAAGACGGTCGATGTGGTCAGCGGCCTCTAGCAGCGCGCCGTCGGGAACGCCCATGTTGTCCCTGCCGGCAGCTTCGGCCTTGGCGCGGAGATGGGCTGACAGGGTGTCGAGTGATGTCACGGGATGCGCCTCTCATGCTGCTGGACGACGCACTCGCGCTCGTGCTGATCGCGGGCGTCGCCGTTCGGGAAGCTCTTCTTGCAGAAAGAGCAGGTGGGTAAGGGACGGCCACCCATATCAGTTCTTCTCCGTGTCAGTCTGTAAGGAGCGAATGGCTTCCGGCCACGCCGCTTCGATCGCACAGGTGGCCTTGAAGAAGGCGCTTTCTTTGTACGCATCAATGTCGCCGCGTGCCCCTCGTAGAGCGGCGACGCAGGCGGCCGTGTAGACACGATGGGTGGCCTCTTCCAGCGTTTCCCTCGCAGGCGGCGGCATCCTCTCCAACTGCTCGATAACAGGCGCGATAAGCCCATCCGCGAACATCCTCTGGTGTTCGACGCGGTCTGCAGCGAGATGTGAATAAGCGTGGCGAAGCTGCGCGATAGCGTGCTCGATGCTCATTTTACCAACGCCGCTGCTGCTGCCATGGAGACAATAATCTGCTCCGCGTCGTCCTTCGCCTCCTTCTCAGAAGAGTAGCTATCGAGCGCGAGGAGCCCCATGGGGCCGCCGTAGAGAGACCAGCGCTTCCGGCCGGCGACCGTGCTGCTAGGCCAGACCGCGAACGATCCATGGGGAGAGTGAATCTCCCAGCGCAAGCCTTCCCATGCGTCGAAATCGAAACCACCATGGCTGAATTGGATCGTGTTTTCGAACCGAACGATTCGCGTGTCTACCCACGCATCCTCGGGATCAATGCGAGCGGCGATGTCACGTAACCGTTTCAGTTCGGCCTCCGCTTCGGCGTTGAGCCTGCCAGAACAGAGCCATTCCATTTGATCAGCCATCGTCCGGAGGAATTGAGCGTCGTTCAAGTTCAGCGTGTCCTCGTGAAGAAGATGCCGGCGGCGGCTCCGAGCGCCGTACCAGCGAGTTGAAGGGAGTTTGGTGAGTTTGGCTGCTGCACGATGGTGAGCCACAGAAGGGACATCGTGCTGTAGCCAAGAATGGTAGCGCCACAGGTCAAGCCGATGCGGCGGAGGATGGCGTCGAAGCGGTCCATCATCCCCGTGCCTTCCGCGCTTTGGAGACGGCTTCGCGGCTGTCTTCCGATCCCTCGGTTAGCCAATAGTTTGCCGTGCGCCGAATGCGGGGGACAGGGTCGGTATCATCCTTTGGACCCCACGCCGCATCCCTGATCTCGGTCAGGCCGATCGCGTAATCGACCGACAAAGCCTTGTAGGCGTTCAACATGTCGGTTAGGCCCTTTGGCACCGCAGTCTGAGCGATATCGCGCAGCAGCCTATCTAACCGGGCCACTTTCGGTAGCTGGTCACGCACCACGGATATGTGATTGACGATGTGGCGGGCCTCGACGATCTTATTGCTGCATGGGGGCCAACCGATATTCATGTCGCGTTCGGGACCGCCAAACGCGTCGTTAAAAGCCCGCTTCCGTCGCTCGATCTCTTCCGGCGACGGGTCCATGAGCGAGATGATCTTGTCGGCGGCGTCGCCAGCGGTGACAGCCATGCCGCCGCCACGGGAGTACTCCACCATGGCGTCGATGACGATGCGCTTGAGTTGCTCGCGGGCGTGATGCTCGCTCATGCGCTCGTCCTCACGATGAAATAATAGTGCGCCAACGTCGGGTCGTAGTACGGTTTGATCGTCATGGACACGAGTTCGTGGCCGTGACTATCGATCCACTCCAAGACCTCCTTGATCTTCCAGATTTCATCGGTGCGCTCGGCCTTGAACTCGCGGAGCATGGTCTTCGTCTTGACCGGCGTCTCTGGCTCACTCTCGTCGAAGTTATCGGGCAGCAGTGAGATGTATGACGACCCCGCCTCCTGCACCGGGAAGCTGTGGTTAATCTGCTGGCGCACCCATTTCGCCAGTTCGTCGATCTCCATTGCCGCAAAGCGGTCGCGGAACTCCGCGTACCACGGCGTGCAGATGCACTGCCACAGCATATCTACCAGCTTGCGGACATCGGACTCCTTCATATACCGATCAGGCATAATACTGCACCCCGTTCGGGCGATCCTCCGCGTTAGGCAGCGGAGCCATCGTGTTGTTCCAGAGAAAACCAGCCTGACGATCGACGCCGGCCGCGTTCTTGTATTGCTTGAATGGGTAGCCCTCGTAGAGAATCTTACTCGTCCAAGAGCACATGCGATCGATGTGCTGGCGGTTTCGCCACAGCCAGCAGAGCGCATTGTGCTCCCATGTGTAGAGCGATCGGGCGCCGTCCCAGCTTCCCGTCGCGGGCATCAGCGTGGACGTGAGAAGGTGTGACAGTTCGTAGCCGGCTCTGCTTATCTCGTGCTTGAGATCATCGATTTCCCGCTGCATCAGAGGATACGTCCTTCGAGGATGTCCCGATAGCGCTTGGACTTCTTGTATTCGTCCTCGTCGAAGACCTCCTCGGGCGTCACACCCATGCACTCGCATACCTCGCGGTAGAGCGCTTCGGCCTTGTCGTAGAGGTCTCGATACGGCACTACGAGCTTCGCCAGCTGATACATGATCTGCCGATTTGCCCTCGCAGCCTGATATGCGGAGGCGGCTTCCGCCTGAACCGCAGTGGGAAGGGCTCTGATCGTCACGTCAGTCATGGGCCATCCTTTCGACTTGTACCTCGGCAATGCGAAGTTCCGCCAATGCGAGCGCGAAGTTACGGCGCGCCGCGACCAAGCCGGCAACCGCACGCGATTGCTCGTTGCTCATCTCACGAGGGACGTTGATCGGCGCGGTGAGGAGATGCAGGACGATACCGTCCACCATCTCGTCTATGCGTTCCGTAACGAGCACGAAGTCGTCCGGGCCCATGGTGCGGTAGCTCCACGCTTCCCACACGCGGGTGCAGTCAAGGGCGTCGCCAAGTTCGGCTTCGAGGGCTTCGCGGAGGATGCTCACCGGACGCACGGTCCGATATGCTGCAAACCGTCTTCCACGCAGCGCCGACAGGCCGGTGTGCTGTCCGCAACCATCTTCGCCCCCGTCAGGTCCTCGAACATGCTCATGAGAGCGAACAAAGCGTCGGTCTTATAGACCAGCACCCGCTCGTGGCCGTTCAGGACGGTCTGGACCGCGAACAGCTTCTCGCCGTCCTCACCCACGCCGGGCTGGATGGCGATGCTGCGGTTTGGATCGAGATCGGTGATGAGGCCGTCCACGGTGGGCGTGAACGTCACCATCGTCGGCTGTGGACCGGTTTGTGGGGTATCTTCGCTCATGCCGCCACCAACCGCTCGCGTCGCGCCGCCAGTTCCCTGCGGGTCGTGTAGGCGTCGAGGGTCATCGTCGGCTCGTAGGTAATACCGGCCTCGATATAAGGATCGACCGCCAGAAGGAGGAAATCGCCCCATTCATGTGCGTCGATCAGAGCCCGATCGCGGGCTTCCACGATCGAGAGGCCCTCATGGTTGGTGTAGACGCTTCCCGTGCGGTGGCTCGAAGGAGTCATCGTGAAACCTTCGTTCGTCGTAAGCTCCACGAAATAAGTCGTGCGCTCGCACGTCTCCCACATCGAGAAGACCCGGATTTTGACGATGTTGTTCATGCCGGGGTCTTGTCTTTCATGCCGACGATCAGGTGACCGAAGAACGTGATGGCGAGGATTCCCACACCAGCCGCGAGTAGGATCGACAGGCCGTATCGAGCGCAGAGTTCGGCAACCCACACCACCGGCTCCAAGCAAAGCACGATGATGAAGGCCCAAATGAGACCGACGCCCAAGCGGAGGAAGAAGGCGCCGATCATGCCGCCACCAGCGTGTCGTCGAGCTTGAAGCTCGCGGCGACGCTCTTCATCCCGTCCTTCCAATTTTGCTGCCAGTCGTCGAGAAACGCCGGCCCATCGTGAGCGTTCTGCATATCCGACAGCATCATCTTGACGCTGGGCGTCTTGGGGATGCGGGGATCGAGCAGCCGAATTGCCGAGTGGCTTCGGGTAGTGCTTTCAGCGTAGACGCTGCCCTCGCCATTCGCTTCATGCGCCCTATCAGGCTGCAGGAGATGGCCAACAGCGCACTTACAGCCGTCTGGCGCCAGATATTCGCATCCGCCGGATGCCATCGCCGGCCGACCCTGCTTGATGAGCGCCGTCGCGACGTGATCGAAAATACCCTGCTTGGTGGTGAGATCGAAAACAGTGTCAACCTGAGTAGGCATGGTGTCAGTCTCCCGAATCATTATCTTGTCGAGATGTCTATTCAAACTAGCACTGCGAGTCGAGCGAAATCAGCGCTGCTTGAGGCGAGGGTCGTGCGGCTCATCGTAAAGCGTCAGGAAGTCCTTGTGCCACGACGGCGTGTCGGTCAGCATGTCCACGGGAACCTTGGTTCGGATGTTGGCTCCATCCCTGATCCAGCCCTCGGTGCGGCGGCCTTCCACCCTGATCGTGCCGTCGTGATGGGGCGACAGGATGGTGACGTGACAGTAGTCGAGTGATGATCCATGAGGGATGACCCACTTCATGTTCTCGTCGTCGAAGTAAAACTCGCACATGTATTGCTTGCGAAACTCGTAAGGATCGTGATCGGCTAGATCGGAGAGGTACTTGCTGTGATCTTCCGGAGACAACGTCTCAGGCCATAGGAGTTCTTCGGTGACGGGCATCAGAACCTCCAAATCGGAGAGGTCAGCAACTGATCAACCCGATAGTTCTTGTAAACCTCATCGTGATCAGTCTGCTCACCCCTCACGGCGGTCAGCGTCAGCAGGTCACACACCTCGTTGCCGACGATCAGCGTCTGCGTCGGGCGGCTGGCACAATAGGCTTCTGCCACCTCGGCCGGCATTGCGAGGATGCCGAAGACCAGTACGGCGTGGCGACCATCTGGCAGGACGGCGCGGTCTTCCATGGTCAAGGTGCCAGTGATGGGTGGTTTGCTCATAACGTATGTGGAACCCGCGAAATAAAACTACAGATTTCGATATGCCGATCGAAGATTTTGCGCTCATCAGTTGCACGTTGTTCAAGGCGTTGCAGTTCCGTAACTACCTCGGCGCGAATGTCGTGTACTTCCCGAGTGTGGGGATGATGTGGATGCAGCGCGTGCTTCATGAGAGCGTTCAACGCCTTCAAGATGACGACGTTAGTTTGCTCTTCGGAGGACGGTACCTCGACGGCCCTATAGCCTTTTGTCGATTTCATCGGGACGACCGCATATCGTAATGAACTCCCATACCAGCGAGAACGCTGATGAGGGACGCCTGCTGCTCCTGCAGTTCGATGCGTTGCTGCTGCTGGCTACGAACCTGATCGGCTTCTTCGCTCACATACTTCCGCCAATGTGCCAACCGGTCCTCGTGGTGCGCCTCCCTCTGAACGGTCAGGGCGATGCTTAACTCGATGTCGGCGAGTTGGGTGCTGATACCGTCGATTGCAGCCTTCCGTGCCGCCTCAGGCATCTCGGCAAACGCCGGCTGGGCCTGTAGCGCAGGCTTCTTCTTGAACAATCCGAACATGCTGTCTCCTATCGGATGAAGGTGTGGCGCATGTGGGCGTGCGCCTTGATATGCGTCGCGACGATCACCCACGGGACGCCGCGCTCTTCGATCGCTTTGAGCACGGGGACATCCTCCCAAAAGCAAGGCCCACTGCGGCGCAACCAATTGCGGACGAAGCGCTCGTCGTCGTCCATGGCCGGCGGTAGCATCCAGAATGGCGTCGGGCCGTCCCGAAGGTTGTCACCGCCAGACCAGTCAGGGGTCAGCCAGAATGCGGTATCAGCCACGGGTTACCACAAGTCCTCGGAATAGAGTTCGGGAAGCGAGTCCCACGTCGGGGTGTCGGCGACACGCGGTTGGTTGCTGGCGATGACTATCTGCTTGGCCTCGCGGCGATCGACGTAGCGGCCGGTCGAGGTTAGAAAGCCTTGCTCGCTCGGACCTATCGGCTTCGGATGATATCCGAAGAACGGGTGCATCAGCGTGGGATGGCGGGCAGGGGGCGGAGCCGAGATGGTGAGATAATCCGGGTACATCCTCTCGCCGCGCCACATCTCGTTGCGCCATTCGTCGGCGACTGGAATGCGGATCGCGGCGGCTACGATTGTCTCGGAGCTTGACGGCGGCGGGCGGGTAAGAGCCCCAACCGCGAGCGCGGTGCGGTTATCGATATCGCCGTCCCGGCTTTCCAACTCGCATACTGTCTTGCGAGAGACGCCGAGTAGACCACCCATCTCTTCCTGCGTCAGGCCCACGCGCCTGCGTCGGTTCCGAAGCTCGTTACCGTTCATCAGACGCGCTCGTTGTGATGATCGTAGACGTGGCGGAGCGTCGCGAGACAACCGAGGCAGTTGACCGCGAGATCGGTTTCCTCGGCGTCGCCGTTGAAGCCGCAAAGACCGACGTTAACGGCTTGCGGTGCGCCATTGAAATGGACGATGCCTTCATCGTCGAGGAGGTGGTGTAGACGCGGCTTTGCCATGCTCACCAGTCCTCCCTCAAAGCGATATTTTCAACGCGTCGAGACATCGTCGTTTCCGGCGCCTTGGACATCGCCTGCTCCATCTTCATAAGGTACTGAGCAGCGTCCCTGATCGCCCTGCGATAGACCTCCGTTGTCAACGAATGGTCGAACAGGACTCGGCCGTGTGGGTTGGTCCCGCAATCGAGACGGAAATCCTTCGCCGCGTCGATCGTCCGGACTGAGACCGCTTCGTTAGTGCCCCAGCCTTGGACGGCTAGCTTTCCAGCCTCGCGGAGGCGACTCACAAGTTCACGAGAATGGGCGCTTTTCATGCAGAGAATGAGGTCGCCGGGGCGGGCCATATCGACGAGCGCTTGTGTCCGACCCGACGACCGGGAGGTGTTCTCGAACATCTCCAACGCCATGGAGACGGCTGCGCCGGTTCCGAAATCTCTCATGTCAGAAGCCCTCGGCCCACACGAGCAAATCGAACGTGCCGCAATCGTGCCATTTCAGCACCTTCCAGCTATCAACGTGACCCCGCGTAGATTCCCAAATGGCCTTCGCCACTTCGAGCGACGGCGCCATGACACGCCATGTCCTCGTAGCTGTGATGTAATTGCCGGTAAGTTCACTGTCTCCATTGACATAGACGCGTTCAGCGGATGTGTCTTCGTAGATCATCTCAATCAGGTGATAGTCGCAGGGTCGCATCAGTTGTATTTCCTCTTTGACAGATTAACCTCGACATAGCTTCGACGCTTGTCTTTTCCGGCTAGATTGTAGTGCGTATTGAATGCAGCTACATGGGAAAAAGCATCTTGCTCTTCCGACGACCACTGGACTACTTCGTAGTGTGTGCCGGCGGGGACAGGCCGCTCTTCCACGATCGCGTAGAATGTGGGTGCTTCTGTCATGCCTGATAGGTGTCCAACCACTTTTGCAGGGAACGATAGGCGCCCAAGCGTCCGATCAGCTTGGCCCGGTCCTCCTGTGACGGCGGATTGCCGAGATCATGAAGCTGGTCCTCGTTCGCCAAAATATGCTCGTCCAGATAGGACGCGAGACGATCGGTAGGCGTCCAGCCCATAGCGATCAGCGCCTTCTCGGCATCTACCTTGAAACCGTCGTCCTTCTTTTCCTCCCGACCGACAAGCACGAGGACGAACTGCTTGCCTCGACCAGCCGAGTAGCTGAAATCAACAGAATGGTTCTCAGTCCCAACCCGGTCCTTCATGGTCGAAAGGCGGACGATCTGTCCGGGTCGCAGTTCCCCAAAACTCATGGCGTTATTCCTGTCGCTCGATGACGAACACGTCGTCCTTGGGATGGAAATGCTGGATGGTAAGCTTCCACTGTTCAGCACACTCGCGGGCGTAGCCTTCACGAACATCGGGGAATTGTCGGAATGGTCGGCTCTCAATGATGAGCCTGCTGCCCATGCCCCGTGCCGGCATCCGGACGACATAGAAGCCGGGCTCCATGGTGATCTTATCCGTTGTCAAAGCAGGAAGTGGCCGATCGCCACCCCGATCGCGAGGATGACGAAGGGCACGGTCCAGTGTGGGAAGGCGTATTCAGTCTCGACCTTCATGATGACCTGCGGCGGTGGCTCAGGGAGATCGAGAAGCATGTTTCGGAGAACTGCACGGTTCTGGAAAAGACACTCGGCCGAGGGTACCCACGATGAAGCAGGACCATCGTAATTGGTAGCATAGCGTGGGCCTGCCACCCTGTAGAGGGCCTCTTTGACATCGAGGAACCGATCATGTTCCTCAGCCTGCTCTCGCCGATTAAATGCTGATCCGTCGCGTGTGTGGAATGAGGTCATAACCTCGACTTTGTTTACTTGTGCTGCAGTCACGTCAGATGGTCTCTCTATTGCTGTAAACCGTGACGGCGTTAGGCCGTCCTTCTTCGATATGCTGTTGCGGCTGGGCGAGTGCTGCGACGTGTGCCCGCCATTCGTCTTTTGCGAACTCCGCACCATCGAAATACCACGCGGATTCCCACCCACATGAGCACCGATGCTGGTCGGTCATGTGCTCACTTACCGTGCTGCCGGTATGCTCCACCTCTCCTGTCCGAGTGATGAGGGAGAGGATGGCGTCGCGCAGGCCCAACGCACGATTTGGGTCAGAGCCCGGCGGCATCCATTTATAGATGACGGTCAGCATCGCCTCGCGATCTGTCGGGGTCATCGGGGTTGGTGGTGGCATGTCGCAACACTCTTCGAAATGGCCAGCATGGGGAAAGTCGCAGTCTTTCTTCATGCCCGCTTCTCCAAGCGCGCTTTTCGGATTGCGGCCGGGCCAGCGCGATAGGTACGCACGAGAGCAACCCCGACGATGGCAGCGGCGAAGGCCATCGCCAGACTTGCGAGGGACCACAGAAGCTCAGTCATGGCTCGCCTCCTTCGGTGCAGCGGCGATGGTTTTCAGGTGGGCGCGGAACACGCCGAGCAGCCTCAAGTCCTCGTCGTAATCCTCGTAGAAGACGCCCTCTGTGATGCGATCTTCTAGCTTGCTCAGATCGGTCAAGAGCCCATCAGGCACCACCCCTTCCTGCGGCTGTGCGGTGAGGGCGCGGACATCGTGCAGCACCATCATGCAAGCAGTGTGCTTGGAGATATTCCTGTCGCGAAACTCTTCCGCGCCTTCCGCCATCGCATTCTGCAGGTGGCGTTTTGCCGCGTCCTCCGCCACTTTCGCTGCATCCTCGATCCCCCCTCGCATATTCGCTCGACGGGGATGGGGTGGTGAGGCGATGACAAGCGAGTATTCGCATCATCTCGTCATGATCCCACCTTCCATCTAACACGTCCTTGATGCTTGGCTGCGAGGATAATTCGCAGCGATCATGCACCGCGATAAGCATAGCTTTGAGGGCCTCCCGATCGGCCTGTGTCACTTCAACCGCAGCCGCAACGACACGCCGGTATTCGCGCGACGGGTGTGGGGTTGTGAGGCGGTCAGCAGCGACGTTGCGAACCCATTCTGGGATAACGCTCCGATCTTGACGAAGCCACCAAGCGAGGTCGTCAGTGGTGATCGTCTTGCAGGGAAGAGAGCGCAGTCGGTCGATGCGCTCTGCCCACGTCTCTGGCTCAACCGCATCTCGCGCGGGGGATGCGTGGGTCATGATGCGGTCGCTCATGCCGCCACCCGCTGGGCGCCGATCGCGTCCACGATGATGACCGGGTCGAGTTCGTGCCTTGCCGCGACCTGCAGCATGTACCTCTTCCACTCCGGCAACCAGTCGGTTGTCGAGATGAGATCGTGGGTGATCTGTAGGTCTTGAATGAGGTCGGCGAACGCGGGCGTGCGAGGGATGCGCTTATCCAGATAGGCACTGGCCGGCGAGTCCCACGACACGATGCCACCGCGCAACGAGAGGAGTACAGACGAGGGAGCGGGCATGAGATGTCCGGCAGCACAGCGGTCACCTCGATCGGTTAGATAGCGACACGCGGTACCGTTCATCGCCTTCCGACCCTGCTTGAGCAGCGCCGTCGCGACGTGATCGTACACACCCTGCAAGGTGGTGAGGTCGAATGAGGTTTCCACCTCAAATGACACGCCGGTATAGTCCGAGGTGATCATAAGTAACGCTCCTATATTTATGTCGTGTAAAACTGTCGCTGGTAGGCGCGTTTATTCAGTAATCAAGCTCTTTGCTTACCCTCACTATGAAGCGGAAGATAAGTACCATCCCGACTACACCCAATACCAGCGACGGATAGCCGACGATGTCTGCTGCACGCTGCGACACGTCGCGTTCGAGAATGCCGGCGGCTTGGAGACCGAACAGGGAGAGAGCGGACACGATGCCAGTGATGGCGAACTGCTTTTCCATAGTCACCGGCCGATCCCCTCGTTGATGGCACGGATGCGCCCCTGATCACGGTGGTGGGACACAGCCCGGAATGCCGTCACAGCCGACAGGCCGACGAAGTGCAGGCACCAGAGGACGGTAGCCAAGCCGGTGACCGTGAGCACCGCGTAGCCAATCTCGGCGCCCATGCTGCGAAACAGCGCCACGGTCGCGATGAACGCGCCCACCAGCACCGCGCCGAGCGCGATATATGCAAGATGCTTCACTGCGCCGACTCCGCAGCCATGGTGTCGAAGATGTCGGTGCTGAGACCTTCGTGCCTAGCGAGAGACCGCATCGCATCCTCCCAATCGGCGCGCCACGGCGTCGTCGGGGGTGTATCATGACAGCACTGCAGGTCGCGGAGGAAGCGCATCATCTCGTCGGTGCGGGGGATGCGTGGATCGAGCGCGTTACGCACTTCCGTCATCTTACGGGCCATGTACGGCCTAGCCATCCCGAACGTTTCTGGCGTAGGAAACGAACAGCCCTCAAACGTCGCGGAGTAACCCGCATCGGGGATGAGATGACCGACAGCGCACTTGCTTCCTGTGGGCGAGCGATAGTGACAGGACTTGTTGCTATCCGTAACCGACTTATGCCCCTGCTTCATCAGCGCGGTCGCGACGTGGTCGAAGATGCCCTGCTTGGTGGTAAGATCATACGGCGTGTCGAGCATGGCCGCCGTGTTTGTCGTCTCCGTCATTGAGACTGTCCTTTCGTGAATGAGTGTTGAGGATGAGTAGCGCTGGTGGACGTGGCTCAGTCGTGGACTAGAGCCCGCACCTCGCTCCGAAAGTCATCCCATAGATCGAATATCCCGACCCCGGCCGCATACGCAAAGACGATGAAGACGAAGGCCCCGACACCACAGACGATTCCGATCTCGTCGCCGTAGATGTCCAGCAGATGGACGATCATGTAAGCGCCGAATAAGGCCGCAGCGAGCACCCACCCACCAATGAGAAAACGTGCAATGTGCTTCATGATGCTCTCCTATGCAGCCACGCCTTGCCCGGCGAAGCCGAGGAAGCGTCCCTTGAAAGTCTCGCGCTCGATGTCGAGGGCAGCAGCAATCGCGCCCTCGATCGAACGATACAGCAACGGGTCCGAAGAGAACGCCGGCTCGCGTGCCAACGCCTTCTCCCGCGCCCGGCTCTGCTCGGTCAGGATCAGCATCTGCTCAGACATCCCGCCCTTGCGAAGCTGCTCGATCGAATGGGCGTAGCTCACGCCATGCGCCACCGTCCGGTTCGCGAACACCGGCTTGTTGTAGAACGGCATCCACAACGAGAATGGCTTCGAAAGCGTGTTGTCCACCGGGTTGAACAGGATGTCGATGTTCGGCGTCGCCCACACCTTGGACTTGTCGAGCGGGAATCGATCATCCTCGTCCGCCGTCCAATAGAGCCAGTTCGCATGATCCTCCGCCGCAACCACCGACGCAAACACCCGGATCGATCCATCCTCGTTGCGGACAGGCTCGCCGTGCTTGGTCACCGCAAAGTCACCACGCTGATGGGGAAGGGCAGTCTCCTTAGGCGCGCCACCCGCCTTCGAGCGCCGACCAATCTTCGCCGTCCCCGCGTGCTTCACACACGCCCACACCTGCGCCACCGAGTTTGCCCGGATGCAGTTGAACCGCACGTTCGACCAATCAGGGAGCTTGGCTGGTGCCGGCGCTGCATCACGCTTGGGGCGGCCCCGGCGACGCTGTGCTGACACCGGAACGGCCCCACGCTGACTGTTAACCGCCTCGCCTGCGGCGAGTTGATTGGACCGCTGGTCCAACTCAAGAACGGCCCCATCCTGCCCGGCGCCCACATCACTCGTCACAGCAGCCGCATCACCCGCATCACCCGCCACCGTCCGCAGCTTCGCCGACATCTCAGATGCCAACACCATCCCATCCGTCAGCGACGGCACATGACGCGCCTTCATCGGAGACAGCTTCGCATCGATCGCACACACCACGAACCGCATCGGATGACGGTCCTTCACCGTCGCCGCGCGGATGTAGTGGTACTCGTCATGCCACAGGGAGGTCTTGGGAGGGCTCTTCATGGGTTTCAGTGTTTAGTAAAAATAACGCTGAATGCAAGCGGCAAAATATCCAATGAAATCAGTTGGATCGCCGGTTTTGGTGATGTTTTTGCGTTTTATCTCGTCGATCGCTGGCGATAATGATGTCGTGCAAGGGTAACTCATGGTCATGATGTGGTGATGCCGAGTGAGCGTGGAGGCATGGTCGCGTGGAGCCATGGTGGGCATGGTGGCGAGTGATGTGATGACGTGGTGAGCATGGTGGCGAGTGATGGAAATGGGGAGTGATAAGGGGTCTGGTGGGAAAGTTTTGGGGTGGAAATTGGAAAATAACGAGTGATGACAGTGAGTTAGCCAGAAACGATGTTTTTATGAAAGTTTCTCTTAAATCCCCCGGTGAATCTGAGAGGGCATTCGGTGGCGATCCGGACAGGCCTGAGGCTCTGTATGAGGGCTCTGCTTTCTGTCTTTCTTTTATTTATTTTATTAAAAAGAATAAGAATATAGGGAATAGGCCGGAAGAATGGCGGTTCTCTGCGGGTCTCAGCCTCGTCTGGTTTTCTCACTAAAAACTTGAAAGCCTCAAAAACTACCTCAGGTCGTGTGTTTTCAATGACTTACGCCAAACTACCTTCCGTAGTGCTAGTTTGGCTTGACCCTGCAGATGAGTCTCCATAACCATCGAGGCGTACCAACGACGAATCAGGACGCTTTCACTCTCATGATGCACGGTTACCTCTTCAAGGCCTACGCCAAGCGCGCGGCCCCCGAATACATCCCCTCCATGATCGGCACGCCAGTCAACGGCTCGTCTGCCGAACCCTCCTACTACGAACGGATCGAAGTCAGCGACCGTGCGGTCAATGCGCTCTCCAAGACGCAGTATGTCGTCGAGGGAACCAGCGATCCCATCCTGCAGGTCCGCCATCCCAAGGGCTCGCTCTACTACATCCCGAAAAGCGAGCTTGAGGAGATCGCCGCCGCCCATCAGGACGACGACATCTTCGACATGCTCAACGCCTTGTTCAAGGTTCGGGCCTTCGGCTGATCGAGAGGTAGACGATCATGGGCGACCATCTCTTCCCGCCGCCGCCGTCGGATCGCGTAGTAGATTACGGGATCGTTGAAGGTACCTCCACCCACAAACAGGAACTGGTCAATCTGCTCCGCGCGGTCGGCGGGTTGCAGCCATTTCGCTCCGGTCAGCCTCAGTTCACCATCCAGCGACAGCGCCCAACGCATCTCCCTTGGGCTGACTATGTCGCGGATTCCTCGACGGTCATAGCGGAGCGTTTCCACTTCCTGCTTTGCTTCGTCACGCTCGGCAAGGAGCTATGGGCTTACGTGGAGTGCAACGGCGTGATCGTGGTCCCGCCTTTCGAGTTTCTCGGCTGGGAATATCTTCCATCACAACCATGGTGACGCATGTTCAACATCCCTGTGACCATCCTGTATCGTACCGATGAACGAATCATCCCGCTGGCGGCGTCGGTGCCGATCGACGATATCATTCGTGTGTCCCCTATTGACAGCGAGACTAACATTGGTGTAGAGTCTTACTCACACCCTGATCTGGTGCCTCGCTGTGTGATTCGCCTTTCCAGCGGCGAACTCGTGGTTTCCGACCCTTACCAGCAACTCCTTGTCTATCTCGACGCCTATCGGGCGTTCGACCCCGACTTCGAGCGCGAGGCACCTCCCGTCAGATCAGGGCCAAAACTCTCCCTGATCCAAGGTGGCAATTGCGATATATCGGAGGCATCGATCCCGGCCTAACGGGATCACTCGCCGTCCTCGACTTCGACAAGTTCGAAATGCATCTGTGGGACACGCCCGTGTCCATCGAACAGATGAGCGGCGGCAAGCAACGGAAACGACCTGACCCCGAGGGCTTCGTGAAAGTCCTCGGGCATTTTCCGTTGGACTATTGCACGATCGAGGCCGTCCACTCGACGCCCAACGACGGACACGTCGGCGCCTTCACCTTTGGCAAGGTCACCGGCATCGCGATCGGTGTCGCCCACGGGCTCGATATCCCGCTTGCGTCGGTCCAGCCGGCGAAATGGAAATATGCGATGCAGGTCCCGGCGGCCAAGGACGCCGCGAAGGCGCGTGCCTCCCAACTATTCCCGCACTGTGCGCTGGGCTGGGCTCGCGCCATGGATCACGGCCGCGCCGAAGCGGCGATCATCGCGCTCTACTCCGCGATCAAGCTCGGCCTGCAGCCCACCAAGTCTTTCACCTTGGCCTCGGTGAACTTCGAGGCGCCCAAGCCCAAGCGGAGTCACAACTGATGCCGGTACTCGCCAACAACAAGCGGGAACTGTTCTGCCGCTTTCTCGCCGATCCCAACATCACCCAAGCCGAAGCCTACGCGTTGGCCGGCTACACGCCCTCGACCTCGAACGCGTCGATCCTCGCCAATCGGCCTGAGGTCAAGCAGCGCGTTGAGGAAATCCGCGAAGAAAAGCGCGACGAGGAACAGAAGTTCAAGCTCCGATTGAAGGAAGCGGGCCTCGACCTTAACAGCGAAGAAGCTGAAAAGCAGGTCCGCGAATGGAGTATTGATCGCGTCCGCGACATGCTCGCGACCAACGCTAACATGGCACAGGTGGTCGGCGACTTCAAGTCGGCCAAAGACTCCATCGAACTGATTGGTAAGTCGATGGGTATGTTCGACAAGGATTCTAAGGAAAGTGGTGGAAACTCTTCGCGACCGCAAGTGTCGATTGCTCTCGTCAACCAAGCGACTGGCGGAGCTTCGGAAGGCGGTGGACAATTCGCTATCGAAGGGCCTAACCCTCTCCGACCGCGACTATCAGTCGCTGGTGACGCTGAGCGGATCGGGTAATTTCGAGACGCAGCTAAACGCGCTCGACGACGCCGAAGAAATCACTGAGCAGGAATTGCTGACTGCGTGGGCGGAACTGGCGAAAACCAGCTACCACGATTTCTACGAATACTGCAATCGCGAGGAGGGCTACATCATGAGCCCTCACCAGCGCTTGATCGGCGATCTCCTCATGGCGGCAGAAGCCAAGGAGACGATGCGGTTCATGTTGTCGATGCCGCCGGGCCATTGCAAATCGACACACTCGTCGCATCACTTCCCGGCGTGGTTCTTTGGCCGCAACCCCAAAGCTAAATTCCTGCAGGCCGGCCACAGTCAGGACTTCGTCGCCAACGAACTCGGCGCCACCGTCCGCGCGATCATCAACACCGAAGACTATCGCCGGGTCTTTCCCGATGTCCGCGTCCGCAACGACATGCGGGCCAAGGACTATTGGGGCTTGTCGAACAACAAGGGCAAGTACGTCGCCAAGGGCGTCGGGCAGGGCATCTCGGGCTTCCGTGGCAACATCGGCATGGTGGACGACCCGTTCAAAAGCCGCGCCGCTGCAGAGTCTGCTACGATCCGCGAGGCGACCTTTAAGTGGTACGCCGACGACTTTTCAACACGTCTACTCCCCGGCTCACCGCTCGGCATTATCATGACGCGCTGGCACTCTGACGACATCTGCGGACGCATTACAGAACGCACTGAACGAGAAGCGCGCGAAGCACTTGAGAAGGCGCAGTCAGAGATAATTTCGCAAAATGCAGAAAGTACAGGAAATAAGGCTACTTACCGGTTTGAGGTAATCAACCTTCCAGCAATTGCCGAAGACGACGATGTACTTGGCCGTTCGCCGGGCGAAGCACTGTGGCCAGAACTTTTTGACCTAGACGCACTGGCTAATCTTCGTTCCGACATGACGGCGCCGTCGTGGAACTCGCTGTATCAGGGCACGCCCATGGACATCGAGGGCGGCGCGGTCAGCGCGTCGTGGTTCCAGCGCTACGACAAGCTGCCGACCAAGGGTGACAAGGAGACCGCCACCCAAATCCGTCGATGCGTGTTGTCGGTGGACGCGGCCAACACCGCCAAGGAGCGATCGGACTACACGGTCATCGCCGTGTGGATCGAGGACCTGCACAAAAAGCACTATCTGGCCGACGTGTTTCGCAAGCAGGTCGAGTTCAACGAGCTTTGCACCGAGATCGACAACATCGCCGGGCGCTGGTCGAGGATCGCGGGCGAGGTCACCGCGATCCTCGTCGAGGCCAAGGGCAACGGTCTGTCCTATCTGCAGTTGAAGCAGAACGGGGGGGCCCCGGCGCCGCTGATCCCGATCGAAGTCGGAACCAACTCGAAGGAGTTCCGCTTCGACAAGGTCACGCCGATGTTCGAAGCCGGTCAGGTCTATCTGCCCAATCGCTCGCTGTGGCTGGCCGACTACGAGAAGGAATTGATCGGTTTCCCGCACGCCAAGAACGACGACCAAGTCGATGCCACGTCGCAATATCTCGAATGGTCGCGATCGAAGGTGCGCCGGGGCACCAAAAAGGCCACCGGATCGGGCTATGAGCGCTAGAAAAGGGCTGTTTTCGGCCATTTCTGCCGCGCGTTAACCATATCCGTTAAGGTTAACGAGGTCTTGGCCCTCCTTTTCGTTAACCTTAACGCGCGTTAACCTTAACAAGGGTGGCTGTCCGAAGGGATGGTCACCCTCCTTTTTAGGCGCGGGACCCTGCGGATTTCGGGGCGGAGGGTCACCCTCCTTTTTCTGCGCCAGCCGGAGGGTCACCCTCCTTTGTGGGCCCGGGCTCGCCAGAGCGTCGCCGAGGGCAGGGAAGGGCGCTCGGACACCCACGACATGCTGGACGACGCCGACGCGCTCTAAGGGGCCTTCTCGGGGCTCCTGTGCCACCCTGTCCGTGGCGGCGTCCTCATGCGGTTTCGGACACCCTGACAGAGGGCTTGGAGGGCGCCTCGCGGCGCCAGATCGGCTTCGGGATCGTCCAAAAACGGCCATTTTGAGCCTCGAAACCCTGATTTTCCGTCAATTTAGGGGCTTTTTGGCGCCTCACAAGGCCAAAATCACCCGAGTCGTGTCACAAAAGCATCAAATGATGACGGAAGAATAGTCCGCCACATGCACATCACTCGCCGACTGTCAAGCCACCACACTCTCATCTCGCAATGTCATAGAATAATGAAACCGTGACTCTCACAGGGTATCACGACATCCTGTTGATTTGACGGCGAAAAATTCGCATCGATGTCACGAAATAAACGCCCAAATCGCGATGTCATAAAAGGGCAGAGCGCCAAACTGGCGGCTTTGTGCGTGATTTTCGGTCGCCGAGGGGGCGCGATCGTCCGATCGAAGCGTGCTCCTGAACGGGAACAGCGCGATGCGCCTCTCGGACATAACTTCCGCATTGATCCTGCCCGGATCAGCGACGTCCGAGGGGCTTTCGGAGGGACGTGGCGAACAGCCATGGTCATTTTGGCAGGGCAGGCGAACAGCCATCGCTATTTTGGCAGGACGCGGCGAACAGCCATCGCCATTTTGGTCACACCCCGCGAACAGCCATGGTCATTTTGGCCGGCGCCCGCGAACAGCCGATGCCATTTTGGCACTGGACGCGCGGGCAGGGCCGAGCGCGGTCGACGATGGTTAACGAGGCGATGCGAATCGTTCGCAGCCACGTTAACGGCGCGTTAACCAATTCGATTCAGGTTAACGAGATCGTTAAGGTTAACGCCCGTTAAGGTTAACGCCGGACCGTCGCTGTTAACCTTAACGAATATGGTTAACGCGCGTAAATCGGGAACGAGACAAAGAGGAAGAAACGTCCGTTGACTCCGCCATGCGAATCGATAGGATGTCGGCTCCACAACGGAGACGAATCGCATGCCGAAGATTTACGAAGCGATTGCCCAAGCGCTCGCCGCGAAGGTGAATTGCGAGAAAAGCGGTAATCAGGAATGGCGCGAACGCTGGGCCGATCGGATAACGCGTCTGTGTCGCGAGCATCTGCCGTCCGGCGCGGGATTGTCTGGCGTCTCGATCGATTGGGACGCGTCCAAGCCCGAACGGCTGGCGTTCCTGACTTCGTTCCATCACATGCACGAGTCGGGCATGTACGACGGATGGACGGATCATAGCTTGATCGTGACTCCGTCGTTTGTGTCGGGCTTCGATCTCCGGATCACGGGACGCAATCGCAACGGCATCAAGGAATATCTCGGCGACGTGATCGGGCACGCGCTCGCAGCCGACGCGCCGGCTTGGGAGGCGACAGCATGACGAAAGCCTATCTGCAACATGGGAGCGGCGCCGGTCCCTTCCTGACGGAGGAAGCTCCGTTCAAAGACGCCCCCATGCCGCATCACAAGCGCGGCTTGTCATGGACGGCAAGCGGCTACGGCTATCGCATCCCCATGCCCTATATGGTGCAATATGAGGGACGCTGGCGCCGCGTCTATGTCGCCTGCTACGGTAATTCCGGGACGGCCTATATCGGCAAGAATCTTGCCGAAGGTATCAAGGTGGACATCTATTGATCGGGGCAATAGGGCGCCTGATAAGCGCCGGCCTCGTCCTGCTCCTCGCAAAAGCGCTCCTCTTCTCTTGAAGAGGGGCGCCAGCCTCTGATAAGACTCTGTTAAGGTTAACGATCGACGAACGTACGAACAAAGAGGTAGAAACGTCCGTTGACTCTGCATCGCGAATCGCTAGACTGGCAACATCACAACGGAGCGACTCACATGATGCCAACCAATCTGATGGACCTTCTCGGCAAGCGGGAGGAGTCGCGGGAAGCGTTCCTCGCCGCGCTTATCACGAAGCGGTCTGCCGTAGCGTCGGGAGACAACTATAACGGCTTCATGGTGGAAACGATTGCCCCGCATATCGCGGCTCGCGTTGCAGCGGAGCTTGTCAGTCTCGCCGGCCGCATCAAGGCGCGTTGCGAGGAGGCTTGCAATCGCGAGCTTACCGAACGCGAGGAAGCCACGCTGGCCAAGCTGGAAAAGAAATTTCAGGACATCGCCAGCGAAATCGGCATGGAAGCCCGCACGGGTGGCGATCCGCGCGGCGCGTGCGCCTACCTGATCGATCCGAACAACCGCCGCGATGGTGACGGTTGGGGCGAAGGCTGGGCGGTTTACGCATGAGGCGCCGCCCGATATCCCGCACGGATGCGAGGCGGCAGGTTGCCCGCCTTGACTCCGCCCGCCGCTTCCTCGACCTGCTCGCACGCTGAAAGGTTCATCATGGAAAAGATTGACGCCTACCGTTATCGCGGAGCGGTCTATGACTCGAAAGACGCGCTGCAAAAGGAGCTAGATCGACTCCTCGGCGAGATCATCACGCGCCACGCCCACACTATGGCGCATCTCACCAAATACAAAGACATCGCAACGCATCTGGAAATCAATCTTGCCGACTTCCACGAAGCCTATTTGTTGCAAGAGGATATGCAGGCACTGAAAGACCTGTAGGTGAGGGCGGCTTAGGCCGCCTTTGCTTTGTCCCTTACTCTTTGTTAAGGTTAACGACCAGTTTTCGCAAAAGAAAAGAGGAACAAACGTCCGTTGACTCTCTGATGCGAATCATTAAACTGGCGGCATCACAACGGAGTCGGACATGGCCTTGCATCTCACCAATCGCGCGACAAAGGGAACGGACTCGGCCTATCGCCTTGTCAACGTGTCGGAGTCGCTGGCGCAATTGTATATCGCGGCACAGCGCCGCTTTGAGATGCAAGCGCGCCCGGCGCGTTGATCGATCGCAACGGAGATGAATCCCATGGTAGAACCGATGACTGCGCTTGAAGCCCGCGACTATGCCCCGCTTTGGGGAAGCGACGCGAGCGCCGATGATATGGCGATGTACAACTTGAACGATGACGGGCGCCCGGATGACGCGGAACAACGCGACCTCATGATAAAAAATATCGTGGAGACGTGCCTTCCGGTAGCCCGCAAGCGCATCGCGGACGGCACGACCGACGCGGACGAAATGGAAGATGTCGAGAAACTGGAAGCCCTCAAAGCCTATCTGGAAGGCGTCAGGTTCCCCACGGAACCGGACGAGTCCTATCAGTTCGGCGAGCCGGCCGAGATCAACGGAGTCGATGTCGAGACGTTCGCCCGTCACTACGTAATCGCCATGCTTTGGAGCAGCACGGAAGGCGAGGAAGGGACGCCTTTGGACTCGATCTATGGGCCGGAAAATCTGGCGCTGGAAACATGGGCGAAGGTGGAGCGCGATTGCCGCGCCTTCCTCGCCAAAGTCGGGCATCTTGTGACGGACGCCAACTATATCGGCCGCGCCAACGAAGGCGCCGCACAACAGGCGGGCCATGACTTTTGGCTAACCCGCGCCGGGCATGGCGCCGGCTTTTGGGATGGCGATTGGGAAAGCGACGCGCACAACGGCTTGCAAGGGCCACTAACTCTCGCCGCGAAGGCGGCAGGTGAGCTTGATCCGTATGCGGGCGATGACGGGTTGATCTACTGTTAAGGGAAGGGCGGCAATGCCGCCCTTTTCCGCATCCGGGCTGGGCCGTTAACCTTAACAAATAGTGACGTAAGTAATGCGGAAGAAAAGTCCATTGCAATGCAGCCGCGAATCATTATGTTGGTGTGGCAACAATGGAGACGACTCGGATGATTACTTTCAACATCGAAGGTATGGGGTTCAAAGGTTTCAGGGTCAGGGCTGTCAAGGGAGTCCTCGCGGGGGTCTATCATGAACGCGAGACGTTCCAGCCCGATTGCGCCGCAATCCGCGCGGAGCTTCCGCATCGGTGGCGCAAGGCGTTCGATCGCGCTGGCGGCTTTTGGTGGCCCAAATCGGCCTGCCTTCCCACGTTGGGAATTGACACAGTCGACAATGAGCGCCCGCAAGGGCTTATGGTGTTGCAAGACTGGCGCGGGCGGTATCTGACAACGCTACATGCCGACGCGGCGATTGTCGTCTACTAATGGGTTGTCTCGCCGCCCTAGCCCGCCTCGCGTGCGGCCTCTTTCTAATCCTGATTGCGGCGGCCTTGCTGAAAAGCTAGGCCGTCCGCCTTTCGGCGGTGACGATCTGTTAAGGTTAACGCGAACGAGAGAAAGGAAGAAACGTCCGTTGACACGTCGTTGCGAATCGGTAGAGTGGGGGCACAACAACGGAGACGACTCATGGTCACTTGGACGAAAGAACTGCACGCCGCCGCCGCCGCAATCGCCCGCGACTTCTCGCGGCAAGATGAATCCCGTCGCGGTCTCGCCGCCGACGTTCGCGAGCGCGCTACGGAGCTTGAGCGTTGCGCTAAGGTCGGCGCGGAACTCAAGAGCTTTCAGGTCGAGGTCGTGTCGCAATTCCGCCAGCGCCTCGCCGATCCTTATCTTTCGTTCGCGGGCGCCGAGGCGTTCGAGTCGGCTTGGGCCGCCGCTTGGAGTGCGTCGGCATGACCATGCGGAAGCCACCTCGCCGCGCCGGCTATTTCATGCGCTTGCGCCCGATCATCGCCAACCTTCGCGCCGACATCGGGCCGGACTACCATCCGAGCGAACTGGTCGAGCTAACCCGTGCGGAGCTTCGCACGGTGGAAGCCACGCAAGGCCCCATGCTGGCGCGCTATGAGCGCGTTGACGCCAGCCGGGCACACAACCACGTCAAGCGCGGCGGCTGGCACGATACGGGCCTGTACGTCGATTATGACGGGCGTATCAGGTACGCGGAAGGGGAGGCGGCATAATGGGCATCTTTCAGCAAGGCGCGAAGGATTGTGAAGGCGGCGTAAAATGGTGGGAGAATCCCCACCCATCGGGAAGCGTCGCGGCCTACCAGTGGGACAAGGGGCACACATCAATAAGGAGGCGGCGCCAATAGGCGCCGTTTCTTTTACCCGGCGACCGTTTGTTAAGGTTAACGCAGAAACGCGATAAGGAAGATTAGTCCTTGCAAGTATCGATCGCGACGCGTAAACAGAGGGCGAGGGCGATTCGCCCCGCTCTTTGAAATCGACGGAGAAAGACGATGGACTTCGCAGTACGCAGCGACGTTGTTCGTATCGGCACGGACGAGGACGGAAGCGTCCGGGAAGGGCTGGTTTTTTACGTCATCGCCCGCGCCGAAAACGGCCGGCAGTGGATTCACGGAAAGGCCTTCCCCAATTACGTGGGGGCGATCGATCCCGAGGAAGGGCCGTATCAGCGTCGCATCAGCAACGACATCCCGGAAGGCGCGGCAACGGCCTTATGCGATCGGATCACAAAGGCGGTTGCCGAGGGCGCCAAGCTCGATCTGGCGCACTGGACGGAGACCGATCCGGCATACGGATCGGACGCCTACCAAAGCCTCGACGAGGAAAGGTTTTTCCGTAACCGGGAGATCATGGACGCCCACGAAGCCGGGGAAATTTCGGAACGCACCGCGCTGGAATATATGATCATGTGACTAGGGAGGCTTCGGCCTCCCTTTTCTTTTGTCCGCCGTCCGCCGTCCGCCGTTAACCTTAACGCAAGTCCCGGAGTCGTTAACCATTAGATTAGAGGGAGAGGAAGATTAGTCCTTGCGAATCGTTTCGACTCGCGTCAAAACGTCTTCACCAACAACGGAGACGACGACATGACGACTCGGACCTACAATCGCCGCCGCAAGGGCGCCGCAGCACTGAACGGCTGGATCGTGAAGGGGAGGAACGTCCGTGGATAAGCCGATGACGAAGAAAGAGCAGGTCGCCGCCGAGCAGGCCGAAGCCCTCGCGAAGCTCCGTAAGATGCTCAAGCCGGGCGACACGGTTTATTGCATCCTGCGTCATCGCGCCGCGTCGGGCATGTCCCGGACGATTGATCTCGTTATCCCGTATCAGGATTACGCGAAGGAATACCCACTCCTTCCGGCTGATAAGGCGGAGTTTCCGGGGCAGAAAGATTATGCGGCCAAGCCCAAACTGACAAAGGGCGCGATCCGGTTGCGCTCGATCGGCTGGCTTACCGCCAAGCTCGTGGGGGATCGTTGGGACTCGGACAAGAGCGGCATCCGTATCGGCGGCTATGGGATGGATATGGGCTTTAGCCTTGTCTACAGTCTGGGCCAGAAATTGTGGCCTAAGGGCACGCCCAAGCCGCATGGCAAACGCAATGGTGAGCCCGATTCAGCCGGCGGCTACGCCCTAAAACACGAGTGGTTGTAATGGGCGCCGCGTGCGATGACGCACTATGCAACGCGGGCCTAGCCATGATCGCGGCCACGGCCGCGCTAGGCTGGCTCCTTTCCGCAATCCTCTAACGCAAGGGCGCTTCGGCGCCCTTTGCTATGTCTGAAAGTGTTTGTTAAGGTTAACAAATGCTTGGGTAGAAATAGTTAACGGAGATTAACCAAGAGGAAGAAAGGTCCTTGACGGCGCCGAACGAATCGGTCTAAAAGTGAATCACAAACAACGGAGACACGACATGACGCAGGTCCTTCCTTACGCTTCCACCACGGAACGCCGCATCGCCAAGAAGATCGTCGCGGACGCACTGGCGGCGGGCTATTCGGTTTCGGTTTATGACGGCGAGGAATGGGCACTCAAGAGGAGCACCGACGAGCGCGCTATCCTTGCGGCCATGGGCTCCACCGACGCGGATAGCCTCCGGCTTCGCAGGGCGGACGGCACGTCCATCGGCACGATCGATCTTGTTTGGGGAAACGACGAGGACCTTGTTAGCGATCATGCCGCCTCGGAGGAAATGAACGCCTTCATTGAGAAAGGCCGCTACTGCTAAGGAAGGGAAGGGGCTTCGGCCCCTTTCTTAATTTTTCGGATACCGTTTGTTAAGGTTAACGGGCGCGCCGATCGCGTTAATCACGCAAAAAAGACAAGGAGGAAGAAAAGTCCTTGCAAATCATTTCGACTCCGGCCAAAAGAGTTTCACCGCAATGACGCGGACAAACGGAGGAACGAACATGGCACGGGCGATTTTCAAGGACGAAACCGACTATCAGCGCGGCCGGCGCGTGGATCGCCCGGAAAAGATGGATCGCCGCGTCCTCCGCAAGAACAAGGCCATTCGCGGCGCTATCTTCGGCTGATACAGCCTCCCGGCAGGAAAGGGCCGAATCATGTTTAAGACTGGCAATGTGTGGGAGTTCCGGACGAAGCGCTTCCTTGTCTGGCTCGAAATCCAGCTAGAGGAAGGCTATCGCTATGACGGAGACGACCCGGACGGCGAGACGCAAGAGAAGCTAGACAACGGCGAATATGTGGCGTTCGAGTCCATCGTTCATGTGGAGTTGGACGGCGAGGAAATCGCATGGGACGCGCTGTGCGGTTCCGTTTACGCCTACGACGAGGTTTCGGATTTTTGGACGGCGCATCGGGATTCCGATCCGATGAACCGGAATTGCTCGATTATGCGCGGCAAGCATCCGGCCGGCCCCAATGTCTCGATTGCCCACTATTTCCCCGGCATGGTGGCGGAAGCGATCAAGGAAGCGCGGCAGCATGTGAGGAACGCGAAACCTCGGCCCTACATTCGCCCGAACGCATAGGAAAGGGGAGGCGTTGCCTCCCTTTTCTTTTTCGCCGCAAGTATGCGTTAAGGTTAACGTCGCCGGCTGCGCCATTAAGAAATAAAATACAGCGAGGAAGATTAGTCCTTGCGAATCGGTTCGCGTCGTGTGACACATGAGTCGTCACAACGGAGACGCGACATGTTCGAAGCCACGATCCTTACGCTTTTTGCCCTCTCGATCGCCACGGCCGCCTATGCACTCTTTGGCGCGATCAAGGATGCGGTGGCCGCGTATGAAGCCCGCGAGCTTGCCGCTTCCGTCCGCATCCGCGCTCGCGACAATGGCGGGCGTTACATGGGAACCGATCGCAATGGCTTCACCGCGATTGCAGCCTAAGGAGCGTAGCTATGCGCTATCAGACAACTCGCCAACGCAAGGCCGCGAAGCGCTTTAGGGAACGCCAGCACCGGACGAACGTCCGGCGCTATGGCTTCCTTCGCGCCTACCTGATTCGACTGTTTGGGGAGCATTGATATGGCACGACACTACACACCGCGCCGCGCGGGCGCCCGCTGGCGCGAAGAGGCGCCAGCCTACATTCTTGATTGTTTCGACGATCAGAAGTCGGGCGAACGCTATACGATCTTTTTCGCGGCGCCGTTCGTTAGCGGCGAAACATACGCGAACGCGCGTATCCCATATTTGGGAATGTCCGACGCGCCGACGCATCCGCAAGGAATCAGCATGTGGGGCGAATTGGACGCCTATCAGGCCTCCGCCTACCGCTACAGCAACGGCAGGCATCGCGTGCGGTGGCTTGATCTGCCCGAGCATATCCGGGCGCATATCATCGCCCGAGCAACGCACGACTAAAGAGCGGAAGAAACGTCCTTGACTAATCCAAAGCGAATCGCGTACAAGCGAATCAGCAACGGAGGAAACACGATGGACGAATTACTTTCGACTCGCACGGTGCTCGCGGTTGGTCGCAACCGCCTTGCGACCGAGATTCGCCTTGTTCACGATACCGCCGGACTCAAGCCGGCCGGATCGCGCGCTCGTTACGATTGCGAAACGTGGGGCGTTGTGTGGACGTTCGACAACGCTTCGCACGGGCACCTGTTCGCGTCGCTGAACGAGGCCCGCGCGTTCTTCGAATCCCGCAACGTCGCTTGAAAGGAAACCCGATGACTCGCTTTGAAAAACAAATCGCCACATTCACCGCTTGCGGGATTCTGGCGCTTGTGTGGATCGCGCTCGGGCTTCCGGGCGTGCCGCGCCATACGGCGCCCGCCGCGCCGGTTCAGGTGACGCAGGCCGATGCAATGCCCGACATTGCGGGCGAGATTGCGGGACGCATCGCAGCGGACGGCTGCAATGTGGCGCACGACGCGCCGCGCACTTGGCGAGTCGTTTCATGCGATGACACGATGGGGAAGAAACGTCCTTGACACGACTCGAATTGGTCGCCAAAAGGGGTGCATAGCCGGCGCGGCAATTCAGCCCGCCAGCCGCCCACAAGGGGAAATACCATGGCCAAGAATTTCACCATTGCCACGCCGTTTCTCGTAACGATCGCGGCGATCGTGAGGGATCGCGAGATCAAGTCGGCGGCGGTAAACGCCTATATCGTTCGCAAGCTGGACTCGTTGACGGGCGAGGAAACCCGCAAGTTTCGCGCCGGTTGGGAAACCGTCCGCAAGGCACACTATCGGGCGCATGGCAACGCCCGCGCCGCGTTTGGCACGGGGCAGGCCCGTTCCTTCCGCATCGCCAAGGCGGCGGATCGTAAGCGCGAACAGGGTTTCCGCGCGATCGGGGCGGCTTGGTATGACCGGCGCGGCCGGGAGCACCTCGCCTGACAGGCGCCCGCCAAGCCGGACGATCTAGCCCGCCTTTGGCGGGCTTTTTCGTATCCCGCGCCGTCGCGCGTTAAGGTTAATGCCGCCGCAAGGCGAATAGCCGGCGCCGTTTACGCACGAAGCGAACGAATAGCCCGCGCCATTTACGCACGAGGCCGCTTCTAAGCCCCATAGAGCGCGATCGATCGCCGTCCGCACTCTGTGCCGCCGACGCGGGCGCGCCTACGTCTGGCGCCCCTTGTGGCGCGCCCTAGAGGCATGGCGCGCCGACGCCTAGCCGCGCTGGCGCGCGCTTGGTGGCGTTAGGATAACTCGACAGAGAGGAAGATTCGACCGTTGACTCAGGAGCGAATCAGGTCCATTAGTAGGTCATAGACAAGGAGACGACGACATGACCGACTCGATGCCCCGCTTCGTAATCCTCCGCAACGGTGTGGAGTTGGACGTTATCGGTGCCGTTTCTTACGAGCAGGCAATCGTCCGCGCTCGCAAGGCTTACGGCCGTTGCGAAGTCATCGCCGTTGGCAACGTCAAGATGGACAAGGCGGCAAACGGCAAGCGCGGCCGTAATGACATGAACCGCACGCACGGCCGTTCGCCTTGCGCCACGCCGGGCTTTGAAGCCCGCCGCGCGGCCTTGATCGAAGCATTCAAGGCGGGCGCGCTCTAAGCGCCCGCGCAAGGCTTAACCTAAACGGAGGCGATACCATGCCAACCAATACACTAGACCGCATCGCAGGCCTGCTATTCAGCGGGTTCGCTTGCAAGGTAGGCGGCGCCGCGTTCGCGGCATGGGTCGCGATCGATGCGACTCGCGCGTTCGTCGCGCCCGTGCTCGCGGCGGCGGCGGCGCTAAAGTAACGCGCGGCGAAAAATTTTCGGCGAAGGCGAAGGGGACCCTAAGGGGGTATCCCTTCGATTCGCAAATCGGGCCTCTAGGTGCCCGCCTGAATCAATATAGGTGGTTCTCCGAGTAGAACTGTTATCCGTAATTGACTTGAGGGTCTAGTTTAGGTATTATCCTGAGCCGTGGCCCACCCTGCGCCATGACGCCCCATCACTCGTCCGGCATCACCCGCCAATACGCCAATATCTCAATACGCCAATATGCCATCTGGCATCACTCCCGCGTATCGATCTGGCACCCCATCACTCGCCATCCTCGCAAGATTTTTTCTTGTCGAGACAACAAGGGACCCATCCCGGCGGTGAATTAAAGGCCCACCCCATCAAACTACCGGCTTAATTAAATAGAAGTCGGTCAGTGATGTGAAAGCGTCTCCTCAGTACACAAGGCTTATGTTAGTGTCCAAGGGCAAGTCCAACGCTCGTCGCACCTCCTTCTCGCACCATTCGGAGGCTCCCTCGCTCAAGTTGGTCTCGGACAATCCGGGTTCCGCGTCGAAAAAGGAAGTTGTTCTCAAGGCCCGCACCCCCGGCCAGCGCTTCTACATCAAGGAGCTTCTTGAAGGCTCAGCGCCGTTCGTGATCGCCACGGGTCCGGCCGGTACCGGCAAGACCTACGCCGCTGTGCTCTACGCGATCAAGCTGCTGCGTACGGGCAAGATCAAGAAGATCATCATCACTCGTCCGAATGTCGGGGCAGGGGATGACCTTGGTTTCCTTCCGGGTGACGTGGATTCCAAAATGGCGCCGTGGATGAACCCGATCCTTGATGCGTTCCACGAATATTACTCGGCCTATGAGGTCGATCTTATGATCAAGGCCAAGACGATCGAGATGGCGCCGCTGGTGTTCATGCGAGGCCGGACGCTCAAGAATGCGATCGTGATCGGCGACGAGATGCAGAACGCCACGCCCGAGCAGATGAAGATGTTCCTGACCCGCATCGGCGAGGGATCGCGCTACATCGTGACCGGCGACATGGAGCAGTGGGATCGCGAGCAGGTCGCAAGCGGCGTGTCAGGTCTCAACGATCTCATGAACCGGCTGGCGAAGCGGGACCCGGAAGCGCCCACGGCTTTTGCTGTCTTCCCGCTCGGGGCGCGTGATGTCGTCCGCCATGAGGCAATCCCGGAGGTTCTGGAAGCCTACGCGGCCTGATCCCCTTACCACTGACAACTTCTGGCCGTTCCGGTGTCGCCACCGGGGCGGCCAGTGTTATTTTAGCTTGACTCCCACGCGATCATGTGAGAGTATAAATGAACATCGAGGATCGGGTCGCCGTTTACACGGCTATCTCTCGGCAGGCCGCAGTACCTACCATTGTCGCCGCTTGCACCATGCTCTCCCTGCTGGCTGGCGTTCTCCCTGATCCGATCCTCGGTGGTCCATACGAGTTTTCGACCCGTGGTGACAGTGTTGCCGTGAAGCGGGTTGAGCCGGACCTGCTGGTAGGTGCTTCGCGCCGTTCGAAGGCAGTCCGGTCCCATGGCTTATGCTCTTGAGCCTCATCAAGGGCCGTCTCCTCCCAAACTTGCCCGGTGGCTTTCTGCTTGCAGCGACCACCGGGCACTTTTTCTGGACCCCCTGTGCCCGACGCCACCCCTTCGTCCGAGAATAAGCCGACCAAGGCACAGATGCGCGCGTTCCAGAAGCGGCAGGACCAGTACGGGCCGAACGCCCTCTCCAAGCAACAGTTGGAAGAGCGCGTCCCGGTCTTCGTCAATTACGATTATGCCAACTGGCGCGACATTTGGCGCTCAGTTCGCCACGCCATGATCGGCGAAGTCGAAGTCAAGCGCCATGGTGCTTTCTACTTGCCGCGTCCGTCCGGAATGGATGACGCGCAGTTCGATGCCTACAAGGATCGGGCAGTCTTCTACAACATGGTCTATCGCACCGTCGTCGGTCTGACCGGCGCGGTGTTCCGTCGTGAGCCGCGCGTCAAGAAGGCGGGACCCAAGCTGGTCAAGCTCTGCCAGCGCGTCTCCAAGGACGGCCTGTCATTGACATTGCTGGCCAAAGTGACGGCGCAGGACCTGCTTGCGACCGGACGCTTCGGGATTCTCGCGGACAAGGCGCCCGAGGATGGTTCGGGGCTCCCGTCCGATCCCTATCTCGCGGCCTACACCGCCGAGAATATCTTGGACTGGACGGTCACCGACGTGGAGGGCCGTAACGAGGTCAATTACGTTCTCCTGCGAGAGTTCAAGACCGATCGCCGTCTGGCGGTGTTCGAGGCGGGCGACGTGCGTCCGAACGCCAATTACGGTCGCTTCTACGTGATCTATCGCGTGCTGCGCCTCACCTACAATGACGAGATGGCCCGCTGGGAATATCATCAGGAGGTCTACGACCGCGAAAATGCGGACGCCGATCTAACCGAGGTCCCGACGATCACGACCCCGCTGGTCTTCGGCGTGCCGATGAAGCGCATCCCGTTTGAGTTCTTCAACGCCACGACAAATCTTCCGGATGTCGAGAAGCCGCCGATCCTCGATATCCTCACCCTCAATATCGCCCACTACAAGATTTACGCGCAGCTACAGCACGCGCGCTTCTACACGGCGAACCCGGTCTATTATGTGTCCGGGGCACAGGAGGAAGATCAGTACCACATTGGCCCGAGCGTCGTGTGGGAGATCGGGACCGGTCAGACGGCCGGCATCATCGAATATAAGGGGCAGGGGCTACAGTCTCTGGAAAAGGGCCTCGATACGATCGAGGAACAGGCCGCGTCGATCGGTGGACGCATGGTGGGCAACTCACCCAACGCAGGCCAGTCCGATAACCAGATCAAGCTCAAGGATCGCAACGAGCAGTCGTTGCTCCTGAACGTCACCACGGTGATGAACGAGAACTTCACGCGCCTGCTCAAGGTACTGGCCGCGTGGATCAACGAGAATGCGGATGATATCGAGTTCCGCTGCAATCAGGACTTCCTCCTCGACGGTGGTGACGCACGCCAGTTCCGTGCCATCCAGCAGATGTATCAGGCCGGCATCCTGCCGGTAGAGGTCGTCTACGAATACTTCCTCAAGGAGGAGGTCATTCCGGACTACATCACTCTCGACCAGTTCACGGCCATGTTGGTCGACGTGGAAACACACTTCCCGAACCAGTCGGATGTCGCCGCGATGGCAGCAGGCTATCACGACGCGACGGACCAGATGCTCGATCGCCAGTTCAACAAGACGCAGAGCTTCACGGCCGAGCAGAACACGGAGGATCGGACGCACGAGGCCGATCTGCAGAGTGAGGAACTGGATCACGAGGCGCAGCAGGCCGAACAGGCTCGCAAGTCGTCCGAGAAGATCGCGAAGAATACGCCCAAGATTCCAGCCGTTCCGGGACAGGCGTTCGCCGCCAACCAGCACGACCCGTCTGGCAAGGGCCCACCGCCCGCGCCGGCACCAACCCCAGCGCCGGGCACGCCAAAGCCCAAGCCCGCCGCCCCCAAGAAAGCGCCGGGCAAATAACCGATGGACTACGAGTTTCACCTGACCTCACGGCAGCTTTCGTCGCTGTGGGATGAGGACGAGGAGGATCATGTTCCGCCTCTTTTCGAGGACCCCGCCGAGATCGAGCGTATGATCGAGGAGGAAATCGGGAAGCCGAAGCGTCGTAGGAAGCGGTGACCACATAAAAGCGAGCCGCAGTGTTATTTATACTTGACACTGAGGACGACTTCGCTTATCCTTTAGACATCTTTGGACACATGTTCCGACCGGTGGTCGTTGAACTGTCCGACAATCCCATATCAGATGTTCGCCCACATTGTCATTTGGGCAACGCGGCTCCGGGGGAGCCGGGCTAACAGAATCCCCCGACGAGTTTCCAACCCGGTCATGGATTCCCTCGAATACCCGCATAGCGGATGTTTCGAGAGAGTCAAGGCGCCGGGAGGTGAAATCCTCCGGAGGGTCCGGAGGTAACGAAACACAGCGTGTTCGTTCGTCTTCGTATCCTCGGTGAGGAAATCACTACAATGCCGATCATCAATTTCGAGTCCGTCGATCAGGTCCCGGAGGGGCTTCGTGAGTTCGCCAAGGCGGACGAGCAGACGGGCAAGGTTCAGGTCAACGTCGTCGCGGCCTCCAAGCTCGACGAGTTCCGCCAGAAGAATATCGATCTCTCCAAGCAGCTTGAGACCACGGGTCCCGTGTTGGCTCGCATCAAGGAGATCGCAGGCGATGACCTCGATTCCTTCGCGAACGACCTCAACGGACTGCGCGATATCGCGAAGCGGGTGAACGACGGCGAACTCAAGACGAACGATCAGATCGAGCAGGCCGTGCAGGATCGCATCAAGGCGGTCAAGGACGGCTACGAAGAGAACGCTCGCGGTCTCCGCAACGAGGTCAAGACCTATCAGGAGAAGGCGCAGACTTTCGAGCAGCGTCTGAACCAGACCAAGATTCGTGGTGAAGTCACCACGGCAGTCATCCACCCCAACAGCGGCGTCCGCCCGGAAGCGCTGCCCGATATTCTGGAACGCGCTTACCGCCTCTACAAGATCGAGGACGACAAGCTCGTCCCGAAGCAGGGCGAAGCGACGCTCTACGGTCAGGACGGCGCCAGCCCGATGACCCCGTCCGAATGGCTCATGAAACTGCGTGAGGAAGCTCCGCACTTCTTCAAGGGCAACGGCGGCGGCGGCGCAGCCGGCGGTAAGGATGGCGAGAAGTACGGCGGCATGTCGAAGACCGACTTCGATAAGCTGACGCCGATGCAGAAGCTACAGATTGCCAACTCGGGCAAGAAGTAAGTCCTACTTCTCCCGTCGTCGGCCGAACAGATCACGTCGCCTGACGTGACCACACCCCGGAGGTCAACGGCTGTCTGCCGGGGTTACTCACACTAACCTTTGTGACGGCCGACGACACCGAGACTCAACAGGAGTTTTTCTTACAATGCTCACTCTTCACGAAGCATCCAAGCTCGTTGACGGTGACCTCAAGCGTCAGGCGATCATCGAAATGTTCGCCGGTTCGGCGGACCTCGTGTCCGCGCTGCCGCTGATGGACATTCCGGGCAACAGCTATTCCTACACGCAGGAAGCCAAGCTGCCGAGCGTCGGCTTCCGTGGCTACAACGAGGGCTACGACGCCAGCATCGGCGTTGTGAATCCGCAGTCCGAAGCGCTCCGCATCGCGGGTGGCGAACTCGACGTGGATACCGCGCTCGTGCAGACCCACGGCGAGGTCGTGCGTTCGCGTCACGAGGCCATGCAGGTCAAGGCCATGGGCGCGAAGATCGCAGCCGCGTTCATCAACGGCGACAGCGACGACGGCAAGTCGTTCGACGGTCTCCGCCGCCGCGTTACCGGCTACCAGCTTCTGAACTCGAATCTGGACACGCCGACCGTTTCGGGCGCCCTGTCGCTCGCGACCCTCGACGAGGCCATCGACCGCGTGGACGGTCCGACCCACATCATCATGTCGAAGCGCATCCGTAACCTGCTCTCGCAGGCGGCCAAGGATCGCGATGTCGGCGGCGACCTGCAGTGGTCGAAGGATGACTTCGGCAAGCGCGTTGGTTTCTACAACGACCTGCCGATCCTCATCACTGAGGACGACGAGAAGGGCCAGAAGATTCTGGACTTCAACGAGACCGGCCCGGACGGCAATGCGGCGACGCAGTCGATCTATGTTGTCTCGCTCGGCGACGGCAAGATCGTCGGTCTGCAGAACGGCATCATGCAGGTGAAGGACCTCGGCGAGATCGACTCGGCGCCGGTCTACCGCACCCGCGTTCAGTGGCTCGTCGCGATGGCGGTCATGCACGGCAAGGCGGTCAGCCGCATCGCCGGCATCACCGACGCCAAGGTCACGCGCTAAGGAATCGGTGGGGGAGGGCAGTAGTCCTCCCCACTACCTCCTCCCTCACCATTCGATCAGAAGGACAATTTCGCCATGGCGAAGATGAACTCCAAGTTCAAGTACATGTTCGACGCCGCGCCGTCGATCTCGCTCATTCCGAATGACGGTGCTGCTCATGTAGCGTCGTTCACCGGCACGGCCTACACCCTCGACAAGCTCGAAGGTTACTGGACGAACGGCGAACTCGCCGATGTGATCATCGCGGCTGTCATCAACGTGACCGCTGTCGATCACACCACGGGCGACGAGACCTACAGCATGGCGCTGCAGGGTTCGACGGACGGCTTCACGACGCACAAGGACCTCGGTGTGGTTTCGGCCATTCCGGGCACCGGCCAGTATGTGATCCTGCTCGACGTGGACACCGCCGCTCAGGTGGTTGCCGGCATCACGCAGATTCGCCTCGCAGCGACGCTCGCCGGCACCACGCCGTCGATCACCTGCTATGCGTGGATCGGCGACCTGCAGGACGCGGACTAAGCCTAGCGGCTGAACAAGATGGGCCGGGGACCGAACTCCCCGGCCTTTTCTTCCCGACCGACGCAAGGACGACTGCGCATGAAGCTCCACACGATCTATTCACCGCAGGGTGAGAAGTTCGAGGTTTCCAAACCCAACTTCGATGACCTGCGCCGCCATTACGGCTGGTCGAACACGCCGCCGGATACCTCGGCCGCCGCAATCGCCGCCGCCACCAAGGACAATTCGCATGGCGAAAAAGCCAATGCCGCTGGCGCAACGCGCGCCGCAGAACCGACCCCCGTTCCCGCCGAAGCCGGGTCAGCCGAACAAGGTGGCACCGAAGCCGGCGAAGGGCGCGAAGAAGGCGCCTCCGAAGCAGAAGTAAACCCGGCCGACGAGAAGGCGGCTCTGATCGCCGAACTCAAGGACCGTTTCAACTTCGACGCGGACAAGCGCTGGAACGTCACGAAGCTCACCGCGAAGCGCGACGAACTGGCCGCCGCAGCGGAATAATACCCCGCCTTAGGGCGAATATCAGGCGCTCGGCAGGCAACTCGCTTGCCGGGCGTCTTTCTTTTGGGGACCGATCCATGGACATCGTCGTCGAGGATGGCACCGGCCTTCCGACCGCCAACTCCTATCTCACCACCGACGAGGCCGATGACCTCCTGTCGGTCAACATCTACGCAACATGGGGCTCGCTGACTGACGACGCGAAGGAAGCGCTGCTGATGTGGGCGACGCGCCTGCTCGACGAGCGCGTAAAATGGCATGGCCGCAAGGTCCACCAGACCGCCGGGCTCGCATGGCCGCGTTATGGCGTCCGGGATCGCGAGGGCTTCTGTGTGGACGACAATCTCGTCCCGGCGCCGGTCAAACTCGCCACCGCCATCCTCGCCAACCACCTCGTCGTCAACGGTGCCGACCCCGAGGCGGTAGATACCTCGAACAATCTGACAGAACTCAAGGTGGATGTGATCCAGTTGAAGTTCGACGCCAACATCCTCAAGCAGAAGTACCCGGTTGAGGTGCAATATATCCTGCAGGGCTTGGGAACGGTTTCGATGGGTCGTGGTGGTCCCAAGTTCATCGTGCGGTACTAAGCCATGGCCGACTATAGCGCTCTCACCAAGAAATTGGTCGCCAACGCCATCATTCGACAAATCCCCGGTCTGAACCGAAAGGTGGACTTTAAGCTCTTCGTTTCCAAGGGTGTGTACGACGCTGATACGGACACGCGCGATGATATCTACAACGTCATCGCGGATGTCGTCGTTGTGGAGGTCAAGCCGACCATGCAAGACGTCACCAACTATGGCGTCTCGGCTTCGACCAAGAAGCTCCTCGTTCCGGGGGCATCACTCCCCAAGCCGCCGTCGAACGAAGCGGACAAGGTCGTGATTGGTGGGATCGTCCTGAACATCTCCAAGGTCATTGGCGTGCCGGGTGACTCCCTCTTCACGGTATTCGTCAGCGAGACCTAAGATGGGCAGCACGATTCCCAATCTTGATGAGGTAATGAAGGCGGCGCTCAAGGACATCGATGCCTTGGAGAAGCGGATGACCTACAACATCCAGCAGGTTCTTCTCGACACGGATCGACATCTCAAGGCGCTGACGCCGGTCAACACTGGTCAGGCCGTACGGAACTATATCTGGACGGTGGGTGTCCCGAACCAGATCGTCTATGAGGCGATCGACAACGGACCACCGGGGCCCACCAACTCCATGGCGCTCGGCGTAGAACCACGCCGTGGCGTGAACGAGTCCGCCGCTTTTGAGAGCCTTCTGGCACTCGACGTGGCGAATCCCTTTCAGCATTTCATCTGTAGTAACAACTCGCCGGATATCGAAGGTCTCGAATTGGGAACGCTTCCGGGGCCGCCGTTGAGCAGTCGTTCGCCAAGCGGTATGTTCGGTCAGGTGGCGGCTTACATCTCGGTCATGCTGGCAAGCAAAGGTATCATGTCATGAGTCAGGAAAGCCAGCGCAGCTTCATCACGGCCAAGGTCGCAAATGCGGACTTTGGTCTCCCGGTAAAGATTCCGAATCTCCCCTTCGTACAGCCGACAAATGCGCCGTGGGCGGAGTTCTACCTGATGGGTGGGACGCCTCCGATCGTCGCTGGTGGCAGCGGCCCCGGCATGATTGTTGAGCGGACCATCCGCATGATCCAGTTGTCGATCTGGATTCCGGAAGGGAAGGGGCTCAAGCCGGGAACCGATCCTCTCGACGTGTTCGAGAACCTGTTCGCGTACAAAATCGGACGCGACAAGGACGGGCTCGCCTACGAGTTCAAGGGGATGCAGTCCTTCACCCCGACAGTGGGAGCGGGCTGGACCTGCCTCGTCGGACGCATCCCATATCGGGTCGATCGCCAGACGCGCATTCCGGTCACCGCGACACTCTGAAAGCAAATCACATTGAGGTAGAGAAGACCTGTCTTGCATAGTTAGCGAGACTTGACTTCTTAACCATATTCCGCTATCATTGGGTCTCTTTTCGGTTCCGAGGGTCGGAGCCGCGCTTGCCTGCATCTTGCGGCGTTACTTTAACTCAACATTGAGCCCCCGGCTGGGGCCACGCTCCCCACACCCATGAGGGCCTTTCGCACATGACGACCAAGTTGTTCGCCGATTCCAATCGCGCATCCCTCCGCGAAATCGTGGAGACGACCGAAGGCTGGGGCGATACCCCGGCGACCGGCATCACCCGTTCGCGCCGCTTTACGCAGTCGGCCCTCGCCGTCACCAAGGCCACCGCCGTTTCCGACGAAATCCGCGATGACCGCATGGTCTCCTCGGTCGTCGAGACCGCCGCCTCGTCGGGTGGCGATATTTCGTGGGAGTTCTCGGCCGGCAATCAGGACCTCGACATGCAGCGCGTCCTCATGGGGACGTGGTCGCGCCCGATGACCTTCGACTTCTTCCGTGGCAAGCAGGTCTCGATCATTGCCGCAAATCAGGTTCAGGTGGCGGGTGACGATGTCACGGCCTACCTCACGGCGGGCCGTCGCTCGAAGCTGTCGGGTTTCCTCAACCCACTGAACAACCGCTACGTTGAGATCAGCGCGGTCGCCTTCGCCAACGGCGTCACCACGATTACCGTGACCGACAACGACCTCGTGGTCGAGGCCGGCAGCGCCTTCACGACCTTCGCCGATGCGAACGACGTGATCATCCGCGCCAACACCACGATTTCGTTCAGCGCCCGCACCATCACCAGTGTTGGCCTGTTTGCGGCAGCAGCCGCAGCCAAGCAGCTTGTGCCGGGCCAGCGTATCTTCGTCGAAGGCGTGGGTTACGGCGTGGGTACCGTCACGCTCGCGACCGCCGAGGATGGCGATACGGTCACGGTTTCGGACGGCGTCAACGAGTTCACCTTCGAGGCGCAGTCTGACGCAGATGTGGTGAGCGCTGACGACTTCCTGTTCGCGATCGGCGCTGACGACACCGAGACCGCTACCAACCTTGCAGCGGCGATCAATGCAATGCGCCCGGCAGGCGACCTGCTGGTGGCGGCGACGAGCGCCGCCGAAGTTGTGACCATCACCAACCTCCGCAAGGCGGGCGGCGCTATCACGTCGTCGGACGCCACGGCACTGGCCGTTGTCGATTTTGCGGGCGGTGATAGCTCGTTCGGTGGTGTCTATACGATCGTCACCGTGGCCGATGACCACATTGTCGTTGATCGCGACCTCCCGGTGAGTCCGGCAGGCAAGAAGGTCACGATCAAGGGCTCGATGCTCCGCAACCCGAGCCGTCAGGCCGACATCATCCCGCAGTCGATGACGATCGAGACTGGCTTTAATGACGTGTCGCAGTTCTTCGTCACGGACGGTCTGCGTGCCGGTGGCTTCTCGCTCGACATCGCGTCGGGTGCGATCATCAAGGGCTCCACGACCACGATGGGCTCGGCGACGGTCCGCGTGAACGCGACCAAGCTCGGCAACGAAGCCAACTACACGGTGCTGGATGCCGCCGCGACCGAGAACGTCTCGGCGACCGCGAACGTCGGTGCGCTGCTGGTGGACGGCGAGGAGGTTTCGACCGCTCTCAAGTCGATCACGATCAAGGCCGATGGCTCGCTCCGCGAGCAGCAGGCGGTGGGCTCGAAGTTCCCGGTCGGCATCGCCGCTGGCCGTCTGAACATCACGGGCACGCTGGAAGCCTATTTCGCGGACGGCACCAACTACGACCGCTTCATCAACCACGACACGGTTGGTCTGGCCTTCCCGATCATCGATCAGGACGGCAATACCTACTGGTTCTCGCTCCCGGCGTTCAAGATCATGGCCGACCCGATCGCACCGGCCGGCAACGATCAGGATGTCATGGAGAAGCTGGACTTCACCGTGTTCCGCGACCCGACCACGAAATGCATGATGCAGGTCGATCGCTTCTCCTCCACCGCCCCGATCACCGCGCTCTAATGCGCGATGACGGCGGGAGCGGCTTCTGAGCCGCTGACCAGATAGGGAGCCCTCCGACCGGGCTCCCTCACCAGCTTCCCGACCTTAGTTTTCGCTGGCGAAACGTGGCCCTGCTTGTCGGGAGCAGGGCCACAACCCTCCCCGACAGGACAACCCGACCCATGAATCTTTACGAGACCTTCGAGAAGCCGGACATGCTGGACTCCCCCAAGGAGTTCCCGCTTTCGGAGACCGCGTACATCACGCTTCTGCCGACCAGCGGCGAAAAGGCCAAGCGCGCTTTCCAGCGCATGATGGAGCCCTACACGCCCCGCATCAAGGCCGGCGGCTCGCTGACCGAGGCCGAGATCAAGGACCTCAACGTCCGCCACTTCGCTGAGACTATCATCGTCGGCTGGCGCGGTCTCAAGGGCAAGAACGGCGAAGAGGTCGTCTTCTCGCGTGACAACGCCAAGATGCTGCTCTCCGACACGAAGCTGGAAGAGTTCTTCAACCTCATCGCCAAGATGGCGCAGAACGATGCCGCCTTCGCCGAGGAGGTGGCGCAGGCCGACGAGGGAAACTCGTAGAATACCTGAAATGGTCGAGCCGGCCGCAGGCAAAATCTGCGGCTTGGCTCCGCCAAATTCAGGAGGAGAAGGGGATTACTATCCCATCTCTCCAAGACGAGCCCAAGCTATTCCCTCATCTATTATGGATTTGGCAGGCATTCTCTGACCTGTCATATCGACGCGGCGCCGGATTTAGCGGCCCTCTCCCCATTACCTATTCCGATATCTCCGCCTATTGCGGACTCAAGAACATCGTGTCGGCAAGCGACAAGGAACGCCTCGTCCGTTTCATCGATCTTCTTGACAAGGAATACATGTCCTCGACCTACGAGAGCATGAAGTCTGAGGTAAAGACTTCCTCCCCACCGACACATCCGCGCCATCGCACTGACGTTCCTCGTCACAAGCGACGTGCGCCCACCAAGGAACTGACGCCGCAATGAGTGAGTCTCATGGCCTGCAATTCAATGTCGATACCTCCGGTATCGCAAGCGGCCTTGATGCTTACAAGTCGGCCGTCAACGGCATCTTTGCGTCCTTGAAGCAGTTCGAGGCGATGGCGACGAAGACGTTCGCCTCCGTCTCGGCTGCTGCCAACAACAAGTCGAACCTGTCGGCTTATGCCAAGAGCCTGCAGGCCCTCGGGCAGATCAACATCGACACGTCGGCGGCGCGGAAGATCACGCAGCTTTCGACGGCCATTCAAGGCTTCCGAGGACCGTCGCCCGCACAAGCGGAGAGCCTCAAGGCATTCTTCAAGTCGCTCTCGGGGCTTCCGGACCTGTCAGGTGCCGCGCGCTCGATTAACAACATCGCTGCGCTTTCCGCAGGTATCGCCAACTTCAAGGCGCCCTCGCAGGCGCAGGCCGCCAACTTGGTGGCGTTCGCCAAGGCCGTCGAGAAGGCGATGCCGGGTTTGATGCAGATTCGCAATGCCGCTGGTCTTGCGACGGCGGCCGGGCAGGTTAGTCTCCTCGCGAACGAACTCAAGAATCTGCGCCCGCCCTCGTCCGGGCAGATCACCAACCTCGGCAATCTCGCGCTAGCGCTCAAGCAGTTCAATTCGGCGAACTCCGCTGGACTGCAGCGTATCGGGACCGCGATCAGCGGCATCTCGAACTTCCGCGCGCCCACGCCTGCACAAATTCGCAACCTGTCGTCGTTCATCACTGCGATCGACCAGTTGAAGGTTCCGCAGAACGCCGGTGCCATCGCGAACGCTCTCAATCAGATCACGCAGGCCGCCTCGCGCGCCAACTCGCAGCTAGGCGG